>ERZ773104.1330-NODE-1330-length-33094-cov-4.586943_pt1 | contig 33094 bp, 19 predicted proteins | sample MGYA00511920_ERZ773104 | MGnify/ENA primary metagenome ERZ773104 (study PRJEB29015, sample SAMEA2737857) | human gut metagenome | biome: human gut; feature: human-associated habitat; material: faeces | place: China | collected 2012 ... | reverse complement strand
ATCCGGATAAAGTCAGAGGCTCTTCAGAAACGCTTTCGTCCATGACGGCAGCAATGGTATACGGTCCACGTTCTACAATGAAGTTATTTTTAGTCTCAATTGCTTTACCAAGCTTTTTCCGGTAAGCGGATGCGATCGCTTCAAAATACTTCTGATCGTTTCCGGCTTTCAACACAAAATGTTTCGGGTCTTCACGCATAACGATCACTGTTCCTTTACCATAATGGTAAGTCCCTTCACTCGGATTACGGGACAGATTCATCTGCTCGAACAGGTGTTCCGAAGGGGCTTTATATTCATTCCCTTCTGTATTCCACCATTCCAATACTGTTTGATAAGGGTCGACATCTTCTCCGCAATAGATAAGTACTCCGCCTTTCTTCACCCAATCAGCCAGATAGTTGTGATATTCCGGCTCCATCGGTTTCATATTTGAATAAGACATGACAAGTATGTGAAGCCCTTTGAAGGTTTCTTTAAAAGGAGTATTTTCCATGTGTACCAATTCTACCGGAATACCGCGTTTCAACAGAGGCAAAGTTTGTCCGTAGAAGCTGGAAAACTGCGGGTCGTCATATCCGTTATGGTTCGGGAAGCGCTGGAACATCAGTGAGTTTGCCATCAGTACACCGATGCCATGCGTACCTGTGATCTTTTTATCAGAAGTACGGATATCATTCAGTGTATTCACCATTGTCTGCATCTGGGTAGAGTAAGATCGGGGAATACGCTCTTTCTGATCCGTTCCCGCTATCCGGTACAGTCCCTGATAAATACGGTCCGGCCAAGGCATTACTTCATAAGTATCTACCATGGGATACATTAACTGTGCAGCGAAGGTTGCCTGATAATTAATTTTATAGTCCAGCCAGTCTTTTGCACGGTCTTCAATGGGGTCAGTCAGGAAATACATTTTCCGGTTCAGCGGCGCAGTCATCGACTTCATACATCCATATTCCAAAAATGCATTCTCGAATACACGTTCTTTCTGTACGCCGTTATAGTAATTCGGTTCACGGGCAGTTCCGGTCCACACCTGTGCGATATAGCCATCTACGCAATCCAATGAAGCCAGGCTGGCTTCCGGACTTACAATCTGCCAGGACGTATAGTTAATCAAAGAATGAGTCGGCACATAACACTTGATATCCAGTCCTTTCGACTTTCCGTACTCTTTTGCATAGGTGAAAATCTTGTCCAGCGCATTATAATACAGATGATATTTCAGTTTGTTGGAAAGATAGGTATTCTCAGGAGATTCGTGCTGAGGTCTCCAGGGGAAATTATAATATTTCTGCCATTCGGATTGGAAAGCTTCGCTGTATCCGCCACGCATCCAGAACTCCGGTTCCTCCAGATAGATGGAGGTGATTCCGGCATCAATGACTCGTTTGATTTGTGTTTCCTGCATATAGCGGATAAAACTCTCGGTGGGTACGATATAGGGAATCAGATGGCCGTGAGCGATCTCATTTCCATTGCGGTCGCGCTGTCCTTCTTTCAGATGCCCGTCTACTCCGTCCCACTTTCCCAGAAAATAGTCCTTATAGTCGCCCCAGGCAACTCCGGTCATAAACTCCGTCAGATACCCTTTATCTCTCCATGACTGAATGCGTTGTTCAAAAGTCACTCCGGGCTTATCCAGCGTGCCATATACCATAGTGGCATCGGCGCGTACGTCTGTTTCGGGTTTCCAGGGTTCAGCGGTCTGAAACGTGGTCTTAGCTTCTTTGCTTTTTCCTTTTTGTGCATAAGTAGCATGATTGCAGGCTAAAAGCAAGCCAAGAGCAATCAGCAGATGTTTATTGTTCATGATATTCTGGTGTATTTTCATTTCCATATCTGGCCGGTTACCGCTTCCTGCCGGATTATTTATCTGCAGGGAACAAGAGCATCAATGCCGGTATGCCGGAAGCTGAATAGCTGTCTATCTCAGCACCTGCCGGCAATACTTTCTCATATTCTCCGCCACATACATCCCGTGTCTTATCTCTGTTTGCCCAGCCGGCTTCGATATTACGTTTCAGGAACGGGATATATTGCGTTTGTCCGCAGTCGTATACCAGCATAGCTATGTATTCCGCAAAAATCGCTGTATAGATACCTTGTTCAATTCCACTTTCAAAAGGCAGCAAGCCATGTTTGGCAGACATTTCATTGACCGTATAATCCGCTGCCAGAATAGCGTTATCCAGATAACGTTTTTCCCCGGTTGCCTTATAGAGCAATACGGAAGAGCCGATAAAGGTGGCTTGATTATATACATGCGCTTTCCACGCAGGAGTACTGTTGCCATGACGGCTGTCAGCTATTCGTCCTGTTTTCTTATCCAACAGATTCTCTACTCCCCATTCATAAATCTCCTTTCCTTTAGCCAAATATTGCTCTCTTGTCTGATACTTAGGTGACTCCTCAGTCGGTTCTTTTCTTTTCTTCGGAACATTATTGTAAAGTGTAAGGGCTGCTACCACTGTAGGGAAATTGATGCAAGCCATCTTTCCATCACCCGGTCTGTTCGGTTTGGGATTATGAATCGGTTGCCATTGCCAGAACATTCCTCCGTTTTCTTCGTCGTATGATCCGGTATCGCCTACCTTCTTAGAACCGTACCATACACGGCTGAAGCTCTCTTCCGACAGTTTCAGATATTCGTCTACACCAAACAGCTCGTATGCACGTGCCAGAGAAATGGTCCACCACATGATATCATCGTAGATAAACCATCCGGTGTTTTCATTATTATTATCGAAATCGAACTGACAATACTGAGCTTTATTTCCTGCGAATATCTTCTCGCAGAGTTCTTTGTAATAGGCTCTTTTCTTTTTGTCTTTTTGGGCCTTGGCCAGTTTGTAAGCGTTCATTGACATATCCCAGTAAATAGGCTGGCACCAGATAGCAGCTGCGCCGTGCCCACGGTCTACCGCATGTTCATAGGCCGAAGTCGTTTTATAGATATATTTATCAGGATCAAGTAGTGTGTTGTTAAATCCTTCGTATGCCGCCCACACATCTTCATTGGTATAGGCTCCTGTCTTCTGGTTCGTTTTTTCTGAGCTATCAGCCGCCCATACAGTAGTAGTTGATATCGCCAGCAGTAAAGTTACCGCCAAAAGAATTTTGCTTTTCATGATAGTTGATAAGTTTTAGTATTTTTCCAGTTACAAAGATTGCAGAAATAGACGGAAAAGAACAAAAATCTCTATTCAATAAAGAACAAATACAGACCAAAACAGCCTTTGAATCCATGCCATCATAAACACAGATACAAAATTCCCCTTAATCAGTTTCCTGACTAAGGGGAATCCACTATTCTTCAGCGTATACTTATTTAATCATTTTCAGAATTTCGGAGCGGCAGCTTTCAACGAAGGAGAAATGCCTTTGACAAACGGCCAGCCACCTTTCCATTGAACCCGGTCCATCATCAATACACGTCCTTCCGGATTAGCAACACTTACCGCATGATAGAACATCCAATCGTTCCCTTTTTTATCTGTCACCAGTTCCGAATTATGACCGGGACCGACGAATTCCTTGTTTTTCTGAATCAAGATCTCATGATGATTATCTGACATGGAGAGACCTTTCTTATCCACATAGGGTCCGAACAGATTCTTCGAACGTCCCACTACGGTGGTATATGTACTCTTCAAGCCTTCACAGCAACGACCGATAGAGGCAAACAAATAATAATAACCGTCCCGTTTATGAATATAAGTACCTTCATAGGCATCACCGGCAATCTGCACAATCGGCGCGTCTTTCTTCAAAGAGAGACCATCTTCTGTCAGTTCCGTACCATAGATTCCATGAAAGCTACCCCAGAAAAGGTATTTCTTTCCATTGTCTTCGATATAAAAAGGGTCGATACAGTTCTGGATCTTGATTTCATTACTCCGGAATAATTTACCCAGATCGGTAAACGGACCTTCCGGTTTATCGGCAGTGGCAATACCTATACCACACGTCCATTCGCCTCCCCATGTAGACATAGAGTAATACATGACATATTTATCTCCAATCTTATTAATGTCCGGCGCCCAGAGTCCTCCTTTAGGTTCGAAAGCAGGACGGGTTTTATCTGTAAAGGCAGTACCTACAAAATTCCAATGAACCAAGTCTTTAGAACGGTGTATTGGCAAGTTTTTTATATTTTCAGTCGCATACAAATAGAAATATCCATCTTCTCCTTCAATAATGCTAGGGTCCGGCAAACTGTAATTAATCACCGGATTGCTGTATGTACCCCGTTTGGACTTGTTTTCAGAATCATCCCATGACAACGGACTGGCTCCTACTCCTTCAAAAGTCATTCTGATGGGCTCAATCTTGCCTTCCTTGTCAAAATACATACGATCGATGCAAGTCGCACGACTATTCGCTGCGGTTTCTCCCAATGGACGACGGTGATAAATTATATACCATTCATCCTCTCCCGCACCTTTGACTACCGAATGATGACCGGCAGCTGTCGCCACGTTGGCATCCTGTTGCAAGATTGTACCGATTCTTTTAAACGGTCCGAAAGGAGAATCCGCAATGGCATAAGCCACACGGTAGTCCGGACCTCCCCAGCCACCTTCCGACCACATAAAATAATATTTTCCCTTGCGCTTCAACATAAACGGACCTTCTACGTAGTTTTCCGGAGTCACTTCCTTATAGATGGTACCATCCTCAAAAGGCACGATACTCAACAAATCCGGAGCCATCTTCACCATATTACAATGGCCCCAGCCACCATAATACATATAATATTGGCCATCATCATCCTTGAACACAAACTGGTCGATCGGTTGGGCACCATTCACAATTTTATCAATCAGCGGTTTTCCCAGTGCATCCTTAAAAGGTCCTGCGGGATTGTCGGCTACAGCAACACCTATTCCGCCTAATTCATTATTATTCTGGATATCATTGGCACCGAAAAAGAAATAATATTTATCATTCGCATGGATAACTGCGGGAGCCCACAAGGCACGTCTGAGCCAGCTGATATTTTCTTTTGAGAGGACTCTCGGATGTTTGGTCCAGTTCACCAGATCTTTTGATGAAAAAGCATCCATGAATATCTGGTCATCATAAGGAGCAGAATAAGTAGGATAAATCCAGTATTCGTCTCCAAATACAATTCCCTCCGGATCGGCGTACCAACCTTCGAAGATAGGATTACCACTCGTTTTAGGAAGCTTACTTTTGTTTTGGGCAAATATAGATACAGAACAGCAAATTACACAGAAAAGAAAGAGATGTCTAAGTTTCATATATTATCTATTTAAAAGTTCACTTCGCAAAGATGAGAAAAAACAGGGAAAGGTTTTAGAAATTATAGCTCATTTAACAACAAAATCTGACCAATCTGCCTTAATTTGCATGAATTATCAATATTTTGTGCTTACTTTGCATTATCGTTATCAATGAAAAAGTACCATGAGAAGCAAACTGTTTTTATTATCCGTAATCCTATTGATCTGTGCATCTTGCCGGCATAAGAAGGCTGCAACAGACAAAGAAACCGTACCCACCGAAAACACCTACACGAATCCGCTGCTTGAATACGGAGCTGAACCATGGGCCATTTATCATGAAGGGAAATATTATTATACACAAGGCTCAGAAAACAAGATTATACTTTGGGAAACCAATGACATAACCGACCTCTCACATGCTACTCAGAAAGAGGTATGGATACCCAATGATCCCAGCAACTCTTATCATCTCTGGGCACCCGAAATCCATCGGATAGACAATAAATGGTACATCTATTTCGCCGCTGACGACGGCAATATGGACAATCACCAGATCTACGTTGTCGAGAATGAGGCTGCCAATCCTATGGAAGGAGCCTTCGTGATGAAAGGACGCATACAGACGGACAAAGGCAACAACTGGGCGATTCATGCCAGCACTTTTGAACACGACGGACAACGCTATATGATATGGTGCGGATGGCAAAAGCGCCGAATTGACAGCGAAACACAATGCATCTACATTGCCACCATGGAGAATCCATGGACACTATCCTCCGACAGAGTACTAATCTCCAAACCGGAATACGAATGGGAATGCCAATGGGTGAATCCGGATGGCAGTAAAACAGCTTATCCGATACATGTAAACGAGGCACCTCAATATTTTGAATCGAAGAATAAAGACAAGTTATACATCTTCTACTCCGCCAGTGGCAGTTGGACTCCTTACTACTGTGTAGGACTGCTGACAGCAGATGCAAAAGCCAACTTACTTGATTCTGCATCCTGGAAGAAATCTCCGGTTCCGGTATTACAGCAAGAACCTGAAAACGATGTATACGGCCCCGGTGGGATATCCTTCACGCCTTCACCGGACGGAAAAGAATGGTACATGCTCTATCATGCCCGCCAAATACCGAATGATGCTCCGGGCGCATCCGACTCCCGCTCTCCCCGCTTACAGAAGATAGACTGGGATCAGAACGGAATGCCTGTATTGGGAACTCCTCAAAAGAAAGAGGAGCCGATGGCCAAACCATCCGGCTCCCCTATGAATCAGAAACAAGACTAATTACAGATTGTACTCTGAGGACCGAGATAGGAACGCTTCAGCCCTCCCAAGTCAATGACGATCTTTTGAATAACGACGCCCGGGTCACCACAGCGTATCTGCAAAGTGTGCCTGCCGGGCTTCTTCACATACAGAGTAGACTTATTTACCCTGCAATTCTTCAATACGCTATCATACCAGATTTGAGAATACTCGATAGCCGAAGTAGAAGGAGTAGAAATAGATCCGTCATCTATACGGACACTATACTTCGTATCCGAGTTCGTATGTTCCGGCAATTTATAGTCCCGTTCGGCATGCAAGGGGAATGTCGGCAGGACATACGTATACACATCATAGATTCCGGCGTTGAACGTATAGAAGTCATATTCCACTCTGGGTACATCACCGGCACGATACATCTGTAAAGGTGCCGTCGGATTTCCCAACTGCAAAGAACGTCCTTCAAAGCCAAGCCCCGCCAGAATATTCATTTGGATATCATTACTTTCAAACTTCCGGTGGAAGTCGGCAGCCGGGATAGAGATATAGCCATTTTCCTCTACATACAATCCTTGCAGTTCATCGCGTGCAGGAGACTCCGGATTGAATACAGATACCAGCACACTCTCTTTCTGATTACCGGAGGTTATGTCAATCTGCCCTTTTACCTTCTCTCCCACCGGCACTTTATCCCAGTTGACAGAAATATGGATACGGTTTTCGGTAGAGGTCTTCCCGCTCTTTTGAGAGATCAGTATCCAGTCATCCGAAGGGGCCACACTCCAGTTTAGCTCTCCGGTTCCCTGATTGTATATGTCTATCCAGTAGCTCTTACGTGCATAAGTGCTGAACGCCGGCAGTGCATGAAAACTCATTCCGCCTTTATCCAGATTCTCGCTTTCTGCCTGAACAGCCAGCCTGGGAGCACCAACAGGCGTATATTCTTCTTCCATCAATGGAATCATGAAGTAAGAACTCGTACCATCATAGTTTTGCTTTAACGACATCATGTACTTCCACTTTCCATCCAGCAGAGAGTTATATCCATCGGTTATGATCTCCAGACTATCATGATAACATTTTACCTGTGCTTTAAGCCGGTCGGCAGCAGCACGTTGCTGACGGACATACTGGCGGTAAAATTGTCCTTTTATAGTCATGTGATTCATCAGTTCGGCCCCCTTCACCGGATAATAGAGCAATTGATAGAAAGCCGGCCGGCTCTCTTCATCCAACGCAGCCAATAGATTCTCCGCCTTTTTTCCAATACGGCTATACTCGGTCAGGCGTCTTTCCGCTTCATTATAGTTTGCAAAAGAGAACTCGGTATCCGTGCGCTTCTCTCCGCCTCCCCAATAATTATTCCAGTATCCCCAGCCCATGTACTCCGGTTTTCTGGAGAAAGCCAGATTGATATGAGAACAAGTTATGTCCTGAAACAAGTCGTAGTACTGCTCACCGAACATCTTAGCCAGCCAACGTGCCGGATAAGTAGCGACGTTGCCGGCATTAAACTGATCGATATCATAAGCCATATCGAGAAAGAGGGAGATTTGCGTTTCAGCTCCTTTCAAGTCTCCGCAATTCGCCAGCCAAACACGGTCGGCAGTCGTATCATACGCCTTACGGAGTTCTTCGTACATCAAAGCCGGCGGAGTAGTACTGTACCACAGATAGCTATGAGGCACACCCAAATAGGATATATGATAGTAAACACCTGCACGTCCGGAACGCTTTTGTTCATGCGGACCACTCAGCCGTTTCATGTATCCGAAATTATCGTCTGCCCAGATAATCGTAACATCGTCCGGCAGTTCCAATCCGTTCGAGTAGATTTCCAGCACTTCCTTATAAGGGGTAAACGCCTGCGGGATAGTCTCTACCGGTTTGTCAATATGCCGGGCAATAATGTCTCTCTGAGCATTCAATGCACTTTCCAGCATCTTCACCTTTTCCCGCATCGGTACATCTCCGCCTCCCATAGCCGCATCGTGCAAACCTCTTAAAGCCAGTGTATATACATTCTCATAAGCACAGTTCTCTTTCACACGGTTGCTCAGGACCTCGTTGATTTTATCTTTGTTCTTGTTATAATCCCAAGGGCCCATCGTCTTGCTATCCCATTCGCTGGCGGTGTTCAGCAATAACGGTTCACAGTGGCTGGAGCCCATAACGATGGCAAAGGTATCAGCTACCAGTTTATTTTCCGGTATCTTATAGAACGCGGTAGAAACAGGATGCATAGCCGGTGCGAGATGATTCGCTTTCAGCCTCAGCAACAGTTCGCATATTTTGGCATAAGTACGCGGACCGATATTTCCTCTTTCTTTTTCGAATGTCTTGGCAGCCCAAGGTTTCAGTCCCCAGTCTTCGTCATTCAGAAAGATTCCTCTGTACTTCACCGAAGGAGTTTTGGACAGGGTGGCCGGGGCGTCAACATAAAGCGTCTTATGCTTCTTCGCCGGAACGTCGGCCCACCAGTACCAGGGCGATACTCCCATCATCTCCGAAAGAGAGAAAAGCCCATACGCTGCCCCGCGCCTGTCACTTCCCGCTATCACCAGCGCCTTGCTGACTCCGGGAAATGGGCGGGAAACGGTCTGAATCAAATAACGTTCCCATGCTCCTTCCAGAGGAGAGATATCTAATTTTCCCTTCTCTGCCAACTGGCGGATCAGTCGGTTTTTCTCAATCGTACCCACCACAATAATCTCTTTGTCGCCTTTCACCGTATCCGTCAGCCGCAACTGTTTCCCGGTCACTGATTCGACATCCGCAACAAAAAGTTCCGCTGTCTTCTGTACCACCAGATAGTCATCGGCATCATAAACCACTGCTGCTTTCGTATTGGAAGTCACCAAAGGAAAAGCAGACTTACTCTGAATCATATTCTCTTTTACAACTACCTGCGATTGCAAAGCAGAAGCTACCGACAATATCACTAATAAAAAAAGAATTCTCATTGATAAAGTTTGTTATAGTTGTTTTTCAGTTCATTTATCAGGTTCTTGGAGATGATAGTTATATGGAACCATTTAAGGTGATAACCATAAACTCCATAGACAAAAAACACATTTTTATCTTTCATCTTTCACCGCCTACAATCAGTAGCTATCATTTCTCCTTCATCGTATATAGTCACCAGGCTCTATACCGAAGCCGATGGTTTCAAGCGGGTGGAACTTTAGTTTCATGCGGTGAAACTAATGGTTTCAAGTAATGAAACTAATAGTTTCAAGGCGTGAAACCAAAAGTTTCAAGCCTTTGAAACTTTTGGAAACTACTATCAAATAAGAAATGTGACTATAGCATACAACTGTCCTCACCCCAAAAGTCGGAATTATCTTCGGCAATAGATGCCACTAACTATTCAATTAAGGATAAAAAACAACCATTTTATACATAAATGCCCACATATATCTCTATCGAAATAAAAAACGCTAAAGAAACCCGTCCAAGTCTGAAAAGCCCGACAACTGATTCATTCAAAGTTCCGCATCTCTTCACTCTTTTGCAAATCACCAATAACATCCGAAGGCTCTTCCTTACTTAAAAACATTATCCAACTAAGGATAAAAACTGACCATTATTACAGAAAAAGCTATTTTTCATAATAAATTGACGAGCATTTATCATTTATTGAACAGCAAATTTCCTTCATTTTCCTCTGATTGGCTTTTCTTTGCAATATCCCTTACGATAAGACTGATTTCTTCTATTTAATACATATAAAAAGAATTACCATGAAAAAGAATTTTCTAGCAGTGCTATTCGCATTGGCTCTTTGCAGCCCGACATTCGCTCAATGGAAGCCCGCCGGTGATAAGATAAAGACTCCGTGGGGTGAGCAGTTGAATCCTAAAAACGTATTACCGGAATATCCACGCCCCATCATGGAACGCCATGAATGGAAAAACCTGAATGGTAGCTGGAATTATGCGATTACTAAAAAAGGAGAAGCTGCTCCAGGCAATTATCAAGGAGAAATATTGGTTCCTTTCGCAGTAGAATCTTCTTTATCCGGAGTAGGTAAAAGGATTAACGAACACCAGGAATTATGGTATCAACGCACATTTGACGTACCCTCGTCCTGGAAAGGCAAACAAATATTACTGCACTTCGGAGCTGTAGACTGGAAAGCCGACGTTTGGGTAAACGACGTAAAAGTAGGAGAACATACGGGAGGTTTCACTCCATTCTACTTTGATATTACTTCCGCACTGAATAAAGGCAATAACCAATTGGTTGTGAAAGTATGGGACCCCGCCGACCGTGGCGAACAGCCGAGAGGAAAACAGGTAGAAAGACCGGAAGGAATCTGGTATACACCAGTCACAGGTATCTGGCAGACTGTATGGTTGGAACCGGTAGCTGCACAGCACATCGCCCATCTGAAAACAACTCCGGATATCGACAAGAAAACAGTCAAAGTGGAAGTAGCTACTAATGTATGCTCTCCGGACAAAGTAGAAGTGAAAGTGTTCGACGGCAAAAACCTGGTAGCCAAAGGAGCAGCGCTCAATGGTGTACCGGTAGAATTAACGATGCCGGAAGATGTCAAACTATGGTCACCCGAATCTCCTTCACTCTATGATATGGAAGTCACCCTGTATAAGGACGGCAAAGCTATAGACCAAGTGAAGAGCTATACTGCTCTCCGTAAATTCTCAACTCACAAAGACAAGAATGGTATTACGCGCCTGCAACTGAACAACAAAGACTACTTCCAATTTGGTCCGCTCGACCAGGGATGGTGGCCTGACGGTCTATACACAGCTCCGACAGATGAAGCACTGGTATATGACTTGAAAAAGATTAAAGACTTCGGCTACAATATGGTGCGCAAACATGTGAAAGTAGAACCTGCACGCTGGTATACATATTGTGACCAACTCGGACTGATCGTATGGCAAGACATGCCGAATGGTGGCCGTGGCCCCGCTGAATGGCAAATGCACAAATATTATGACGGCGCAGACGCCATCCGTTCTGCCAAATCAGAAGCCAACTATCGCAAAGAGTGGAAAGAAATCATCGACTGTCTGTATTCTTATCCGAGTATCGCCGTATGGGTTCCTTTCAATGAAGCATGGGGACAATTCAAGACTCCGGAAATCGTAGCATGGACCAAAGAATACGATCCTAGCCGCCTGGTAAATCCTGCCAGTGGTGGTAATCACTATACTTGTGGCGATATTCTCGACCTTCACCACTATCCGGGCCCGAACATGTTCCTTTACGATCCGAGACGTGCTACCGTATTGGGTGAATATGGAGGTATCGGCTTGGTAGTAGAAGGAAACACTTGGGTGAATGACAAGAAAAACTGGGGTTATGTGAAGTTCAATACATCGGACGAAGTAACAAACGAATACATTAAATATGGCAAACATCTGTTGGAATTAATCCGGAAAGGATTCTCTGCTGCCGTATATACCCAGACAACAGACGTAGAAGGTGAGATCAACGGTCTAATGACTTATGACCGTAAAGTTATCAAGATGAATGAAGCTAAAGTCAGAGAAATCAACCAACAGATCTGTAACTCTCTGAATAAATAATAAATAGAATAATACTCTTTTCCTTGTTGAAACTAAAACAGCACCTCTGACGTCTATTCAGGGTGCTGTTTTTTTATTTTTTCAGAAATGCTTATTCTTCCTGCATGAAGTTCTTTACCTGATTCCAACTATTCTTCGTATCATTCGATACTTTTTCATCAGGAGTAGAACGGACATTCTCTACATATTGCCTCATAGCCCGTTTCGCCATTTACCGATACAAGCGGTATTATAGCCATTTGCAGAAAACATTTGCGCGATGGTACGACGTTCAGGATCAATCATTGCAGGCGAATCGCCATCAAGACCACCTCGTTTCAACTTGGTTCGCCACGGATACCTTCCGGTCAGAAGAGAATATCTGGAAGGAGTGGATAAAGCGGAAGAAGCATGGGCATCCGTAAAGGCAATCCCGTGCTCGGCCAGTTTGTCAATGTTAGGAGTATGGATTTTAGATTCGGGATTAAAGGCCGAGATGTCTCCATAACCCAAATCATCCGCCAATATAAATACGATATTAGGTGTTTGCGCTTTTACAGCAGCAGCTGTAAGAAGTACAGAGGAGATTGTGATTAGTTTATTCATATATTGAATGTATTAAAGCTATAGTTTGTGTATGATATAACCCATCTCTTCATGTTTTCCAACCGACATGCCCGGATTATCTGACTGACATCTCAATCGTTCCACTCCAGTAGCCAAGTCCTTTCACTCCAGTGAACGAATCTATGCACCCTAGTGAACAGCCCTCGTCACTCTAGTGGAACGATGGAGATGCTCTATCAATAACTGGACGATAACGAATGAAAAACATGCTGGCATAGGGTTGTTTGAATGATAAGTACCTTTCATCTGTTTTCAATGTAAATAAGATCAGCAACCATCGTCTATGCAATCATCATGAGAAACGTATGAGAAATGCAGGGCAGATGTATGAGAAATCATTGAAAAACGAATGAGAAATAGCTGTTTTTTCGTTAAAATATCTGTAAAAAGTATGAGAAATGCCTGCATAGAAAGCATTTCTCATACTATATACAATTGATTATAAACCTATTGCCTAGATTCTATGAGAAATGAGAAATAAAAAAGATAAATCTCTTGCAGAGAGCAACAAGCGGTAGCATTACGAATATTATACATTGGCTGCTTTCTTCTGCTTATTCTTAGGAGCACGCGGCCGGTCTTTATCAGCTCCGGTATCATTTTGCTGTTTCATCCATTTTTGCAGTTCCATCGTCAGTTCTGCCTTCTTCTTACTATATTTCTTCATATCCGCCAGATTATTCATTTCAAACGGATCTTTCTTGATATCATATAGTTCGAACTCGGGACGATTCTTATAGCGATTCATGATTTTATGTGCCTGATCCGTGTCCTGTGCTTTCCACGAGAGATACCATTCTGCCTTTTCAATATGCTTTTCTACGTATGTTTCCTCCGGAGTCAAGTTCCAGATTAGACGATAGCGTCCGTCTGAAATAGAACGGATTGGATATGCCGGACCTTCCGGAACATTGTTGTGAACATGATAAGCATACTTATGGTGTGTCTTTGTTTTCCCTTGAAATACATCTACCAGACTCTTTCCATCTATTACGTCAGGCACCTTTCCGCCTGCAACATCGATAAATGTAGGAAGAAGGTCTTCATATTGCACAATAGCAGAAGTCTCCGTACCGGGTTTAATGACACCCGGCCAGGAAGCCACCATCGCCGACTTGACACCGGCACTCCAATTGGTCCATTTGGCTCCGGCAAATTGCGTACCCTGCTCGGATATGAAAATGACAAGAGTGTTCTGCAGCAGATTCTTTTCTTTCAGAATCTGCATAGCGTCACCCACCTGTTGATCGAGCAAGCCGACTTCTGCCAAATATCTGGCATAGTATTCACGCGTCACTTCCGTGTCGATAAACTGTGGCGGCAACTGAAGTTTCTTCCGGTCGAAAACGGAAGCGTCACCACCTGTCCAGGGAGCATGCGAATTAATAGAAGCCAAGACAAGGCAGAAAGGTTGGGAAGCATCACGTTCCATAAACTTCTCGATACCTTTGGTATGATAGTCAGTGTTTGGGCTTGTACATCCTTTGGGGAATCCCGGTACATCTTCGAACGGGAAGTTAGCCAAAGGTTTGATATGCCACTTCCCGGCCAATCCAACCCGATAACCCAAATTTCCCAGATAAGTGGGAAGAGATTTTACATCGGCATTGACCGAGCTATGGTTGGCGTAACCGCCATGATGCATCGGATACATACCTGTATAAACACAATGCCGGGTAGGCGTACTCATCGAAACAGAATTATACGCACTGTTGAACTTTATCCCCTGTCGAGCCAATGCATCTATATGGGGAGTCTTGTTGTTGACCGCTCCGAAACAGCCTATATCGTAATAGGAGCAGTCATCGGCTATGATTAATAATATATTAGGCTTTGAAGGAGTTTGGGCAAACCCGTTTCCTATCGCCAATCCGCCTAGGAGGCATAAACTAATCATTGATTTTTCCATCTTGTATTATTTTCAATTCATAGGGTTAACAGATTCAACGTACTACTTTCCATTCTTTAGGAGCTTTGAATCCGTCACGACCTTTACCGTAAGGTACTTCCGGTATACAAGGAGTGATCGTGTCATATTTCAGGGCAACCTCATACAAAGCTTTCACAATTTTCTCGTTTCCTGCGCTGGCATTTTTCTTTTCGTAAGGATCTGTTTTATAATCAACCAGGAAGTCCTGTTTCAAATCCAGTCCCGGTTTCATACCTTTTCTTATCAGTTTATAGTCTTTATTGACTACTGCTCCGTGTCCCAAATAAAAATCGCGGTCGATACAGGTCTTTTTACCGTTTAATACAGGGAGGATGCTGATACCGTCATATTCACGTTTCGGACGGCTGTGATCTCCTACCAAATCTTTCAATGTGGGAACAAGGTCAACAAAACCCGTCACTTGTGAGCTCAAGTTCTTATATTGTTTCTCTGCTTTCTTCCAGTAAAGAACAGCAGGTGCATGTACGCCTCCATCCCACTCGTCGAATTTATGTCCACGCAAAGGTCCTGATGAAGATCCCGGAACACCGGCAGTGCCGTTATCACTAAAGAAGATAAAGAAAGTGTTGTCCATAATACCTTTCTTCTTCAAGGCATCTACAATAGCACCGATTCCCCTGTCCATACAAGAAACCATCGCACTGTAAGTCGCTTTTTTCTGTTCTTTCGGTGTCAGGCTGTCGAAATTGTCAGTATAGAGTTTTATATCTTTTTCCTGTGCCTGCAAAGGTGTATGAGGTGCGTTATAGGCCACATACAACATAAACGGACCTTCTTTCTCGTATGCATCGATACAGCGGATGGCTTCTTTGGTTATCAATTCGGTAGAATATCCTTTGTCGTGGCAGGTTTCCCAGTCGTTGTGCCAGTCCAGTTCACCTTCACGCGTCAGGTCGAAATAATCTATCGCACCGTTCAGATGACCATAGAAATGCGAAAAGCCCCTATTCATCGGATAATGCACTTTCTTGGTATGTCCCAGATGCCACTTACCAATAATGGCTCTGTTCTTATACCCGTTACGTGCCAGCATATCGGCCATCGTTTCTTCATTCTCATCCAATCCGTCCTCACGCCAAGGCGGAATAACAGCCGAACGGACACCAAACCGGTTCGGGTAACGTCCCGTCATCAGTCCCGCACGGGTGGGCGTACTGATGGGAGAAGTGTAAAAGCGTTCGAGTTCCACTCCTTCGCCCACCAAAGCATCCAGACAGGGAGTCTTGATTTCACTACCATGAAATCCTACATCACCCCAACCCAAATCGTCGGCCAATACAATCACAATATTAGGACGCTCTGTCTGCGCATGAAGAAATGCCGGAAGCAGAGTACATCCACAAAGCAAACCAAAAAATTCTTTTTTCATGATATACGATTTATAAATAACATTCTGTGTTTTATTCGTTTTGATGTGTGACGGTTTATTTTCTCTTTCCCGGCATGTGTTCGAAGGCACGCATCTCGGTAGGTTGTCCTTCGTCTCCACAATCCTTCATCCAGCGTTTCAACTCTTTATCCAAGCGGCTGATGGTAGAAGCTTGTTTCGCGTCTTCCGCCAGATTTTTCATACAATACGGGTCGTTCTTCACATCATACAATTCGATAGCCGGACGATGCTGGTATTTAGTCGTCATCGCTTTTGCATGACTATCCGTTTCCGCCAGACTTTTCCACTCTTTAAACAAAGGAGATTTTGTTTCAACATTCTGGAAAGTAGCTTCCGGGGTGAGATTGACAATATATCTGTATCGGCCGTCGTATACCGAACGGATGCCATAATAAGGCGATCCGGCATTGATGCCTCTCGTGGTCTGAAGGGAGAAAGAATATTTCTTGTGTGCTTTCTTCTTGCCTGTCAATACCGGTTTAAAGCTTTCGCCATCCATTTTCGCCTGCGGCTTTCCTCCTATTATATCGACAAAAGTAGGGACAATATCTACGTATTCTACCAACGCGTCACTTACGCTTCCCGGCTTAACCACTCCCGGCCAACGAACGATACAGGCAGAGTGTACCCCCGCATCATAACAAGTCCATTTGGCAAAAGGCAGGCTATTGCCTTGTTCACTCAAATATACGACAACTGATTTATCCGTCATTTTTTCCTGATCCAGGATAGAAAGGACATTACCAAATTCCTGATCCATATAATTGATCTCTGCCAGATAATGGGTAAACAACTCGCGAGTCTGGGGAATATCTACATACATAGGAGGCAGTGTCAGTTTGTCCGCATTAAATTGAGAGGCATCGCCTTTATTCCAGGGAGTATGTGGTTGATTGGAAGCTACAAACAGACAGAAAGGTTCGCCTTTCGCCTTGCAATCGGAAATAAATTTCTGAATTGCTTCAAAATTCAAGTCCCCACCTTTCAAAGGAGGTACATAAAGGTCGAAAGGAAATACTGATTTCGGGGCAATATGCGATTTCCCGATCAACGCGACTTTATAACCCAACGGTTGCAGATGATGTACAACGCTCAATGTTCCTTCATTGGCACAAGTGTGATTAGGGTAAGCTCCGCTGCGTACAGGCCACAAACCGGTATATAGATTGTGCCGGGTAGGCGACGACATCGGAACGGCCTGATAGGCTTGTGTGAAACGTACTCCCTGTGTGGCAAAGCGGTCGATATTCGGAGTCTTCGAATCAACACTGCCATAACAGCCCAAGTCATAATGAGAACAATCGTCGGCTATGAACAATAGGAAGTTCGGTTTTTCCGTTTGCTGGGCGAAAGACAGGCTGGTAGCTCCCAAGGCTACGGATGCACTTACTAGTAATTTATTCATTTTGTGTTCCTCCTTTATTTATTTCTTCGGATGTTTCGGTAATACAAAGTTTGAATTCGCCCATTTCTCCCATTCGGCAACTAACTTGGTAAGCACTTCAGGGTGCTGTTCTGCCAGATTGTTACGTTCGGTACGGTCTTTAACCACATCGTACAATTCCCATTCTTTTCCTTTTTCGTCGCGGATTGCTTTCCAGTTTCCCCAGCGGATCGCTCTATTGTTCTGATGTTCCCAATACATATATTCATGGATAGAGTCTGCTTTCTTTTGAATAGCTGGAAAAAGGCTACTGCCTACCAATGGATATATTTTGTTTCCGCCGTGATAAGTTTCCGGATAGGCGGCTCCTGTTGCTTCCAGGATGGTCGGCATAATGTCCGGCAGATAACCGGGAACACGACACCATTCACCTTTCTTATTCTTCAGATTGCTTTTCCACGACACGATGAGAGGGGTAGAAATACCTCCTTCATAAGAACGGCATTTGTATTTACGGAACGGAGTATTGGAAACCTGTGCCCATGCTCTTCCGTAAGAAGGGAACACGCTACAAGCCGGATTGTTGATTTCAGACACTTTCCCGCCTCCCAATTCAGCGTATGGCTCGGCACAAGCACCGTTATCGGACAAGAACATGACAAGCGTGTTATCCAGTTTATGATTCTTCTTCAGGTAGTCCAGCAGTTTTCCTACATTATAATCTACACAATGCACCTGCGCTGCATAAACGGCCATCCGGTAGGCTACTTCATCTTTTTCCTTCTCTGTCAGCTCGTCCCATTTCCGATTTTCCCATTCGGCAAACTCTGTATTCGAGTCGATAATTCCCAACTTAGCCATCCGCTTCCGTCTTGCTTCACGAATTTCATCCCATCCTTTCTCACGATAGATCTTCGTGAATTTTTGAATATCTTCTTCTTTTGCCTGCAACGGCCAGTGAGGAGCATTAAATGCCAGATATAGGAAGAAAGGTTTATCATCTTTCTGTTCATCAACAAAGCGGATTGCGTAATCGGTAAATGCATCTGTTGTATAATAAGGTGCTTCCGGTTCCGGGAGTTTTGTATTGTCAAGGGTTAATCCACGCCCTCCCGATGGGCGGAGATAACTGCAAGCTCCTGCCAAAATTCCATAAAAGCGTTCAAATCCCCGTTGTAAAGGCCATTTTTCTTCTCCATGCATTCCCAAATGCCATTTACCTGCCATATAAGTATGGTAACCGCCTTCTTTCAGCACTTCGGCTATTGTAACACAATTGCGGTTGAGGAATCCTTTGTATCCGGGTACACCCCAATCATTCGGACTCTTCTGGCCGGGATTTTTAAACGGGTCTTCGGACATCTGACCGATACCTGCTTGATGTTGATATAGTCCTGTCATTAAACTGGCCCGGGCGGGGCATGAACGTGAGGTGTTGTAGAATTGTGTGAAACGTACTCCTTTAGATGCCAATGCATCAATATTAGGGGTCAGTATTTCTCCACCATAGCAGCCGATATCGGAATAACCCATATCATCTACCATAATCAGTACGACATTCGGCTTTTCTTGTGCCGAACAAAACGATGCCATCAGTAAGGGGGCAGTCATTAAGAAATTCTTCTTTACCATAGTATTATCAATTATCTGGAAAACAAAAATAGAGAAGTTTATGGAAAAGAAAGGAAAAATGCTAATCAATAAAGAACAAAATCAGGTATATCCGCTATCCAACAGATATACAATGCGCCCATGAACTTTTATTTCTACTCTGAATAGTTTTTTTCCTTTATTGAACAATTAGTTTTCTATTTTTAGGTCAATATATTCTAACTTTGTATTTTAGTTAAAAACCTATTGAAATGAAAAACAAACGAATTCTTTTTCTTCTTTCTTTTTGCTTACCGCTAGCAATAGCATGGGGAGAGATTCCTCCTGCCAAAGTTATATTCCAACAATACATGAACCAAGCACAGACATTTGCCAACAACTTTCCACGGGAGAAAGCTTATTTGCATTTCGACAATACGAGTTATTACGTCGGAGATACGATCTGGTTTAAAGCTTATGTCACCCTCGCCGAACAACAGATTTTCAGTCAGATTAGCCGCCCCCTGTATGTGGAACTGGTGGATCAGACAGGACATATAACAGATAAACAAATCATCAAACTGACGCAGGGAGAAGGAAACGGACAATTCGTTCTTCCCCGTTCCATGTTATCCGGCTATTATGAGATACGTGCCTATACCCGCTGGATGCTTGCTTTCAACGAACCGCAGTATTTTTCACGCACTTTCCCTATTTATCAACTGGCGAATAGTGATAAGCTGGAACGTAGTATCACAACTTACGAACTTAGTCCGTCGATGGAGAACCGTCCGTCGGAAACTAAAGAGAAGTTGAGTGTACGCTTTTTTCCCGAAGGAGGGCAATTAGTGGAAGGAGTGACTTCGCAAGTGGCTTTCAAGGCGGAGAGTAAAGATGAAGGGAATATAGAATTGTCAGGAACGATCTATGCCAAAGAAGGAGCAGAAATCACTTCTTTCGAGACTTTACACGATGGAATGGGGCATTTTGAATATACGCCTTCTGCACAACCGGCTGTTGCCAAAGTCGATTTTCAAGGAAAGAAGTATGAATTTACCCTTCCACAGGCATTGCCTAACGGGTATGTATTGAGTACTGTCAACAATGCCGGTGCCCTTTTGGTGAAAGTATCCTGCAATACCGCTACTCCTCAAGACACATTGGCTGTATTTATCAGTCATCAAGGGCGGCCGTATGTTCATCAATTGATTAGTTGCCGGGCGGACGCTCCACAAGAGTTCATTCTGCCTACCCGCAAACTACCGGCAGGCGTACTGCAAGTCAGCCTCATCAACCGGGCTGGTAATACGTTATGCGAGCGTTTTGTCTTTTCCAATCCACGTGCTCCTCTACAACTATCCGCAGAGGGCCTGAAAGAGGTGTATACTCCCTACGCTCCTATTCGTTGTGAGTTACAGGTAAAGAATGCCAAAGGAGAACCGATATCGGGAGATGTATCGGTCAGTATCCGGGATGCCGTCCGGTCAGATTATCTGGAGTATGATAACAACATTTTCACTGATTTGCTGTTAACATCTGATTTAAAAGGATATATCCATCAGCCCGGTTATTATTTTGCATCGCCGTCTCCCCGGAAGCAAACGGAACTGGATATATTATTAATGGTGCATGGATGGCGTAAATATGACATGAGCCAAGCCATTTCTACTGCTCCTTTCACTCCGTTGCAGTTACCGGAAGCTCAATTAGTGCTGAACGGGCAGGTTAAATCAACGATCCTCAAGAATAAACTGAAAGATATAGCGCTTAGTGTGATAGTGAAGAAAGATGACCAATTTATCACTGGAGGAACCGTGACCGATGAAAACGGTCGTTTTACCATTCCTGTAGAAGACTTTGAAGGAACCACGGAAGCGGTGATCCAAACCCGGAAAATCGGTAAAGAACGCAACAAGGATGCATCCATCCTGATCGACCGTAATTTCTCACCTGCTCCCCGAGCCTACGGCTACAAGGAGCTTCATCCTGAATGGAAGGACTTGACCCACTGGCAACAAAAAGCCGAGAATTTTGATTCTCTATACATGGATTCTATCCGGAAAGTAGAAGGACTTTATGTATTGGATGAAGTGGAAATAAAAAGCAAACGCCGGCAAGGAAGTAATATGGCTACTAAAATCAATGAGAAAAGTATTGACGCTTATTACGACGTACGCCGTTCTGTAGATTTATTACGTGACAATGGGAAGATTGTCACAACTATTCCGGAATTAATGGAAAAGTTGAGTCCGCAATTCGATTGGGATCGTAGCAATGACAAGCTTACTTATCGTCAGAAACCGATCTGCTATATCATGGATAATCACATTTTATCCGAGACAGAGACTCAAATGATGTTGACCGAAGTGGATGGATTGGCTTCTATCATCATCAGCAAAGGAACAGGAGGCATCGATGACGAGATTATCCAAAACACCAAAATGTCCGAAGTTACGGATAGTACGGGAGTTGACGTCAGCAAACTGGATAAATACAGTGTTTTCTACCTGATTCCCCTACCCAGACGTGATGTATTGAACAAAAGTCAGACTGCCGTACTTGGTACCCGGCAAACAGTCATTCAGGGATATACTCATGCACTGGAATATTATTCACCCGCCTACCCGACCAAAGAATTGTATATGGATAAAGTGGACAAAAGACGGACGCTCTACTGGAATCCGTCTGTACGGACAGATGAAAATGGAAAAGCTGTGATTGAATGTTATAATAACCAATATTCCACTCCGGTGATTATTCAGGCGGAAACGATGAGTAAGGATAGACAAATAGGAAGTATGAAGTATTCTACAATCGGGCAAGCGGAGCAATAGTTCTTGTTGTAGATAACCTCATAGCAGATATTATTAATGGGGATGAAGTTATTCCTGATCCGGAATCCTTCATCCCCATTATTCTTTCAATGTTTCTATTCATTCCGTTTTAAATGGAATGACAGTTATTTCTTTTTTTGTCCCGGGTAAGGTTCTACCATGCAACGCTTAGCCCATGCTTCGTATGCTTTTGACATTTCTGCCACTTTCTCCGGATATTTAGCAGCCAGATCATGTTGCTCGCTCCGGTCTTCATTCAGATTGTACAACTCCCATTGAGAGTTATTTTTCGGGCGAACCAATTTCCAGCCATCATTGGAAAGGAAAGCACGTTCGTTGAAGTGTTCAAAGCCCAGATAGTCGTGTCCCTTGCGATGTCCGGTCTTAAAGATAGGAAGTAAGCTCTTTCCTTCCATTGGAAGAATATCATGTCCTTTATAGGTAGTTGGATATTCAGCATCCGCTAAATCGACACAAGTAGCCATGATGTCCATTACATGCCCTATTTCAGATGTCATGCCACCCACGTTCTTTTTAATTCCTTTCGGCCAGTGAGCAATCATCGGAGTACAGATTCCTCCTTCATAAGATTTAGCTTTCCAAAAGCAGAATGGAGTATTCGCCACATTAGACCAACGGGCTCCCAATGAAGCGTATGTAGTCTGTGGTCCAGGCAATACTTGTTTATTACGCGGGTAAATGATTTTCTTTCCATCACGGGTCATATCCGGACGGTCGTTCTCTCCACCAGACATGTTCTGGCAGTCTTCATTACTGCAACCATTATCAGACAAGAAAAGAATCAATGTATTATCAAGCTGTCCGGTCTTTTTCAAAGCCTCGATAATTTGTCCGATACCCTGATCTACACGGTCGATCATTGCAGCGTGAACGGCCATCGCACGGGCATCCCATTCTGCATGTGGATTATCTTCCCATTTGTCATGAAACTGACGTTCGGACAAAAAGTTATCCATTCCCGGGAAAATACCCAACTGCTTTTGACGTTCATAACGGGCATTACGGATAGCTTCCCAACCTACTTTATAAGTATCCTTATATTTCTCAATATCTTCAGGAAGTGCATGCAGCGGCCAATGCGGTGCTGTATAAGCCAAGTACATAAAGAATGGTTTATCATCCTTTGCATATTCTTCTACCTCCTGTACGGCACGATCAGAAAGAGCTTGGGTTATATAATATCCTTTAGGTACTTCCTTTATAGGCACTTCACCTTCTACCAAGCTGAACGGATCAAAGTAATCCACCACTCCATAAATTACTCCATAGTGAGAATCAAACCCACGATTGACGGGATAATGACATAAATCAGAGAATGTATCATGGAAGACACGGTGTGCCAACCATTCGCGTTGGTCTTTACGGAGTGGAGTCTCTGCAACATGCCATTTTCCAACCATACTGGTGGTATATCCTGCTTCTTTCAACACCTCGGCAATGGTAACGGCATTGCGTGAGAGTGTTCCCCGGTAACCCGGCAAGTGAGCATCAAAGGTCATTCGTCCGATTCCGGCTTGATGCTGGTAAAGTCCCGTCAACAGGGAAGCACGAGTCGGGCAACTACGACTTGCATTATAGAAATGATTAAAGCGTACTCCTTCTTGTGCCAGTTTATCCAAATTAGGAGTATGAATCTCGCTACCATAGCATCCCAGATCGGAATAACCAAGGTCATCTGCAAGAATTACCAGGATATTAGGACGTTTGTCCGATTTCTTGCCTTTCGCCTCTGCTGCAGAATGGCCAGCAACCACCAAGACGGTCGGTAATAGTAATAATTTAGAATTCATAAATTTAATATTGGTTTATAATTTGTTTTTCATTGTATTACTCTTTTCCTTTGTCTTTGTTCTCCGCAAACCATTTACATACTTTTTTGCTCAACTTAGCTACGACTTCCGGATACGACTGCGCCACATCGTTCTTCTCGAATTTGTCTTTTTCAATATCGTACAGCTGTGCATCGCTTCCATCGTTATTTATCAATAGCTTCCAGTTGCCACTGCGTATAGCCAGATGAGGACTTCTGTCGTTTGCATTTCCCGGTTTCTTAAAGAATTGGTTTCTACCGAAATCCCACATCAGGTCTGTTTTACGTTTAGCTTTCGATTTACCCAGAAGAACTTTATCATAATTTTGTCCGTCTCCCTGATAACCTTTCTCTGTTTCAATTCCGGCTATCGCACATAGAGACGGATATAAATCGACTGCACACAACACACTCTCGTTATTCACTTGTCCAGCCTTTATTTTCTTGGGGTATTTTATAAGGAACGGCATGCGAATTCCACCTTCATAAAGGCTATTCTTCGTTCCTCTCAAATAGGCAGCACGAGCGGATTGGAAACTGGGTGCCGGTCCGTTGTCACTAGTGAAAATCACGATTGTATTTTCCGACAATCCCAACTCATCCAATGCTTTGATAAGACGTCCGATCTGTTTGTCCATTTCAGCAAGAACAGGGATGAAGGCTTCTTCCGTATTCCAGCTTTTGTTATCCTTTTGCTTAAATTCCGGTACCCAAGGAGTATGCATATCATCCGGCCAGAGATTCAAGAAGAAAGGCTGGTCTTTATGACGTTTGACAAAGTCAATACTCTTATTTACAAAGTATTCGGTACGTCTCCAGCGTTTTACACTGTCTTTAGCCGACCATATCCAGTTCGTAGCAGTAATTGCCGGTTCCGGATCCGGACTTTCATACGTTGATATATATTCGTCAAAACCATAATTCTTAATAGAAGGTGCATTGTGCACGTCGCGTCCACCTCCCATATGCCATTTACCTATATGTCCGGTAGCATAACCTGCATTTTGAAAAGCGCGTGCCATGGAAGGATTCTTGTCACTCAAAAAGTTACGTTGTTCACACTTTTTGTTGCTGGCTTTATTATTTAAAAAGGTATTAATTCCTACTTCTATGGGAAATTTGCCTGTTGTCAATCCGCAACGTGAAGGTGAGCTGACTGGTGCGGACGAGTAATACTGATTGAATAACAATCCGTCCTGCGCTATCTTATCAATATTCGGAGTAGGAACAAACTTACCCCCATAACAACCGATATCCCCGATTCCCATGTCATCTATATAAATGACGACTACATTAGGTTTTGTCTCTGCCTGCATACTGGCTACGGGTAATAAAGCTCCCAACCAAGGCAAATGTTTTTTGATGTTCATAATTATTCTGATTTAATTAACTGTACTTTTTGTCGGTTTCGTGTGACTGACTTACAGAACAAAAGTAGGGAAGTTTTTTAAGAGAAAGGGAAAAATACAAATCAATAAAGGAAAAAAACAGGTAAACAAAGATGAGGAACAGCTAATCTAAACCCATATATAAACAAAATAGGGAAGATATTATTCCTATATCTTCCCTATCTCCACTCATTTATAAGATTACCATTCTATTTGCTGGTCTTCGTCCGGAATCTGTGTATTGATATTCCGTTGTAGCGTCATGCTTCCTTCCACTCTATATTTGATAGGGATAACTTCCGTATCACTTCCACCATAGGTAAAATCCTGGAAATCATATTCAAACATGATTTGAACATAACGACGTTCCAAATAAGGGCGTGTAGCATCCATAATCGATGTACTACTATAGATAGGTGTTCCTATTAATTCAAATTCCATTTCATTATTGGGATCGTCCGGCTTCATATCCAATGTTCCATCTTCTCTGAAGTGTACATTGATTTTGTACTTCTTACGTATGTCTTTATCCATATCCTCATTAATCAGACCGGCATAAAAGAATACGGAATTGTTATCTATCACATATCCTGTACGCTTGTTCGTCGTTCTTGCATTCGTATCAGGCTTACCATTTATATAAGTGTACACTTTCATGGAAGAAGCCGTGTACGAACCGGAATAATCATTAAAAGGTACTACCTTCAACAAAGCTTTTGCATAGTTCTTACGTGGATGACTTTGATAATCATAGGCTCCATCATCAACAATGGTTAACGGTAAAACCCATTTCTCCAACATATCAATGCCTTGTAGATTAAAATCAATATTTAATTGTTCTACGCACGAACCGGCAGGAATATGTACCGTTTCGGGAAATTCATATTTATCTTCCTCCATTTCCGTATACCACAATTCCGGACGATAAAGACTAAAGCGCTCGATATTCAACGTTTTCAATGTGTCCTTATCCACTGCTATATGTATATCTCGGTCTTGTCCATTCACTGTAGAGCCACTGATAATGACAGGCAACTGATAAGTCACTTTTCCATTATCCTTATATCTGACGTAGATGGTAGTAACACCATCGCCTCCTGAAGCGATAGGTGCTTTGAAAGATACGTATTGTTCATACTGCTCATCTTCCCACTCATTATTACAAGCGGTTCCCAAGACGATGACAGCCAATAAACTTAAATAAATATATATATTCTTCATATCATATTCTTATTAGGAGATTAATCATTGTATGTCCATCCCGGGTTCTGCGTCAACCGTTTATTACGTTTCAGCTCATCGTGGCTGATAGGCCAGAAATAGAGCTTACGCGAGAAGGCAGTAGGTAAGTCTGCAATTTCAATCGGAGTATAGAATTGTTCTCTCTGCTCCTCCGTATCCGACATATAGAAATTACATCCGTAGTTTTTCTTGGACTCTTCCACTTCTGCATCTTTCCATCTACGTAAATCAAAATAACGCTGCCCTTCGGCCATGAGTTCAATTTGACGTTCACGTTTCAGCTTCTTGCGGAATACATCCCGATCTTGGTACTCCGACATGGTATAATCGGGTACACCCGCACGGCGACGTATCTGTCTGATACCTTTTTTCATTTCATCAATATCACGTTTGACGGAATAACTGGTAGAACCATCCCATGATGCTATGTCATATGAAGATCCATCCTCCAACTCATTCAAGGCTTCGGCATAGATCAATAAAATTTCGGCAAAACGAATGGCAGGTTCTGCTTTTGCTTTTATTTCCTTACGATTCGTATCATCCGGGTGTACATACTTCATGATACCGATGCCAGATCGTAAATAAACACCAGTACCGGAGAAACCGTCCGTATTGATACCGTAATAATAGTTGACTTGTTTCTCAACGTCATTCTTATAGTCCGTTGTCTCTGCATTTTTCAGTAAAGCCCACACACAGCCATTATAAGAAACCGAAGCATAAAAACGTGGTTCTCGGTTGGCATATTCCTTATACACCCCTTCTTTTAGTTGAGGGTATGTACCTGCCTCAACCTCCTCTTTAGTGACAAAACGTGTGCCGTAAGGGTACTCTTCTTTAAAATGTTCTCTGCTAAATTCGTCTCCATTTGCCATATAATAAGCGTCACACATCTTCTGTGTCATGCCATACGCATTACTTCCTCCACCCAAAGTTTTCGGCATTTGAAGTTTCACCATTTCAGCAATACTATTGGCTCCCTGATTACGCCCACGGCTGAAAATCAACTCCGGATTTTGGTACATCGCTAATGAACCATTAAAAACAGCACGATAAGACTCATAAGGGTCTATATCACTATATCCACCTTCATTCCATGTCTTTGTTGAAAAGTCCTTATCCTGATAAGGAGCAATGGTAGCAGGATATCCGGGTTCAGCAATATTAGTTGCTTTCTTATGGTAAAGTTCATAACGACGCCCGTTATTTTCTCCGGGAAGTTCCATCACATCTCTTGCCGCAGCTGCAGCTCTAGCCCATTTGTATTCATTATATTCCTGAGACATCAGACATCTTCCTTCATAATCTACCAAATCCGAAAATTTATCAGGATCTCCCGGACGTGGATTATTGATAGGGCTTGCCGAATATACCAATGCTCTGGCACGAGCTGCCAATGCTGCTCCTCGCGTGGGACGTGCCACCTGATTAATGGCCCGGGCCAGAGGCAGGTCTTTGGCTGCCAGGCACATCTCCGATTCGATGTATTCCACACATTCATCATACGAATTACGCTGAATTTCCAAATCATCATAATCGGCAGTATAGTCAAGTCCATCATCTGGCAATAAGGGTACAGGACCGTATTTACGTAGTAATAACCAATAATAATACGCACGCACGAAACGGGCTTGCGCTTTCAGATCGGCTCTCTCTTCTTCCGTATATTTCGTATTCATGTCAATATTCTGAATGAAGATAGACGCTTGACGAATACCTTTATAACTATCCCCCCACGAATGCCGGTAACCTTCATCATAAGTACCAGTCTTGAATGTCTTGTACGCATCAAGACTATTCCCACCGAAATAAATATCATCGGCGAAATTAGTGATTGTATTAAGCATGTTAGATACTTCCAGATTGTATCCACCTAAATAGGAATAGGCATTCGCCAACCATTCTTCCGTAGATTCCTTGTCAGTAAAAACATCCTCCAAAGACCGGCGGTCTTTGAAATATTTGTCAGAGTCGAGTTTATCCGAACAAGCGACGGCAATCGCACTCAACATAATACCAATATACAGTTTATATATCTTTCTCATTTTTCATGCATTTAATTAGATATTCACAGTTAATCCCAAAGTAAACGTCTTAGCAAGCGGATATTTCTCACCGTTAGAGACTCCCATTTCCGGATCCCATTCTTTAAATTTAGCAAACGTCAAGATATTGGTACCAATGAAAAATACACGTATCTTGTTAAACCGCATCTTGTTCACAATTGATTTCGGCAATGTATAACCTACTTCCAATGTTTTCAAGCGTAAATAAGATCCATCTCTGAGCCAATAGGTAGAAGCTCTATAATTATTATCGTTCCCTCCATAACTAAGCCGAGGATACGAAGCATTAGGATTCTCATTAGCCGGAATACCCAATGTGGCAGCTGTCTCCGCATCGACATAGCGATCTTTCACTAAATTCGTCAGAATATTTCCCCACTGACTATCCTTAAAGGCATATACAGTAGAACCATTAATGAAGAATGAAGACTTGCCTGCTCCCTGGAAGTGAGCATTAAAATCAAAACCTTTCCACTGTGCAGAAATACCAAAACCATATATCAAGTTAGGCTTTGTTGTCGCACCAATGGCCACTTCATCACTAGCATTAATGATTCCATCCCCATTGACGTCTTTATATTTGATGTCACCCGGTTGTACCTTTCCCCAATTAGTCTGCTGCGGACTATTTCGTATATCATCGTAATCCTTAAACAATCCTAAAGCTATTAATCCCTTTGCCTGATTAACCCTGTAGCCAGCCTCTTTTTGATAAGGATAAACTGCGTTCATCTCATCTTTTTCCAGAATTTCATTTTTGCTGTAAGTAAAATTACCACGAACAGTCAAATTGACTTTTCCTATCTTCTGCTTGTAGGCAAAATTGCCGTCGAAACCTTTCGACCGGACACTTCCCACATTCGCTTTTGGATTACTATTCACCCCCACAATACCTGGTAGATATTTACGTTCCATATAGATGCCATCACGCTGTTCATGAAAATAATCTACAGTAGCCGTAAACTTATCATTGAATAAAGATAAGTCTACACCCGCATCATGCTTGGTTGCAATTTCCCAGGTGACATTGTTAGAGGCCAACTGTGTATACTGCATTCCTGTATATACATTATCCGTAGAACCATAATCACTCCAAGTCCAACCACTTCCATCATCCTTGATAGTATACAAATAAGGGAAACGTACATCCATCTTATCATTACCAACCTTACCATAAGAGTAACGTAACTTGAACATATTCATCCATTTCAGATGTTTTTTAACAAGTTTCTCTTCTGCTATATTCCAAGCTAAAGAAAAGGCTGGAAAAAAACCGAAACGATGCCCGTCAGCAAAATTCTCCGAACCATTATAACCGAAGTTGAAGTCCGCAAAGTAGCGATAATTCCAGTTGTAACTGGCACGCCCCGCCAATCCCATGTGACGTTTGGCAATACCATTTTTTACATCTGTTCCAATATCTACTGTGGTCCGATAAGCATCCTGGCTATATTTTAAAGTACCACCTACGTGATGTGCTTTGAATGCACGATTATATTGCAAATAGGCCTCTAAAAATTCACGGCGCTCACCAGTGGAAGAACTCGTCTGTTCCATTGGTTTCTCGGCACTTTGTTGCTTGAAAATCAGGTTCCCGTCATCGTCACGTTCTCTTTGGGCGCGCCATGTCTCCGGCATTCTTATCCGGTTTATTTCACTCTGATTATTCGTATCAAATCCGAAACGGCCTTCAAAGCGTAAGCCTTTGGTAATGAAGTCCAGCTTTTGCTCCAGAGAAATATTTGTCTGAATCTTATTATTCCAGATTTCTTTATATCCAGTCTGTGTAGCAAGTACCCAAGGATTTTTGCGATTATCTTCTACTCCATGTGCAGGAATGTAACCATTAGAGTACATAACAGGAATACTGACCGGATTCTGCCCCATTAATGAAGTCCAGACATTAGAGCCCTGTCCCGGTGCATTACGCTTCTTTAGCGAACCGGATACACCAACTTTTACAAGAGTAGTCTTTGTTACATCAATATCCGTATTCAAACGGTAATTCCAACGCTGACTGCTAGGATTGGTATTGTAATCCTTACGCATGGACTCGTCTGTTTTGTACATTCCCTCTTCATTCACATAACTAAGCGATACAAAATAACGTGCCGTACTACCACCACCACTCATATTCAGATTGGCACGATAGGTCATGGCTCCATCTTTTAACAACACATCCATCCAGTCAACATTCGGATATAAATCCGGATCAAGCCCCAATCGCAGAATTTCCATTTCATCCTCTTGATAAATTCTCTCTTGGTTACGAGTAATTCGCGCTTCATTCATCAACATGGCATAACTGTAACCATCCGCAAATTCCGGAGTAATAGTGCGGGCATTATAAGAAGTCTCTACTTTGGCATTAATCTTGATCTTGCCTTCCTTACCATGTTTAGTGGTGATCAGTACTACACCATTTGCACCACGAGGACCATAAATCGCCGTCGTAGAAGCATCTTTCAATACAGAAAAGGATTCGATATCTTCAATATTGATCTCATCCAAATCGCGTTCAAAACCATCAACCAGCACTAATGCAGAGCTATTGGCTCCAAAAGTGGAAATACCTCGAATCCAGAATTCAGAAGTATTTACACCCGGTTGTCCAGAAGTCTGCATGGCAAGAACACCTGACACATTTCCAGCCAATGCATTAGAAAGATTTGCAGAAGGATTTGACTTTAATACTTCTACATCTACATTCGTCACCGCACCAGTCACTGTTAATTTCTTCTGTGCTCCTGTACCAGTGATTACAACTTCATCAATTTCCCTAGCATCCGATTCTTTCATCGATACATTAACCAAACTCTGGCGTTTCACTAATATCTCTTGCGTATCAAAACCAATATATGAAAATACCAAACGAGAAAATTCCTCAATATTTATTTTGTAACGTCCGTTGATATCCGTTATCGCTCCTAAACCAGGTTTATCCTTCACTGTCACATTGACACCAACCAATGGTTCTTTATTCGTGTCCGTCACGACTCCTGTTACCTCAATTGTCTTCTCTTGAGCAAAAAGGGAAACAGAGACTAATAACAGACAAATCGTAATAAATTCTTTTATTCTCATGTGTTCTTCTTTTTATTGATTTTCTTGGTTTTGATTGTCATTGGATTCTTCTCCGCCTAAATCATCAGGGGCCTGTTCTTTGGCAATCTTCCGAATCTTATAATTTCCCGAATCACCTACATAGAAAGTCTTTGTTGCCTCATTGTAAGCCAAAGCCACCGGTTGATTAAAGCGTGCTCTCTCACGTACTTCTCCATTTTGCTTACCCCATTTATAGCTACTTGCAGAAGCAGAACCGCGTCCGGCAAACGTAGAAACCACCCCATCCGGAGTCAAGATTCGAATACAATGATTTTCTTTATCTGCAAAATAGAAGTCATACCAATCATCTTTGTTGGCTGCCTTATACTCTTCATTGAGCACAAAGACACCTTGACCAGGCTTATTGATACGCGCATTGATACCTACAAGATCCTTATAATCTGCCTGGCCGGATTGCCCACATACAATATACGGAGTTACCAACTTTTTAGTTTCTTCATCGTAATTGGAACGAAGTATATAATGCGATTCATGCATGATGATATAAACATATTTACCTGTTGGATGAGGAACCATACTAAAGTCAACCGTCTGATTAGGTACACTAAATGCCAAAAGTTCATTCAACCCTGCTCCACCAGGAACTTCCGGATTGTTATTATAGCCGTTTTCTTCAAAATTATATCTGTACACATTGCCTGTTGCACGATGATTGAAGTAAAGCTCTCCCGTTTGTGGAAGTACCATAGACCCATTGCAAGCATTACCACGCGCCAAAGCTACCCAACTGGACTCTTTGAAATCCTGCCCGTCTGTACTGCTTTCACGCTTTAAAATAATATTGTTTCTATTCTTAGCACCACCATTTTGGGGAGCCGCCAATATCATATCATCATCATTAGTCCATGTAATAGTAGTTGCGCGGTTAATATTATCTAGCTTCTTGGTATAGATCATTTCTTGTTCCAGATCCAGCACCCTCAAAAGCCCATTATTTTGAGACAAATAAAGGATATTAGAATGTTGAGGATCGAAAGAAAACCAAAAAGGATAATCTATTTTCCCACAATCGTCAAACGGACCTGTTTCTACAATATTTCCCTCACCCAGTTCATCCACATCACCACATAAGTCTGTTACTACCATTTGTGGCTCATACTGATATTTTTCGGATGCTATCACTGTTTGCTCACCCACTTTTACTTCAATAGTTCCTTCGAAACAGCTTTCCGGCGTAGAACAGTAAATACTAGTACCTTTAGCACTAATAACAATAGCTTCTTTTCCACCTACCTTAACGGAAACAAGAGAAGGATCTGTGCCAAAATTACTGCCATAGATAATCATCTTCTTCTTTCCACCTCCCGACTTGGGTGTGAAATCAGTTACCTCTACTGGCTGATTCGGATCATAAGGTGCTGATGTCTCGTCTTTGCTATCTTTGCAGCCAGTAAAACAGACTGCAAAAACGAATGCCAACATCATACACTGTAACCCTATGCTCCCATGTTTCATAGTTTTACATTTCATAATACACTAGATTTAAATTATTGATTATTCTGAACTTTATCCATTAATACCTTCATCCAGTATCCTCCAATCACCGAACGAGCTCTAAAGCCAACCCATCGTCCGCTGTCTGTATGGTGCCAGT
>ERZ773104.1313-NODE-1313-length-33272-cov-7.159165_pt1 | contig 33272 bp, 26 predicted proteins | sample MGYA00511920_ERZ773104 | MGnify/ENA primary metagenome ERZ773104 (study PRJEB29015, sample SAMEA2737857) | human gut metagenome | biome: human gut; feature: human-associated habitat; material: faeces | place: China | collected 2012 ... | reverse complement strand
ATCTGCAATCAGAAAGGCGGCACAGGCAAAACGACCACAACGGTCAATTTGGGTGTTGGACTTGCACGACTCGGCAAGAAGGTACTCCTTGTAGATGCCGACCCACAGGGCGACCTCACGACTTGCCTCGGATGGCGAGATAATGACAGTCTTACGACGACCATTACCGACAAGCTCTCCGGGGTTATCCGTGAGGATCATACAGACCCGCAAAGCGGTATTCTGCATCACGAGGAAAATGTCGATTTGCTCCCTGCCAACATCGAGCTGTCTGCTATGGAAATGATGCTTGTCACCGCAATGAGCCGTGAAACCATTCTCAGAAGCTATCTGAGCAAGGTCAAAGACAATTATGACTATGTACTGATCGACTGTATGCCTTCGCTCGGTATGGTCACTCTGAATGCGCTGGCGGCGGCAGATAGCGTAATCATTCCCGTGCAGGCGCAATATCTTCCGGCAAAGGGAATGACCCAACTGATGCAGACCATTGGAAAGGTCAGGCAGTACATCAATCCGAGCCTGCGAATCGACGGTATCCTATTGAACATCGTAGATAACCGCACCAACCTCGCAAAAAGCACTGCCGACGCACTGCGAAAGAACTTTGGGAGCGTTATTAAGATATACCGTTCCTCCATTCCTATGGCAGTGAAAGCCGCAGAGGTTGCTTCCAAAGGCGTAAGCATCTACAAGTATGAGCCGAGCAGTCCTGTTGCAAGGGCTTATGCTGAGTTCGCAAAGGAGGTGTCTGCCGATGGCAGGAAGAAAGAGCGACTTCACTCTGCCGACGCTCGATGACCTGTTTTCTACACAGGAGCTTCGGGACGATGCCAAGCTCAGTAAAATCCGAGATATTCCCCTTGAGCTGATCGACGATTTTCCCGACCACCCATTTAAGGTACGGGACGACGAGGATATGATACAGCTTGTGGAGAGTGTCAAGGAGCGAGGAGTCATTACTCCGGCTACCGTGCGTCAAAAAGAGGACGGCAGATATGAGCTGATTTCCGGTCACAGGCGAAAACGGGCTTGCGAGCTTGCCGGGTTTGAAGCACTCCGTTGCGAGGTCGTAGACCTTGACCGTGATGCTGCCACTGTGCTGATGGTGGAGAGCAATTACCAGCGGTCGCAGATACTTCCCTCAGAAAAGGCGTTTGCCTATAAAATGCGGCTGGAAGCGATGAACAGACAGGGACAGCGATCAGATTTAACTTGTGCACCAGTGGGGCACAAGTTGGATGGTGCAAAATCAAGAGATATTCTTGGCGATGAAGTTGGCGAAAGTCGTGAACAGATTCGCCGATATATCCGACTGACAAATCTTGTACCTGAACTGCTCGACCTTGTGGACGAGGGCAAAATTAAAATGCGTCCTGCGGTGGAGCTTTCCTATTTGGACGAGGACAGCCAGCGGGCGGTAGTTGATGAAATCGATCTGAACCAATGCACCCCGTCCCACGATCAGACCATTCGTATGCGGAAGTTCTTCACAGATGGAAAACTCACGCCGGAGGTGGTGTCCGCCATTATGAGCGAGGAAAAGCCAAACCAGCGTGAGAAAATCGTCCTGCGTGGGGACAAGGTGCGAGGTTTGATCCCGAAAAATATCCCCGTAAGCCAAACGGAGGATTATGTGGTCAAAGCACTGGAGCATTACAGCCGTTTTCTTCGTCAGCGGGCAGAGCGTGACAGCCGATAGGTACACGGAGTATGTTTCCTGCTGTCCCCTTCCTCACACTCCAACCCCTGAGAACTTCCAGACTATCCGAGAATAAATAATCTATCTCCTAACTTTATCTCTATCTCTCTAAATAAGTCTATCTAAGAGAGGCTCGGAGATCGCACAGTTTGGAATTGCGCCCACCGGCGATATGATAAAAAGTTGCGCTTCAAAACGCATCTTTGTCTGAACGGTTATCATCGGGTAGAATGTGGTCGAAGGGAGTGAAGCGTATGAAATCCAAAATCGCAGTTCTTTTTCTCATTGTCCTTTTGTGCCTGACTTCGGGGTGCAGCAACACCTCGCAGATTGCAGAACAGCCCGCCCCGGTTTCTTCTTCGGAGAGTAACAAAGCTCCTTACCAATCAGAAACGGCGCAGGCGACAGAGAAAACGGAGGTTGAACAGCCCCGAAGTACAGAGCCGAAAGACGATGACCGTTCAACAGAAGCAACGGTAGGCGTGTTGGATAGCAGTATTCAAACAAAACCGGCATCCGAACAGCCTAACAGCGGCACAACGCCGCCACAGGTAAGCGAACCGTCCAAGACACCTGATGAGTCCGAACGCCGACCGGAAACCGCTGCCCCGACTGAAAAAGAACAGCCCACACCTCCGGCAACTGAGGAATCGACGACACCGGAACCGCCGAAAGAAGAACCTACTGAGCCGGTCTTTGACATTGACTACTGGATCAGCTTTGCCAAGAGCTACGCTGAGAGCATCGGACTTGCGCTTGACAGCGGAGCCGTGTATTGCTGGGATAACCCCATCGCCGCAGGTGTAAAATGCAAATACACCGAACGGGATATTCGTGGCTATCTTGACCGATATGCCAAGGACGGCGACATCACCGACATATGGATTTGGTATGAGCAGACCGGAAGCGGCTCTTATGAAATCTATATCGGCTACGCATAACAACAAAACACATTTCACCCGAAACGCATCGTCATTGTACGGTGCGTTTTTCGTTTTCAAGGAGGTAACAAACACAATGAAAAAGAGCCTTTTCAAGCGAGGAATGGCGGGACTGCTTTCCCTCGTGATGTGCCTGACAACCCTTGTGGGGATTGGCACAACCACTGCCTATGCCGCAGGAGAAAGAGCAGAGGTCTACCTTGTTTCTTTTCCGAGAAGCGGCGATGCTAATATTGATTACAGCGGTACTTGGGGGCATCCCAATCTCCGGTATATGAACGGCTGGCATTCCGGCGAGTCCAAGTACACTACCATTCGAGCAATGCACTCGTATGACGGTAACATCTGTTACTGCATTGAGCCGGGAGTGCAGCAGGATACCGGCGACACTTATACCAGTAAGGACGAAACCTTTTGGGACAACCTGCCCTCAGACATCAACAGCACCATTTCCCCCTACGATATAAAGCTATTCATCGGGCGTATTATGCAGTACGGTTACACGGGACCCATCAGCACCTCGTGGCGTTCACAGAACCCTGCTGATGCCGCAACGCTGGCGGAAGCTATGGCAACACAGGTTCTCATTTGGGAAACCGTTGTCGGTGAGCGTGACGAGGACTTCGATTATGTAAGCCCCGGTAGCTACGATGCGGTTAAGGGCGTTATCAGCACCGCCCATCCGCTGTATGACCTGTTTTGCGATTACTATGACAGCATTGAAGCAAGCGTTCAGCGTCACTCCGCCATCCCCAGCTTTATGTCCAAAAACCCGAACAGAGCGCAGAGCGTGGAGCTGGAATGGGACGGCAGCAGTTACACCGCTACCCTGACAGACCACAACCGTGTGCTTTCCGATTACAACTTTTCCGCGAATGAGGATGGCATTTCATTCAGCGTCAGCGGAAACCAGCTTGTTATCACAGCAACGGATGCTCCTTCTGACAGCGTAAGAATTACCGCCAATAAGGTCGGTTCAACCCGCCGAGGTATCATCACATGGACGGACGGAACATTCAATCAAGGAAGCGGCAAGCAGGATGTTATCACCTACGCACAGTCGGTCAGTGACCCCGTGCAGGCGTTCCTCAATCTGAAGGTGTCCTACGGCTCTGCTAAGATCGTCAAAACCTCGGAGGACGGCAAGGTAGATAACCTCAACTTTACCGTCACCGGCAACGGCATCAATCAGACCGTCAAGACCAACTCCAAGGGAGAAATTCAAATCGACAACCTGATGCCCGGCGTTTACACCGTGACCGAGATGGATTACGACAAGTATGAGCCGCAGGAGTCCCGCCGTGTGACGGTGGTTTCCGGTCAGGTTTCTACCGTAAACTTCAACAACAAGCTCAAGCGAGGAGATTTGCAAATCATCAAGTCCTCGGAGGACAATCTCAACGAGGGCGTGACCTTCCACCTTTACGGCACTTCACTCTCCGGCATTGCCGTGGACGAGTATGCCGCAACCGATGCAAACGGCGTGGCGACCTTTGAAGATGTTCTCATTTCCGGTTCCACACCTTATACCGTGGAGGAAGTGGACACTGCCATTCGCTATGTTGTTCCCGAAGCGCAGTCTGTGCCTATCAACTGGAACGAGGTCACGAACCGCAGCTTCCTCAATATTTTGAAGAAGTTTTCTGTGACCGTTACCAAAAGTGATGCTGAAACCGGCTCTGCACAGGGCGACGCTTCTCTTGCCGGTGCTGTTTACGGCATCTATAAGGGCGAAACCCTTGTTGATACCTACACCACCGACAAAAACGGGCAGTTCGTTACCAAGGAGTATATCTGCGATAACGACTGGACAGTGAGAGAAATCACTCCCTCTGAGGGTTATCTGCTTGATACCACCGTCCATAAGGTCGGTGCAGAGCCGCAGCTTTATAACGTGGAGCACAATCAGACGGCAAATGATGTGACCGAGCAGGTCGTAAAGGGTAATATCGCTATCATTAAGCACACCGATAACGGTGATACGCAGATCGAAACACCCGAAAGCGGCGCAGAGTTTGCCGTGTACCTGAAATCCGCAGGCAGCTACGAGGTTGCCGAGGACACCGAGCGTGATTATCTCACCTGTGATGAAAACGGCTTTGCCCAGACCAAGGATATGCCTTACGGCATCTACACCGTCCATCAGGTTTCCGGCTGGGAAGGCAGCGAACTGATGCCCGACTTTGATGTGTTCATCTCTCAAAATGGGGCGACTTATCGCTACCTTATCAACAATGCACCCTTTAACAGCTTCATCAAAATCGTGAAGCAGGACGCAGAAACCGGCAAGACCATCCCTTATGCCGGTGCAGGCTTCAAGATTTATGACCCGGATGGCAACCCCGTAACAATGACCTTCACTTACCCGACGCCCACCACCATTGATGTGTTCTACACCAATGCAGAAGGTTCTCTTGTTACGCCGGAAAAGCTGTCCTTTGGAAAGGGGTACTCTATTGTCGAGGTGCAGGCTCCCTACGGCTATGTCCTCGATGAGACGCCCGTGTACTTCGATGTCACGGAGGATAATTCCACAGAAGAAAGCGGGGTCACGGTAGTAAAAGTGGATAAGCCCAATATGGCACAGAAAGGCACCATCACCGTGGAAAAAACCGGCGAGGTGTTCTTTGGCGTTTCCGTCATCGGCGGCGTAGATGAAAGCGGAAACGAACTGCCTACCATCTATCAGCCGCAGTATGAAAAGCGTGGACTTCCCGGTGCGGTCTATGAGATCATCGCCGCAGAGGATATTATCACGCAGGACGGCACTGTCCGAAATCAGAAGGGCGAGGTCGTAGACACTGTTACAACCGATGCAACCGGCGCAGCGGTGAGCCGTGAACTCTACCTTGGCAAATATGAGGTGCGTGAGATCACAGCACCCCACGGGATGGTGCTCAACCCGGAACCCCACTGCGTCGAGCTTGTCTATGCCGGTCAGAATGTTGCCGTAACAGAAACGGCGACTTCGTTCGAGAACGAGCGTCAGAAGGTGGAGATCAGCCTTGTAAAGTCCATCGAGCAGAATGAGCGCTTCGGCATTGGCAATAACGGTGAAATGAAGAACATTTCCTTTGGGCTGTTTGCCGCCGAGGAAATCGTATCTGCCAGCGGCACTTCCATTCCCGCAAATGGTCTTGTTGAGATCATCTCTCTGAATGAGGACGGAACGGCAAAGGTTAAGACCGACCTTCCTTTTGGAAGCTACTATGTGCAGGAGCTTGCCACCGACAGTCACTACAAGCTCTCCGATACCAAGTATCCCGTAACCTTTGCGTATGTCGGTCAGGATACGGCAGTTGTAAAGATTGCCGCTAACGACGGCAAGGCAATCGAAAATGATCTGATCTACGGTTCGGTTTCCGGCAAGAAGGTCGATGAAAACGGCAGTGCTCTCGGCGGTGCGCTGATTGGACTGTTCCGCACGGATGACGGCGAGTTTACAAAGGAAAACGCTCTGATGACTGCCACTTCTGCTGAAGATGGTAGTTTTTCTTTTGAGAGCATTCCTTACGGCACTTGGTATGTCCGTGAAATCGAACAGCCCGCTGGCTTCGTGCTGGATGATACCATCTATCCCGTGACCAACGGCGCAGACGGTAAGGTCGTGGAGATCGAAATCGTCAATGCGTATATCCGTGGCAACATCCATCTGACCAAGGTGGATTCCGAATATCCTGACAATAAGCTGACCGGAGCGACCTTTGAGGTCTACAAGGACAGTAACGCAAACGGCAAGCTGGACGACGGTGATGAACTGCTCGGCACACTGACCGAAAGGGAAATCGGTGAATACGGTATGAACGACCTGTTCTACGGTCGCTACTTCGTCAAGGAAGCCAAAGCGCCGGAGGGGTTTGTCCTCGATAGCGGCGTGTATGAAGTGATGATCGACACCAACGGCAAGACCTACGAGGTGGAGAACAAGGCAGGTGTCGGCTTCATCAATGAAGCTATGCGAGGCAACCTGAAAATCGTTAAGACCTCCTCTGACGGCAATGTCAAGGGCTTCGCTTTCCGAATTACCGGTGCAAATGGCTATGACATTATCCTTGAAACCAACGACAAGGGTGAGATCTTCATTGACGGGCTTCGCATCGGGGACTACACCATTTCTGAGGTAAGCAACTCGGCTTCTTCGATGTATGTCATCCCTGCCGACAAGAAGGCAACGGTCAAGCTCGGCTCCACTACCATTGTGGAGATGCACAATGTTCTGCGTGATACGCCTAAGACTGGCGATACCACCAATCTGCCGCTGCTATATGCCCTTGCAGGACTGTCCGCAGTGGGCATCGCTGTGTGCGGCGTTGTCGGATTCAAGAAAAAGAAAAAGGAGGATCGTAACTAATGGAACCTAAAACCATCGTGGCTATCGTACTGGTAGCCTTTATCATCGGCGGCTTTATCTTCTTGCAGATTAGATCGAAAAACAAGAAGTGAGCAAACCTTCTGAGGGGCGGAGCAAAAACTCCGCCCCTTTTCTACTACCCGAAGGAGGGATTCAATGAATCAACAGAAAACAATGGAAAGCCGTGTGCTTTCTATCTTGAAGGACTGTCCGAGAGCAAGGTTCGACGATATGATCCTCATTATGCACTACTACAACCGCTATGCGACTTATCTCAGAGCCGGCGAACTGCCTCTCAATGACCTTGCATTCAACTACAAAGTCTACGGACTGCCGTGCTTTGAAACCATCCGCAGGGCAAGGCAGCGTGTGCAGTCGCTTTTTCCGGAATACTCCCGCAACGCCGAGCAGGATGATATGGTTATCATCATCGGCATTCTCTGAGGTAACGGCTATGGAAAATGAAAAGAGAAAGGTCGGTGATTACACCATCCTCTGCGCCGTGAATATCGGTTCCCGTGAAATCATTCTTGCCGAGAATGAGCAGAGTGCCAACGGCGAACGCTTCCTCTGCTGCTACGGAGAGCGCAACGACATATTTGAAAAGTTTACCGAGTGTGCTGTTGGTGACGACTACATTGATGCAGCGATGTTTTTTGCAGAGCGCATCAAGCAAGACGCCGAGAGGTTTCGGGAAGAGGTTGAAAAGCTGGATATTCCCGTGACGGTTATCACCCAAGCGGACTGCATCCCCGACCACTATAAGAACGACATCAACGGCAAAATCATCGCCATCAACCCGGCAATCCTCAAGCCGGAGTATCAAAGAGCAGATCGACAGCTTTTCCTTGTGACCGGTGGCTTCGGCGCTTCAGCAAATGCCCGTGGCAGCGCCGTATTTTGCAAAAATCTCTATGACGGCAAGAATACCCGTTATGAGCGTATGGATGTGCTGGGTGAAGTAAAGCCGGAGCGTATGCCTGATTGGGCAAAAGAAAAAGCGGCTGCTTTTAGCCGCACAATTCAAGGAAAAGACCACGAGCGATAAGGAGGCAGATTTCTATGGCAACAAAGAAAACCGCAGCCGAGCAGGGCTTGCAGCAGAAAATGAAGGTGCTGGCAAAGCTCTTTGACGCAGGCTGTAAAACCGAAAAAGACTTGAAGGCGCTGACTTTGCCGACGATCCTGAAAATCCCCGATGTGACCGTTCCGGATATGACGGTCATCACCGAGCTTCAGGAGCAGGTTGCAAAGAACCGCCTTTTCTCATACTTGGGAGGTGGAACAGATGAGCCAAGCGACACGACCGAATGACCGCCACATCATTTGGAGCAACCAAAACCTTGATGTGGACGACTGGCGAGAGGACTACAAGGAGTTCCTTGAAGCCAACGAGCTGGACGACGACCCGAATGATGAGCAGGCACTCTATGAGTGGATGGAGGAAACCAATTACGACTACCTCTCCGATGAGCGAGTCAACCTGAATGTTCAGCTTTCCCAGCCGATCATTGTCATTGGCGACATCGGCAGATGGAACGGCAGAGTGATGGGCTACAAGGACATCCCCTCAGGCAACATCCGAGATTGCCTGTATGCCGACACCGACTATACAGAATGGTATGTAGACAAATACGGCGATCTTCGTGCCGATGCAACTCATCACGACGGCACAAATCACTATCTCTACCGTGTGTTCAAAGACGGCGTTTCCGAAACACAGATGGAGAACCTGAGAGATAAAATCTATCACGGCAAAGCCACACGAGCCGATATTACCCGGCTGACCCGGCGACTTGGGGATGAGATCGCCGCCGTTTACGGCTTTGACATCCCGAAACAACGAACACCGCAAGAAAGGGGCGCAAGATAATGACAGATTTCACACTGCGACCGCTGACCGTTACCGAACGCAAATACACCTACGCTCAAAGCTCGCAGCTTCAAGGGCAGACAGGCAATATCGGTTATCTGCGTGGGGACTTCGGCTCAAGCGGCGATCAGTTTTATACCACTTGGTTTGATACCCGACCGCAATGGAAAAGCGATGAGTTCAAGCGGGACTTGGACGATGTAATCAACGCCCTGCGCTCCGAGGAGTACGGACTGCTTCAAAGCCGTTCTCAGATGGTGCGTTATGGGCGTGAGAACAAGGAAAGCGAAATGCAGGGTGCTTATACCACTGAGTTCGGCTTCCGAGCAGATACCGAGAAATATGCGTTCGTGCTTCGCTGTAATCCAACGAGGGGCGACTATAACTTCTACTGCCTCTGCTATGTAAAGGAATGGCTGGACAAGCACATCGAAGAAGCCAACCGGGACATTCGCTTTATTGACAGCCACTATAAAGAGCTGTTCCGTATCCCGGACGGAGAGCGCATCATTGTGACCGACCGTGACGGCAAGACGGAAAGCTATCCCTGCCGCTATATTGACAACTATCACACAGAGGTCGGACGCAATCTCTTTCACATTTGCGAGTTTGCCGAGCGTATGGAGCAAGGCGGCTGTACCTACGCTCCTATGGAGCCGCCCTTGCCTCCGATGTGCTACTCCATACTCCCGTCTACCGGCGAAGTCATTCAAATCGACCGCTGGCAAAAGGGCTACACCGCCACAAGTTTTAACGACGGGAACCGTGCGGAGAACGAAGCAATCAAAGACAAGTTCAATGAAAAGCTGGGTGTCAGCAAGGCGCAGGAGCAGGCAATGCTCGCCGGTTCTATGATCCGGTGGGACTCCATTGCCGCCAAACCCAAGAGCTATGACGAGAACGGCAAAGCCATCAAGCCAAAAGACTATGAACGATAAGGAGGTGTCCGCCGATGGCACGAAAATACGACTTCATCTCGGAGCTGTATAACCGAACCTGCAAAACGGTCGTTGCAAACCCCGCAAGCTGGGAAGCGTTTCTGCGCTCTGCCTGCTACAACTACCGTCTGCGCTTTGACGAGCAGCTTTTGGTACACGCACAGCGACCGGACGCCACCGCCGTTCTTCAGATCGACGACTGGAACCAAAAGTTTGGGCGATGGGTCAATCGTGGGGCGCACGGCATTGCCGTTTTTGAGGATGCCGACCAACGCCGCCAGCGGCTTGTCCACTACTTCGATATTTCCGACACGCATCCCAGCCGCTTTTCCCGCAGAGTTCCCATTTGGCAAATGCGTGACGAATACACGGCAGAAGTGATCGACACGCTGGAAAGCACCTTCGGAGAGTTGAACGACAAGGAAACCCTTGCCGTTGCCATCGAGTCGGCGGCAAGAAACGCCGTAGAGGACAACATCCCCGACTATCTCCCCGATCTGATTTACAGCGTGAAAGACAGCTTCCTGGACGGCGTATCCGAAGAAGAAATCACCCACATTTTCAAAACGGCGGTGCGAAACAGCGTCGCCTATATGACGATGACCCGCCTGGGCATTGAAGCCGGAGAATACTTTGAACCCGATGATCTTCGGGATGTGGTGAATTTTACGACCCCTGCCACGCTGAACGCCCTCGGCTATGCCACCAGCGATATTGCGGAGATGGGACTTGCGGAGATTTCCCGCACCATTCTTGCCCTCGACCGTCAAAATCGCATAATTGCAGAGAAAACCAAAGCCGATTACAATGTAGGCAAAGAAAAAACCGAAAGGAGTCCTGACGATGAACGAGATCACTTACACGAGGCAGGGGGATTATCTGCTCCCCGATCTGACAATGCCGGAACAGCCGGAGCTGTCGATGGGCAGGTACGCCCGGATGCGGAAGAAGTTCCTGAAGGAGCATCACAAGGTACGCTACTACAACCTGCTGACGAGCTGCGCCCTGAACGAGCATCTGAACGACACGGAGCGCAGAGCGAACGAGATGGAACAGATGCTGACGGAGCAGATGGCGGCGTCGGAGGGCGTGACGGAGAGCCTGAAAGCGACGGATATGATGAGTTGGGTTCGGAAGATGAACAGTATCCGGAGCCGAGTGCAGGAGATCGTGATGACGGAGGTAATCTTCGCTTAGACTATTACGACCGAAGCCACGAGGATAAAAGCCTGCCGTTCTTCGGCGGTGACGATACCGTTCGTGAAATTCTCGGCACTACGCCGCACCTGAAAGCAAGTAAAGACGAGATACGGGCATTCTTTGAAGCTACCGCTGATGAGGACGCCCGTATTTCTTATATCAAGCGCATTTTCAACAACGACTATACCGAGGTCATTCTGAGTGACGGTCGGCGTGTGGGCTATAAGACCTATCAGAATGTGTTGCAACTTTGGGAGGGCAGTTATCTCTCCCGCACGGCACAGAGTTTCTATGATTGGGGCGTGATCGCCCAGCACTTTGAAGCGATGCGGCTGCTTGGGGAGTTGCAGGACACGATGAAGCCGCTGCCATCCATTTACGGGCAGTTGAGCTTGATGACAGCAGGAGCAGAGGAACGAAAGCCCTCTGCTTTTACTTTCTCTCAGGAGATCATCGACGCTGTTCTCACCCGTGGTAGCGGCATCTCTGAGGGGAAAATGCGAATCTATGAGCAGTTCCAAAAGAGCCTGTCTGCAAAGGAAAACGCAGATTTTTTGAAAAATGAATACGGCTGGGGCGGCGTTTATCCCGCTATCACCGGCGCAGGAATTGACGAACAGCACGACGGCAAGGGCATCCGTATTTCTAAAGGCATCGGAAGCGATAAACCTCATATCGACCTGAAATGGAGTCAGGTGGAGAAGCGTATTGCCGAGCTGATAAAACTCGACCGTTACTTGAACCCCAAGGAAAAGGCACAGTACCCTGAGTGGCTGCAAAGGCAGGAGGAACGCCGAGCAGAGCTTGCCGAGGAACGCAGGAAGAGAGAAATCTTGTCTACCGCACCTTCCGAAAAGGCAGAGCTGAAAAATGAGCGATATGAGTACCACCTCGGCAGCACCGTCTATCTCGGCGCAAACGAGTATGAAATCCTGTCCTTTGATGATGAGCGTGTAATGCTCTATGATACGCAGTTTCCGCTTTTCAACAAGGAAATGACGAGAACTGAGTTCGACAGCAAGGTGCAGGAGAACCCGCTGAATGACCATTTGAAGGTCGCTATTAAACAGCCCGAAGAAAAGGCGGTTGAGTTCGACATCGGGATGGGCTATCTCGGCAACGGTCTGACCGTTTGGAACCGTGCCGTGGAGGTCAATGGGGACTATCAGAACATTGCTCATATCTCCCCCGAAGGTGAGATCACCTTCTATGTGCAGGACTTGCCGCAGAGCGTTGTGGAGCGTATCGAGCAGGCGGCAGAAAGAGAAAAGCCAAAGGATGCTGCTTTGCCGGAGTTCTATCAGGCGTATCTTAAAACCAAAGCAGACAATCCGAGTAGCCTTTTGCTGTATCAGGTGGGTGATTTCTTTGAAGCCTATGCTGATGATGCAGAGGTCGTCGGGTCTGCTCTTGACTTGACGCAGACGACCCGTGCCGTCGATCACAACATGCGTGTCCCAATGGTAGGATTTCCGCAGCACCGCTTGGAAACCTACCTTACAATGCTGACCGACAGAGGGTACGATGTTGAGGTCAACTCTTTGGAGGACGGCGAACGCAGTACCCGTACCGTGGTTTCCACCACAAAGGAAGCTCCGGTAGAGTCCAAACCTATCGGCAGGATCGACTATCTCGGCACGGACGGCAAGGTCGGTGAAAGCATCGAGTACACCAGCCCGTATAGCTTTGAGAAGGACATCAAGGAGGAAAACTACTACGGTGTCCCGATGAGTATTGTTCTGTATAAGGACAAGGACGGCAACACCATTCCGCACAGTTTTATCGCACAGCTTGACCCACCGCCCAAGGGCTTTGAGATCATCGACAGCCCGTATCTTACGGAACGATTTGCCGTCATTGAAACAGAAAACGGCTATGCGGTCTGGGATGAAACCCGCAGCGCAATCTATGTAGACGAGGAGGGCGTCAGTGAGGAGTTTGCCAGCGAATGGCAGGCAAACGACTATCTGAAACAGCTTCAAGGGATTCCTCCCATTGAGCGTACCGAAGCCTCCCTTGATACGGCGAAGCATCTCATTGATGATTTTTGCCGTGAGGAGTATCAGCGTGAGGATGGTGCGGACTACACCGATCTTACCAATGTAGGTATTGCCTACACCACCACAGAGGATGACAAGCACGAAATACAGGCAAGGGTCAATCTTGTGGATTTCCGCATCGAAACTCTTGCAGATGGCAAGGTCGTCCGCAGTGAGCAGTATGCGTCCCTTGAAGAACTGACCGAAAAAGGACTGCAAGCACTGTCCTTTGACGACCTTGTTTATCTCTCCGAGGAAGAACTTGCACAGGCGGAAGCACCTCTTACCCCTGTTTGGGAGCATCCGAAGAAAAGCCGGGTGCAGACCTTTGATATTCATCCAGAAATCCCAATGGCAGACCGTCATACCTTTGACCTTGCTTCTCACGAGGTCGAGGAGGTCAACAAGAAAGAACGCTTCCACCGCAACTATGCGGCAATTACCGTTCTGAAAAGGTGTCAGGAAGAAAACCGCTTCGCCACACCGGACGAGCAGATCATTCTTTCCAAGTATGTTGGCTGGGGCGGTATTCCCGAAGCCTTTGATGAGAGAGCAGGTTCTTGGCAGACAGAGTTTGGGATGCTGAAAAACATCCTGACGCCGGAGGAATACGCTTCCGCAAGAGAAAGCACTCTGACCGCTTTCTACACGCCGCCAACGGTTATCAATGCCGTGTATAAGGTGATGAAACAGCTTGGCTTCCGTGAGGGCAATATCTTGGAACCGTCCTGCGGCATCGGGCATTTTATCGGTATGCTTCCCGAAGAAATGAAGGAAAGCAAGATCTACGGTGTAGAACTGGACACAATTTCTGCCGGTATCGCACAGCAGTTATATCAAAAGTCCTCTATCGCCGCACAGGGCTTTGAGGAAACCAACCTCCCCGACAGCTTCTTTGATGCCGTTGTGGGGAATGTACCCTTCGGGGATTTCAAAGTTCCTGACAAGCGTTACGACAAGCACAAGTTCCTCATTCACGACTACTTCTTCGCCAAATCCTTGGACAAGCTCCGTCCGGGCGGCGTAATGGCTCTCATCACCAGCAAGGGAACGATGGATAAGGAAAACTCCGCTGTCCGAAAGTATATTGCTCAGCGAGCCGACCTGCTTGGTGCTATCCGTTTGCCGAACAACACCTTTAAGGGTAACGCCGGAACGGAGGTCGTTTCGGACATTCTTATTCTGCAAAAGCGTGACCGCATTGTGGATATAGAGCCGGATTGGGTACAGCTCGGCACGGATGAAAACGGTATCCTGATGAACAGGTACTTTGTTGAGCATCCCGAAATGATACTCGGAGAGATGAAAATGGTGTCGGGGCGTTTCGGTCCCGAAGCAACCTGCGTCCCTTACGAGGGGGCAGACCTTGCCGAGCAACTCGGCGAAGCCGTCTCCAATATTCACGGTGAGCTGACCGCATATGAGGTGGAGGATGAGCTTGCAGAGGAGGACAATTCCATTCCCGCAGATCCCACCGTTCGCAACTTCTCCTATACGGTGCTGGACGATAAAATCTACTTCCGAGAAAACAGCCGTATGGCTCCGGTGGAGGTATCGGCTACCGCAGAGAACCGCATAAAGGGTATGATCCGCATCCGTGATTCGGTCAGAACGCTGATTGAATTGCAGACAGAGGATTACCCCGACTCGGAAATAAAAGCGGAGCAGGAGCGATTAAACGCTCTTTATGATACCTTTTCCAAGCAGTACGGACTTATCAACAGCCGTGCCAACATCTCCGCCTTTTCACAGGACAGCTCCTTTTCTCTGCTCTCGGCTCTTGAGGTCTTGGGCGATGAAGGGCAGCTTGAACGCAAGGCGGATATATTTTACAAGCGAACCATCAAACCACATACCCCGGTTACTTCCGTAGATACCGCCAGCGAAGCGCTTGCCGTTTCTATGGGCGAAAAAGCCCGTGTGGATATGGATTATATGTGCGAGCTGACCGGCAAGACCGAGGAAGAAATCTTTGCAGACTTAAAGGGCGTTATCTTTCTGAACCCGATGTACGGGTACGGCAATTCCACGCAGGCAAAGTACCTGATGGCAGACGAATACCTCTCCGGCAATGTCCGGGAAAAGCTGGTACTCGCCCGAAAGTCGGCGGAGCTTTACCCCGAAGATTACACCGTCAATGTGGAAGCACTGGAACGGGTACAGCCGAAAGACCTGACCGCCAGCGAGATCGCTGTTCGGCTTGGTGCTACTTGGCTGCCGACCGAAATTGTCGAACAGTTTATGTTTGAGTTCTTGGGAACACCGAGGTACGCACAGTGGAACATCAAGGTTCATTTCTCTGCCTATACCGGCGAGTGGAATATTGAGGGTAAGTCCTATGACCGCAGCAATGTGAAGGCATACAGTACCTACGGTACGGGGCGCATCAACGCCTACAAGATAATCGAGGAAACACTGAACCTTAAAGATGTCCGCATCTTCGACTATGTAGAGGACGCAGACGGCAAAAAGAAAGCCATTCTGAACAAGAAGGAAACTGCAATCGCACAGGCAAAGCAGGAGCTGATCAAGCAGGGCTTTCAGGATTGGGTCTGGTCTGACCCTGAGCGCAGAGAACGGCTCTGCCGCCTTTACAACGATAAATTCAATAGCCTGCGTCCCCGTGAGTACGATGGAAGCCACATCGTTTTCAGTGGTATGAACCCGGAAATCGAGCTTCGGGAACACCAAAGAAATGCGGTGGCGCACATCCTATACGGCGGGAATACGCTGCTTGCACACGCCGTGGGCGCAGGGAAAACCTTCGAGATGGTTTCGGCGGCGATGGAGTCCAAACGGCTTGGATTGTGCAGTAAATCCCTGTTTGTCGTACCCAACCACCTCACTGAGCAGTGGGCATCGGAGTTTTTACAGCTCTATCCCTCAGCCAACATTTTGGTGGCAACGAAGAAAGACTTTGAAACCAAGAACCGCAAAAAGTTCTGCGGCAGAATTGCCACCGGCGATTACGATGCCATCATTATCGGGCATTCGCAGTTCGAGAAAATACCGATGTCCATTGAACGGCAGCGGGCGATCCTCGAACAGCAGCTTGATGAGGTAACGGAGGGCATTGCGGAATTGAAAAAGAACCGTGGAGATAACTTCTCCGTAAAACAACTGGAGCGCACAAAGAAATCTGTCAAGCAGAAGCTCGATAAGCTCAACGACCAATCCAAAAAGGATGATACAGTGACCTTTGAGGAGTTGGGTGTGGACAGACTTTTCATTGATGAGAGCCACTACTACAAGAATCTGTTCCTCTTTACTAAGATGCGGAATGTAGGCGGCATCGCCCAAACCGAAGCGATGAAATCCAGCGACCTCTTTATGAAATGCAGGTACTTGGACGAGTTGACCGGAGGGCGTGGGGTAGTGTTTGCGACAGGAACGCCGATCTCCAATTCAATGGTCGAGCTTTACACCATTCAGCGGTACTTGCAGTACAACACCCTTGTTCAGAACAACTTGCAGCACTTCGATGCCTGGGCTTCCACTTTCGGAGAAACCATTACGGCAGTAGAACTAACACCCGAAGGAACGGGATACCGAGCCAAAACACGCTTTGCCCGTTTCTACAATTTACCGGAGCTGATGGCGATGTTTAAGGAAATCGCAGACATCAAAACAGCGGATATGCTCGACCTGCCAGTGCCGACAGCGGTCTTTCACAATATCTCGGTGAAGCCATCTGAAATCCAAAAGCAGATGGTAGCCGAGCTTGCGGAGAGAGCCGAGAGGGTACGAAACGGTATGGTTGATGCCAAGGAAGATAATATGCTCAAGATCACCAACGACGGCAGAAAGCTGGCTCTTGATCAGCGGCTTATCAATCCGTTGCTCCCTGATTTTGAGGACAGCAAGCTCAACGCCTGCGTGGACGCTATGTTTGAAACTTGGGAGCGTGGCAGTGAGAAACGGTTGACCCAGCTATTCTTCTGCGACCTGTCTACGCCGAAAAACGATGGCTCCTTCAATGTCTATGACGATATTCGACAGAAGCTGATTGCCCGTGGCGTACCCGCCGATGAGATAAGGTTCATCCACGAAGCAGATACCGAGGCAAAGAAGCTGGAGCTGTTCAAGAAGGTACGCCGAGGGGATGTCCGCATCCTGATGGGCAGTACGCAGAAGATGGGAGCCGGTACGAATGTGCAGAACAAACTTGCCGCATCCTCCGATCTCGACTGCCCGTGGCGACCCTCTGACTTGGAACAGCGGCTCGGCAGAAGTATCCGGCAAGGCAACGAAAATACAGAGGTTCACATCTACCGTTTCGTGACGGAAGAAACTTTTGATGCCTACTTGTATCAGCTCGTGGAAGGCAAGCAGAAGTTCGCTTCGCAGATAATGACCAGCAAATCGCCGGTGCGCTCCTGCGAGGATATTGACGAAACCGCACTGTCCTATGCTGAGATCAAGATGCTGGCGACCGGCAATCCCCACATCAAAGAGAAGATGGTGCGCCCGTAAGGGTGCGTATTAAAGACCGCCTTTAGCAAGCGGTAGGTAAAGATATCCAGAAAGGATGGTGACAAGGAAACAACCTATCATTCCGCAGCTTATCCGGATGGGGAAACCCGATGGGGAGTGCAGCATGCTGTTGCCGAATAATATCGGCGGATGTACAGCGGTATATAAAGTCTCCTAAAGCCCGCTGTACATGGGAATGAAAATCTGCGTATGAGGATGAAAGCTGAATTGCCTGATACGATAGCCAGAGCCGGGGGAAATCGCGCCCTGCATACGAAAGGAACTGTAACGTATGCTGCTTCGTTGCCTGTTCTTCCATTTTGGACAGGCAAGTGATATCCGAAGCACAGCAACCTCAAGACAGAGGTAAATGGCGAAAGTCGCATCCGACAACGCAGAACGCTACTTTAATACGTGCTACCGGGGATAACCTAAACCCAGCAATGGGCATGGTTACACAGCTTCCATAGTAGTCCGCTAACCCTGAATTGACAGGGAATGCCGTAAAAACGGATGCAGGTAATTCTGCTACATGGCGAAGGGAAGCAGTTTACACTTTAATACAAAGAGAAAGGATGGTGCGTGAGGCACTATGAGAAATCCGATTGATGTATTGAATAGTCTAAGCGATAAATCGAAGAACCCCACATACAGATTTGAACGGCTATACCGAAATCTGTACAACCCGGAGTTTTATATGCTTGCCTATAAGAACATCTACGCAAACGAGGGCAGCATGACACCGGGTATGGATGGTACAACTCTGGACGGTATGAGCAGCCGCAGAATTGATGGGATTATCGCATCCCTGAAAGACCGTAGCTATCAACCGAATCCGGCCCGGCGGGAATACATCCCCAAGAAAAGCGACCCTAACAAGAAAAGGCCGCTGGGCATCCCGTCCGCAAATGACAAGCTGGTGCAAGAGGCTGTCCGTCTGATACTGGAAAGCATTTACGAACCCAACTTCTCAGAACAGTCCCACGGATTCCGCCCCCGGAGAAGCTGTCATACGGCTCTTCTTCACTTGCAGCGGACATTCACCGGGGCAAAGTGGTTTGTAGAGGGCGACATCAAAGCTTGCTTTGACAGCTTTGACCATCATGTGCTGATTGATATTCTGCGCCGCCGCATTGCCGATGAAGCTTTCATTGCGCTGATGTGGAAGTTCCTAAAGGCTGGATATATGGAACAGTGGGAGTACCACAAGACCTACTCCGGCACGCCGCAGGGCTCAGGTATCAGTCCAATTCTTGCAAACATCTACCTAAACGAATTGGATAGGTACATTGCGGACTACAAGGCAAGCTTCGACCAAGGAAGCGCCCTGAAACGAAAAGCAAATCCTGAATATGAGCGAATGCGCGGAGTAATCGAGCGCGCAAAGCGCAGAAACGCAAAAATATGGGACGAGCTTAACGAGGCAGAGCGCAAACACAGAGCCGCAGCTTTAAGGAATATGAAAGCAGAGCTAAGGACGCTGCCGAGGTCTGACCCCTTTGATATAAACTACAAAAGCCTGCAATATATCCGCTACGCCGATGACTTTATCATTGGCGTCATAGGCAGCAAGGAGGACGCGGAAGCGGTCAAGTCAGATTTGGCATCCTATCTGAGTGAGAAGTTGAAGCTTACGCTGTCAGCAGAGAAAACCAAAATCACGCATACGTCTGAATTTGCCCGCTTCCTTGGTTACGATATCACGGTATCCAGAAGCCAGGAGATAAAGAAGAACAAAAAGGGCTACAAATCGCGTGTGTACTCGGCGGTAGTGAAACTTTATACGCCGCACGAAAAATACAGAGCAAAGCTGCTGGAGCTGGGCGCAATCCGAATCAATAAAGACAGTATCGGACAGGAGCACTGGAAAGCCATCCACAGGGGAAAACTCATAAACAGGACAGACATTGAAATTCTCAGCAAGTACAATGCGGAGGTCAGAGGATTGGCTAACTACTATGCGCTGGCCTGTAACCCTACGGCGTTGGCGCATTTCTCAAGTCTCATGAAGTACAGCATGCTGAAAACCTTTGCGGCAAAATACCGCACCAAGGTGAGTAAAATCAAAGCCCGTTATGTTAAAAAGGGCGACTTTACTGTAGCCTACGAAACAAAATCCGGGCGGAAAGAAAGCGTGTACTACAACAAGGGCTTCAAACGCAAAACGGAACCGTTTTTCAGACAGATAGACCTGTTGGAGACTTACAAAAGGTACGCAAAGCCCAATGGGCTGCTGCGTAAGCTCAGAGCCAAAACCTGTGAATTGTGCGGCGCAGTCTGTGACGACATTGAAATTCATCAGGTAAAGCGCCTCAAAGACCTGACCGGGAATACGGCATGGGAAGAACTCATGCGAGCCCGACACCGCAAAACGCTGGCAGTCTGTCCTGCCTGTCATTCGCAAATCCATTCTTCGATGAAGTCGTAAGGTGAACGTAAACGGAGAGCCGTGTGCGCCGAGAGGTGCCCGCACGGTTCGGGAGGGAGTCGGGATTCCCGGCTTACCTCATGACTTGGATATACAGGTATCGAAGCTGCGTGTACTCAAACAAAGCTATCTGTCCGAGCATTACGACCTTGAGGACAGGATACTCAAATTCTATCCGCAGACCATAAAGGAGTATGAGGAACGCATTGCAGGCTACGAAAGCGACACGGCACTTGCCGAGCAGCACAAGCCGCAGGGCGAGGATAAATTCTGCCCGATGACCATAAAAGGCGTGACCTTTACCGAAAAAGCAGCCGCAGGCGAAATGCTCCTTGCCGTCTGTAAGGAAAATACTCTTGCCAATTCCGTGGAAATCGGCAGCTACCGTGGTTTTAGAATGGAGGTTTATTATGATACGCTCAACACCCATTACTGCCTAAACCTTTGCGGAAAGGCAAAGCACAAGGTAGAATTGGGCAGCGATGCGCTCGGCAATCTGACCCGAATTGAAAATGAACTTGCAAAAATCCCTGTAAAATTGGAGGTTGCAAAGACAAAGCGGACGGAAACCGTCGAGCAGCTACAAACCGCAAAAGCAGAGGTTGAAAAGCCTTTCGCCTTTGAAGATGAGCTGCGGGAAAAGACGGAACGGCTGAACGCTCTCAATATCGAGCTTAATCTGAATGAGAAAGACCGTTCCGTTATGGATACTGAGCCAGACCAGAGCGAGGAACAACCCGAAAGAAAATGTGCAAATCGAGAGAGATAATGCTGTTTGTATATTTGTAATGACCTTTTTGGGGAAGTATAATAGGTACAAGAAGTATTAAATCGGAGGTGAAAACCGTGCTTGATAATTTCAAATTTGAAACCTTTGTCGATGCGCACAGCAATATTTTCGAGGAATATCTAAGCTCCGTCATATCCAAGCTGAGAGAAACCAATTCCGAATACCGTTCCATAGAGGAAAAGATAGAGAGCCTTTACAGGCAGTATCCGAAAGTAATGGCGGTGTTCGATACGGAGAAATCAAGCGATTTATCCGAGCAGGAATGTACGGTGCTGATAGAAATTCTGGAGCTTCGGGCGAGGCTCTGCGATATGCAGCAGGAAGCTATTTATTTCCGAGGCTGCTATGACAGCGTGGGGTATCTGAAAAAGGCAGGCATTTTATAACCGAGAACGGCGGCATTGGCGAAAAGCTGATGCCGCTTTTATATAGCCGAGTGGTTTTCACCGAACGGAAATCACTCGGCTTTTTCTATTTCTGGAGGTGATTTGATTGAATGAAAAGCAGCAGACCCTATGTGCAGCTTGACCCTGCGGTTATCGAACAGGCACGGCAAATGGACTTGCTCTCCTATCTCAGAGCTTATGAGCCGAACAATTTGGTGCGTGTCGGCGGCAGCGTTTACTGCACCAGAGAACACGACAGCTTAAAAATTTCTAACGGCAAATGGTATTGGTGGTCGAGAGGTATCGGTGGTGTTTCCGCCCTTGACTATCTTATCAAGGTCAAAGATTACGGATTTGTCGAAGCCGTCGAAGCTCTGACGGGCGGTGCGGTTGAATGGACACCGCCGCAAACGCCGAAAAAAGACGAGCCGAAAGTTCTGCTATTGCCACCGAAGAACAAGGATTGCAGCCGAGTAATGCAGTATCTTTTCGGACGAGGTATAGATTATCAGCTCATACAGGAGTGCATTGCAGACGGCACGATTTACGAAAGTGCCGATTATCACAACGCCGTTTTTGTGGGTAAGGATAAAAGCGGAACAGCCAAGTATGCCGCCTTGCGCAGCACACTCGGAAGCACTTTCAAGCAGGACGCTTCGGGAAGTGACAAGCGATATTCGTTCCGATTGCTTGCAAAAGAGCCGACAAACACGGTGCATTTATTTGAAGCAGCCATTGATTTACTGTCCTATGCGACCTACCTTAAATGCGAGGGCAAGGACTATCGGATACAAAATCTGCTCTCTTTGTCGGGCGTATATCAGCCAAAAAAGGAGCTGAGTGAGAGCAAAGTCCCCATTGCGCTGTCCACTTATCTCAAGGAAAATCCGCAAATCAAGACCGTTGTTCTGCACCTTGACAATGACAAAACGGGCAGGCTGTGTACTGCCGCCTTAACCGAATTACTGAAAAAGGACTATGAAATCGTTGATGCCCCGCCGCCTGTCGGCAAGGATGTCAACGATTTTTTAATGTCTTATCTGGGTCTTACAAGGCAAAAGCCCGTCCGTGAAAGGAGTGATGTCCGTTGATTGTGTAGCAGTTTTTTGAAAAACGACAACCAAACCGACCCTAATTTTAAGAACGAAAGTGAGGAAATAACGATTGAAAAACTATGATGTGACCCTTACCGCCCACTATGAAAAGACTGTTTCCGTTTGCGCCGACAGCCCCGAACGGGCGGCGGAGAAAGTCAAAATCATTCTCTTTAATACCGACCTTATTGAGTTTTCCGATGAGGATTTTGTCTGCGGCGAAGCCGATATTACCGAGCAGAGCGAGAACGGTCTTGACGATACCGATGAGGAAGAATTGTCCGAAGAAGATGATTGTTCGGACTGTCCGTACTTCTGCCCCGTGTGCGGAAAATGTCTGTATGAGGACGAGTGCGAAGAATGATATGTCTTACCAAGCACTGAATTTGGCTAACCAAATTCCGCTTGTTAGGGGGCTGCCCCTAATACCCCGTGAAAACAGAAAGGAGTTTGAAAATGAGTGAGTTTATATTTTTTATCATCGGCATAATGCTCGGTGGGCTGACGGGCGTTGCGATTATGTGCTGTTTGCAGATAAACCGTCTGTCCGAGAGAGAGGAAGTGAAAAATGCGAAAACGAAATGTGCAGATACTTTTCCGTCTGACTGAGGAAGAAGCCGAGCAGCTTAACGAGCTTGTGCGAAAATCGGGTCGCTCAAAAGAAGCATTCCTCAGAGAAACGGTAAAGGGATACCGCCTGTGCGAGAAGCCCGACCCAGAGTTCTATAAAATGATGCGTGAGCTGTCGGCTATCGGCAACCGTATCAATCAGCTTGCGGTCAAGGCAAACGCCCTCGGCTTTATCGACACGCCGATGCTCCGAGAGGAAGCGAGGAAATGGCACGAGTTTCAAATCGAAATTCGCAAGAGGTATCTGCTGCCCTGCAAGGTATCTTAATGGCGGTCTGTGAGATATGGGATGTGCGTGGCAGGCTCGACCACCCGATTGACTACGCAGAAAATCCCGAAAAAACCGCCAACCCCAAATACACCGAAGCTGATTTACAGGCGATGGTCGATGTAATGGAGTACGCCACCAATAAGGATAAGACCGAACAGCGTTTCTTTGTCACGGGCGTAAACTGCGACCCGACTACCGCAAGAGATGAAATGATGATTTCGAAAGCCCAATGGAACGACAGAAGCGAGATTGTCTGTTATCACGGATTCCAAAGCTTCAAGTCTGGCGAGGTCACGCCAGAACAGGCGCACGAGGTCGGGGTTAGACTTGCCGAGAGAATGTGGGGCGACAGATTTCAAGTCATTGTTGCCACCCACCTCAACACCGAGTGCCTGCATAATCACTTTGTAGTGAACTCCGTTTCCTTTGCGGACGGCAAGCATTATCACGATAACAAAGCAAACTTGCGCCTGCTCCGTCAGCGTTCCGATGAGCTTTGCCGTGAGTATGCTCTGTCTGTTATTGAACACCCAAGCGGCAAGAAAAAGCCCTATGCTCTTTATCAAGCAGAAAAGCAAGGACGCCCCACAAGAGATAATGTGGCAAGGCAGGCAGTTGATGAAGCGATTGCAAAATCCTACACGCTAAAAGACTTTGACCGCATTATGGCGGAGATGGGCTACCGTGTGAGCTTTGACCCTAATCGCAAGTATTGGACGATTATCGGCAAGGGCTGGCAAAGACCGAAGCGGCTCTATAAGCTCGGAGAGGATTATACCAACGACAGAATAACGGAGCGTATCAGCCAGAACTCTTATGCCGTAAGGTTTGACCGATTTATCGACCCACCGAAGCAGGTCAAGGTCTATCGGGTCAAGGGGGCGCTTTCGGATATTAAGAAAATCGGCGGCTTGCGTGGACTTTATCTCCATTACTGCTACAAGCTCGGTATCCTGCCGAAGAACAAAAAACAGAATTATGCTCGGCTTCATTATCTGCTAAAGGACGACCTTATGAAAATGGAAGCCATAGCAAAAGAAACAAGGCTGCTTTGTCGGAATCACATTGATACGGCACAGCAGCTTTTGTCATACGAAGGTTCGTTGGAAACGGAAATGTCCGTCTTGCTTGAAAAGCGCAAGGAGCTTTACTCCAAATCCCGTTCCGCAAAGGACGAGGACACAAAATCACAGGTCAAGGCGGAGCTATCCGATATTTCCAAACGCCTTAGTATTTTGCGAAAGGAGGTTAAACTTTGCAAGGGTATCGCCGCCCGTAGCGACACCCTTAAAGAAAAACTCGCAGCGATACGGGCAGATGAACAAGAACAGCAAAGAAAGGAGCTGACGAAAAATGAACACAGGCGGCGAAGCGGCAGAACAAATCGTCCGAATGAGCTTGGAGGGCTTTGAAGTCGCTGCAAAAATCACAGGCGCAGGAGCGAAAAACATCGCCATCCTGCTGTATTCCATTCTGAAAGAAGAAAAGAAAACCAAAGGCAAGGCACGGCTTTCCTCAATGCTGCGCTCTGGAAAAGAGCTGAAGGTCTTTACCGTGAAAAATGACGACCTCAAAACATTCACACAGGAAGCCAAAAAGTACGGCGTTCTTTACTGCACCCTTGCAGACCGCAAGAATAACGACCCTAATGCAGAGGTCGATGTTATCGCCCGTGCGGAGGACGCATCGAAAATCAACCGTATCGTGGAGCGCTTCCACCTTGCATCGGTGGACACCGCTTCTATCGTAACCGAAGCGGAGAAAGCCAAAGACGAAAAGAACGGACAGCCAGAGCCAGAAATCACAACACCCGAAAAAGCAGAAAAGGACAAGCTGCTTGATGAGCTTATGGGTAAGCCTGTCGGCAAGGAGGAAAACGCCCCAAACCCCTCGGTGGCAAAGACCGAAAAATCCCCTCAGTCCGAGCCTATCTCAGAGAAGCAAAGCAAATCCGCAGAGGGGGCTACTATGACTAAGGATAAACCCTCTGTCAAAGAGGAACTGCGGAAAATCAAGGAGAGCCGCAAGGAACAGGAAGCGGACAAAGGCACTTCCGCCCTGGGCAAAAGCGGAGCTTCCGACAGGGCTAAGAGTGCCAACGGCAAGACCGAACACAAACAGCCCCAGAGAAAAAAGAAACACAAAAAATCCAAAGAAGCGAGGTAAGCAAGTATGAGTATCTATGATGTATTCAGCGGCGGCAACAGACCTTTTGATAAAGAGGAATGGGCTGCCCAGAAGCAGGCACAGCGCAAAGAAGCCTACGAGCTGATTGACAACACCTGCTCCGAAATGATGATTAGCGGCGACAGCTTCCGTCAGTATCTTGATGTGCAAGGACGATTTGACCGCTATTCCGTAAACAATGCCATTCTGGTATCTGCGCAAATGCCAGAAGCAACGCAGCTCAAAGAAAAAGCCGCTTGGAAGCAGAGCCGTGTCTATGTGAACAAGGACGCAAAGAAAGTCGTTATCCTTGAGCCGAGCAAGGAGTACACCCGTGATGACGGTTCTAAGGCGGTTGGCTACAACGCCAAAGAGGTCTATGACATTTCCGAAACCTCTGCAAAGGACAGACAGGAAGCGCAGGAAAAGAAATCTATGCGTGAGCTTGTATCGGCACTCATTGACGCAAGCCCCGTGCCTTTTGTACCTGTTGCAGACCTTGAAATGCCTGCCTACTACGACAGCGAACAGCAGAGCATTTTTATCCGCACGGGTCTTAACGAGGAACAGCTTTTCGTGAGTATGGCAAAGGAAGTATCAGCGGCGGTCTTTGACTTTAAGCATAACGAAAGCCGAGAAGCGTCCGAATTCAAATCCTACTGCGTGGCGTATATGATAAGCTCCCGCTACGGCGTTGACACCAGAGGCTTTAATTTCTCCAGACTTCCGAAAGAGCTTGCGGAAACGGATACACAGGCTTTCAAGGGAGAACTTGGCTCTATGCGTGATGTTCTGGGTGAAATCCAGAGCGAAATGTATAAGAGTATGGAGAAAAACAAGCCTGCCAAAAGCAAGGAACAGGAACGATAAACGGAGGTACAGCCTATGAGAGAAGAACGATACCATATCGCACTTGATAAGTACGATAAAAATATCGTTATCAATGCACTCAACACCCTGCGCACACGGCAGTTACAGGAGGAACGCCCCACCGAGCCTGTTGACGAGCTGATTAGCAAGGTAGCACACGCCCCGACAAAGAAATTCAAGGTCGTGCATTGCAGGTGTAATGAGGAACGATAACGACAAAAAGACGAGCCTAATCCTTTCCGCCTGCGGCGTCGTTCCTGTCGTGTGGCTTGCTCTGCTGACCGCCCCTTATGTGGGCGGCGGCATTGTAAAAATCATCCAAGGGCTGACCAATGCTATGGGCAGTCCCTTTGCTGTAACCGTATGTGAGGACAGCGTAAAGACTGTCCTTATTTTTTTAGCCGCATACGGTATGGCTATCGGTATTTATTTCTCCACACGCAGAAATTACCGCAGGCGTGAGGAACACGGCTCTGCAAAATGGGGCAACGCCGATGCGCTGAATAAGAAGTATCGGGATAAAGACCCGTCCGAGAACAAGCTGCTGACCCAGAATGTCCGCATTGGTCTGGACGGGAAAAAGCACCGCCGAAATCTCAATATCTTAGTCTGCGGCGGCTCTGGTGCAGGCAAAACACGCTTTTTCTGTAAGCCTAATGCGATGCAATGCAACACCTCTTTTGTGGTGCTTGACCCAAAGGGAGAAATCGTCCGTGACATCGGCGGTCTGTTGGAGAGCAAGGGCTATGAGGTGCGTGTCCTTGACCTAATCAATATGCACCGCAGCCATTGCTACAATCCCTTTGTGTATCTGCGCAACGACAATGATGTGCAGCGTTTGGTAACGAATCTGTTTAAGGCAACTACGCCAAAAGGCTCACAGTCGCAAGACCCGTTCTGGGATACGGCGGCAAGTATGCTGCTTCTTGCGTTGGTGTTTTATCTCAAATACGAAGCTCCGCCCGACGAGCAGAATTTCCCTATGGTTATGGAGCTGCTTCGTGCAGGTGAAGTCCGTGAGGACGACGACAGCTATGTAAGTCCTCTGGACGAACTGTTTGACCGTTTGGAAATGGTAAACCCAGAGCATATCGCTCTCAAGTATTATAGGGATTATCACTCTGGCTCGGCAAAGACCTTAAAGAGTATTCAAATCACGCTTGCCGCAAGACTTGAAAAATTCAATCTGGAGAGCCTTGCAGGGCTTACCGCCACCGATGAGCTTGACCTGCCGAGTCTGGGAGAAAAGAAAGTCGCTTTGTTTGCTTTGATACCAGACAATGATACGAGCTTTAATTTCCTTGTCAGTATCCTTTATACGCAGCTCTTTCAACAGCTCTTTTATCTGGCAGACCATAAATACGGCGGCAGCCTGCCCGTGCATTGCCACTTTATAATGGACGAATTTGCAAATGTATCGCTGCCCGATGATTTCGATAAGATTTTGTCCGTTATGCGTTCCAGAGGGGTATCGGTATCCATTATCCTGCAAAATCTGGCGCAGCTCAAAGCTCTTTTTGAGAAGCAATGGGAAAGCATTGTAGGCAACTGCGATGAGTTTCTTTACCTCGGCGGCAATGAGCAAAGTACCCACAAATATGTGTCGGAGCTGCTCGGCAAGGAAACCATTGATACCAACACCTACGGAAAAAGCTCTGGGCGAAGCGGCAACTATTCGACCAACTATCAAATATCGGGGCGTGAGCTTATGACCCCAGATGAAGTGCGTATGCTTGATAACCGTTACGCACTTCTTTTTATTCGTGGAGAACGCCCCGTAATGGACTTCAAGTATGACATTATGAAGCACCCGAATGTGAAGCTGACTGCTGACGGAGGGCAGCCGCCGTATATTCACGGAGAGCCGACGCAGGCAGTTGCAACCCTTGTGTTTGACAGCGATATTCCGCAAAATGCCGTAAGCATAAACGCTGTCAGCACTTCCTACGAGCTTCTGTCCGATGAAGACTTGGAAGAAATATTCAACATCTAAAAGGAAGATTTATCTATGAAACTTTTTAAGAAGAATGAGGGCAAGAAAACCGAAAAGCTGCCGATGTCTGGCAAGGTCAGAAAGGGCTTCCGCTTTTACTGCACGGCAGTAATGGCGTTGACCCTTGTTGTGGGAACATCCGTGACCGCTTTTGCGGCGAATGACCCCATTGCCGTAGTCAATAACCTGTCCGACTTTATTTTCGGTCTGGTAAGAGCTGTCGGTATGATTATGCTCGGCTTCGGTATTGTGCAAATTGGTCTGTCCCTCAAATCTCACGACCCGTCCCAGAGAGCAAACGGCTTTTTGACCCTTGCGGGCGGCGTGGTCATTACCTTTGCAAAGGAAATCTTGACCCTTATCACAGGTTGAGAGAACAACAGAATGACACAAGACTGACGGTAACGGGGGCAGATCCGCTTTGCGGAATTGCCCCCGTTATCCAAATCAATAAGGAGGTGGTCGAATGTCTGATAATTGGATTGTGCAGAACTTGGAGAACGCTCTTGAAACTTGGAATGAGAAGCTGTCGGAGATATGGCAGCTCATTACCCAATCCCCAGAGAGCTTTAAGGGCGGCACGATATGGAATGTTATCGTAAATATACACGGTGCGGTGCAGGCAATCGGGCTTGCGTTGCTCGTTCTCTTTTTCGTCGTAGGCGTAATGCGTACCTGCGGCAGCTTTGCAGAGGTCAAGAAACCAGAACACGCATTAAAGCTGTTTATCCGCTTCGCCCTTGCCAAAGGTGCTGTGACCTATGGCTTGGAGCTGATGATGGCTCTTTTCAATATCGTACAGGGTCTTATTTCAACCATTATGAACGCCGCAGGCTTCGGAACGGCACAGCAGACGGTATTGCCGTCTGAAATCGTGACCGCTGTTGAGGACTGCGGCTTTTTCGAGAGTATCCCGCTATGGGCGGTCACGCTGATAGGCGGTCTGTTCATTACGGTACTGTCGTTCATTATGATAATGTCGGTATACGGCAGATTTTTTAAGCTGTACCTTTATACCGCTATTGCCCCTGTTCCGCTTTCCACTTTTGCGGGAGAGCCGAGCCAGAGCGTCGGAAAGAGCTTTATCAAGAGCTATGCCGCCGTGTGTCTGGAGGGCGCAATCATTGTGCTTGCCTGTATCATCTTTTCGCTCTTTGCGGCTTCGCCCCCTGCGGTTGACCCTAATGCCGCTGCGGTGTCTATGGTATGGAGCTATATCGGAGAGCTTGTATTTAATATGCTCGTCCTTGTCGGTGCGGTCAAAATATCTGACCGTGTTGTAAGAGAAATGATGGGCTTATAAAGGAGGAAGCAATGAAACGGTTTTATGTTTTTAAGGACGGGACAATGCAAGCAAGTATGTCCACGAAAGAGGAAGCCATTGACCTAATCCGTCAGCGGCAAAAACGAGAAACGCATCCGATTTTGCGTTCTGAATACAGCATTATTGCGGGCGAGGAAGAATTTATCCCATACCCGTCCCAGAAGAAACCGCCAAAGAGAAAGAACACTATGGAACGATAAGGAGGTGCTTTTTATTTGGAAGTTAAGATAAACAAGGAAATCCGCAATTACACGGAGAGTATGTTCTTTGGACTGTCGCTCAGACAGTTCATTTTTTCGGTGCTTGCCTGCGGCGTGGCGGTCGGGCTGTATTTTATTCTCCGTCCACACTTCGGAACGGAAACTCTCAGTTGGGTATGTATCCTTGGTGCTGCGCCCTTTGCGCTGATGGGCTTTGTTAAATACAACGGTATGAACGCCGAGCAGTTCGTTTGGGCGTGGATTAAATCGGAGTTCCTTATGCCGAAAAAGCTGATGTTTCAGCCCGATAATCTCTACTATGAAACGCTGAAAGCAGCAATCCAAAATCACGAAAAGGAGGCGTTGAAGAACAATGCTTAAAACACTCAAAAACCTGTTCAAGCAGGATAAGGAGAAGTTTGTCGTGCCGAAATCGGTACAGAGCGTTATCCCGATTAAAACTATCTGGGAGGACGGTATCTTCCTTGTCGGCAAGAACAAGTACGCTAAGACATTCAAATTTGAGGACATCAATTACGCCGTAGCAAGCCGTGAGGATAAGGAAGCAATGTCCCTTGAATACTCGGAGCTGCTTAATTCGCTTGACAGCGGAGCTACCACGAAAATCACAATCAACAACCGCCGCTTGAACAAAGCGGACTTTGAACAGACGATACTCATTCCTATGGCTGATGACGGTCTGGATAAGTACCGCAAGGAATATAACAAAATGCTCCTTGAAAAAGCAACGGGAGCAAACTCCATTGTGCAGGACAAGTATGTGACGGTATCTGTCAGCAAGAAAAACATCGAGGAAGCCCGAAACTACTTTGCCCGTGTGGGTGCTGACCTTATTGCCCATTTTTCCCGTCTGGGGTCACGCTGCGTGGAGCTTGAAGCCGAGGAAAAGCTCCGCATTTTTCACGACTTTTACCGCACAGGCGAAGAAACGGCGTTCCGCTTCGATATTTCCCAGACGATGCGAAAGGGTCACGACTTCAAGGACTTTATCTGTCCCGACACCTTTGAGTTTGAAAAGGACTGTTTCAGAATGGGCGACAGATACGGGCGTGTGATTTTCCTCAGAGAATACGCCGCCTATATCAAGGACAGTATGGTAGCGGAGCTTTGTGAGCTGAACAGAAATATGATGCTCTCCGTTGACATTATCCCCGTTCCCACAGATGAAGCCGTGCGAGAAGTGGAAAACCGACTGCTCGGCGTGGAAACCAATATCACGAATTGGCAGCGAAAGCAAAACCAGAACAACAACTTTTCTGCCGTTGTGCCGTATGACTTGGAACAGCAGCGAAAAGAAAGCAAGGAGTTCCTTGATGACCTTACGACCCGTGACCAGAGAATGATGTTCGCCGTGCTGACTATGGTGCATACGGCTGACAGCAAGGAGCAGCTTGACAGCGACACAGAAGCGCTGCTCACGACTGCCAGAAAGCACCTGTGTCAGTTTGCCGTACTGAAATATCAGCAGATGGACGGCTTAAATACGGTGCTGCCTTTCGGTGTGAGAAAGATTGACGCCCTGCGTACCCTTACTACGGAAAGCCTTGCAGTTTTCATTCCGTTTCGGGTGCAGGAAATCTATCACGAGAACGGTGTTTATTACGGGCAGAATGTAATCAGCAAGAATATGATTATCGCCAACCGCCGCCACTTGCTCAACGGTAATTCCTTTATCCTCGGCGTATCGGGTGCAGGCAAATCATTTACGGCAAAGGAAGAAATGACGAACATCATTCTGACCGACCCCAATGCCGATATTATCATTATTGACCCAGAGCGAGAGTATTCGCCGCTTGTTAAGGCGATGCAGGGTGAGGTCATTCACATCTCAGCAACAAGCGAAAACCATATCAACGCTATGGATATGAACTCCGATTACGGTGACGGTGCAAACCCCGTTATCTTGAAATCGGAGTTTATTTTGTCCCTTTGCGAACAGCTCATCGGCGGCAGCAGTCTTGGCGCAAAGCAGAAATCTATCATTGACCGTTGCACCGCTTCGGTGTATCGGTACTATCAGCAAGGCAACTATATGGGAACGCCGCCGACCTTGCAGGACTTCCGTGAGGAGTTGTTGAAGCAGGACGAGCCAGAAGCGCAGGAAATCGCCCTTGCCATTGAGCTTTTCACGGATGGCTCTTTGAACACCTTTGCCAAGCATACGAATGTGGATACCCACAGCCGCCTTATCTGCTATGACATTCTTGACCTCGGCAAGCAGTTACAGCCTATCGGTATGCTTGTTGTTCTTGACAGCATCTTGAACCGTATTACCCAGAACAGAGCCAAAGGCAGAAACACTTTCATTTTCATTGATGAGATTTATCTGCTCTTTCAGCACGAATACTCCGCAAACTTCCTCTTTACGCTCTGGAAAAGAGTAAGAAAATACGGTGCGTACTGCACGGGTATCACGCAGAATGTGGACGACCTCTTGCAGAGCCACACGGCAAGAACAATGCTTGCCAACAGCGAGTTTATCATTATGCTCAACCAAGCATCCACAGACCGTATCGAGCTTGCCAAGCTCCTTAATATCTCTGACCTTCAGCTCAGTTATATCACGAATGTCGGCGCAGGACAGGGACTTCTCAAGGTTGGAAGCTCTCTTGTGCCGTTTGTCAACAAATTCCCACGCAATACCGAGCTTTACAAGCTGATGACGACCAAGTTCGGAGAGGTATAAAATGCAGAAATTGCGGTGTTCGTGTCGTATCGTGAGAGGTTAACAAAAATAATCGTGCTGATTAGTGTGAAAATTCAAGAAAATTTCATTGATTTTTACACGAATATCTGCTATACTATGGTCAGTACCTTTAAGGAGGACTGCTTATGTATAGAAAGATTATGGGCTTCTTGGAAGCGTGGAAAGAAAACGAACACCGCAAGCCCCTTATTTTACAGGGCGCAAGACAGGTCGGAAAGACCTATTCCATTCTGGAGTTTGGACGCACCCACTACGAAAATGTGGCATACTTCAACTTTGAAACCAATCCAAAGCTGAACGAAACCTTTGAGGAAAACATCAGCCCCGATTATCTGATACCGATTTTGTCCCATATCGCAGGACAGACTATCGTAAAGGAAAAAACGCTGATAGTCTTTGATGAGGTGCAGCTTTGCGAAAGGGCTTTGACCTCGCTCAAATACTTTTGCGAGAACGCTCCAGATTACCACATCATTGTCGCAGGCAGCTTGCTCGGCGTTGCGGTCAACAGAGCAAAATTCTCTTTCCCCGTAGGAAAGGTCGATATGAAAACGCTTTATCCTATGGATATGGAGGAATTTATGTTGGCGCTCGGTGAAGACGATTTGGTAGAGCAGATTAAAAAGTGCTTCCAAACCGATACGCCGCTGCCGTCTGCCTTGCACGACGCCGCAATGCAGCTTTACCGTCAGTATCTTGTGGTCGGCGGTATGCCAGAGTGCGTAATGCAGTTTGCTGAAACAAAGGACTATATCCTTGTCCGCCATACACAGGATACGATACTTGCAAGCTATCTCAACGATATGAGCAAGTATAACAACTTGAATGAAATCAAGAAAACCAGACTTGCCTACGACAATATAACCGTTCAGCTT
>ERZ773104.1277-NODE-1277-length-33911-cov-5.727700_pt1 | contig 33911 bp, 29 predicted proteins | sample MGYA00511920_ERZ773104 | MGnify/ENA primary metagenome ERZ773104 (study PRJEB29015, sample SAMEA2737857) | human gut metagenome | biome: human gut; feature: human-associated habitat; material: faeces | place: China | collected 2012 ... | reverse complement strand
GGCAGGAGGCCGCCGCGCGCCTGCTGCGGGATGCGGCGGGCGAGCAGCTTTGCGCCGCCGGGCAGGCGGCAGAATATCTGGAGCGGCTGGGGGCCTTTGAGGCCTGAGCCCGGCCGCCCCGGCAGAATGGGAGAACTGGCACTTGGAGCAGGAGCTGGTCAGCGGGACGATCGCCGCTGTGGTCTTTGAAAATCCGGAAAACGGCTATGCCGTCGTCAAGCTGGACAGCGACGACGGCGGCCTGATCACGGTCGTCGGGACGATCCCCGCCCCGGCCGCCGGAGAGCGGCTCATCGTCACCGGAAAATGGACGGCGCACGCCACCTACGGCCGCCAGCTCGAGGCGGAGTTTCTCGAGCGGCTGCTGCCGGACTCCACGGCGGAGATCCGCGCCTATCTCTCCTCCCGCGCCGTGCGGGGCGTTGGGCCGAAAACGGCCGAAAAGATCGTCGCTGCCTTCGGCACGGACAGTCTGAAAATTCTCGAGGCCGCGCCGGAGCGGCTGACGGAGATCGACGGCATCTCGCGCAAAAAGGCGCTGGAGATCGGCGCCTCGTTCCGGCAGCAGGTCGCCGTGCGGCGGCTCATCGAATTCCTCGCGGGCTATCGCATCCCGGCGCAGGTCGCCGTGCGGCTGTACCGCGTCTACGGCGCACAGTCGCTCGAGCGCGTGCAGGAGGACCCCTATCTGCTGGCGCAGCCGCAGTTCGGCGCAGGCTTCGGCGCAGCCGATCAGCTTGCGCTGGAGCTCGGCTTTGACGGCGACGACGCCCGCCGCGTCGAAGCGGGCGTTATTTTTGAGCTGCGCCACAATCTCACAAACGGACATACCTTTCTCCCGCAGGACAAGCTCGTTGCGGCAACGTCCCAGCTGCTGAGCCTCGAGGCGGAGCCCGTGATCGCGGCCGTCGACCGTCTGACCGAGCTGGGCCGCGTGGAGCACAGCACCATTGCCGGGATCGCAGCCGTTTACCTGCCGGAATATTACGAGGCGGAGACGGCCATTGCCGCCCGCATCCGTGCCATGGCCCAGCACCCGCCCGCGCCGCTGCCCGATGCGGAGCGCGTGCTGCAGGGCATCGAGGCCATTGCGGGCATCACCTATGCCGAACGCCAGCGCGATGCCATCCGCATGGCAGCCGAGCGCCGCATCATGATCCTGACGGGCGGCCCCGGCACCGGCAAGACGACGGTGCTGTCCGGCATCCTCACCCTGTTTTCCAAGCTTGGCCGCAAAACGCTGCTGGCCGCGCCGACCGGGCGCGCTGCCAAGCGTCTGTCCGAGCTGACCGGCCGCGACGCCGCGACCGTCCATCGCCTGCTCGAGGCGCAGGTCTCGCCCGAAAACGGCGAGATGTTCTTCGCCCGCAATGAGGACGAGCCGCTGGAATGCGACGCCGTCATCGTGGACGAGATGTCCATGGTCGACGTGCTGCTCATGCACAGTCTGCTCGAGGCGCTGCCGCAGGAGGCCTGCCTGGTGCTCGTCGGCGACCCGGACCAGCTGCCGAGCGTCGGCGCGGGCAACCTGTTTTCCGACCTCATCCGCAGCGGCATCGTCCCGTCCGTCTGCCTGACGGAAATTTTCCGGCAGGCCCGGCAGAGCCTCATCGTCATGAACGCCCACGCCGTCAACCGCGGCGAGCTGCCCGTTCTGACCGCAAAGGACCGCGACTGCTTCTTCCTGCGCCGCCGCGCGCCCGCGCAGCTCGTGCAGACCGTCTGTGAGCTCTGCGCGCGCCGTCTGCCGCAGAATATGCATATCCCCGCCGGGGAAATTCAGGTCATCAGCCCCACCCGCAAGGGCGAGACGGGGACGGCCAATCTGAACCGCGCCCTGCAGGCGGCGCTGAACCCGCCGCAGCCCGGCAGGCGCGAAAAGCTCAGCGGCGGCTCGTGCTTCCGCGAGGGCGACCGCGTCATGCAGATCCGTAATCACTACGATCTGCCGTGGAAGCGCGCCAACGGCTCGTCCGGCACGGGCGTGTTCAACGGCGACATCGGCACGATCGTCTCCATCGACCCGAAGGAGGACCAGATCCACGTCCTCTTTGACGACCGCGAGGTCGTCTATGAGCCCGAGATGCTCTCGGAGCTGGAGCTTGCCTACGCCATCACCGCGCACAAGAGCCAGGGCAGCGAATACCGCGCCGTGATCTTCGCCATTGGCGGCGGCGCGCCGATGCTGCTGACGCGCGGCGTGCTCTACACGGCCATCACCCGCGCGCGGGAGCTGCTCCTCCTCGTCGGCAACGAGGAGCTCATCGCCCAGATGACGCAGAACAACCGCCGCAACAAGCGCTACAGCGGCCTGCGCTTCCGGCTGCAGGGCGAAGCATGAGGGCGCTGTTCTCTCAGCTGCTCGACCTGCTGTATCCGCCGAAGTGCGTGTTCTGCGGCCGGAGGAGCACGACGTCTGCGCCCGCTGCGCGCACGAGCTCGAGCCGATCCCCGCCCCGCTGCGGCGTGGGCAGTTCTACACGGAGTGCTATGCCGTGTATCCCTATGAGGGCGTTGTGGCGGAATCGCTCCGCCGCTTCAAATTCTCCGGGCAGTCGCAGTATGCCGCATCCTTCGGCCGCATGCTCGCGCCCCTGCTCCGGACCGCTCCGTTCGAGGTCCTGTCCTGGGTGCCGGTCAGCGCAAAGCGCCGCCGCTCCCGCGGCTATGACCAGACGGAGCTGCTGGCGCACGCCGTGGCGAGGGAGCTGGAGCTTCCCTGCACGCAGACGCTGCAGAAAATTCGCCACAATCCCGCGCAGTCGTCCCAGCGGGACGCCGCCGCGCGGCGCGCCAATGTGCTCGGCGCTTACCGCGCCGTTTCTCCCGAACGCTTTGCAGGACGCAGCGTCCTGCTGATCGATGATATTCTGACCACGGGCGCAACGCTCTCGGAATGCAGCCGCGTGCTGCTCACGGCGGGCGCGTCCTCCGTGGTCTGCGCCGCTCTGGCCGCCACGCCGGAGCCGGGGCAGAAACCCGCAGACAGGTAGGTGCAAACTATGTTATTCTTTTCCAGAGACCTTGGGATCGATCTCGGCACGTCCAACGTGCTGATCTATGCGGCCGGGCGCGGCATCGTGCTGCGCGAGCCGTCCGTCATCGCCCTCGATAAAAACAGCGGCAAGGTGCTGCAGGTCGGCGCGGCCGCGCGGAGCATGCTCGGGCGCACGCCCGGCAATGTCGTCGCCGTGCACCCGCTGCAGGACGGCGTCATCTCCGACTATGAGCTCACGGCCCGCATGCTGACGGAGATGCTCCGCCGCGTGCTCCGCCACGCCATCGTCAAGCCGCGCATGATCGTCACAGTCCCCAGCGGCATCACGGAGGTCGAGGAGCGCGCCGTCATTCAGGCTGCCATGGAGGCAGGCGCCCGCCGCGTCTACCTCATCGAAGCGCCGCTGGCTGCTGCGCTCGGCGCCCAGCTCGATATCACCGCCCCCGAGGGCCGGATGGTCGTCGACATCGGCGGCGGCACGACGGATATCGGCGTGCTGACCATGAACGGCATTGCGCAGTCCGCCTCGCTCAAGGTGGCGGGCGCGGCCTTCGACGAGGCCATCATCCGCCATCTGCGCCGCCGCTACGGTCTGCTCATCGGTACGACCGTTGCAGAGGAGATCAAGATGTCCATCGGCTGCGTCACGCCCCGTCCGGAGGCACTGACCATGACCGTCAAGGGCCGTGACCTCAAGAACGGCCTTGCCCGCGAGGCCACGCTGACATCCGAGGAGCTCATGGAGGTCCTGCGCCGCCCCGCCCGTCAGATCATGGACAAGGTGCTCGATGTGCTCGAGAGCACCACGCCGGAGCTCGTGGCGGACATTGCGCGCAATGGCATCGTCCTGACGGGCGGCGGCAGCCAGCTCTTCGGCATGGACCGCCTGCTGTGCGAGCGCACGGAGATGACGTGCGTTGTCGCGGACGACGCGGATTCCTGCGCGGCCTACGGCTGCGGCAAGAGCCTGAGCTGGATGAACCACATGCAGGAGGGCACGATCAACCTCGCCCGCCGCCGCCTGCTGAAGGAGTGAGTTCCTGTTTGACAAGCCTTTCAGGCTTAAGAAGATCCCACTTTTTTCGCCGCCTGCGGGCGGCGAACTCTGCGGGGCTCTTTGAAATCACCCCTCGCCGGCCGGGCCGGTAGGGCGTTCTGCAAAAACAGGGACCGGAGAAAGCCTCCGATCCCTGTTTTTGGTATTTCCGAATTATTCTGCGTCGTGTTTCTGGACATGCGCCTTGATGGCGGCAAAGCTCTCTGCGCTGATCACATGCTCGATGCGGCAGGCGTCCTCCGAGGCGATCGCAGGATCGACCCCGAGGCCGGTCAGCCACTTCGTCAGCAGGCGGTGGCGCTCGTAAATGCGCTCGGCGATCTCCTGTCCGGCCGGGAGCAGCGTGATAAAGCCGCCCGCATCCACGGAGACATAGCCGTTTTCGCGCAGATTGCGCATGGCGATGCTGACGCTCGGCTTGGAGAACTCCAGCTCATTTGCAATGTCGATGGAACGCACAAGGCCCTTACGCTCCTTGAGCACCAGAATGGTCTCCAGATAATTCTCGGCGGATTCCTGAATCTTCATAGGTCCTGAACATTCCTTTCGTATGAATAGAATTATTATAACACGAAAAACGGAGTTAGGCAAGCCAGAGATTTGTGCAGGAGAAAAATCCGGGCTTGATTTTTGCCCTGCCTGCTGTTATAATATCTGCGAAGCTTTGCTGCGTCTGCAATACGGAGTGGTATCGAAGTGGTCATAACGGGACTGACTCGAAATTTCGGCAGAAGCTGGGAATTTCGTCCCCCTGATTCTCCTTGATATTCCTCAACACAGAAAATCTCAAAATCGAATATTTTTTGCCGTCTCTCCTGTTTTCTCTCCAACGAATTTTTGAGCAAATTTCTGGAAAGAAAACCGGACGAAAATAGACACGGAGAGTTGTCCGAGTGGTCGAAGGTGCAGCACTCGAAATGCTGTAGACCGAAAGGTCTCTAGGGTTCGAATCCCTAACTCTCCGCCACAAAAAGCCTGTAAACAAGCCCGTTTACAGGCTTTTTAATTTTTGCCTAAAGGGCAAAGCCCGCACGATTTTCGGTTTTCAGGGGAGAAAATCAGCTGTTCTCCCCGGCACTGATCGAACTCCAGCGGCTGCTGAAGTTGCCGCCCTCCGGCAGAGCAAGCCCTGTCTCCATCGCCTGCGCCGAAGTGATCTTGGACTTGTAATCCAAGTGGGCGTAGATGTTCGCCGTGGTGGTAAAGTCGCTGTGCCCCAACCACTCCTGAATGTGTTTGAGGGGGACGCCGTTGGCCAGCAGCAAGCTGGCACAGCTGTGACGCAGATCGTGAAAGCGCATCCGGCGCAAACCGTGACTCTCCAGAAATTTCGGAAATGCGTTGGTCAGGTATTCCACCCGCATCCGCTCGCCCAACTCATCCACGAATACAAAGCCATCGTATTCATAGTTGTAGCAGTTGCCGCAGACCTGCTTGTTCAGCTCCTGCGCCTCTTTCACCTGCAAGAAGTATTCCCGAAAGCTGCCGATGAGCGGCAGGGTGCGCAGACTGGACTTGGTCTTGGCGGATTGCTGCTCGAACTCCTGATACTTGCCGTCGATGATCGTTGAGGTCACGGTGCGCTTTACGGAAATGGTGCCCTGCTCAAAGTCGATGGCATCCCATTTCAAGCCCACCACCTCGCCACGGCGAAGTCCGTAAAAGGCAGCCACCAGCACCGGCAGCTCCAGCTTGGTTCCCCGAAGGGCTTCAAACATCTTCTGCATCTCGTCCGCCGAGAGAAAGACCGGCTGAAAGCTGTTCTTTCTGGGCCGGTCCACCTTGTCCGCCACATTCTGGATCAGCATATCGGTCTTGACTGCATATTTCAGTGCCGAGTGAATGACGGCGTGATAGTGGATGACGGTGTTGGGCGTAACCCGCCTGAGCATTTCGGAATAAAACATCTGCAAGTGTCGGGCTTCCAGTTCCCGCAGCGTCAGCTTCTTTTTGCGGAAATAAGGGACGATGGTGCTTTTCAGCAGTCCTTGGTAGGCACCGTAGGTTGCGTGGGCCAGCCGTCCCTTGGCGATCTCCAGCCATTCCAACAGATAATCGGCGAACAGCATATCACTGCTCAGGTCGCCCGCCTCTTTGGGCGGTTCAAACTCCGCCCGGAGCCTTGCCAGTTCCGCCTCGGCCTTGCGCTTATTTCCCTTTTCGGAAAGTCCCAGCGAGATCCATTTCGTTTTTCGCTGCCCTCCGGCGTTTTTGTAGTTCAGCACGGCATAATACTTGCCGTTTTTCAAAGTCAGATGTCCTGCTACCATTTTGTTTTCCTCCTGTCTTTCTATTTGTAGAACAGAACTCCAAACCGACAGCATCAGTATACCACCGGTTTGGGGTTCTCTCTATTCTGCGATTTGTTTGATTGCAGCCGTATTGGTACGAATCAGCGGGCGTCCCGGTTCCGTTCTCTCTGCCGTTTCAGCAGTTCCAGACCCTTGATGATGTCCCGGCGCATCTGCTCCTCGGTGTAGCCGGAGGGGAAGTATTGCCGCAGCTCCTCCCGCTTGAATTTCAGCTGCTCCTGCTGGTTGGGCTTCGTCTCCGCCAGCACGGCGTAGATCGTCTGGTCATCCAGCAAGCCCTCCTGCGCCAGCTTTTTCAGGCGGATGCTCTGGGCGTGGGACGGGGTGCAGTCGTTCAGCGCCATCGCGTCCAGCACCGCCCGCTGCTGATACGAGTCTAAGTAGGAAAGCTCCACCGCCGGGTTGAAGGCGATCTTGCCGTCGTCCACCATCGAAAGCAGTTCGGGAATCAGGTAGGTCAGGCGGATATATCTTTTAATTTGATTACGGCTTTCGCCGGCATCGTCAGCTACTTTTTCTACACTGAGCAGCTTCTGCCCAACTTGGGCAGAAGTGACACCTTGATGCTTGATTGCATCCAGCTTCATCTTGTAGGCAAATGCCTTTTCGCTGGGCAGGATAGTCTCCCGCTGTAAATTGGCGTCCACCATTGCGATCACCGCTTCATCGTCGGACAGCTCCCGGACGATGACGGGCATCGTCTCGACGCCCAGCACCTGACACGCCGCCAGCCGCCGGTGGCCGGAGATCAGCTCATAGCCGCCGTCCGGCAGCGGCCTTGCCAGCGCCGGTGTGATGGCTCCCACCTTGCGGATGCTCTCAATCATCCGCTGCATTTCCTCGTTGTTCTGCACCTTGAAGGGGTGACCCTTGAACGGGTGCAGCTCGGCCAGTGGAATATTCCGCACCCGCTCCAGCTTGGCATCGTCCCGCTCCGCCTGCGTGGAGAACAGGTCGTCCAGCGTGGGTAAAGTAAAATCCGATTTTCCCATTGTGTTGTCCTCACTTTCATAGTTTTTTCTTTCGGGGTTTTAGGGCACGCCCTAACGAGTGTTTTTGCGTTCCGGCCCTGCCGGGAGTAAAAGCGCACTGCTCGCTCAGATGACGCAGGCATCGCAAGCGGATACACTGTTTGGCTCCGACAGGAGTAAAAACAGTCTGCTCGCTTAGACTGCGCAGGCGTAATTCTTGCTTACTTTAATTCATTCAAAATTGCTTCCAGCCTGCTCAAAATTTTCTCTTTCTGAAGCTGTGGGAGCTCCGCTTTCAGGCCGTTCAGCATCCGAAACAGGCGGTAATCCCGCTCCCTGATCGCCGCTCTAACCTCTTTTCCAAGCCCCAGCCGCCGCAAGTATTCCGACAGCGACAGAGAACAGAACCGGGCATTTTCCAGCAGCTTCTGCTTCTCCTGCTCGGTCACACGGACATTGATCCCGTAGTTTTTGCTGCGCATTTGTTCACCCCCTTTCTTCGATTTGTGACGGCAATGACGGTTGTGACGGGGATTTCCTTATATGGCGATCCCGGCGTCATTTGCGTCATCGCCGTCACGGCGCAGAAATTTGATGAGTCGGCTTTTGCCTGTTCGCTTGGTGCGGTACTCGATGCCCAACGGCTCCAGCACCTCATAGGCGAACTGGCCGAGATACTTTGTGACCATATTGGACGTGACCTCCTGCTCCTTCATTTCGGTCAGCAGCTCCGTGGCCGTGCCTACCCATTCGGTGCGGCACTCCATAAAGTCCACCACCCGAAACAGAAATTTCGGCAGCTCTGCCTTGCGAATATCCTCGCTGTTCTTGCGCTCCGCCAGCTCCCAGACAAGGTCGTTAAACTGCAAGGTCAGCTCCTGATATTCCACATCCCGCCCACTGACCAGCAGCGTAGCGGCGTTTCCGCTGCGCTTGCGGCGCAGAATGAAGTTGGTGTCCGCTGCGCCGATGATGCCTGTGGAGCCGCTGACATCGTTAAAGGGATCGTCGCTGTCTTGCAGCTTTCGCAGGTGATGCACCAGCAAAATGGCGATGTTGAAGCCGTCGGCAATGCGCTTGATGGAGGAAATATCGTCGTAATCGTTGCCGTACATTCCTGCTTTTCCGGCGCCGCCTTTGGAGTCCCGCACCTTTTGCAGCGTGTCAATGATGACCAGCTTGGTGGCGGGATGCTCGGTCAGGAAATCCGTGATCTGCTCCTCCAGCCCGCCGCCGATCAGCCCGGAGGTCACGGCGAAATACAGGTTGTCCGGGGCGCTGTCGGTGAGGTTGTAGAGCCGGTCTTTGATGCGGCGCTGGGTGTCCTCAAGGCTCAGATAGAGCACATCGCATTGCAGTGTAGGCAGCCCCCAAATAGAGTTTCCCTGCGCCACCTGCAGCCCCAGCCACAGCATCAGCCAGCTTTTGCCGATCTTGCTGGCGCCGCTGATGACATTGACACCCTGCGAAATAAGGCCGTCTACGATGAACATCGTCTTGCTCATCGGCGTGGACAGCAAGGTCTCTGCGTCCACGGTTTTCAGTTTGTTGTCCATAGAATTCTCCTTTGTAGAATGTTAGAAGTGGATTTTAGCGGGGGCGGATGGAAACGGCCACCCGCACCCGCTTTTCCCTCAAAAAAGCCCCGGAAATCAAGGCTTTCTCGGCGCTTAATGTTCGACGCTGCGCCGCCGTCTGGCAGAGTCCGCCTTCTGCTTGCGTCGAATGGAGCAGCCGCATTCCGGGCAGTATTTCTGCCGGTTGCTACTGGGTGCAAAGGGCTTTCCACACCGGTCGCAGAGCCGTGTGCGCTGCCGGTAAATGTCGGCGTAAAGTGCCTTGTCGGCGGGCAGAACCGCCCGCCGGAAGTACTTGCACAGCAGCGAATAGGAAATCATCTGCACGCACACGCAGCCCTCGCCATCGTCCAGCGGCATGCAATTGCCGCCATCATAGTTGGCGCACAGCCGCCGGATCAATCGGTTGCAGCGTGCCCTTTGGGCGGGAGTCAGGCGCTTGATCTCATCCAACCTTCTTCACCTCTTTCTCCATTACATAGTTGATGACGCTGATTTTCGGGATCTTCAGCGTCGTGCCGATCTTCACGGCGTGGATGTACCCATAGCCGATCAGCTTGTAGGCCAGCTTGCGGCTGATGCCCAGCATCTCCCGAAGCTCTTTAACGGTCACAATCTCCGGGTATTCCGGAAACATCATCTGATAAAGCTCTCAGAGCTCTCCTTTCTTCATAGGTTTGAACCTCCTTTGTCTGTTCTGAAGCCGCATTTCTGCGGCGGTTTTTGTTTGCTGCCGCTCATCCGCATCGTTCCTGCCCCGGAGTCTCACCACGGCGTATCGCTTCTTTGGTGCGCTCTCGTCGCAGCAAGTTCCATATCATTCGCTTCCGCACTCGTGCGAAAGCTCATTCGTTTCACTGCTGCTCCTCTTCCCACAAAATCTTCGATTTTGCGGAAGCCCTGAATTATCGGGAAGTCGTGGCGTCACTTGCCGGAAGCATATCCTTTGGAGGCGGCGATTCAATTTTCAAGGTACACAGGGAGACAGTCCCCTCAATAGGTAGCCAGCGAGAAGGGCTGTTTTTTAATCCCCTCACTAATCAACTGGGAAAAATTTTTCGATTTGTACGAAGGAATTTTGAAAATTTCCTTTGAAAGCCTCTCTACTAACCAACTGGGAAATTTTTTCGGTTTTGAACGAAAGAACTTTTGAGAATTTTTCTGCGAACCCCTCTACTACTTAATTGGGAATTTTTCCGGCAAAAATAAAAAGAATTTTGAAGAAAATTTTTAAGCGCCCCTCCCACTAATTAACTGGGAACTTTTCGGGCAAATAACAAATGGGATTTTGAAGGAAATTTTTCAGGGCCTTCCTACTAACCAATTGGGAACTTTTTCGAGATTTTGGCAAAGTAATTTGAAAAGTCCCCTCAATTTTTCAAAAGGACCCTTCTACTTACTCTGAATAAGGGGCGCCGTTTGTTGGGGTGTTTTCGAGAAAATTCTCAAAAAATTTTCCGTCCTCACTTATTCTCAAAATTGCAAGACCATTTGTGGGGGCGTTTCCGAAAAAAGAGATATGTAGCAAAAAAAGGTTTCTCCGCTCAAATCAGTAAACTGAGCGGGGAAACCTTTCACTTTTAATTATAAGATTTTCTTCTGAATCCCTCGTAAATCCGCAATAATCCTTGATAAATCTGCCTTGCTGTGATATACTTAAATTGTATAAGTATAGCTATCGGAAACCGCCTGAAAGTGAGGACATTTTAATGGAACCGACCATCGAACGCTGGTACTCAATGAAAGAGATTTGCGAATACCTCGGCGTCAGCCGTGATACGGTACTCGCCTGGATAGAGAAAAGAAATATGCCCGCTGCAAAAATAGGCCGCCTTTGGAAATTCAAGGTCAGCGAAGTAGACGCCTGGATGAAGTCCGGCGTGGCGGCGGATAAGTAATCTGGATTGGGTGATGAGCTATGGGCTTTATAGATTCGTATAAGCATCTCGAAAAGCTGTGTGGCGATATGCTGCAAACTCAGCACGGTGTCTCCGCTTATATAGCTGAGATGGAAAGTACCCCAAATGGTTCATATTGGGTTCAAGGCTGGGTCGAAGATCTCAAGTGCCTTAAGCATTACCGCTGGGTCAGAAACCAAATTGTACACGACCCGAATAGCAGCGAAGAAAATATGTGCGACCTCAGCGACGCACAATGGATTGACAATTTTTATGATAGGATTATGAAGCAAGGTGATCCTCTTGCTATGTATCAAAAGGCGACAAAACCTCGGCCTGTCGCAAAGCCAAAACCGCTCCGCCAATCGCCGCAGGCACAATATACATATTCCGCACGGCCGGTTTACTCAAAAAAAGAAGCGAAGAAAGCCACTGGATGGGTTGTGTTATTGATTATTACAGTGCTTGTCGGACTGTTTTTTGTGCTTAAATACCTTGTAAATTAATCAGGAGATGCACGATGGCACTGGAAAATAAATTGGGGCTGACAAGCTCCGCCGATCTTGCCCGGGAAGAAGAACGCATCAGCAAGAAAAAGGCGGTAGAACTGTACGAAAACGGTGTGCTTGACATCATGTCGGCAGGCAAATTCTCGACCTTGCAGGCGATTCACAAGTATCTGTTTGAAGATATTTACGACTTTGCCGGAAAGCTGCGCACGGTGAATCTGGCAAAGGGTAATTTCCGCTTTGCGCCGCTGATGTATCTGGAGGCGGCACTGGCCAACATCGACAAGATGCCCCAGTTCACCTTTGACGAGATCATCGAAAAATATGTGGAAATGAATATTGCCCACCCCTTTCGGGAGGGCAATGGGCGCAGCACCCGCATCTGGCTTGACCATATTCTGAAAACCGAAATCGGCAAAGTCGTGGACTGGAGCAAGGTGGATGAAGAGGATTATCTCCTTGCAATGGAGCGCAGCCCCATCAAGGATGTGGAGTGCTGAAGGCGGCGCTGACCGACGAGATAAACAGCCGGAAAGTCTATTTGAGTGGCATCGACCAGAGCTACTATTACGAGAGCCTTTCGGCTTTCCGGACGGGAGATTTGTAAAGCCTAAAGTATCAGTTTTTGGCTTCCAAAGTATCAAATTTATACTTTGGCGAAATCCCAAAGTGCCAACACGGCGGTTCCAAAGTGCCAAATTGGCACTTTGGAATGCTTGTTGACGGAACGAGCCTATTGGATCTAATTGTTCCCGATTGCCAAGCAGCAAGAACTGATTTGAAATGTGGGAGAATTCAGTTATGGAGCTTATAAATAATACAACAAAGACTCTTAAAGACGATTTGTCTGTAGAGATCAAGCAAGGCAGCAAAGTGTCCATTGCGGCGGCTTGCTTCTCTATCTATGCCTTTCAGGAGCTGAAAGAGCAACTTTCGCAGATTGAGCAACTCCGCTTTATTTTTACCTCTCCGACTTTCGTAACCGAAAAGGCCAAAAAGGAACGGCGTGAGTTCTACATTCCTCGCATGACCCGTGAAAGAAGCCTTTACGGAACAGAGTTTGAAATCAAGCTCAGGAATGAGCTGACCCAAAAAGCCATTGCACGAGAGTGTGCAGAATGGATCAGACAGAAGGTCAATTTCAAGTCAAATGTCAGCGACAAATCCATTCAGGGGCAAATCGTAGTGGACGGCGTAGGCTATACGCCTATCAACAACTTCACTACAGTTGAATTGGGCTGCGAAAAAGGCAATGTAATCAGCACGACAATCGTAAAAGACGAGTCCCTCGCCCGCACTTTGCTTGCCGACTTCAATGAGATATGGAATGACAGCAAGGTGCTTCAGATTGTCACCGATGAGGTTATTGACAGCATTACCGCTGCATACAACGAAAACTCTCCCGATTTTATCTATTTCGTGACGCTCTATAACATCTTCAACGAGTTTTTGGAAGATGTGTCCGAAGATGTTTTGCCCAACGAAGCGACCGGTTTTAAGGAAAGCAAGATTTGGGGGATGCTCTATAACTTCCAAAAGGATGCTGCCCTTGCTATCATAAACAAACTTGAGAAGTTCAACGGCTGTATCCTTGCAGACAGTGTTGGTCTTGGTAAAACCTTTACCGCCCTTGCCGTTATTAAATACTACGAAAACCGCAACAAGTCCGTTCTTGTGCTTTGCCCCAAGAAACTGACGAACAACTGGAATACCTATAAGGATAACTATGTCAACAATCCCATTGCTGCCGACCGACTTCGGTACGATGTGCTTTATCATACCGACTTAAACCGCACCCACGGCACATCAAACGGGCTTGACCTTGACAGACTGAATTGGGGCAACTATGACCTTGTGGTAATTGATGAGTCCCACAACTTCCGAAATGGCGGCAAATTAGTTGAGAACCCGGACGAGGACACCAAGGATAACCGCTATGTTACCTTGATGAAGAAGGTCATCAGAGCCGGAGTGAAGACGAAGGTGCTGATGCTTTCTGCAACGCCGGTTAATAACCGCTTCAATGATCTGAAAAATCAGCTTGCTCTTGCGTATGAAGGGCATACGGATTACATAGACGAAAAGCTCAACACTACCCGTTCCATCGACGAAATTTTCAGGAACGCACAGCGGGCGTTTAACACTTGGAGCAAGTGGGAACCGTGCGACCGCACGACTGAAAACCTTCTCAAAATGCTGGACTTTGATTTCTTTGAAGTGCTGGATAGTGTGACCATTGCCCGCTCAAGAAAGCATATTCAGAAGTATTACGATATGGCAGACATCGGCACCTTCCCGACAAGGCTAAAGCCGATCTCGCTTCGTCCACATCTTACTGACCTGAAGGAAGCCATCAGCTACAACGAGATTTTTGAGCAGCTTATGCTCCTGACACTGACAATCTATACGCCGACGCACTACATTCTGCCAAGTAAGATGGAGAAGTATGCCGAGCTATACGGTGACAACAGGGTCAATGTCGGCTTTACGCAGGCGAACCGTGAGCAGGGCATCCGCCGTCTGACCGCCATCAACCTGATGAAGCGTATGGAAAGCTCCGTCTATTCTTTCAATCTGACGCTGACACGCATCAAGGATTTGATAAACAACACGATAGAAACGATTGACCGCTTTGATAAACACTCCGGTACGACCCTCGATCTGACGGATATTTCCGATATGGACGAGTTTGATGCCGAGGATCAGAACTCGGACGAGCTGTTCTCTTTCGGCAGGAAGGTCAAGATTGACCTTGCCGATATGGACTATGTATCGTGGAGGGACAGCCTGGCGAAAGATGCCGATGTGCTTGAACTGCTGACCTTGTTGGTTGGAGATATCACACCGGAACACGATTCAAAGCTGCAAGAGCTTTTCCGGGTGATTGATAATAAAATTACGCACCCCATCAACGAGGGCAATAAAAAGCTGATTATCTTCACCGCTTTTGCGGATACCGCCGGTTATCTCTACGACAATATCAGCCGCTATGTCAAGGATAGGTATGGACTGAATACCGCAATGGTATCCGGCTCTGTTGAAGGACGGACGACTTGCCCCAAGCTCCGTGCTGACCTGAACACGGTGCTAACCTGCTTCTCGCCTATCTCGAAGGACAAGGAACTGCTGATGCCGGGTGATAAGACGGAAATTGATGTGCTGATCGCCACCGACTGTATTTCCGAAGGTCAGAACTTGCAGGACTGCGACTACCTCATCAACTACGACATTCACTGGAACCCCGTCCGCATCATTCAGCGCTTCGGGCGTATCGACCGTATCGGAAGCCGCAACAAGGTCATTCAACTTGTGAACTTCTGGCCTGATGTGACCCTTGACGATTACATCAATCTGAAAGCCAAAGTTGAAACCCGTATGAAAATCGTGGATATGACCGCTACGGGCGATGATAATCTGCTCAGTGACGAGGAAAAGACAGACCTTGAGTACCGAAAGGCGCAGCTCAAGCGCTTGCAGGATGAGGTCGTAGACATTGAGGATATGACAACGGGCATCTCCATTATGGACTTGGGGTTAAACGAGTTCCGGCTCGACCTGCTTGACTATATCAAGCACCACCCCGACATAGATAAAACGCCCTTCGGCTTGCACTCGGTTGTTCCTGCAAGTGAGGATACGCCTGCCGGTGTGATCTATGTCCTGAAAAATCGCTCCAACAGCGTGAACATCGATAATCAGAACCGGCTGCACCCCTTCTATATGGTGTATATCGGCAATGATGGGGAGGTCATCTGCGACCACCTTTCCCCGAAGCAGATGCTTGATAAAATGCGTTTCCTCTGCAAAGGAAAGACAGAACCGATTCCCGAAGCCTACAAGCCGTTTAACAAAGAAACCCGTGACGGCAAGGATATGTCCAGATTTTCCAAACTGCTGGGCGATGCCATTGCTTCCATCATTGAGGTGAAGGACGAGAGCGATATTGACAGCTTCTTGGGCGGCGGTCAGGTCAGCTTCCTGTCAAATGAGATCAAAGGACTGGACGACTTTGAACTGATATGCTTCTTAGTCGTGCGATGAGGTGAGAGTATGCTCGGACTTCCGAAGTCAACTGAAATGAGCAAGCAGCTTCCGAAGAAGGCTGTCTATGCGAAGTTCCAAATGAACACCACGGCAAAGGAGAAAATCGACGCCGATATATCGAGGATCACCATTGTCAACGAGATTACACCGGCGAAAATCAACATTCCCGCCGGAGAGGAAGTCAGGAGTTTCTTTGTCCTGCTTGTGGCGCTGAAAAAGAAAGACTTTGATGAGAAAACGGTTGCCACGCTGTCAAAGCTCATTCCGCAGAACATCCTGTTTGTGCTTGAATTTGAGGGGCAAAGCAAGCTGGCGATTTATCACACCAAGCTGATGCAGACGGATTGGAAGCCCACCGAAAGCTGCACCATTGAGCTGCGGGGCTTGAACCTCGATAAAGTATGGGAAAATATCGTGGTGGACATCGGCGGCGTGAACATCGCAGACGGCCATACCCTTGATGAGCAGATTGCCGCCGATGAGCGCCGACAGAAAATCGAAAAAGAGATCGCCAAGCTGGAAAAGCAGGCACGGGCTGAAAAACAGCCGAAAAAGAAGTTTGAGCTTGTGCAGCAGATACAAAAACTGCAATATGAAATAAACTAAAGAAAGGATGGAGCGGTGTCTTGTTCTTATATAAAATGCTACTTACGCTAAACGCTACCTCTTGGATGGCGATTATATATGCAATAAAAGAAGGATGGACAATCGGAAAAATACCGAGCCATTTGTTTGGAATATTGCTCTTAATCATTCCGGTCTTTCTGTCATGGCTTTCGCTCGCTCTGTCTCGTTACTTGGGGACAGAGTCTCCGGTCGTTAATTGCAAAGAGTTTAATCTTGCAGACGGAGAATTTCTTCCGATATACCTGGGTTACTTCTTTGTTTCGGTCGGAGTTTCGGAGCATTTTACAATGGCAGTCGTGTATCTGATAGTATTTGTTTTTACGTTTATATCGCAGACGCAATACTATAACCCGATATATCTGCTTTTTGGCTACCACTACTACCATGTTTCCACAGAAAGCGGAACAAAGATTTTCGTTATCCGAAAAGGACCGGTCATCCGCAATATTAGAGATTTGAGATTTGACCACCTGCACCGATTGAACAATTCTACTTTTATAGAGAGGTAAGATAGAATGAAGAATATATGCGTGAAGCTTATCCAGCGAGGAAACAAGAAATACCGAAAGATGCTTTCGTCCGAAGAAACGATTTTTCCGGAATTTGACCCCGAAAGTGCTTCTACTTCGCCGTACACTCCGGGGGCAACACTCCAAGATGGCGATTGGTTTTGCATTACAAACGCAAAGGGACAAGAATACAGTATTGATTTGCTATCGGATACGGTTTCGACAGCAGACTTGGACTCCCTTACCCGTGCAGAGTTTAACAATATTGACTATCTGTTCGTTATTGATGGCAGGTTTATCTTTTTTCAGAATGTTTCCAAATCAAAATTGGTCTCGCAAAAAAGGGTTGTGCATTTTGGAGAAGGATTTACATATAAAACAGACTGCGCGGAAATTGTCATAAGAGACTTGCCGGATGCCATTTATGACAAGACCACAGACACCCTATATTTTCGTAGGCTTGAATCTATTACCAGTATATTTAGAGGGATAGATATGCTTTATCGTGAAGCGACGCAAGAAGAAACCGACTCTTTCCTTGCGAATGACTTTATCAGCTTAAAAGATGATTATTCCGGCAGTAAGGTCAAAACGGCAAACCGGAAAAGAATTGCCCTCGCCGCAAAAACGTTATCGGAGCTTGACGAACCGGATAGAAAGAACATTTTCAAATATATCGGAGATTATTGCCCCGATTTGAAAGTGTCAGAAAATTCCTTTGAAGTTGGTTCTGAAAATGAATTGAAAATGCTGCTGTACGGCATTGAACAAAGGTTTTACACCACTCCGGTTGGTGGAGAAAAACGTCTCGCCAACTCGGTTATTACATTGAATCAGGGAGGACAAGCCTAATGGATAAATTAAAAATGCAAACAGCGAACAAGGCGGATGAAAATTTCAGAAAGCTGGCGGCGATGTTTCCCAACGCCGTGACGGAAACGATCAACGAAAACGGCGAGGTCATCCGGGCGATCGACAAGGATGTGCTGATGCAGGAGATTGCCTGCACGGTGGTGGACGGCAATGAGGAACGCTATCAGTTCACTTGGCCGGACAAGAAGAAGTCCGTTCTTCTTGCCAATGCCCCAATCAATAAGACACTGCGCCCCTGCCGGGAGGAAAGCGTGGACTTTGACACCACCGAAAACCTCTATATCGAGGGCGACAACCTCGAAGTGCTGAAGCTGTTGCAGGAAACCTATCTTGGCAAAATCAAGATGATTTATATTGATCCTCCATACAATACAGGCAACGACTTTGTATACGAAGATGACTTTGCTCAAAGCACAGATGAATACCTTGCAAATAGCGGACAGTATGATGAGGACGGCAACCGTATGGTGCAGAACACCGAGAGTAACGGTCGCTTTCATACTGACTGGCTGAATATGATTTATCCGAGATTGAAGTTAGCAAAAGATTTGTTGACTGATGATGGTGTAATATTCATTAGCATTGATGACAATGAACAGGAAAACTTGAAAAAATGCTGCGATGAAGTGTTTGGTGCACAAAATTTTGTTGCACAACTAGTTTGGGAAAAGAAGAAAAAAGGGGCGTTTTTGAGCAAAAACTATATCAATATGAAAGAATACATTTTGGTTTATGCCAAAAATAACGCAACATTTGCAGGGCTAATTGGGGAAGTTACCTCAGAAGAAGGAACATATCCGTGCATCAAAACAACTAATGCCAGAGGTGTTAGAGTAATCAAAAAGGGAATTCCGAGCAAATATAAAGAAAAGAATTACACGATAGCTGCGAATACAAGAATTAGCTCCGGAAATATGGAGCTGATTTATTTGGATGATGTGATTGTTCAAGACGGCATTCTTAAAAATGATGTTAGAGTTGATAGTAACTGGATTTATGGACAAGAAGCTCTTAATGAATATTCCAAAAACGGGCTTTTATATATTACGCAAGATAATTACATCAGGCGCATTGTTAATGATGAACGCACAAAAATGTTAAAGGATTTGCTAACAAGAGTTGGTTCAGATGGTCGTTCTCTTTCTACTTTTGAATATGATAAGAACATGAATAATGGTGGTTGGGGTACTAACGAAGATGCTAATAATGAGTTGCACAAATTGTTGGGGCAGCAGTACTTATTTGATTTTTCCAAGCCATCACGACTTATTGCTAAATTAGTACAATCTGTTACAGCAGAAGAAGATATGATTTTGGATTTCTTCTCCGGCTCTGCAACGACTGCCCACGCCGTTATGCAGCTCAACGCTGAAGGTGGCGGACACCGCAAGTTTATTATGGTTCAGCTTCCCGAAGTGACCGATGAAAAGAGCGAAGCCTATAAAGCGGGCTACAAGAACATCTGTGAAATCGGCAAGGAACGCATCCGCCGTGCCGGGCAAAAAATTAGGAATGAGCAGTTAGGAATTAGGAATGATGCTGACAATTCCTCACTCCTAACTCCTAATTCCTCACTGGACATCGGTTTCCGTGTTCTGAAGTGTGATACCTCCAATATGAAAGAGGTCTACTACAACCCTGCGGAGTATGAAGCCAGCCTGTTTTCCAGTCTTGAAGATAACATCAAAGAGGACAGAACCCCGGAGGATCTGCTGTTCCAAGTGATGCTGGATTTGGGCGTGCTGCTCTCCGGCAAAATCGAGGAAACCACCATTGCCGGCAAGAAAGTGTTCAATGTGGAGGATAACTATCTGATTGCCTGCTTCGACAGTAATGTGACCGAGGATACCATCAAAGCCATCGCCAAGCAGAAGCCATATTACTTCGTGATGCGTGACAGCTCTATGGCGAATGACAGCGTGGCAACTAACTTCGATCAGATTTTTGCCACCTACAGCCCCGACACCGTAAGGAAGGTGCTGTAATGAACAGGCAATACGCAGAAAAGATCATTTCGGCGTTAAAAGATGACTTGGAGAATGACTATAAAGGCTTTGAACTTGCTGATGATATGAGCCGTGCCGAGAAGCTGTTTGGCAAAGAACTTCCTGCAATCATTGATTGTATGGAGGAAGCAAAATATTACAGTGGCACGATTCGCAGAAATGCTCAAACAATCATTGATTTGCTTGAAATGGAATTGGCAGAGCAGGCTACGCTTTCATTTGATTTAGCAGCGTTCAGAATCAATGATACCGAGTTTTGCAAACTTGTTGAACAGTCTTTTCAGCTTTATAAAGAAGCAAAAATCGGTATGGCAACAGAAAAAGTTTGGGATGCATTTGAACGAATCAAGACATATTATCAGCAGTACGACAAAAAGACCTCCGCTAACAGGCTGCTTGATGTAATAAGTAAAGGAGACGCTGATTACAAAGCAATGCTGCAAGAGGAGTTTTCTGCGCTTACCAAACTTGGAAACAGGTTTAGAATTCGCCATCACGAAACGGATAAGAAAGACATCGGTTGTAATGAACATTACGACTACCTGTTTCACAGATGCCTTTCGGTTCTGAAGCTGGCGACAAGCGTATTAAGCGAGGTGAAACCTGATGAAGTTTAATTTCAAAATACAACAATACCAAACCGATGCGGTTGATGCTGTTGTGCGTGTCTTTCAGGGACAGGGCTTCCACGATAAGATCAGCTATATCCGTGACCGGGGCAAAGTCAAAGCGGAGCCGTATCAGATGACCATCGGTATGTCCGATGAGGAGCTGGAAGTCGTCGACCCGCTGAACGATACCGGCTATAAGAATGAAGCGGTAGAGCTTTCCGACGAGCAGCTTCTGCACAACATTCAGACATTGCAGAGTCAAAACAACATCAAGCTCTCTGCTTCCCTTGTCAAAGACTTGGGGCGTTGCAGCCTTGATATTGAAATGGAAACCGGCACGGGCAAAACCTATGTCTATATCAAGACGATGTTCGAACTGAACAAGAAGTACGGCTGGAGCAAGTTCATCGTGGTCGTTCCCTCTATTGCGATCCGTGAGGGCGTGAAAAAATCCTTTGAGATCACCACAGACCACTTTATGGAGCATTACGGCAAGAAAGCTCGCTTCTTCATCTACAACAGCTCCAACCTGAACCAACTGGATAACTTTTCGAGCAGCTCCGGCATCAATGTGATGATCATCAACACGCAGGCGTTTGCCTCCTCGCTGAAAGAGGACGGCAAGAGCAAGGAAGCCCGCATCATCTACTCCAAGCGGGATGAATTTGGCTCCCGCCGCCCAATCGATGTTATCAAGGCAAACCGTCCGATCATTATTTTGGACGAGCCGCAGAAGATGGGCGGTGATGTGACGCAGAAGGCACTGAAGAACTTCAATCCGCTATTCTCGCTCAACTACTCGGCTACCCACGCCAAGCAGCACAATCTTATTTATGTGCTGGATGCGCTGGACGCCTTCAACAAGCGGTTGGTCAAGAAGATCGAGGTCAAGGGCTTTGAGGTCAAGAACTTCCGTGGTACGGACAGCTACCTCTACCTTGAGCAGATCATTCTTTCCAGCAAGAAGCCACCGATGGCAAAAATCGAGCTGGAGATTGGCTATAACAAGTCTATCAACCGGGAAACCCGTATTCTCGGCGTTGGTGATGACCTTTACTTCGTTTCGCAGGAAATGGAGCAGTACAAGGGCTACACCATCTCCGAAATTGACCCACTGCGTGGCACCGTGACCTTTACCAACGGCGAAGTCATCAAAGCCGGTGATGTGGTGGGCGATGTGTCCGAAAAGGATATGCGCCGCATTCAGATTCGGGAAACCATCCTCTCCCACTTTGAGAAAGAGGAAAAGCTCTTTAATATGGGCATCAAGTGCCTGTCCCTGTTCTTCATCGACGAAGTGGCAAAGTACCGCCAGTATGATGAAAACGGCGACGAGGTGCTTGGCGAATATGGCGTGATGTTTGAGCAGGAGTATCTTGCCATTCTGAACGAGTACATTACGATGTTTGACACGCCGTATCAGAAATATCTCAAATCCACTTGCAGCGATGTAAGCCGGGTACATAAGGGCTATTTCAGCATCGACAAGAAAACCGGTCGCAGCGTGGACAGCAAGGCTAATAAAGAGGGTTTTGATGAAAAAGATGTTTCAGCATATGACCTGATCTTGAAAAACAAGGAACGGCTGCTGTCCTTTGACGAGCCGACACGGTTCATATTCTCCCACTCCGCACTGCGTGAGGGCTGGGACAACCCGAATGTGTTCCAAATCTGCACTCTGAAGCACTCTGACAGCAACACGGCGAAGCGGCAGGAAGTCGGTCGTGGTCTGCGTCTTTGCGTCAATCAGGACGGCAACCGTATGGATGTGCAGAGCTGCGGCGACAGCGTTCACGAGATCAACACGCTGACGGTAGTCGCCAGTGAAAGCTATAAGACCTTTGTGACAGACTTGCAGTCGGATATTAAAACCGTGCTTTATGACAGACCCACGGTTGCTACAAGCGAATACTTCAAGGGCAAATATGTCAAGGTGGACGATGTGCCGACGCTTATCGACGACGAGAAAGCCAATGCTATCGAGTTCTACCTCATTCAGAACGGCTATGTGGATATGAAGCGCAAGGTGACGGACAAGTACCGTCAGGATGTTAAGAACGGAACTGTTGCGGAGCTGCCGGAGGAACTCAAACCGATGACAGACGGTATCCACACGCTCATTCAGGCGGTCTATGATGATAGTGTCCTCAAGGATATGTTCTCCGACGGTCACGAAACCAAGGTTAAGGATAACCCGCTTAACGAAAACTTCGCCAAGCGAGAGTTTCAGGCGTTGTGGCGTGAGATCAACCACAAGTACGCCTACACCGTCGATTTTGACAGCGCCGAGCTGATCCGCAACGCCATTGCCCATATTGACGAAAAGCTCTTTGTTTCCGAGCTGCAATACACAACCACCATCGGGCGGCAGAAAACGGAGATGAATGAGTACGAGATCGAGCGTGGAGCATCCTTCACCGGCGAAAAGACCCGGACGCAGACACTCAAACACGCCGAAACCAGTCAAATCAAGTACGACCTTATTGGGAAAATCGCAGAGGGCACCGTTCTGACACGGCGCACGGTTTCTGCTATCCTGCAAGGAATCCGTGTGGATAAGCTCTATATGTTCAAGAACAACCCGGAGGAGTTCATCACAAAGGTCATCCGGCTTATCAACGAGCAGAAAGCCACAATGATCGTAGAGCATATTTCCTACGATACCATTGAGGGCGAATATGACAGCTCCATCTTCACGGCTGAAAAGGCAACACAGAGCTTTGATAAGGCGTTCCTTGCAAAGAAAGCCATTCAGGACTATGTGTTCACGGACGGCTCTGCCGACAAGAGCATTGAGAGAAAGTTTGCTGAAGATTTGGACGCAGCAGACGAGGTGTGTGTCTATGCAAAGCTGCCAAGAACCTTCCAAATCCCTACACCGGTGGGCAACTATTCGCCGGACTGGGCAATCGCTTTCTATGAGGGCAAGGTCAAGCATATTTTCTTCATAGCCGAAACGAAAGGCACAATGGAAAGTCTTGAGCTGCGTCCTATTGAGCAGGCGAAAATCTCTTGCGCCAAGAAGCTGTTCAACGAGATGTCCACAAGCAATGTGGTGTACCACGATGTAGACAGCTATCAGAGTTTGCTGAATATAATGAATTCGTTATAAAAAAGGACAGGGACACACAAACAAAGGTGTGCCCCTGTCTTCAATTCTCATCCGACCGCCACTTCAACCTTTTTACCGCTGAAGGCCACGCCGTATTTATAAATCGTCCTGACCCCGGCTGTCGTCAGCTCGGTTTCGTATTTCTTATCGTTGATTTGCTGCAGGGCCGTCTCGGACAGCTTTTTCAGCTTTTCGTCGCTGCAATTTTTCTCCGCTTTCAGCTCAATCAGGATGCCCGGAAGGCCCTTTTGCGTGGGCTTCAACTGAATGTCATAGCGCCCGTCACCGGATTCCCGGTTGGAGGTCACGAAAGCGCCGCCCAGCAGGGCGCACAGCCCCAGCATAAAGCCGTGGTAGAAATTCTCCCCGGCAGTATCGAAGGAGCTGACCGACTGGGTCAGCAGCGTCTGAATCTGCGCTTTCAGCCGTGCGTTATCGCCGGAGAAGATGGCCTCCTGAACGGAAATCGCCGTGGACGGCGGGATCAGATTCTCCAGCCGCTGCAAGATCTCCTTGTTATACACCAGAGAAATCTCCCGGTTGGGCAGGGAAACCTCGCACATAAAATCGCCGCTGAAGGAGGGCGTGGTTTTCAGTGCCTTCAGATAGCCGGTCACCAGCAGGAAGCTGTAAATGGTGGAGGGATTGCTCTTGATCTGCGGATAGATCACGCCGGTGTCGATGAAGGTGGTGAAAGTCTCTCCGTTGACCAGGGAGGTTAGACGGTTATAAATCTCCTCGTCCGCCTGGGCAAGCACTTCCCCGATAATATCGTTGCTGCCGGTGGAGACCCAGAAGGGCCTCGGCTCGCACTCGTTGCTGAAGTAGTTGACCACCGACCACGGGTTGAAAATCTCCGTCTTGCCGAAGCGGTAGCCGTCGTACCACTGGCAAATCTCGTCGTACTTATCGGCAGCGCCGTAGTATTCCGCCATCTCCATCACCTCGTCGGCGGTGAAGCCGAAGTAGGCGCTGTATTTGTTGTCCAGCACGGAGTTGATGGACAGGTTGTTCATCCCGCTGAAGATGCTCTCCTTGGCCACCCGCAGAATGCCGGTGAGGAAGCCGAAGGACAGATGCTGATTATCCTTGAACCCGCCGGAAAACAGGTTTCGCATAAACCGGATGACCTTGTCGTAATAGTCCTTCTGATAGCCCTGCTGGATGGGGGTGTCATACTCGTCGATGATGATAATGGGCGCAACGGCATAGTGCTTGTGCAGCATAGAGGACAGGTCCAGCAGTGCCGAAGCCAGCTCAACCTCGTTGACCTTGCCGTCTGCCAGCTTTTCATAGGTCTTTTTGCTGTACTCGTCGCACTTATCGCTGGCCAGCAGTTCCTTGTGCCTCCGGGTCTCCTTTGCGAAAATATCCCGGATGGCCGCAAAGGCCTCTTCCCAAGTATCAAACTTCACATCCTTGAAGGTCAGGAAGATCACGGGGTACTTGCCCTGATAATCCCGGTACTTCTGGCCGCAGGCCCAGATCTTCTTATCCCGAAAGTAGACGGAGGTATCCTTGTCGCTCTTTTCAAAGTAAGTGCGCAGCATATCCATATTCAGCGTCTTGCCGAAGCGGCGGGGACGAGTGAACAGCGTCACCATCGGACGCTCGTCGATAAAGTCCTTGATCATCATCGTCTTATCGATGTAGTAGTATTCCGACGATGCAAGGCAGTAGTTGGACACGCCGATGGGCAGGGGCAGCTTCGGCGCGCGCTCCGTCTTGCGGAAAGCGCCCGTCTTGAGCCGCTGATCCGCCGGCTTCTGCGTATCAGCGGGGATCAGCCAACGATTGCCCTGCTTTTTCGCACCGGCGATTCTCCCGTTCTTGCAGAGCGTCGCAACTCTCCGCTCCGTTATATTCCAGCGCACTGCTGCCTCTCTTACCGAGATCATTTCAGCCATAGGGGATACCTCCACGCATAAAATCACAAGTACATTATACCCGAATAAAAGAACAATGTCAACAAAGTTCGGAACAATGCCGTTTCAAAACAGCATTATTCTTTTCTGCATACAAAACAAGCGGAGGCCATCGACCCCCGCTTGCTCGTTACCCGTATACAATTTCCTGCATCACGGCCTCGTTTGCCCGATGTCGGATGCCGTTCATTTTTCGCACCCACGCCTGCGGGTCATTGGCCTTTACCTCCTCCGTCACGCCCTCGGTGTCTGCGTATTGTTTTACCAGCCGAAGAAAGAGTTCCTGCGCCTGCTCCTCAATGTCTGCGAGGTGCCCGCCCAGCGTCCCGGCGGTCAGCAGGTTATAATACAGTATCCGGTGATGCTTCTTCAGATAAACTCGCCGCCGCTGCCCGTAAACGCCGATGGGGCGTTCTTCTTCGGGCGGTAAGCAAACATCCGGCAGGCAGTAGTCGCCCTGCCTTGTGTAAGTGCCGCCCAGCTGCTCAAATAGCGATTTCATATGTGATCCTCCCATTTGCAATTCTTCCGGCAAGTACACCAGCGATGCCTCAACAACACAAAGCGCACCTGCCCTTTGATTACAGTCTAACAAAACCGAAAGACAGGTGCGAGTGTGCGAATTTCCAAAACGCAGGGTCAGCTGCCTCTATTTTAATTGCAAACATTCTTTAAAAGAAATTCTACTCCAGATTTTTGTCAGCTAAAACAAGATTTCATCCTTTATGCATTATACTTCAATCGTTGAATTTCTTTTGATAAATACTCTGTAGTTGGCAAGATCGAATATATATTGCATTTTTACAAATTTTGTGATACAATATGTGGTATATAAATGGGTTACTATTATTTAGCGCATCTAAAAATACATTTTTCGAACGGAGTGTGATTATATGAGTAAGCAAGTTTATATTAGTGCTGACTACGATTTATCCAATGGAGATCGAGATGTTGTGAACGAATTGAATAAGTGGGGCAGTGACGATTTGCATAAGGTTGATTTCATTGACATGTCTAAGGTAGCTTCAGGCAGTGTTTCCAACGATGATGATTGCCGTATCTGCGATTTGAAGGCGGAATTTAATCGCCAAATAAACGCCTCCTCAGCTGTGATTTTTGTCGTTGGAGACATGACTGGCGCTCGCACGGCTGGGAATGGATGCGAACGTGCTTCTAAGGCGCAGGGACAATGCACCTGTACCCCGTACAAGCAAAACACAAAGGGGATTAAATCGTGCAAGGTAGTCAGTACTTCTATCCCTAGTGCGGACGGAGACTGTGGCAACATAAACAATTACTCCTATCTACGTCATGAATTTGAACAGGCCCAAAAGAAGAAAAAAGCAATTATCATTGTATACAACTCCACTAGAAAAGAAACAAGCTGGCTACCGGCCTATATGAAGGGTTATGAGAATTACGCCAAGCCGTTTTGGAAATATAATGACTACGGAAGGAAGGTCGGTGATTACGCATACATAAAAGAGGTGTTAGGGTTTTGACCGACTTTATTAAGAAAAGCATATGCGCGGCATTTGCAATCATTACGGGTATTTTTACATTTGTACCTGAGGCATTCTTTGCCAATCACAAGTGGATAACGCAGACACTTCCAAACCAGTACAAATGGGCATTTGATTTTGACGCCACGGGTGTTAATATTATCATTTCTCGGCTCGTCCTTTTTCTGCTTGTTTATATTGTCACTTCAGCAGTATATGCTCTTTTTCTTACATTCCGCCGCAGGACAACAATTTGTGGAGAGAATTATTCCATCCGAGTTGAATACGGTAACATTCTCAAGAAGCGAAATTGTAAACGGGTGATCAATTTTGATGAGTGTTTCACCACACACGTCGGTAATAGTACTGCAGATATAAATCCAACATCAGTTTGCGGACAATATCTAATTGCACACCCAGATTTAAATGTGCAGAAGTTAATTGATGCAGCCAACATTGCTCCAGGACAAACTAAATCACGGTATCAGCAGAAAACAAGATACGATTCCGGTACTATCGTTCCTAAGGGAGATGACCTATTGATGGCATTTGCCAAGCTTGATGAAAAAGGCAAAGGACGGTTCTTTACTCGTGACGAGTATCTTCAGTGTTTAGATTTGCTGTGGAAAGAGTTGGAATACTATTATTCAGAAAAAGATGTATGTGTGCCCATTCTTGGCGCAGGAACCACATCTTTTGATGGGGGCGCCGGAGCGTCTATTTCACAACAAGATTTACTTAATATGATGATTTGGTCATATAAGTTAAGTTCCCATAAAATTAAATCTCCTCATAAGTTGAGGATCATTTGCAAGAAAAATAGAGGTTTTTCCATCAACAAAATTGATACTTAAATTATACCGGCACAGCTCACCTATCTTCAGCTTTGTGAGCTGTGCCACATTTATAATTTATCAGCAGATTAATATCAGGTGGAGCATACACTCTTCCGCATACCGTAGAAATTTCACAAGTCAGAGCACATTTAGCCAAAGAGTTTTGGGCTTGAGTTGCAAAAACTTCTGAATTATTCTTGAAAATGCAGTGCTCATCCATCAAGCAGCCAATCGATGAGGTTCTCCGATTTAATGACATCATAGGAGGCATCAAGGCCAGGATCAAGAGACAGCACGATTTTTTTGTAGTTATCACGGATGCTATGCAGCGGCGCAAGCTCTCGTTTCCACACATCCTCACTCAGCATAGGCTCTGTCACCTGAATATATTTTTTCTCGATGGCGGTCATTGCAATAAAGTCCCCCTCAGTTAGAAAACAAAGTTTTTTGCACTGAAATGCAAAAGCTTTTCTTTTTTGATAGTTTTGCAAAATGGAACAAGTAATAGACCGCCACAATCATCAGTCGGGACGTCAAAAAGTCGTGCTCTCGTGCAGTGTCAAACTGCTGAACTGCAAAAAATGCAACGAACTTTCGTTGCCCGGCTACACTTTTTTACAGCGAACTTTGCAAATAACCCCCAGATAAAGATCACTTCCGCTTCATCTTCCTGCTGAACTCATTCAGCGTCTGGATATGCCAGAGGCTTTTACGGGTAATGGAGCGAAAGGTCAGGGAGCAGAAGAAATCCACAAGAAAGATTTTCGGGATACAGAACTTCAGTCCCTTTTGAAAGGCTTTCAGCGACCCACGACTGCACCAGTTGTGGACGGTGGTCAGGGTGTAGCCGGTCAGGGCCACCACATCCTTTACCGTGACCACATCCGGGTATTTGCGCAGCAGCTTTTCATAGTAGCCGTGCATCTGCCACAGCGTGTCCTCCGGCAGCTCCTTGGAGAGCCTCGCCACATAGTGGGTGCCGTACCAGCCCTTCGGCGCAGAATAGAGTTCAGGGAAAATCGCCCGCTCCTCCAAATATGCTTTCACATCCTCTTTTCGGATTTTATAGCACCGGGTTTTCTTGCCGGACCACTCGCAGGGCACCTTGCCGCTTTTGAGCAGGTGCAGCGCCGTGGACTTGCTGATGTGGCAGATGCGGAAAAATTGTTCCTTGTTCATCACTTCGGGAACGCTGTCCCAGTTGACGGGAAATACATCCATTTGTAACACCTCAAAAATAGATTTTCGTCGGTTGGAAGCTCTATTCTGCGGTGTATGGCCGTCTCCCGTTTTTTCTCTCCTATCTTCCCGCATTTCTCTCCAAAATCGGAAAAATAGCCGATTTGAACCCACTTTCAAAAAAGCCCATCCTGCAAGGCCTTCGGGGTGAAAAAGCCTGACTTCATGCGGGTTTCGGTGGGGACAGGGGTTCCAGAAACGGCCCCGAAATGGGCACCCCCGTCACAGTTGCAGAAAAGACTCGAAATCAGTTTGCGAGCAATCGCACATGGGTTCGAATCCCATCCTCTCCGCCAATGGAAACCGCATAAACCCAGTGTTTATGCGGTTTTTCCATACCTATATTGCAAAAAGAGCAGGGATAGAAATTCCTGCTCTTTTGTTATTTCTGAGGGGTGTTATCAAGAATTTTATGATAACACCCCTCCGCTTTAGAGATCTGTGCCGGACTTCAAAAGTGCGTCCAAGAGCCGAATTGTTGTAAAAATGTTATCAAATCGAGCAAAGAGATATGGGGCGCTATAATAAGAGGCGGGGCAATACATAACCAAAACTATTTGGAGGTAAAGAAATGTCGAACGAAAAATACGCATTGTCCCCCGCCGCAGTGGAAGCCATCAATAATATGTCCGGCGCTTATTCCGCACCGTTTTGGGACGGAATACTGGAGGTATCCGGCACATTGGATACCGTCCGAAAAATAAAATCCGTCCTCGAAGCCCTTTATTCCACCGGAAAAATCATCGAAGCGTACAACCTGATCTTGGCCATCTATGATGTGATCGCAATCGAAACTCCCGCATCTGTTATCGAGCTTGAACCTTATCCGGAGGCAATCAAAGAGTTTTTGCGGTCGTTCCTGCTTGATATAGCCGACCTGATGAATGACTATGAATATGAGGATCGGGCGGACAATCAATAATCTTACAATTATAGAGGGCAGCACCGCCCTCCATACATAGCCGTCTGCTTCGCCGCAGGCGGCTAAATCTATGTAAAGGAGGAAACCAATATGGCGAATTGCAAAGTGATTGCGGTGACGAACCAAAAAGGCGGCGTGGGCAAAACCACAATCACCAGTCAGCCACGTCAAGAGAAAACATATTATTCACATTTTAAGTTTAAAAAATTAAACTGACAAAATGCAGCGCGATATTTGCTGACAAGTCTACTACTCGCCACATTATTTCAATTTGCTATTCAAGCGACTCGCTGGACGTTTTCTTAAAAACTTCTATTTTGTTCTCGGAAACATCAACTTCGTTTTTTATATTTCAAATTCGTTCCCATATTATAAAAAACGTTCTTGACATCTGGTAAGGTGTTCTGCTATAATAAAAATAGTGACAGGAGGAATTCCCAATGAAATACTCTATTGAAATAGGCAAAATAGTAGAAGGCGCATTGAAACACGATCAAACTAAAGTTGTCAATTACACGAAACAATTAATCGCAAAACTCGAAGAAGATAACGAAGTGCGATCCGCAAACAAATTTAGCAAGTTGTTATCCGCCCAAAGTGCAGCAACTCTTTCAGCAATGGGAGTTAGGAAAGAACTATCTATTCCAGTCGATTCTGAATCCCGTGCCGTACTAGCAGATATTGTATATCCTGATGACAACAATATTAATGTTATATTGTCAAGACAAAACTCTGAAAACCTAAAGTCGTTTATATTGAGTTATAAAAATGCAGACAAACTTAATTCACTTGGAATTGGCGTTTCAAATACGCTACTTTTGTATGGCCCTCCCGGTTGTGGTAAAACACAGTGCGCATATTTGATTGCGCGCGAATTAAACCTCCCACTGTTGATTGCTAGATTGGACAGTCTTATTTCCTCGTATCTTGGCACAACTGCAAAAAACATCCGCATGTTATTTGAGTTTGCCCAAAAAATGCCTTGCGTTCTTTTTTTGGACGAGTTTGATGCGATTGCAAAGGCGCGAGATGATAGTAATGAACTTGGGGAGTTGAAGCGGGTTGTAAATAGCTTACTGCAAAATGTTGATGCAATGAGCAGTGATAGTTTACTTGTCGCTGCAACTAATCACGAAAAATTGCTAGATTCTGCCGTCTGGCGAAGATTTGAATACAAATTAAGAATTGAACTCCCGGATACAGATGCGATTGTAGAAATGATAGATTTGTTTTCCAAGGGCAATCATAACCTTTCAACAAAGGAAAAGCGCGAATTGGCTACCGCTTTTACCGGATTGAGCGGAGCAAATATTGAAGAAATCATTCTCAAAGCAATCCGTAATGCTGTAATAAACGAATCGCAAGTTAGTAAAGCGGGTTTTTATGATGAGCTATTTTCTTTTAAGGATGTTATCCCTCAAAATTGTAGCAGTGAAAAAACTATATTAAAGGCTAAGGCAAGGTTTTTAAGAGAATGTAACGATAAGGTTTTTAGCCTGCAAGTAATTGCTGATATATTAGGAAGTTCAAAGACAACGATTTCAAAGTTGGTAAAGGAGGCTGATGAATAATGAGTGAAAAAAATTTACCTATCAAGCTTGTTTTGCAGAAAACTTCCGACACCCAAAAAAATCAAGGTGGAGGTGGGATAAAATATTTTTGTGAAGTAACGAAAGAACTGCAAGATGTTATGACCGAGAAGTTTGAAGGTGTTTTATCCTACTATGAGAGTGTATTTCAGGAGAGCGAATTAATTCCAGCCGTCGGTAAGATAACAGTTAGGCCAGAAGCCATTGCTAAATCCCATAAACCGAATGACTTTTGCCGAAATTGTCCAATCATCGGAAGCGAAGATTTAGGCGAGATTTATATTAAGGTGAGTAAAAAAGGCATAGAAGATACTTTGAAACTTATTCAAAATCCGCCTTCAGAGCGATTCCGTGCAAATATGACCGCTATTACAGATATAGAGCCTATTACAGCAAACGAAAGAATATCCCATGATTTATCTTCTATTTCGAGCGAGGGGTATTTCGATTTAGTGCGAAATAAAATCAAAATTAAGCTCTTTGATTTTGATGATGATTTCGACAACATCCAATTGACAGAATATGTTCTCAGAAAAATCGATGAAATTGGTCTTTCCGGCAGGCTCGAATTAATAACATATGGCGAAAAAATTAAATTTATTAAAGTGGAGGTCCAATCATATGATGATGTTGTTAGACTTGCAGGAATAAACGGAGTCAAGTCCATCGATTTTTTTCAAGAGTATTCGCTACCTTTGACTAATTACACTAATATAGGCCTGAAAATGTTATTAGATAGCGGCGAAACGGACAGCAATGTTACTATCGGAATTATTGATGGTGGTATAAGTGATGATAACAGCTTTTTGAAATCGTATGTTGTTGCTAGAGAAGAATATGTTGCTAAAGAGTACCAGAATCACAGTCATGCAACATTTATAGCTTCAACCATTCAATTTGGAAACGAGCTTAATGGACTTGAAACTGCCGAGAAACACAGATTCTCATTTGTAGATGTTGTTGCAATACCGAACGGAGATAGCACAGTCGGTCCAATCGATTCAATTGGCGAAGAAGAACTTATGGAAATCATCGAAGCAGTTATGGAAAAGTATGCTGCTACAACAAAAATATGGAATCTTTCTTTGGGAATTGAAAATAAAGTGTGTACTGGCTCTATGTCAGATCTCGGAATTTTTTTGGATTATATTCAGGATAAATACCAGGTGCAAATATTTGTTTCAAGTGGAAATATAAACACGTTGCCACTACGAGAATGGCCACCCCAAACTTCGTTAGGCGAAAGAGATCGAATCATTTCTCCTGCAGATTCTGTACGAGCTATAACTGTTGGATCTGTTGCCCTGTATGACTCAGCTGATTCGATTGTCAAAACCATGCAACCATCACCATTTAGCCGCAGAGGCCCCGGCGCTAACTACATCGTAAAACCCGATGTTGTTGATTACGGTGGCAATCTTTCTAGGACGCTACATATAGACGGCCTAGGCATGAAAGGATTAGACATTTGCGGGAATATTATAGAAGGAAATGGTACAAGTTATTCGACGCCACGCGCTGTTCAAAAATTTGCATCAATTTACGACGAAATGGCAGAAAAGGATATTTTGCTTGCCAAGGCAATGCTAATTCACTCTGCTCGAATGAACTCTCGTGATTTATTGGAACAAAATCAAGATAATATTAAGTACTATGGATTTGGTATGCCCTCCATTTCAGCTCAAGACATTCTTCAATGTAGCGAGGACGAAGTTACCCTTGTTTTCAGGCAAAAGGTAACCCAAGGATCACATTTGGAAATGTACGATTTTCCATACCCAGAATCACTTATTCGAGGAGGAAAATACTTTGGAGAAATTGGCATGACTCTTGCATATAACCCCATATTAGACGAACGATATGGAAAAGAGTACTGCCGAACAAATATTGATGTGAGCTTTGGCGTCTATAGGATCAGCAATAATGGAAAACCTAAATTTTCGGGATGCGTTCCACTGGAGAGCACATGGGATGAAAAATTCGAAAAAGCAAGAGTTGAAAACGGATTCAAATGGAGTCCAATAAAATCTTATTACCGAAAAATATCTAAAGGAATACAAATTGGCGATGGATGGAAGATTCGCATTGATATGAACCCACGCAATGAAATCACGGTTCAAGCGCAAGAATTCGTTCTAATAATAACAATAAAGGGACCGGAGGGAGTAGATATTTACTCCGAGGTGATTAACGGGTTGCGCGAAAGAGGCTATGTAACAAACAATCTGGAAACAAGGCAACAGATTCGCCAGCGGCAATGATATATTATTTGAGGGGCTATTTGCAGATGCAGATAGCCCCTTTTGCTTTTCCTACATAGCCGTCTGCTTCGCCGCAGGCGGCTAAATTTATGCAAAGGAGGAAACCCATATAGCGAATTGCAAAGTAATTGCGGTGACGAACCAAAAAGGCGGCGTGGGTAAAACCACAACCACCGCTAACCTCGGAATCGGGCTTGCACAGGAAAACAAAAGGGTCTTGCTGATCGATGCCGATGCGCAAGGCTTCCTGACGCTTTCCCTCGGCTACCCGAAGCCGGACGAGCTGCCCGTGACGCTGGCGGATGTGATACAGAATGTGATCGACAACACGCCCATGCCGGACGGCTACGGTATTTTGCACCACGGCGAGGGCGTTGACCTGCTCCCTGCAAACATCGACCTGTCGGGTATGGAAATTCGGCTGATCAACGCCATGAGCAGGGAAAGCGTACTTCGGACATATATCAATGCGGTCAAACCCCATTACGACTATATCCTCATTGACTGTATGCCGTCGCTTGGCATGATGCCGA
>ERZ773104.1242-NODE-1242-length-34722-cov-7.400092_pt1 | contig 34722 bp, 38 predicted proteins | sample MGYA00511920_ERZ773104 | MGnify/ENA primary metagenome ERZ773104 (study PRJEB29015, sample SAMEA2737857) | human gut metagenome | biome: human gut; feature: human-associated habitat; material: faeces | place: China | collected 2012 ... | reverse complement strand
GTTAATGGAAAAAACGCCAAAAACCAACGTTTTAAGATAAAATAAGAGAATTTAAAAACACTCTTATGGACCATGAGGTCGCAGGTTCGATCCCTGTCACCTCGACCATAAAAAGGAGCTTTTTACAAGCTCTTTAATTTTTTTTCTATTTTTAGTCTTTTTTTTTCTAACTTTTTCAAAATTTCTATATATTTGTGTTACTGCATTCAAGTTAAATTATTTAAAATTTATTTTTTCTTCATGTCCATCATTATATACCCAATGAATATATTTAAGGTCTCCACCAATTCTTGTATATTCATTTCCTCCATCTAGAAAGCAAGCTTATTTCATCTAAAGGTACTTTTCCTATCTTCAATGCTGTCCAAGTTTCATAAGATATTGAAATTTCATTTTTCTTAGCATTAATTCCTAGTTTTTTTAGATAATTTATCATTGTATCATTCTTTTAATATGCTTTTTGCCACTTTGTTCGAATCTTCTTCCTAAATATGCTTTCTCTACTTCTGTACCGAAAAATTTACTTTTACACATTCCATCCAATGTTTGTACAAATTCATTTCCTGTAATGCCTCTTTGCAACATTATTTCAATGAATGATTGTAATTTTAATTTAAAATCATCGGAAATAATATTTTCAGGCAAACTTTTAATTTCATGGATAAATCCTTTTATTGATAAAGCACTTTTTCCATATATAAATTCATAGGCTTTTTCTAATGATGAATCTAGTATATGCTCTTTATCAGATATTGGTTTAATTCCTCTTAATTTTATTCCATTTTTAGCTTTCATCAAGTCATTTGTTGGATCTTGTTTTCCATCAACATTTATTGCTTCAAGTATTGTTGAAATTTTGTCTGTATATAATCCTACAGATAAAGTATTTTATGTATTTGTAAATTTATTGGATTTCAACTAATAACATCGAAATTTTATATTTACAAAAAAATGGTACAGAGAATATACTTTCTCCGTACCATTTTCGGCCTTATTCAGCGCAAGGCAACACTACAAAATTGTTACCATCATAGCTTTGAATGTTAATTTTAGCAGCCTCAGGGTCTACAAAAAAGATCAGGTTGTTAATACTACCAGTGGGAAAATCAACAAATTGTGCGAAAAATTCGTTGATCATGTGACAGCCATCGTAGCTGTCGAGTATCTTAGAGAGCCTGCTCCAGGAATTACCTCCAACGGTACAAAAACCTTTTGCAGAAGAAAGTATCTCGAGCTTTTCGAGTTCATTCTTGTGCAATGCAACCATAGCATCTTGAGGATTGCTGTGTTCCTCAATGTAGTGTTGCTTAAGCTCAATTAGGCTCGTGAGGTCATTTTGCAATGTATTGCCCTCAATTTTCCGCCAAAATTCAGCAGAAGTTTCTTTTGCAGTTTTTTCAGCGTCTTTTACAAAAATCATTGTTTATCCTCCAAAATTCTGTAAAAAAGAGTGTCATTAGCATTCTTAAATCATATTGTGCCATTCATCTCCATTTCAAAAAAATGCTTAAATATTATATCACAATTATGTTAAGTTGTAAATGCTATTTGTAAAAGATGCTCATTAATTTTCGTAAGTTAGTCAATTATATGAAAAAATACAAGAATCTAATCTATACAATTAAGTTAGACATGTTGATATACCATATAAAAAGCTTAGTTTAAATTTTAAAATCAAACTAAGCTAAATTTTTTTATTGTCACTTAAAGAAACTAAAGTTTATACTGAAGGGGCTATGACTTTAACGAAAGCCTCCGCCTCCGCCACCTCCGCCTCCGAAGGAACCTCCTCCTCCTCCTCCAGAAGAGAATCCTCCACCACCAGAACTGTAACTTTCGGCTCTTGATTTTGCACTATTTGCTTCAGAAATTCCGTGACTTGCACAGGCATTAATAAAGATAATATTATCATATGAATAGAATGCTGACTGTGCAACAACGTCAGGATATAAATCTTTAAATTGTTTAGCCACTTTTTTAGCTATTCCCATCATCTGAGCATATATTAAATAATCTTCAAACAAATTAACTTCAATTGCTGTTCTTTCGGCTATTAGTGTATAATCAAGCAAAAATTTCTTTAAACCTGCAAGCTCAAGCGCTTGTTGGTTTAAATCTTCTGTTACAGAATGTTTTTTATATTTAAAAAATTTAAATGCTTTTTCTTCTGAAACTGTAATAAGTCCTTCTGCAATAAGCTTATTTTCTTCTTCATCAATTAATTTATCAAACCAAGAAAGAATCTTAGTATAATTGCTACTGCACCATTTTTCAAATTCTCTACTTTCAAGTATGCCATCACCGCTGGCACTCAAAAGCATATTAAATAACTTTTTCTCAGTTGAATCCTCAAAAGAGGACAAATCCACTTTATTTAAAATAATAACAGTACCTTCCTTTTTAAAAATTTTACCCGTTTGTGCTGTGTCAATTCTAATTTTACATTCTTTTAGCCATTTTAAAATAATAGCTCCTAAAATGTCCGTCTGGTTTTTAATAATTTTATATTTATAACCAATGTAATAAGCTTTATATAAATCATTATTACAAGGAATATCCCTAAAATAAGGAATTTCTTTTGGCAATTTTGCTCCTGCAAGATTTGAACTAATACTTGAAAAAGCAATAGCAAAAATAACAATTAAAATTGGCAAAAGTGTAAAAAATAGTGAAAAAAGAGTTGTACCAATTCCAAAGACTATAGACATAGTTGAACTTCCATAATTTGTAGGACTAGCAGAATATTGTGTAGATCCTTCATTTGCCATGTCTAAATAGTAATCGAAGTTTTTATTAATTTTGTTTTTGCAATTAAATGTTTCTGACGGAAATTGAACTAAAATTGTCATGTATTCATCAGTAGTTAGAGAACCATCAGACTGCATTTCAATATATCCATCATACACATAGGCTGTGCCACCGTAATTACCATAGCCCCAAACACCAACAGAATTATCAATAGGATTATTAGCATGAATTTTGATGTAGGCATTACCAATACTATTTGAAAAATTGTATGGAATTAAAGTCCAATAAACCATTTGGGAATCAGTTAAATCTGATACAAAATTAGAAATAGAATACTTAATTGTATAGGTGTGAGAACCATATGTGCTAATCCCCCAACAAAGTTCTACACCGTTAGAAATAGTATTAATACCACACTTGTATGCCTTGCTATCTAAAGTGCCAGAAGTATTCCAATAAGACAAAGTAGTGTAGCTCTGCCCATTTTCAGATACAGATAAATTAGAAATTTTAGAACTTCCAAGATTGTAATAAGGGTGATAGACTTCTGTACCCTGATTCGTTTTACAATTCCATACTTCAGTAACTTGTGCATTTCCATTATCATCAACAAAAATATCCATGGAAATTTTGTTAATTGTATTGGCTTTTACACTGTTGTACAAAGATAAAAAAGTAAAAACGAATAAAAACATAAAGAATATTTTAAACTTTTTACTCATGAAAACCCCCTAATATTTAATTTTATTCAATTATTCCATATTGACACAAAATTATCAATATAAAATGAAAAAAAGTCTTGAAAAATATAAAAAAAGCAAGTATAATAATTTACGTAAATAAAAAATGCGATTGTAGCTTAGCTGGATAGAGTACTTGGCTACGAACCAAGAGGTCGGGGGTTCGAATCCCTCCAGTCGCACCAAGACGAGTTTTCGTCGAACTTTTTGAAAGCCTTGATACAACTTAATTTCAAGACAACAAAAATTTTGATGAACACAAAAATCTTAAACCGTTTCAAAAGAAACGGTCTTTTTTTGACCAAAAATATTGAAAAAAGGAGGTTTTTGTGGTATTATGTTACATATAATTAAAAAAGAAATCAATATGAGTAAAGAATTACTCTCTAAAATTGAATGGACTTGCAAAATGAAAAAGGTTAAACCAGAAATTATCAATGGTACCTTAAGAATTGTGGAACATACTAATTTAGCGTATGTAGAGCCACACAGAGTAATTATTAAAGATAAACTGTACTTATTCTTTAATGAGCAAGATTACTTTTACATAGATAGTTTGGAAAATAAATATCCACTATCAAAATTTAATGAATACATAACATAGAGAAGCAAGGCATCTGATATTTTAGAGTTTTTTTAAAAATGTACTATATTGATTTATTAATTATGTTTAAAAGAAAAATAGAGACAGTTAAAACAATAAATAAAAACTTTAAAGTGTCAATAGCTAAGCTGATATGCTATGTGGCACTTTTTTGGTGTCTTTCTACTATTCATTAAAAGAAGGAGGTAATGTTGTAATGAATGAAGAAAGAAAAGTTGCAGGAATTTATATTCGTGTAAGTACAGAAGATCAGGCAAGGGAAGGATTTAGTTTAGGAGAACAGGAGGAAAAGTTAAAACAACTTTGTGAGTATAAGGATTATAAGATTTACAAAGTTTATAAGGATGCAGGAATATCAGCCAAAGATATGGAACACAGACCAGCTTTTCAGCAGATGCTAGAAGATATGCGAGCAGGTAAAATCAATTATATTATTGCATATAAATTAGATAGAGTTACAAGGTCTGTAAGAGATTTAGAGGTATTAATATCAGATTTAGAAACACATCATTGCTATCTTGTTTGCGACCGCGATGATGTAAATACTAGTACAGCTAATCGGTAGATTTTTTGTCCGTATGCTAACTGTTTTATCACAATTAGAAATTGAAATAGTAAGCGAAAGAACAAAATTCGGTCTAACAGGTGCTATAAAATGTGGACATATTCCACGGAACTTGCCCACTAGGTTACAAAAGAGATGAAACAAAGAAAGTGATAATTGATGAAACTACAAAAGATATAATTATTAGAATATTTAATCTGTATTTACAAGGCAAAAGTTATCAAACAATAGCTAATATCCTAAACGAAGAAAAGGTTTTAAGTCCAATGAAATGGAAAGATTCTAAAATCGAAAAAATAATCAATAACAGAATTTATGTAGGAGATTATGAAAGATTTAAAAGAGTTGCAAAAGAACAAGGAAAAGAGCCTGTAATATATTCTAATGTTGTAGAATCAATAATAACAAGAGCAATGTTTGAAGATGTTCAAATTCAAAAAGAGAAAAATCAAAGAGCATATTGTAGAGATAGAGTTTATATATTTATGCAGAAGATGATATGTCCAAAATGTGGCAAAATAATGCAATGTAAAGGAACTGGTGGTAAAAAGAAAAAATATATGTATTACCATTGTACAGATTGTAAAATTTATCTTCGTGAAGACTTAATTGAAGAACAGGTTATGCCAATGATAATGGACTTAATTGAATATGATATGACAGTAAAGAAATACTTTTATCCTGTTTTAGCAGATAAGAAAGAACGAAATACAGCCAAACTAGATAAAGAAATATCATCATTACAAAGTAGAAAGAACAGAATAAAAGAAGCATATTTAAAAGAAATTGTTAATGTAGAGGAATTTTCAAAAGAATATAAAGAAGTTGATGAAAAGCTAAATTTGCTTGAACAAAAGCGAATTGAAGCCATTGATTTGAATAAGCAAACTTTTTCTCCACAACATTTAATGGCAGATAGAGATGTAGAAAAAGAAAAGTTAATTCGTTCTAATAAATTTTACGATATGCTAATGGCAGAATGGAACAATAAAAGCAAAGAAGAAAAGCAAGAATTTATATCAAAGTTTTTGGAAAGTATTACTATAGAAAAAGATAAAAAAGGAAACTACAAATTAGTCAATATGAAATTAAGAAAAACATTTATAGAAGCAGTATATAAATTAATGCAAAACGGAATGTTTGATATGACTATTGCAGATGAAAAAGGTAAAGATGTTAGAACAACAATTATGATGGACAAGCAAGAATTACAAGACTATATCAATAAATTAAATGAATATTATGAAGTATCTTATTACGAGATTGCAAGATTAGATGAACCAAAGAAAGGTTATCAGAAAAAATATCTTACGATAGATGAAATAAATGAAAATGGAGAAAAGCTTTTTAAATTAGTTGAACTAGTTACAGATGATAAAAAGTTCCCACAGAAAAAAGTAAATAGAATTGTTGGAGCAATTAGAGTCAAAGAACGAGAAAAAGTTAGTTAAAAAATTTAGTAAAAATGGAGGAATTGAAATTATGGAAAATAAAGAATTAAAAGAAAACAATATTGATAATAAATATGGAATTGAATATACAAAAGTAGGAGATTATTATATGCCTAATTTAGTTTTAGAGAAAGAAGAAAAGATTATACTAAATAAATATGGAAGATTAAGACTAAAATTTTTAAAAGAAAATAAGAAAGCAGAATATACAATAATGTTTATGAACGGAATATTAAATAATCATTTAAAAGAAATACAAGAAACAGCAGAAGAAAAAGTTAATCTTATAGTCGAACAATTAAAAAAGGAAAATAAATTAACAGAAGAAATGAAAAATACTAATCAATTATATTGGGTAGGAATGATGAACAATTTTAAAAATGAAGCAGAAGAAATTGTATTAAAGGAATTAATTTATGTATAAGAAATTGATAATATAACTACACAACTAAATGTATATACAAATTTAATGTCTATAAGTGTAGCGAGCATAGGATTTGTATTGCCACAAATCCGACATCTTACGATGAAAGGGGACTTTGTCCCCTATAACCCCTATCTTAAAATTAGAAAAATTAAAAGCAAAATGAAAAGACTTTTTATAAAAAATGAACTAAAATTTTTGAAAAAGGATGTGGAAAAATATGAGAAATAGAACGATCGGAATTAATGTTAGAGTAAGTGAAAATGAAAAGAAAAAAATACAGAAAAATGCCCAAAAGGCTAACTTGAAATTATCATCTTATTTAAGAAAAGTTGGCTTGCAACAAAAAATCTATGAAATACCAGATGAAGAACTTCGTAAAATTTATGCAGGAATTGTTGAACTAAAAAATGAATTTCCTTATATGAGTAATGAAGAAATAAAAGAGAAAATAGCAAAAATGCAAAGTGATTTTTTAGACATTTACAATCACAAAAAAGATGGTGATGACAATGGCAACAACGAAAATATGGGCAATTAAAGATAGTCTTTCTCGTGTAGTAAATTATGCAAAAAATCCAGAAAAAACGATATTTTCTGATTTAAAACAAGTGCTAAAATATGCAGAAAATGATGAGAAAACTATTGATAAAAATGAAAAAACTATGTATGTAACTGGAGTAAATTGTAATAAAGAAACAGCATATCAAGAAATGATAGCAGTACAGAATAGATTTGATAAATGCACAGGAAATATTGCTTATCATGCATATCAAAGTTTTAAAACTGGAGAGGTTTCACCAGAATTGGCACATAAAATAGGAGTAGAACTGGCAGAAAAAATGTGGAGTGAGCATCAAGTAATAGTTGCAACACATTTTAATACGGGCACATATCATAATCACTTTGTAGTTAATTCAGTTAATATGTTTACAGGAAAAAAGTTTAATTGCAATAAAGGTGCTTATTATCATTTTAGAGAGTTATCAGATGAGTTATGCAGAGAATATGGACTAACAGTTATTGAAAAGCCAAAAGGGAAAACGCCAAGAAATATATATTTTGCAGAAAAAAGAGGTGAGCCAACCAAATATAATTTAATGAGACAAGCTATGGATGAAGCAATGGAAATATGTGTAACTTATTCACAATTTAAAAAGGTAATGTATAAAAAAGGCTATATTATAAATGATGATAATAATAGAAAATATCCTACAATCCGTTCAATGAATGATAAAAAAGCAGCAAGAATGTATCAGTTAGGAGAAAAGTATTTGCCGAAAAATATTACAGAAAGAGTTTTTCAAAATCCGTGTTATGTACAAGAAGAATATTATAAATTAATAAAACCAAAAGGGAATTATATAAAATATAAAGTTTATAAATATAAAGGAAATTTAAAAGATATTAGTAAAATGAGTGGGATTGATGTCCTTTTTATATTACTATTTCATTTATTAGGATTAATACCAAAACGAGAAAATTACAAACCATTATCTCCAGAAATGAAGCAAGAAGTTAGAAAAATGCAACGATATTCTAATGAAATTAGACTTATTGTGACAGAAAAATTAAAAACATTAAATGATGTAAAAAATTATATTTCACAAACTGAAAAAGATATAGAAAGTGTTACCAATTTAAGACAAAAATATAGAAATAAGCTAAGAAATTGCGCAGATGATAATCTAATAAAAGAATACAAAACAAAGCGAGATGAATGTACTACTATTTTAAATAAGTATAGAAAAAATCTAAAAATAGCAAATTATATTTTAGAAGATACACCAAAAGTTAAAGAAGTTATAAAAATTGAAAGACATATGAAAATGGCTCAAGAAGATATTACTAAAACAAAGAAAAAAGACAGATATATAAGATAACAGAAAAGATTAAAAATAAGCATATTATGAGATATAATGTGCTTATTTTATATGAAATAATAAAACAAAATAAAAAAATATCGTAAAATTACTTGACAAAAAAGTGAAAAAATAGTAATATTGTTTACGAAAACAAAAAATGGAGGCGATAGCAATGTATAATAGTGCAAAAGAGTTAATACAAAATGAAATTGATTATGAGTTAAAAAAACAAATTTACTATAGTATATCAAATGGAGTAGAAATATTCAAGGGTTTAAAAATAGGGAATATAGAAATTTTTGATAATGAATTAAGTAGTAATATACTGTCAAGAATAATGACATTCTGTATCGATAGACAATTTTCACCAGATATTTATATAAATAAAAATGGATTTGAATCGTATATAAAAAGAGTTAATAACTTTAATCATAAAGTTGCTGAATTAGGAAATAACAATATGGTTATACATATAGCTAGAATAACTAACAGAAAAGTATTGCCAAATAAATCTGCATATAGATTAAACTATGCACAAAATAATAATTTCAAGCAACAACAATTAAAATTAGATTTAGTTGGAAATACTAATAAAGTAACTGTAGGACCTTATTATGGTATAATAACATATAATATAGACCAAAATTTAGAAATAAAAGCGATAAATTTAATAATTCCAGCATCAGATATGGAAACATATATTGAAAAAATTGATATTAAGAGCGAAGTTGAAAGATTTAAAACTGTTCAAAATGATAAACAAAATGAAAAAACATTAATAACATTGAAAAATGAATTTAATAAAAGTCAAATTATAAATAAAAAATAGGTGAATTATAATGAATGTTAATAATATTGAAAATATAAATCCAGTTAGATTAAAACAAGCAAGAATATCAAGAGGATATTCTTTAGCTGATTTGTCAGATAGAATAGGTGTAACAAAACAATATATATCACAATGTGAATTAGGAATTACAAATGCATCAAGTATTATATATAAGTTAAGTGATGTCTTAAATTATCCAATATCCTTTTTTTGTAAATCGACAAAAGGAATTGAAACTTCAAGTGCAACTTATTTCAGAAGCAGAAAAACTACACCTAAAAAATTAAAAGAAGCTGCAAATGAAAAGGTAGAGTTGTTTTCGGAAATAAAGGATTTCTTTGAAGAATATGTTAATTATCCAGAACTCAACTTGCCAAATGACATAGAATTGAAAGATGAATATACATTAGAAGATATAGAAAAAATAGCTATAAATGTAAGAGAATATTGGAAGTTAGGAATGGGACCAATAGACAATTTGGTATCAGTGTTACAAGAAAATGGCATTATAATATCTAAAATAAAAGTAGGGAATAATAAAATTGATGCTTTTTCAAAATGGATAAATAGTACGCCATATGTGTTTTTATCAATAGACAAAGATTCTGCTGTAAGATCAAGATTTGATATTGCACATGAATTATGCCATATATTGTTACATCAATATATTTCAAAGGAAGATATAGAATGTAGAGAGAAGTTAAATCAAATTGAGAAAGAAGCAGATGCTTTTGCAGGAGCTTTCTTATTACCAGCTGAAACTTTTTCAAGAGAGGTATTTTCGTCTTCATTAGATAATTTAGTGAGATTAAAAGAGAGATGGAAAGTATCAATAAGTTGTATGATTAATAGATGTTTGAATTTGGGCTTGTTTACAGATAATCAAGTTGCATATTTGAAAAAACAAATGACTTATAAAAATTATTGGAGAAGGGAACCTTTAGATGATACAATACAATGTGAAATTCCATATTTATATAAACAAATACTTGAATTATTATTAGAGAATGAAATACTTTCAAAGTATGATATTGTTAATGGAATTGCTATGAATCCAGAAGAAATAGAAGAATATTGCTATTTGAAAGATGGGACATTATCTGAAAACAGAAGTGGAAAGATAATTTCAATGAAAGATTTTAGAAAATAATTAGTAGAATATTTAAACTAAAATAAGGCGATTTCGTTGACAAACGCCTTATTTTAGTTTAATATATGGTTGGGGGCGAAAAATATGATATATACACATAGAGAATTAAAAGATAAAGGAATGAGCAACTATAATATAAATAAAAAAGTTGAAAATAAAGAACTATATAAAATTGAAAATGGCTTGTATTCGGATACTGAAAAATATAATCAATTAGAGTATATTGTAAAAAAATATCCAAATAGTATTTTTACATCAGAAAGTGCTTTTTTCTATTTAGGATTAACGGATTATATACCAAGTAAATATTTTTTAGCAACAAAACATAATGCGAAGAAAATAGAAAATGATAAAATAGAGCAAATATTCATGGCAAATCATTTTTTTGAAACTGGAAAAAGTGAAATGAATTACAATAATGTTAAGATAAATATTTATAATAAAGAAAGAATGTTAATAGAACTAATAAGAAATAAGAATACAATGCCATTTGATTATTACAAAGAAATAATAAGTAATTACAGAGAAATTGCAGATGAAATAGATATGAGTTTACTTGCAGATTATTTAGATTGTTTTACTAACGGAAAAAGAATTTTTGAAATCATACACAGGGAGGTCTTTTAGTGATAAATTTATTAGAAAGTATAGACTTTTACTTGGAAAAAGGATATGAAGATGCTTATGCAACATCAAAAGTTGCACAAGATATAATATTAAGTAAAATTGCAAAATCTAATTATAGAAACAATATTACAGTCAAAGGTGGAGTAGTTATGTTTAATATAACTAATGACAAAAGACGAGCGACAGTTGATATTGATATAGATTTAATTAGATATTCTTTAGAAGATAAGAGTATATTGTTATTGTTTGAGAAATTAAATCAAATAGATGATGGAATAAAGATAATAGTTAATAAAAAAATAAAGCCTTTAAAACATCAAGATTATCATGGAAAAAGAATTAATATTGTATTAAAAGATTTATTTGGAAATCAAATAGAAACTAAGATTGATATTGGAGTACATAAAAATTTAGATATTAAGCAAGAAGAATATATGTTTAATTTTGAGGTATTTAACAATAGTATGACATTATTAATAAACACTAAAGAGCAAATTTTTGTTGAGAAGTTATCATCTCTACTAAAACATGGTATTAGAACAACGAGATATAAAGATGTATATGATTTTTATTATCTTATAACAGAAGGAAATATGGACAAGTCATTACTGCTTAAATTGATTAATATATATTGTATAAGTGATAATTCAAGGATTAACACTACAACTGAAATAGCCAATGAATTAGGTAAAATATTTAATAGTCCTAGTTTTAGGAAAAATGTTCAAAGTAGTAGATATAATTGGATAGAAGAAGATACCATGATTGTTTTAAACACAATATTGGATTTTATTAAGCAGTTAGAACCTTTAGTAGTATAACAAGATGAAAAGAGAGGTGTAGCATGGAAAAAGAAGAACTATATGATATGTGTAGAAACATCTTAGATTTGCATAGACAAAGATTTATAATATTAAAAAATGAGATAGAAAATATAATAGAGAATAATATAAAAGATGATATATATATACAAAGAAAATTAGACGAATTATTAGATGTATTATTATTTTATGAAAATGATGATACTTTACTAGTATTTAGGAAACTTTGTAAATATTATTTTAGTATAAATCCACAAGCTACAGTCCGTTATATTAATTTTTACAAAGAACAAAATGATCCAGAAGAAGTAAAGTTTGGAAAAAAATAAATTGAGTAGAAAGGAATGAAATTTAAAATGAAAGTGCTAATTGCTACAAAAAATCAAGGAAAAATTGAAGGAGCTAAAAAAGCTTTAGAACATTATTTTAAAGATGTCGAAATTACAGGAATACCTGTTCAATCTAATGTTCCAGATCAGCCTGTAAATAAAGAAATTTATGAAGGAGCAAAAAATAGAGTAAAAAATTTAAAAAAATATGCTAAAGAAAATAATATTGATGCAGATTTGTTTTTAGGAATTGAAAGTGGAATAAATGATCTGTTAGGTAGATGGATGATTACTAATATTGCAGTAATTGAAGATGACAGAGATTTTGAAAGTTATGGGACAAGTCCTTCATTCCCAGTTCCAGACAATTTAGTTCAGAAAGTATTAGATACAAATTTAAGTGAAGCAATGGATACTGTTTTAGGTGAAGATAAAGAAAGACATAATCATAGCGGGGGGATTCAACTATTAACACATAATGAAATTTCAAGGATAGATTTAACAGAATATGCCTTTATAATGGCTTTAACAAAATATATTAATGGAGAGAAATGGAGATAAGTAATGAAAATAGGAATTGATATTGATGATACAACATTTTTAACAGTGAAATCAATGTTAAAATATGCTGATATATTTGAAGAGGAAATATCTGGAGAACCAACTAATAGAGATAGTTTTGGTTTGATTAAAAATAGATATTATTTAAAAGCTTTGTATGGATGGGATGAAAAAACTAAATTTGCCTTTTTTGATAAATATTATAAAAATGTATTAGAAGAATGTACAATGCTTCCTAATGCAGATAAGACAATTCAAAAATTAAAAGAAGAAGGAAATACAATACATTTTATTACAGCAAGGTTAATGAATATTAAAGATTGTGATACAGAGACAATCACAAAAAAAAGCTTGGATAATTTTAATATTCCTTATGACAGTTTGAATTTACATATTAGTGATAAATTAACATTTTGCAAGGAACATGAAATTGATGTGTTAATTGAAGATAGTTATGAAACTTGTAGAGAATTAGCTGATAATGGTATTAAATCAATTTTAATGACAACTAAAATGAATAGTGACATTGAAGATAAAGAAATAGTAAGAGTAAATAATTGGGATGAAATCTATGAAGAAATAGAAAAATATAAGAAACTAGAGAATTTAGAAAATGTTTAAGAGAAAGGAATAGCAAAAAAGATAATGGAAAAGCATGAACTAGTTGATATAAAAGGAAATAAAACAGGAAAAATTTTAACACATATTGAGGTTCGTAACCCTAATAATGTACCTAAAGGGTATTATATATCAGTTGTTGGAGTAGTTATAATTAATGATAACAATGAGATTTTACTTCAAAAGCGTAGTAGATTAAAAAGAGCAAATCCTCGTAAATGGGGTATCTGTGGTGGAAAGGTAGATTTGGGAGAAACTCCGCTTGATGCAGGTGTTCGTGAAACTTTAGAAGAAATAGGTGTTTTTTTGGATAAAAAAGATTTAAAATTTCTAAGTATGGATACAAATGAAAAAGCACATTTTACAGTATATTATGTAAGAAAAAATGTAAATATAAATGAATGCAAATTGCAAGAAGATGAACTTGAAGAAGTAAAATATTTTAAAATAGAAGAACTACAATATTTGGATAATGAAGGGTTCGAGTGGTTAAAAAACTTAAGAAAAGTCATAGAGGTGTAGTAAAGAAATTTGCCACTGGTGGCAAATTTCTTTTAAAAGCCTATTGCAAAATAAAAAAAGTTATGTTAAATTTAAAATATAGTGATAGATAAAAAAACACCAACTTGTGTATACACATATTTGAAACTATTGCTATAACTGGTTTTGAAACGGATAATAAGGTGCGTTTGTGTGTGGCGTTTTTCGAATACGTCCTCCGCTAACGCACCATAAAATAGCAGTATTTAGATAACTGCTATTTTTTGTTGTTTAAAAATACTTTGTTGGGATTCGAAAAGGAAGAATAGAAAAACGTCCAGTGGACGTTTTTCCTGACGCGGCTCGACGAATCCCTCCAATCGTACCATAAAATAGCAGTATTTAGATAACTGCTATTTTTGTTATTTAAAAGTATTTTGGTTGGATTCGAAAAGGAAGAAAATATTTATAAAACATAGGCAAATTGTGTTGAAAAATATGTGTGAAATGTGTTATTATTAACATAATAGTACTTATAAAAAATTTTAGGAGATAATAAATGGGAGACCAATCAAACAAACAACTAGAAAGAGTAAAGAAAATAGTAAAAAAAGCAATTATAACTGCATTGAAGCCAATTATAATAATTGGGCTTATTATATGCTTAATTGCTGCATTTATTTGTTCGATTATGTATGCAATAACATTAGATACAGGAACTTTAAAGGATGGAAGTTGGAACAATGTGCCTTATGCTAGTTCGCAATATGGCAGTAATATTACAATAAATGAGGATGGTATAGCATCAACAGAAATAAGTGCACAAGAAGTTTGGGATAAGCTAATAGAAAACAAGAGCAATATTACAGAATACATAAAAAAACCAGAAACATTAAAAAAATTACTAAATGCAGAAATGATTACCAATTTTTTGGATACTAGGCAGAATCCTGATGCTCCAATAGATTGGGATTCTATAAATAGTGATACAGAATCCAAAAATATTCAAGGAATTATAAAATTAAAAAGAGCAATGGTTGATGGACAAGTTAAAACATTGGTATATGTTGATCCAGATACATTTCAAAGTTATATAGATGAATACAATGCAACAGGCTCAGAGACAGCAAAACAATTGGCTCTAACTCACTTTACAATAGAAAAAGGTTATGCAGCATCCAATTTTGGTACAGGAGAAACAATTACGGCAGGAACTAGTGTAGAATTGCCTTCTGGACTTGGTTCTGTACATAGCTATATGGGATGGCAAACTATTACTAGTACAACTTCAACGCAATATAAATTAAGAGAACAAGCAGGTATGAATTTTGATGATGAGGGATTTGCTAGAATTAATGGCAGATATGTAATTGCGTGTACATCAACCTATGGAAATGTAGGGGATTATGTCGATTTTTACCAAGAAGATGGAAGTGTAATTCAATGTATTATTGGAGATATAAAAAATCAATCGGACGCAGGGTGCAATGAATGGGGCCATTTAAATGGAACTTGTGTTGTAGAATTTATTGTAAACAAGGACACATGGTATAGTACGGATAAAGGTGGAACTGCAGGCTCTATGCATATTAACCCAGGAAATCAAGGATGCCATCCAGAATGGAATCAAAATATTGTAAAAGTAGTAAATGGAGGAAGCTATTTTGATAATCCAAATTTCGGGAATGAGTCAATTTCAGGAAATGGCACAACAATAACACTGCCTTCAACAGGAAATGCAACTAGTTCTGGGTCAAGTGGAATTTCTGGAGGTAGTGCAACAATAAATGGAGAAACAATGAAATGGCCTGTAGATAGTACAAATATTACTTCGTATTTTGGAGTTAGAAATGACCCAACAAATACGTCAGTTACAGAAAATCACGGAGCTATAGATATTTCTGTACCAACGGGAGCAAATGTATACGCAACAGAAGCAGGAACAGTAATTACGGCTAGATACGGAAGCCCTACAGCAGGAAATTACGTTGAAATAGATCACGGTAATGGTTACATATCAAGATACTTACATAACAGTGAATTAAAAGTTAATGTAGGTGACAAGGTTACAAAAGGGCAGGTAATAGCTCTAGCTGGAAGTACTGGTAAATCTACAGGTCCTCATTGTCATTTTGAAATTAGATATAATGGTGTAAGAGTAGATCCATTGAACTTTAAATATGATAATGGAATGGGTAACGGAATGACAGGATTCGGTTCGAATCCAGATGAAGTATCAACAACAAATAAATATTATGCAAAAGTTGCAACTTGGACAGAAATTTTTGATAAATTAGAGTCAAATGACCCTGAGGTAGAAACATATAAAAAAATTACATATAATATGACTACAACAAGAATAAACTATGAAGAATTTGTAAGTGGATATACAATGCCATTTGAATATTTATGGTCATTTTTAATGGTTGGTCAAGAAGAAGCTTTTGTATCTGAACTAGCGGATTTAGTATATGGTAGTGAAATAGAAATCACTGTACATGATAGTTTATCAATAAATACAACAGTTAATACAGATACATATACAAAACTTAAAAAGGTTATTACAAAAGACGTAAATGTAAATGTAAGGTATGAAGATGATGTGTATACATACGATACTGAAGGAATTCCACATTTGCTATATGTGAAAGGTGGAAATGAGAATAGAACAGGAGGACCTTTTGAAGATGTTGAATCGCACGACTATAAAACAGTTCATACAGTAATTACTAAGACAAATACAATAGAAATAAAATTAACTAAAGCAAATGTTTGGATAGTAGAATATACGCAACAATTTACAAGGCAAAAACTACCTACACAAATTAAGATACAAGATCTTCCTCAAAAAGATGTACCATATTCAGTAACGCCGGAATCGGTTGATGGAAATGATTCACGAGGATTAGCAGAAAAATATAGAGAAAGTGTTGAAAGTGCTTTTTCGGCCCTTCATGATAGAGCAAGTGCAACAATAACAAGTTTAACGAGCGAATATTATACTTCTGTTATAAATAGAAACATAAATGTAAATTCTAAAACAGAGAAAACAATTTATGTAGCATCACCTGCAAAGATAAGAGAAAAGGTTGAGTTGACAGATTCGGATAATAATTTTGTAAAAATTTATACTAATGCAAATCATGCAAAAAATGCTTCAAACATACATAGTGCAGCAGACTGGCTATATTTATTATTAAGTCAAAATAGTAGTACAGCAAACATGGTAGATATTACTAAATACTTACTATATAAGGCTACAAATTCTGATTATGGAGTTCTAAGTTACGATTTTAGCGTGTATAAACCAGAAAACTTTAAAAAATTATATGATAAATTTAGTAATTTAGAAGGCGTGCCAGGAAAGATATATAACTTTTTATTATCAAAAGGAGTATCTACAGCAGGAGCATCTGCAATTCTTGGAAATATTCAAGAAGAAAGCAATTTTGAGGCAAAAGCTACAAATACAAATGGAGGTAATGGATTATGCCAATGGAAGAATGATAGATTTAAAAATCTGCAGGCATGGGCTAAGAGCAATGATAAAGTATGGACAGATGTTACAACACAGCTTGAATTTATGTGGAGCGAGCTTGAAAGTAAATATCCAAGTGTAAAAAATAAAATAATGGGTGCAACAGAAGAAAATTTAGAATATGTAACATGGTATTGGGGCAGATTCTATGAAGGGTTCTTTGTTGGCACAAGTTTTGAAAAAACGAAAAATAATACAGCACAAAGATATCAATATGCACTACAATGGTTTGAACAAGTAAAGTAGGAGGAAACAATGGAAAAATCAAAAAGAATATTAATAGTATTAATCATATTGTTAATGATGATTGCGGTTATAGCTACAATGTTGATTAACGCAAATAAAAAGAACGAAAATTCACATAATAATACTCAAACATCAATAGATGTAGAGCCTGATGAAGCATTTGTAAAAGTGAATAATTACAAAACATACTTTACGGTAAAGGAAATCATAGAAAATTATATTTTATATATGAAGCAAATAAATGGAGATGAATATGTAGATGCTTCAACATTTAATATGACAGTAAGCCAAATTGCTCAAACGATGCAAGAAGATGGGCTAGAAGCACTAAAAGGTATATTGGACGAAAGTTACTTAAAAGATGAAACAGATAATTCTTTAATAAAAATACAAAATGAATATAAACAAGATGGAACATATTCAAAACAAGTGATTTATAACTTAAACATAGATAATATGTATAAATACAATATAGATAACAATATTTCATTAGTATTAGTAGAAGCAAAACTAAATAATATTGAATTTGATTTACTTGTAAAATTAGATAATGTTAATAATACATATTCAATATTTTTAAATGATTTCATTACGAAAAATGACTATGGGAAACATATGAGTGCAAGAAATATTACAATAAGCAAAACGAAGATACAGAAAAACAATTATAATAGTGATATAAGTGTGGAAGGAACAGAACGAGATGTGGTTATCCAGTATTTTTCGGATTATAGAATGAAAATGTTGAATGATACAGAAGCAGCATATCAAAAATTAGATTCAGAATATGCAGAAAGAAAATTTGGTCAATATTCTAATTTTAAAAATTATGTTGACAACAATAAAAATAGTATAGAAGTAGCAAGTATAGATAAATATCAAGTAGTGGAAAACAAAACTGGTAAAGAGTATGTTTGTGTAGATGAAAATGGCAAATACTATATATTTATTGAAAAAGAGGTTGGCAAATACTCAGTTGTTTTAGATACATATACTATAAATTTACCGGAATTCTTAGAAAAGTATAATTCATCAAATGATCAAACAAAAGTAGGTCTAAACATACAAAAAATATTTGATGCAATAAATAATGAAGATTATGAATTCGTATATAATAAGTTAGATGAAACATTTAAGCAAAATAATTTTAAAACATTGCAAGAATTTGCAAATTATGCGGTGCAAAATTTTGCTGGCAAACAGTTAAAATATGGAGAATGCCAACAACAAGGAAGTATGTATATATTTGATATTACAATAACGAGTGGAACAAATCAGACTAATAAGAAAATAATAATGAAATTAAATGATGAAGCAGATTTTGTAATGTCGTTTAATGTAAACTAGAAATAAATATTCAAGTAAAAATATACGCCAGCATGCAGAATAAAAATGCTGGCGAAAATAATAAAAACGGGAGGAAAAATGATGGAAGGTTTCATGCATTGGTATAATTTGCACAGGAAGACTATTTGGACAATAATAGGTGTGGCAGTGTTAATATTTATAATGATAAATGTAATAAATTCAAGTTTAAAACAAAAAGAGCAACCTAGTAATACAGCATCAACGAACACAATAAAAATGAATTCGATTTCGATGGATTCAGATAAATCACCAATAACAGGAGATCAAATTACAAATGACCAAAAAAATACAGTGACAGTAATAGATAATTTTGCAACATATTGTAACAATGGAGATATTGAATCTGCTTATAATTTGCTATCGAGTGATTGCAAAGAGCAGATGTATCAAACTAAGGAAGACTTTAAAACAATTTATTATGAACCAGTATTTGGTAAAGCAAAAAGAGAAATTACAGTGGAAAATTGGGTCGGAAATATTTACAAAGTAAAATTTGCAGAAAATGCACTAGCTACAGGAAACTTTGATGAATCTAATATAACACAAGATTATATTACAGTTGTAAAAGAAAATGGTCAGATAAAATTAAACATAAATAACTATATATGCAAACAGCAAATAAACAGAACACAGGAAGCAAACAATGTAAAAATAAGAGTAGTGGAGGCAAATACATATTTTGATTATCAATCATTTACATTCGAAATAACAAATAATCGTGATACACCAATATTAATAAATGATTCTAATATAGACAGCACGATGTACATAGAGGATAAAAATGGAACACATTATCAAGCATATACACATGAACTTGCCGAATCAGATACAAAAATTTCTGCAGGACAAACACAAACTGTAACAATAAAATATTATAGTAGATATAGTTCAAATAAGATAATAAAATATACAGTATTTGAAAGAATAGTGCTTGACTATGGCGCATATTCACATTACACAAATATTGGAGCATATAAAAACTTTGGAAGTATTAGAATAGAAATACCACAATAGAAATTATATTGTAAATTTGATGTAAAACATAAAACTTCAAAAATGTTAAAAAAATAAAATTATATACCAATTTTCTAGTTGGCTTGATAATTAATAATAAAATAATAGCAGTAGGTTTAGTACCCAACTGCTATTATTTTGTTATGTGGATTATATGTATCTCTTGAAAGACATTCTGAAGATACCAAAGTTCCATTTTTATCATATAAATATTTGTATGTAACTGTTTTGCACCCATTTGAACCACTCTGAATTATCTTAGATTGACCACTTGCAAGTGATGAATCTTTTTGATAAGTAGTTGTAAAAGGAACACTCGAAACATATTGCGCATCTAATACAACTTTGTAGTCATTATCTGTTTTTAATCCATAAATATAAATTCTTACTTTCTTCCCAGAGGTATTTGTACGTATTCTTATAGGATAATCGCGATTATTTTTAAATTTAAAATCTGGACCGCCCCAAGATACTGTGGCATCTAAGCCTGGTTTTACATATGAAGGCGCAAAACCGTGGTTATACCTTTCAACTATTTCTAAATTAGCATATAAAACTGCATTGTATAGTGTTGAAGAAACCTGGCAAATTCCACCACCAACCTCTTGAACTACTTTTCCATTTGAATATGCAGCTCCTTCTTTAAAACCTGCGGCTTTAGTACGCTGACCAACTATTTGATTATAAGAAGCAGTTTCGCCAGGCATTAACACATATCCATCAAGTTTTTTTGCTGCGAGCTCTATGTTTGTAGACCTATTATAACCACTACTTGTGTATGATGTAGAAAAACTTGAAAGCATATCTGGAAAGGCTTCATTTCCAATCTGATTTGTTGTAACATTAGGGTATAATGTTTTTAATGGAATACTATATTCGTCTTGTTCTGTTTTTAGCATTTCTTTTGCTTCATCTAATGAAATCTTAAAATCAACACCATTAGAAGAAGGATACACAACATAAGGGTCAACAGTATAAGACGCATCGACTGGAGCTTTATAAATATTTTTATAAATTTCATCTAAATTAATTTTATTTGCTGTTGCGTTTTTTACTGGTGCAACTAGTGTTGGTTCATCATTATCAAAATCATCAAGCAATTTAGAAAGTTCTTTTTTGAATTCTTGTTCATCAACAATAACACCGTCTTTACCAGCAGTAATAATCAAATTATTATCATCATCAATATAATAATCAGGGTTTACGACCTTATCTGGTAGCAATTTATTTATTTCACTAATAACAGAAGATAAAAACTCATTATCAAAATTTATATTAGTAGAAATATTGTAATTATTTAATAAACAATTTAAAATTGAATAATTGTTCTCGAAAATATTACCGTCACGACCAACAGTATAAGCTTGATTTATGACTGAATCTGCGTCGAAAGTTACACCAAGTTGCTCTGGCATAAACACGCCTTCAAAATCGTCACGCTTAACCACAATTTTGCAAGCTAAATGTTTATTAACAATATTAGAAACTTTTTCTTTAGCTTCATCCGTAGTCAAACCAGACACATCAATTCCTTGAATAAATACTCCATTCATAATCTTATTACTATTAATGTTTATAAGTGCAAAAACTGTGGAAAACGCAAGTAGTAAAAGTGCTAAAATTGCGATTACAATTGCAAAAATTATTAGACCTTTATTTCGAATATGTTTTTTTGTATCTCCATTAGAAGCCAAAATAATATTTTCCGCATCTTGCAAAATTTCATCTATTTCGTCTGTTTTTTCATCTGTGCTAGAAGTAATTAGTTTGTTCATTTGTATTGTCTCCATGTAAAATTATTAAGCATAAAATGCTTTTATAAAGAATATTCAAATTACTAAAAAATATTAGTAATAAGATTATAACATAAATAAATATTTAATAGAAGTAAATGCGAAAAAAATATTAAATTAGTAAAGTTGTTAGAAAAATGTGCAAAATATGCAACAAAGTCATTATAAAAATGTGAGAAAATTATTAAAAGTCATTTGATTTTTGTGAATATGTGTGATATCCTTATATAGGGAGAGTGAGGTTATGGATAGATATAAGATGGAAGATTTAAAAAAGTGGAAAAACTCCACCAATAGAAAACCTTTAATTATAAGAGGTGCTAGACAGGTAGGAAAAACATGGCTGATGCAGGAATTTGGAAGAAAATATTATGAAAAATATGCTTATATAAATTTTGATGATAATACAAGAATGAATAGTCTTTTTAATGAGGATTTTAATATTGAAAAAATAATACAAGGTTTAAAAATTGAATCAGGTGTAAATATTGAACCTGAAAATACTTTGATTATACTAGATGAAATCCAAGAAACACCCAGAGCATTAAAAGCATTAAAATATTTTTGCGAAAATGCAAGGGAATATCATGTGATTTCAGCAGGTTCTTTATTAGGTGTTGCAATACATGAAGGAACATCATTTCCAGTGGGAAAAGTAGATTTTATGGATTTAATGCCATTAAGTTTCTTCGAATTTTTAGATGCTTTAGGGCAAAAAGATCTTTTAAAAATATTAAAATTAAATGACTTTGATATGTTAGAAGTTTTTAGTGCTAAATTAAAAGAGTATTTAAAATTATATTATTTTATAGGAGGAATGCCAGAAGCTGTTGAAGCATATGTAACAAATAAGGACTTAAAAGAGGTTAGAAAAATTCAAAAAGAACTATTAGATGCATATGAGCAAGATTTTTCAAAACATGCACCAAGTAATATAGTACCAAGAATTAGACAATTATGGAATAATATACCAACACAATTGGCAAAAGAGAACAAGAAATTTATATATGGTCTTGTAAAAGAAGGAGCAAGGGCAAGAGAATATGAAATTGCTTTATCATGGCTAATTGATTGTGGATTAGTTTACCAAATAAATAGAATAAATAATTGTAAAATACCATTATCTGCATATCAAGATTTTAATGCTTTTAAACTATATTTATTAGATGTAGGATTGTTAGCTGCAAAAGCGGGTGTTGATGATAAAACAATTTTAGAAGGAAATGCAATATTTGAAGAATTTAAAGGAAGTTTAACTGAGCAATATGTTCTATGCCAAATAAAAGAATGTACAGATTTAGATGTGTTTTATTGGTCATCTGATACAGGGATTGCAGAGTTAGATTTTATTACACAAATAGGTAGAAATAATGTTCCAATAGAAGTAAAAGCAAGTGAAAATTTGCAAGCTAAAAGTCTGAAATCATTTGTACAAAAATATAATACTCCGGTAAATATTAGAACATCAATGTCAAATTATAGAAAAGAGGAATGGCTTATAAATATACCATTATATAGTGTGGGAAATATAGAAAAAATTATAAATAATAATTAAAAAAATGTAAATAATAACTAGAAAAAAAATATGTATAATGGTATACTATGGGAAGCAAAAGGAGGTAAAAGCTTGAAAAATAATTACAATTTTGGCTACGTCAAATATAATCTCAAACGCGGTTACATACATCACGTATGCACCCTTGCCTTTGAAATTCATTTTCCTTGCCAAAATTTAATTCTTTTCCAAGCTGACTTGTACTTATAAGAAAGGAATGTGATAAATATATGTCAGAAAAAACTCAAGGAGAGGAATTAAAAGAAAGACTTTTTGATTGTAAAAAGAACGGATGGGAGAGCACATCTGAAGAAGACGGAAGAAAAATCTTCCAATATTGTGATGGTTACATCAACTTTTTAAGTAAATTTAAAACAGAAAGAGAAATAGTAAAGAATGCAACGCAAATGGCTAGAGAAAGAGGTTTTAAAAGCATAGATGAATATGAGAGTTTAAAGCCAGGAGACAAGGTTTACTATGTAAATAGAGATAAAAACTTATTTCTAGTTGTAATTGGAACAGAGGACATAGAAAATGGAATAAACATAATTGGATCTCATGCTGATTCGCCAAGACTAGATTTAAAACCAAATCCAATTTACGAAGATAAAGGATTCGTATATTTTAAAACACACTACTATGGTGGAATAAAGAAATATCAATGGACAACAATACCATTATCAATTCACGGTGTAATTGCTAAGACAAATGGCGAAAAAATAGAAGTAAACATTGGAGAATCTGATGAAGACCCAATATTTACAATCACAGATTTATTGCCACACTTAGCTCAAGAGCAAATGCAAAAGAAATTAAAAGATGGGGTAGAAGGAGAGAACCTAAACCTATTAATAGGAAGCATTCCATACAATGATGAAAAAGTATCTGAAAAGGTAAAATTAAATATACTAAATATATTAAACAGAAAATATGGAATAGTAGAAAAAGACTTTTTAAGTGCAGAATTAGAGCTAGTTCCAGCATTCAAATGCAGAAGTTTAGGATTTGATGAAAGCTTAATTGCCGGATATGGTCAAGATGATAAAGTTTCTGTTTATACATCTTTAACAGCTATATTAAATATAGAAAACCCAACAAAAACAGCAGCTTGCCTATTTGTTGACAAAGAAGAAATAGGAAGCATGGGAAATACAGGAATGGAATCAAATGTATTTAGCACATTCATGTCAGACGTACTAAATAAATTAGGAGTAAACAGACCAAACCTATTAGACAAAATGTTCTGCAACTCTAGAATGTTATCAGCAGACGTAGATGCAGGATTAGACCCAATATATGCATCAGTAGCAGACCTGCACAATGCTTCATTCTTAAACAAAGGTGTTGGAATAAGCAAATACACAGGAGTTGCCGGAAAAGCAAATGGCTCAGATGCAAACGCAGAATTCGTAGCATACGTACGTGGAATATTTGAATCAAACAACGTAGGTTACCAAATAGCAGAACTAGGAAGAGTAGACCTAGGCGGTGGCGGAACAATAGCATACATCTTAGCAAACAAAGGTGTAGACGTATTAGACTGCGGAGTACCAGTACTTTCAATGCACGCACCATACGAAGTAACAAGCAAATACGATGTATACCAAGCATATAAGGGATATGAAGCATTCTTTAGAAACTAGATACATTTTGGTACATTTTGGGGACGGAGAAAAAAATGTACAAAACGAACTATTTGGAGAGATATTCCAAATAGTTCGTTTTCTTAAAATAGAAGATATATTACGAAAAAGTTCTGCAAACGAAAAAAATTCGTAATGAGATATGATACTGCTAAAAAAACACTCCTTGCACTAAATTTTGTTCTTCTAATAATTTATCTATATTATTTGTTACCCATTTTTTATGCAGGCACCATTCAGGAGCAACAAGCAAATCCTTAGGAGGATCAGCTGAAATTCTATGAACAATAACTTTAGGATTAATATGAGTAATAATGTAAACTAAATTTTCCAGGTATTCATCATAAGCAATCGGAGTGTATTCTCCATTTTCATACATATTATTAAGTTTAGTATTTTTTACTACATAAGTAGAATGAATTTTTATTCCAGAAATATTGTGCGTATTTATAAATTTTATAGTCTCAATTACGTCCTTAAAAACTTTAAAATTGTATGTTTTTCCATCAATATTTTCTTGAACAGATATCATAGTGCTTTCAGTAGGCAAGCCTACCATTATGTGACATATAACTGGAATAGTGTATTTATTTAAAATGCTTACGGCTTCGGTAAATTTAGACGAATCATAGCCTCTATTAATTAATGAACCAGTACTGTCATTAGAGGTTTGAAGCCCAAGTTCCACAAATACTTTATATTTAGGCATATATGAACTTATTAGCTTTGCAACATTTTCGTTTATGCAATCTGGTCTAGTTGCAATATCTAAACCGACGATTCTGTCATCAATCAAAGCAGAATCGTACTTCTCTTTTAAATTTTGAATAGTGTCATAAGTATTAGTAAAATTCTGAAAATAGGCAATAAATTTATTAGCACGCTTAGCTCGATAACTTTCAAAATATTGTGTAACTTGGCTAGAAATATCAGGTGCAGATTTAATAAGTTCACCACTGCCTTTATTACTACAAAAAATGCACCCACCGTGTGCCACACTTGCTATCTCTGTTAGGGCATGTAAAATTTCCATCAATACAAATTTTCAAAGTTCGCTCTCCAAAAACTTGCTTAAAATAAGTATTCAAATGATTATATCGTTCCATAAACATCTCCAATAAAATAATTAACTAATTTATATCACAAAATGGGAGATTTTACAATAAATGAAATATTTAAGATGTTTAGAAAATATCATTGACCATTTTGTTGAAATTTGTAAATCGAAAGATAATAAAAATTACATATATAAATTGAAAATTGTATAGAACATGGTATAATATATAGAGAATTTGAAAGGAGTTTAAAACAATGCAAAAAATAATATCGATTAATGAATTTGAAAAAACTCTAAATTCAATAGATGACATAGAAGAACCTATTATAATAAAGAGAGAAAATAAGGAAGATTTAGTAGTAATAAGTTTAGCAGAATATAAAAAAAGTTTATTTTTAACAGAATTATCAAGTAAATTAGCAGAAAGTGAAGAACAATATAAAAATGGGCAAGTACATAGTGCTGAATCTGTATTTAAGGAGTTACGAGATAAATATGGATATTAGAAAACTATTTAGAACAATTAAAGTTCCAAATAGTTTTTTATTTTATAATATACTCTCATATTTTATAGCTTTAATTTGTGCTGGATATGTTTCCATTACTGTTCCATCATAAAATATTCTTATTCTTTCGCCTACTTCATATTTTACATTAGTATCAAGTTTTAATTTTCCAACCATTATTAAATCTGAAGATTGTCTAATTTTTTCGCCTTCATCAGGCTCAACAAAGAATAAATTTTCCTCTACTTGAGTTATTGTTCCGCAAAATGAATATTCCGTATTATCAACTGTATCTTTAATAATATCATTGTTTTGATTTACTGGTGGTGCGTACTTTTTACCCCAAGTACTAAATAAAACCTCATCACCGTTTTTCATTCTGTTACAATCAATTAAATACATAGCGACAATGCAAACTAACAGTACAATTACAAGAGCAATAATTATTTTAAAAATATTTTTTTTCATATATTTCACCATTTTAACCTTTCTAATATTTAGACGAATCTAGAGTGTGTTTTGTTGGTATTATATATCATAAATCAAAAAGTTTAAAGCTTGAAGTAATCGCTTTTTTATGATAAAATAGAAAAAGTGGAGGATAGATTATGTTAAATACAAATCAAAAAATAGAACACTTAAGAAAATTGGGTTTTAATGGAGATTTTGAACAAATAGAGAGAATGTATAATGGTGAAAAATTTGATGTACGAGATGAAGAATATCGTAGGCTATTACAATTATCAAAAGAATACTGTATGAGATTTACGCAATTATCAGAACTGATAAGTAGAGCAAAATCAGCAGAAAAGATAGAAAAATATAATAAAGAAAAAAGTGAAATTTTAGACAATTTGTTCCCTGGGCATGGTGCAATTTATGGCTGTGGAGATGGATTGTTTGCCATTATTGGAACAGTAGATTTGGAAGGTTTCAATTACATAAATGCAAGAGTGCATTTTAATGCATCAGCACTTACACATTTGGATGAATATGTTTTTGTTGCTTCTAACGTTGAATTTGGAGATAACAATATTTGCACACAAGATGGACAAACACAATTAAGCAGAATAAATGTAGGAAGAGATACTTGGATTGGTGCTAATGTTAATTTTGACAATTATACAGAGGTTGGAGAAAAAAGCGTTATTGGAATGGGAAGTCATATTACATCAAATTCACAATTAAAACCATCAATGATTTCTTTTGGAAATCCTTGTAGAGAATATAAGTTTATAACTGAAGATTATGAAACAAAAGTAAAAAAACCGGGAGCCGAAGGAATAAGAAGCAATGCAGAAGTAGAACATATACTAGAGCATATGAAAAAACTTGGGGTAAAAGGTGATTTTACACAATATATTAGAGCTTTGACATATGAAAAGTATAATACATTAGAGCCAACTATATCTAAAATTTATGAATTATCACATAAATTATGTTCTGAGTACAATAGTCAAGGCGTATCTATAAGACGTAGAAAAGAAATATTGGATGCTTTATTTCCGTTACAAGGTAGCAATCTGGTTATGGGCGATGATATTTTCGTTGACTGTATTGGAACAGTAAAAATAGGAAATGATGTTAGTATAGGTGACCATGCTACATTGGCTGGAAATATTACTATTGGTGATAGAGCAAAGTTGGGAAGAAGAGTGGTACTTCAAACGACTGGTCACGAAGTAAATTATAAAGGAAGAAGAATAACTGCCGATTCAAAAGGAAATGTATGCGAAATTTCTACACCAGGCTTCATAATAGTAAGACCAGAAATAATTTTAGCAGATGGTACGAAAGTAATACCAGACCAAACAGTAAAAAGAAATACGAAAAAAGATGAGATTGTAACAAACTCGAGAGATGATTAAGAAATAGAAAAAACACACTTGGAATTCACTTGAATTTCTAAGTGTGTTTTTTCTGGATGAGTCATTCAGGAAGCTTGCCATTGTACACAAACTCACAAGAGGCATTGTTGTAATAACCCTTGCTCGTAATTTGCGTCAATTTCCAATTATATTTTTTTATAATTGGAACAAAAGACAAGACTTTGTAATCTGTAATTACGATAAGCGGTTTGCTAGTGCCAAGATATTCAAAAATATATTCCAACATCTTGGTGGCAACATGCTGACCTCGGTATTCTTTAACAACAAAAAAAGTACAAATTTTCTTTTCTGTGTTAATTTTTTTCAGAGAAGCTATGCCAGCAATGTTATCATCAATTGTACAAATAACAATTTCGCCAGTACCATTAAAAACTCTTGGGAGATCTTTGGACCAATACCACTCAAAATACTTTGGATAATCTTGGCAAAGACAATCTGTTACAGAATAAGCATCTTGTGCAAATTTACAAAAAAGTTGGTGATTGCCTATTAAAGAACTTAATGTGTAAATTTTCATATTGTTTACCTCGTACTGGTGGAGCGTAATATCTCCGGTTGATTTTCTAGTTATAGTTTCTGATATAAACCATCCTTTCATAACATATTGAATATTATAAACGCAACATAAAGTACATTATTGTATATTTGAATTATAATATAGATAGCCCAAAATGTAAAGAATTAAGGCTCTAACAGTGCGAAAATATTGACAAACATATTTGCATTATATATAATTTCTAAAAAGAGACATAAAAGGAGTATTAAATGAAAAAAACTGTTCTAATAATTGTAAGTATATTAATTGTTATAATTATAAGTATTTTGGGCTATAAACTTTATATTAAACATCTAATTGCCAAAGATGAAATAAGTTATGCAAAGTTCCTCGAAACAGCAAAATTTAATAAGAACTTTGAAAAATATGATAGACTTGACATAGAGTATAATACAGATGATGTTAATACTCTGATAGATGAAGTCTACAACAGTAATATTAATAAGTCTAATGCAGACTATCAGTACGTAACTATTCCAGATGTATCTTTGCAATTTAAGGACAAAATTTATGAAATGAAGTCGACTTATGATGTAAAACAATTAAAAGAAATAATAGAAAAAGAAGATAAAAAAACATATAGTTTTTATATGTATTATGACGAGAATACAGGTTTTATTTACAAAATAGAAATATTGAAAAATAGTTAAAATTATATTAGGAGTTCAATTATGAAAAGAAAATATTTAATAATATTATTGTCATTCATTTTTGTATTACTTATAATATTAGGGCATTATATTTTTGTTTCTATTACTTATGTGCCAAGAGCAGAGATACTCATGGAAAACAGTATAGAAGAAAACTTTATTAAAGAAAATAATACGATATGAATATAAATGAAAAAAGGAGCTTTTTACAACCCCTTTTTAATTTATTCTAATATTTTTATTCTAACACCTGACAATGTTGATGTGTTGGTTGAAGCAAAGAATATTGCTATTTTTTGTTTTTTTTTAAAATTTGATAAGTTATTCTTTGAATATATAACCTTAATCATTTTAGGAGAATTCGTACAAGATACCATTAAATAATCATCATGTATTTCCTCGATAGTTGCGTTTATAAGCATAAGATTATCCTGATTATCTATAGCATCTGCTTCGGCTTCATTATTATTAATAATTTTAAAATTTGTTACATTGTTTAAGTATTCTATCCAAAATATGCCGTGAGGCATGCGGTAAGTTGGCTCGTTTCCGTAGCATGTAACTTCGATTCTGTTTCCAACTTCTAATTTTTTTTGAGCTGTTTTGTTTAAATCTGAAGTCATAAATGAATAATAGTTCAAATAGAATGAATCAAGAGATATTTTATCATCTTCAATTTCACTAATTTTTCCTCTTTCAAAACAGTAATCTTTTAAATTTCCACAATATACTATATTACCTACAGATAAGTCAGAGAATTCGAGTTTTTTCCCATTTTCATTATAAAAGTTGAATGAAGAATATTCAACAATTTGTGGATCTGGAATTAAGTAAGCACCTGTTATTCTATCATTTTCTATGTCTGTAATTGTGAATTTAAATTTTCTATGTGACTTAAAATAATAAATTGCAGATATTATAACAATAAAAATAATTATTAATACAATTAAAATTTTTAACACTTTTTTCATAAATTTATCCCACTTTCTTTAAGAAAAATTATACTGAAAGATAAAAATAATGTCAATAAAAGTAAATTTAAAATGAAATTTGTTTTATAATTTATTTGTGAAAGTGGTCTAAGTAATAAATTAGCAATTTATTACATGTGTTTTCTTTACATTAAGATTACCTAATGATATAATGTGAAAAAATGAACAAAGGAGTATTTTTGATGGATAATAGTAGTTTGGCATACTCAGAAGTCTGCACAATATTAAATATGCTTGAAGATGAATATAAAGAAAGAGTACCTAAAAATGTTATGGATTTTTTTGAAGAAGAAAGGGACAAAGAATATAATCCGATTATAGACGTTAATATTCCATTAGAAAAACAAAATCTCAAAAGAAAAACGATTGTTTTACTTGCAATACTAAATTTAAATTATTGGTGTGACAGTGAAGAAGAAAAATAAGAAATCTTGGATAGTTTTGCAAAAAATGAAGAACTAAAGAGATTAAAAGAAAAAGAATTAACTGAGAATTATAATATAAATAATTTATTCAACAAAATAGAAAATACTGAAAATAAAACAGAAGTATCTTTAATTGAATACAAAGAACAGAATTTTATACAAAAAATAATATCAAAGATAAAAAGTCTATTTAGGAGGAAAAACTAATGGATATAGAGAGAATCAATGATTATATAGATGCATATTCAAGAGCAATAAATATAACACCTGAAGTTACGTCTATACTAAAAGAATTAATTCCTAATCTGGTAAAAAAATATTCAGCCACAATAACTTCAATACCAGTTGAACAGGATGGGTATGATAAATATGTAATAAAACCTGTAGATGGAAAATAATCAATGGAAGATTTTTTCTTAAATAGACTTTTTAGAAATGTTTGGGAAGTGTATTCAAAGACCAATTCAGTTGAAAAGGGTGGATTTGAACCAAACTATATGGAAATAGGCTTTAATATGCCATTGATTGAAAAACAATTAGTAGGTAGTATAAATACAGAACGTGAAGACTTTAAAGAATTAGATGCTATTGCAAGAAAAAAAGTCATTATGCATGAGTTTGAACATGCATTACAAAGTCAATATAGTGGTAAAGCACTTTTTGATATCCGATATAAAAGAATATTTGAAGAAATAAGAAGAGCTAAAGATGGAAAATACAAAGATGAAACTAATGAATATTCTGAAAGCGTATTTAGAAATGATTATGGAACACAAGAAACGTATACACATAGTGGATTACATTATTCTGGAAAAAATAAAGATGTACAAACATATAGAGAAGTTTCTGGATTTGATAATCTTAATGAGATTTTCAATGAAACAGAAGCTTTAGACATGGCTGGAGCAAGGACTCAAGTTGTAGGAAGATATAAAAATAACACATATTACAGAATAAGGAATGTAGAAAGTAGTAATAGTTCAATAACAAATTATGGAGTTCTATTAAAAGCATTGTTGGGACCTAAAGAAACTTTTATTGGAATGTATCTTGATCCAAATAGAATGTTTGCTGAATTTAATAAAGAATATAACACAATTTTTCAAGAAGCCTTTGGAAATGATAAGTCAGCTTGGGAAAATGTAATAAACCAAATTGAGAGTATAAAAGCAAGTGATTCATTAGAAGGCCATTTAAAACTTGACACAGTATTGGCTAAATGTTTGAAATTAAAAGTAGAAAGTACAATACAAAAGGGAAATGCATCACCTAAGACCTTAAGTAAAATGAATGAGATAATAAATTCATTTTACAATAATACTATTTCAAGTCAAGATGAATCAATAAGAAAAAGTATGGAACACATACAAATTTTGGACTCGATTCAAGAGAGAGTAAATCAATTGAAACAAGAAGTTACTTTACCAAAGCAAAAAGAGGAGCCAGTGATTGATCCGCAAACAAAACAACCAGAAAATTCATTAAGAAGTAATGGCTCAGAAAATAAAATGAAATTTGTACATGACTTTATACAAGCTTATAATAATACTGAAACGGAACCTCAATATGAATATAGACAGAAATTTGAAGCTAGCGATATACAAAGGGTACAAGAAATAATAAGGACTAATGGCTTAAATGTTATGCTTACAGCAAATTTGGATGGTAATTTGGTAGAAACGACAGGAGGAGAGTTTAGAAGACAATATTCAGAAAAACAGGTATCTGCTATGGCTCAACTGCTAAAAGCAGCACAATTATTGACAAGTAACAAAAACTTGAATCCAACGGGAAGAAATTACTTAGAGGAATTTTCCTCTGTTCCTAGTATAGAGTCAAAATTGAAACAAATGAAAGAAGATTCTAATGATAAAGATTCATACATGTCAAAATTAAGAAAAGAATCTATGCTTAATAGGGCTAAGAATACATTACCTAAATTTCCAAAAACGCAAGGCGAAATTGATGCAGCAAGCAGTACTGTTAGAGATTCAGATGGACCGGTGTTAAAACAAGAAATGGGAATAACAGATGAACAAGTAGAAAAAATGAAGCATGAGAAAGAACACGCTAGATACCAAGCAGATGATAAAAAAAGAAAAGCAAGTGAAGAAGAAAAGGCTGAGAATAATGAAAAATTTACCCAACAAAAGAAGTTAGAATTTAGTTTTTTAAGGAGAGAACTTTCAAACAGTGATGTTACTACTTCTGAGGTTGTTCAAACACAAAAAGAAATTGCAGAAAGAAAACAAATGCAAGTTTTATCAATTAAATCAAGAGCTGAACATTTAAGTACAGAAGAACAGCAAATATTCGATATGTTAAGAGCTAAATATGAAAGAACACAACAAGAACAATCAAATGATAGAAAAAAATCTAAAGGAATAGAAAGGTAAAACATAAAAAATAAAAATATATGTGAAATGTCATAAAAAGCTTGTAATTGAGAAAAAATGTTAATATATATATGAGCGGTATCCAAGAAACTTTCGAAGCCTTGGGTCATTTTTTATTTATAGAAATTTAAAAAAATATAAATGAAACTTTAATTATATTTTCATGAAAAATAAAAAAATTTAGAAAATTTTGTAACAAATTGTAAGTTCAATTGTCATATATGTAAAGGAGGATGAAAGTTATGCAGGATATGGAACAAATATATGAACAATATTTTGAAACTGTTAACAAATTCTTATTCTGTTTAACTCATGATAATGATGTTTCTGAAGAACTAACACAAGAAACTTTTTGTAAAGCAGTTAAAAATATTGATACTTATAAAGGGGAATGCAAAATATCAGTTTGGCTATGCCAAATTGCTAAAAATTTATGGTATAACCAATACAAAAAGAACAAAAAGATCGCGAGCATTGAAAAAGAAATGCTAGAAATACAAACAAATGATACAACTGAAGAAAAAGTTATTTCTAATGAAGAAAAAATACTATTGTATAAAAAAATGCAAAAGTTAGATGAAAAAACACGAGAAGTAATTTATTTAAGGATAACTGGAGAACTTAGTTTTAAAGAAATAGGAGTTATTTTGAATCAAACAGAAAACTGGGCTAGAGTAACTTTTTATCGAGGAAAAAATCAATTGAAGGAGGTTGATTAATATGAAGGAGAAAAAAGATTGCAAAATTGTTCAAGATTTATTACCAAATTATATTGAGAATTTAACAAATGAAGAAACAAATAAGTTCATTGATGAACATTTAAAGGAATGCAATGAGTGCCAAAAGATTTTTGAAAACATGAAAAAAGATTTTAAAGTAAATACCACAAAAAGAGATGAAAGAGAAGTTAAGTACATAAAAAAATATAGTAAGAAAATGAAATTATTAAAAACCATATTATTGTTTATAGTGGTGATATATGTGGTAGTAATAACAAGAAGGACAATTATAATGACTTCACTTTCTGGAAAAGTAAATGAAAATCAGGCATATGATAATTACTATGCAAGATTATATTCTTATCAGGGAGACACTTTAACAATAACAGAAAGCTATAATAAAGGCAGAGACTATTTGACGACATTTACGAGATTGGTTAATGACAATGAAATTCAAAAAATAACTTATTATAAAAAAGGCAACGAGCAATTTGCTGTTACAGAGGCAGGTGGCAAAAAAACTGTGATAGATTCTAAAAAAATGCTAGGAGGAAATATAGCAC
>ERZ773104.1236-NODE-1236-length-34851-cov-14.346678_pt1 | contig 34851 bp, 26 predicted proteins | sample MGYA00511920_ERZ773104 | MGnify/ENA primary metagenome ERZ773104 (study PRJEB29015, sample SAMEA2737857) | human gut metagenome | biome: human gut; feature: human-associated habitat; material: faeces | place: China | collected 2012 ... | reverse complement strand
ACATTGGTATTTCCTTTTTTATATTTACTGTGACATATCTATTGTAAACCTATAATACTTATAAATATTTGTAACTTAGCTTCTCTAAAATTAAATGTACTTTTAACTTAGTTAAAACGCTCAAGAATTATAGACATATTTGAAATAATACTATAAAATAATTAATAGAAAATATTTGAATCCCAAAATCTAGGAGCTATCTATGGAACGATATAATCATTTAAATACTTATTTTAAGCAAATTTTTGGAGAACGCACTTTAAAAATTTGCATTGATGGAAATTTTACATGCCCTAACAGAGACGGAAAATGCGGTACAGGTGGCTGTATTTTTTGCAGTAGCAAAGGTAGTGGCGAACTTATAAAGTCCGCTCCTAACATTTCTAGCCAGGTTAAGCAATATTTTGAGAGTTACCGTGCAAAACGTGCCAACAAATTCATTGCTTATTTTCAGAATTTCACAAATACTTATGACACTATTCAAAATTTGAAGGAAAAATACGACTCTGCTTTAGTTGATGATAGAATTGTCGGATTAGACATTGCCACTAGGCCGGATTGTATAACTGATGATGTTGCAAGACTGATAAGTTCATATATGCCTAAATATAAAGTGTTTGTTGAGCTTGGGCTTCAAACTTCTAATGATGTCACTGGTAGGTTAATAAATAGAGGATATTCATCTTCTAAGTTCACTGATGCTGTTGAAATTTTAAATAAATACAATATTCCTGTTATTTGTCACATAATGATCGGATTGCCTATTGAAAACAAAACAAAAGCTTCCTTGGTTTCAGTTCAAGAAGTTCTTAATAATAAAATCTATAATTTCACGGTTTTCAGTGATATAATTGAGACTGTTAAATTCATAAATAAACACAATATTTCTGGAATAAAAATACACTCTACTTATGTAGTGAAAAATACAAGGCTTTGTAATATGTATGAAACAGGGAAATACATTCCGATTACTTATGACGAATATATGGATAATCTAGTTTATATAATTACACATATTAATCCAGACATTGTTGTTCATAGAATTTCTGCTGACCCACCCAAAGATTTGCTTGTGGCTCCTGAATGGTGTTTACACAAGAAGTGGGTTACAAATAATATAGATAAATTATTAGAAGAGCAAGATTTAGTACAAGGAATGTTTTTTTAATAATGCTTAAATTCTCTTATTCATTACGAATTTTTTCCGTTTACGGAACTTTTTCGTAATGCTATATCAGATTAATTTCAAACTCATTTATACTTTTCAACAAAAAAGTAGCTATTCTGGTTTTTTCCATAATAACTACTTTTATTTTCAATAATATACTTTTTCTCTTTCCTAATTGAATCGGTACAATTTTTCCTCCGTCCCCAATTTGTACTAGCTTCTGTAGAATGCTTCGTATCCTTTGTAAGCTTGATATACGTCGAATTTGCTTGTTACCTCATAAGGTGCATGCATTGAAAGTACTGGAACACCACAGTCTAGTACTTCTACTCCTTTATTTGCTAGAATGTAAGCTATTGTTCCGCCGCCGCCTAGGTCTACTCTTCCAAGTTCTGCTATTTGGTATATTACATCATTTGACTCAAATATATTTCTTACATGTGCTACAAATTCTGCATTAGCGTCTGAACCGTTTGCTTTTCCTGCAACTCCAGTATATTTTGCTATTCCAACACCTTTATTTAAGAATGATGCATTGTGTAAATCTGATACAGATGCATAAATTGGATCGAATCCTGCATCAACATCTGCAGATAGCATTTTTGAGTTGCAGAACATTTTATCTAATAAGTTTGGTCTGTTTACTCCAAGTTTATTTAGTATTTCTGACATGAATGTTGAGAATACATTTGATTCCATTCCTGTATTTCCCATGCTTCCTATTTCTTCTTTGTCTACTAACATACATACTGCTGTTTTTGTTGGATTTTCTATGTTTAGTATTGCTGTTAATGAAGTGTAAACAGATACCTTATCATCTTGTCCATATCCAGCAATTAAACTTTGATCAAATCCCAAACTTCTGCATTTGAACGCAGGAACTAGTTCAAGCTCGGCACTTAGAAAGTCTCTTTCTGTAACTCCATATTTTTGGTTTAATATGTTTAATATGTTTAATTTTATTTTCTCAGAAACTTTTTCATCATTGTAAGGAATGCTTCCTATTAATAGGTTTAAGTTTTCTCCTTCTACCCCATCTTTTAGCTTCTTTTGCATTTGTTCTTGAGCTAAGTGTGGTAATAAATCTGTAATTGTAAATATTGGTTCATCATCTTTTTCTCCAATATTTATTTCAACTTTTTCTCCGCTTGCTTTAACAATTACTCCATGTATAGCAAGAGGTATTGTTGTCCATTGATATTTTTTTATTCCACCATAGTAATGTGTTTTAAAATAAGCAAATCCTTTGTCTTCGTATATTGGATTTGGCTTTAGGTCTAGTCTTGGTGAATCAGCATGTGCACCAATTATATTGATTCCGTTTTCAATATTTTCACTTCCAATTACGGCTAAGAATATATTTTTATCTCTGTTTACAAAATATACCTTATCTCCAGTTTTTAGAGTTTCGTATTCATCAATAGATTTAAATCCATTTTCTCTTGCGATTCTTGTTGAATTTCTTACTATTTCTCTTTCTGTTTTTGATTCATTTAAATATTTAATGTATCCATCACAATATTCAAAGATTTGTTTTCCGATGTCTTGTGACGTCTTTTCCCATCCATTCTTTTTGCAATCAAAAAGTCTTTCTTTTAGCATTTCTCCTTCTGTTTTTTCTGCCATATTCATCATCCTTTCTCTATCGGCAAATCTGTTGCCTAGTTTATTCTTTCACAGTATAACATTTAAATTATTTTTTTTCTAGTATTATTCTCCTTAAATTGCAATTTTATGTAATAAATTTCAGAGTTGATTTTAGAATAATTTAAAAAAGTATGAATATTCTTTACAAAAACATTTTTTTATAGTTTAATATATTTAAATTAAATAAGAGGTTTATACAATGAATGAAGAAAAAATTTTAAGTACCGATAATAGCACTAATAAAGAAAATACTAACGATACTAATGTTGAAGTTAAAAATCCGGAACTATCCTCTAATTTACCATCTGAGGGTCAAAAACTTTTGGAAGATGCAGAAAATATTATTGCTAAAAATGACCAACTTATAAAAAAACATTCTCATAAGAAGCTTGTTGTTTTTATTGTTATTTTTGCAATTTTGGCATTATTTATACTCGCATTTTCCACAGTTTTTGCACTTACCAACATTAATAATGATAAGATAATAAATGGTATTCAAATTCAGGGAATTGATGTTTCTAATCTTACAGCAGAGGAAGCAACAGAAAAAGTATCTGCAATTATGAATAGCTTTTTAGACCACGAAATCACAATTAAACACGATGATTTTACTGCAGTGCTTATTCCGAAACAATTTGGAGTTAGCTTTGACGTTGATAAAGCAATTACTGATGCCTACAGCATTGGAAGGTCTGGAAATATTTTTAAAAATAATTTTGAGATATTAAATTCTTTACTAAAGAATAACTCTATATTTATTGATGTTAATTATGACGAGTCAATTTTTTCATCTAATATAAATGAGATAAATGGCTTGCTTCCAGACAAAGTTGTAAATTCTGATTACTATGTTGATGGAACCACACTTTATCTTACAAGAGGTAAAGACGGAGTTGCAGTTGATGAGGAAAAATTTAAGAAAGACGTTCTTTCAAATTTAGAAATGCTAAATTTAAAGACTTCTGATATTGATATTCCAGTTGTAAATAAAAAGGCAACTCAAATAGACATTGATGCAATTTACAAAGAGGTACATAAAGATCCTGTTGACGCATATTACACAACAAATCCTTATGTGGTATACCCTTCTTCTACAGGTTTGGATTTTGATATTTCCTTGGACGAAGCAAAGCAAATACTTTCAGAAGAAAAAGATGAATATGAAATCCCATTAAAAGTACTATACCCAAGTGTTTCAACTAACGACATAGGCAATGAAGCATTCCCTGATATGTTATCAAAGTTTAGTACATCATTCACAAGTAGTAATAGCAATCGCTCTACTAATATTCGTTTAGCAGCTCAAAAGATTAATGGCACGGTTTTGATGCCGGGCGAAACCTTCTCATACAATCAAGTAGTTGGAAAAAGAACCGCTGCTGCAGGATTTAAACCTGCTCCCGCTTACTTTGGTGGCAAAGTTGTTCAAGAATACGGCGGAGGAATTTGCCAAGTTTCTTCAACTCTATACAATGCAGTTTTATATGCAAACTTAGAAATAACTGAAAGAACAAACCATGGATTTAAGCCATCTTATGTTACACCGGGTCTTGATGCAACAGTTTCTTGGGGAGGTCCAGACTTCAAATTTACAAATAACAGAGATTATCCAGTTAGAATTTCTTGCGACACTTCAGGAAAAATCCTTAAAATTTACATATATGGATTAAAACGTGATACAGATTACAAAGTTGTATTAGAATCTAAATATGTATCTACTGTTTATGCAAAGACCACCTACAAAACTGACCCATCACTTGCAAGTGGCGAAACAAAAGTAATACAAAGTGGTTCAAATGGTTGCAGAACAGTTGCTTACAAATATTTATATGATTCAAACGGGACATTGGTATCTACCGAATGCCTTTCACGAGATACTTATAATCCACATAACAAGGTTATTGCGGTAGGCCCATAGCAAAAATCTCTGCATGAACTTTTATGAATTTAAATTTTTATGATTTTTCTTAATGAAAAATTGCAAATATATAAAAAATTTTCGCTAAGGTTTAAAGTTTTTAATTTACGTTTAGTCAATCAATATAAAAAAGAATGTCTTTATAAATACTTAATTGTATTTTAAGACATTCTTTTAATCTATAATATCCGCATTATTTTTAACCTTATAATTTTCTTTTATCATTCGGTTCAGCTTATTTTCATCTATAATTTCTTTATACTCTTCCCCATCTTTTATTGCAAAATAAATTTTATTTTTATCTTTATTTCTAAATTCAGAGTATATTTCACCTTCAAAATTTATCTCTTTGGTTTTTATGAATTCTATTCCTTTTATATTTAAGAGCTCTACTATATTACCATCTTCACTTCTGTAGCTTGGTTTCATCTAGTTTTCTCCTTTAACTAAAAAAATAGTTGGTGCACCAGGAGGAATTCGAATCCCCGACCTCTCGGTTCGTAGCCGAGTGCTCTATCCAGCTAAGCTACTGGTGCATAACATATATTATTATATATGTTTTTTTTAGTTTTTTCAATAGTTTTTGATTATTTTGTATTGATAATTTTCTTATTGTATGAAATAATTGTATTATACTTAATGTTTTCCAAAATTTACAAAGGGGGATTTGTTTTATGAAGAAGACTCTAAAAATCTTATTTTTTACACTGTTTGCTTTTATTCTACTTTCAATTTCTAAAACCGTAGAAGCAAATTCTATAAACAGTATCTCAATGGATATATTTATAGATGATGATGGAAATGCGCAGGTCGAAGAAATTTGGAATTGTAGTACATCAAGTGGAACAGAAGTATATCATCCATATTACAATCTTGGTAATTCTGTTATTTCAGATTTAACAGTGAGCGATGGCAGCACTGTTTACGAGACTTTATCAAGTTGGAATACTTCTGGAACATTGTCTAGTAAAGCAAATAAATGTGGTATCAATAGAATTTCAAATGGTGTTGAACTTTGTTGGGGCATTAGTTCTTATGGTTCACACACTTATTCAGTAAAGTATAACATTTCAAACTTCGTATCTGAGCTAGAAGACTCTCAGATGATTTACTGGACACTTATACCTTATGATTTTTCCAATAGCATTGGAAAAGTTTCAATTAACATTCGTGCAAACTTTTCTATTCCTGATTCAGTAGGTGTTTGGGGCTATGGAAACTATGGTGGTACAGCTTATGTATATGATGGTCAAATAGAAATGGCTTCAGATGGAAGATTAAGCACAAGCGAATATATGACAATCTTAGTTCAATTTCCTTTAGAAAGCTTTAATTGTTCAAATAAATTAAATTATAATTTTCAACATTATTTAGACATGGCTGAAGAAGGTGCTGAACATTACAATGATGGTAATTCTGACTACACTTCAACATATAAACCATCGCCAATCTTACTAGTTCTTGGATTTCTAGTTTCTATAATATTTAATCCATTTACTGTCTTTTTGATAATAGTAGTTATCCTTATAGTAGCATCAAAAAAGAACTCTTTCGACTTCGGTCCAGATGGCAAAAAGATTCCGAAAGATGTTCCATATTTCAGAGATATTCCCTGTGGTAACTTATACAGAGCTTATTACATTGGCTATCAATATGGAATACTAAAAAATAAAACTGATATTCTAGGCGCTATAATATTGAAATGGTTAAAAGAAGGTCGAATAAAAGTTGAACAACGCGAAACAGGAAAATTGTTCAAAAAAGAAGCTTCAGTTATCATTCTAAGTGGTGAAAACACTTCAGCACTTCAAGATGAAAAAGAACAAGAACTTTTTGGTATGCTTGTTTCTGCAAGCAAAGACAGAGTATTAGAAAATAAGGAATTTGAAAAATGGTGTAGTAATCATTATAGTAAAATTCTAGATTGGTTTGACTCTTTAATTACACGAGAAAAAGACAAATTAGTTAGTGAAGGTCTTATTGTTAGTTCTCAGAAAAAAGCATTTAAATTATTTAAATATACTTGCTACTCTGCAACTACCGAATTAAGAAACGAAGCTTTAAAATTAGCAGGATTAAAAAGATATTTGCTAGACTACACTTTAATAAAAGATAGAGAAGCAATTGAGGTAACTCTTTTTGAAGATTACCTAATATATGCTCAGATGATGGGAATTGCTAAGAAAGTAGTCGAAGAATTTAAAGAACTATATCCAAATATCATTGAGCAATCTTCTTTCTATTCTTATGATAATGTATTTTTAATAAATATGTATGCTGCTCAAGGTATATCTCATGCAAATTCAGCCAAGGCAAGAGCCGAAAGTTATAGCTCTGGTGGAGGAGGATTCTCTTCCGGCGGAGGCGGTGGAGGTTCCTTCGGTGGCGGAGGTGGCGGAGGCGGATTCCGTTAAACCTAAATTAAAGTATAATAAATATTATAAAATTCAATTATGAAAATACAAAATACAGTAATATATGAATACAAAAATAGAAAAGTCATCATAACTTTTCTATTTTATAATAAAGAACCAGTTTTGAACTTACTTAAAGTATTGTTCAATCTGGTTCTTTTATATGAAGTTAATTCTATATAAAGTAAATTTTCTATAATTATAAAGTTTTGGGTTCTTTATTAAAATAGTTTACACATTTAACTTTCATTTAGTGAAATCTTTACATTCCTGAATATGATGGGTCTGTGTAACCGCAAATCGAACATCTGCCTGTTGAATCATATGTGTGCATACATGTCATTCCACAAATAGAACATCTTCCATCCACTCACATATGAGAGCATTCCATTCCACAGTTTGAACATCTTCCATTATACCAATATGATGTATCTGTATTATGAGGGCATTGCATTCCACATATTGTACATTCTCCTGAACTATTATATATATGTTCCGCTATGTATCCACAACCACTGCATCTATGTGAAGTTTCATTGTAATACTCAAACGTATGATCATAAAATCCTCCATATTCACTACATGTATGCGAATTTGAGCCACATTCTTGGAAGGTATGACTTGCATAGTCTCCACAGGTTGAGCAGCTATGTCTTGACGAATCTTCGTTTTTATTATAATTATGTTTCTCACTGTATCCGCAAAGTTCACAGTAGTGTTTATCACCTTGAACTTTCCATCCGCTTGTGTGTAAGCATATATTTGTTACAACAAAGCTTGATACTACTTCTTTATCTTCTGCCGCATTATATAATCTTGCCCAAATTGTTGTATTTTCAGTAATGTTTACCTCTGATATGTAATTCTTCCAGTTCTTGCTATTAACAGTTGAATCAACTTGATATTGCAATACATATCCTGGGAAGTTTGCTGAAGGAGCAATTTTTACATTCAACGAAGTTGTTGGTGCAACTGTTGATGGTGTAAATATTATATCCTTAGCACTTGGCGCTGCTAGTAATTTGTATGGTCCAAATTTTTGAGAAGTACTCTTTCCATTTATACTAGCCTTTATCCATAAATAATAATCTCCTGAAGTAGTTACAGTATAAACAGTTTCACTGTTCATTGTTTTTTCATCTTTATTTTCTACTGATAAATTAGTTCCATTTGACAAACCTACTGGTTCATTATCTGAATCATCTGTTGTCCATAATATTTTTACTGAATTATCTGTTATCGTTTCTCTACTGCTCTTTACAGTTATTAAAACTTGTTGTTTGTAACTTTCTGTTTCGTTACTTGAAGGATCAACTTCTATTGAAATTTTATTTTCAACCAGCTTACCATCACTAGTAGTATTTTCTATGTCACCAGTTGAAGGATCCACTAAAAATTCATGTTCACATTTTACAATTTTAACTTTAATTTTGTTGTTTTCAACAATTTCACATTCTGCATCTTTTCCATCATATGTTAGTTGCTCTTGTAAATCTTGAGCTGTCACTACTTTATCATACAAGTGATATACTGTCGAATATGCTATTTGAATTGCTTCTTTATCTGATTGCATACAACTTTGATTTTTTGCAAATTTTGTCTTTTGAATGATTCCATCGCTTCCTAATGTAAGTTCAATTGTTATACCAGCCAAAATAAGCAGAATTACTATTGTAACAACTAAAGCAACTAATGTTATACCTTTGTTTCCATTACCCATACTTTTTATTTTTTCGAGGGCTTTTCTTTTTAGTTCTTTATTTTGCATTACATTCTCCTTTTATTTTTATTGTTCTGTAATAATATAATTTGCTATATCTTGTGGTGCATCCCACATTCTCGCAGTTACTTGTGTTATTTCTCCTGCCTCAATTTTTTCAACATAGACTTCAACTTCACCTAATTTTTCTCCTGATTTATTCAAGAATTCAACTTTAAGTTTATTAGCTGGTAACTGCTTTCCACTTACATTTTTTATGTCTGCTGAAAAAGTGGTTATTTCAGATTTTGTTGAAACGTTTCCGTTTAAGATTTTGTAATTTTCTGTATTCTTAACTTCTAACATTGTGTTTTGTTGTATTTGAGCTTTTTGCTCTGGATTTTTCTTTCCAAAAGCAATAGCACAAACTACGCAAACAATAATTAAAAGTAAAATAACAATAATTAGTAATTTTCTGTCTTTTTTCACTAGGTTAACCTCCTTTCCTAATTTTGTAACATAATACCCCAAAATTATATACTACTATCTTAATAGTAGCAGATTTCGACACTTTATTCATTGAATAAAGTGTTACATTTATGTTACAAATTATTACAGATTGTTATATTAATGAGATTGATAAATCATAGAAGATCCTATAAAAAATTAACTAAAATTAATATTTGAGCAAAAAAAAATAAAGGCTGTAAAGCCTTTTTCTGGTCGAGGTGGTAACTTTTTCAAAATACCACAAAGCCTTTATTTATCAATGTTTTATAATATTTTTTATATTTTAAAACATTTTTTTAAAACTCTTATTTTAGTATTAATCTAAAATTCATATATTTAATTTTAAATGTTCTTTATGCTCTTTCTCTCTTTAAATAATCTATTACTTTTTGAGTTTCTTTTTGTTTATAATAATTGTAAATATCTCCATAAGTATTTATTGTAGTTTCTATATTGGCATGTCCCATTAATTTTTGCAATACGGGCAAGTCTACTCCAGCTTCAATACATCTAGTTGCAAAAGTATGTCTTAACATATGGGTATTTACTGGTTTTGTTATTCCTGCATTTTTGCATATTCGCTTAAATGCCGAATTTATTGTATTATCTACATATAATTTTTTATTTGCTTGGCAAAATAGAACTTTATTTTTGTTTTCTATTTTGTTATTTAATGAATCTATTATAATATCTTCTGTAAGTTCATTTATTTCTATATTTCTTTTCCCACTTTTAGTTTTAGTTGGACCAATAATAGTATTTTTATTTCTATCTTTTGTTAAAGTTTTTGTAACTTTAATTATTTTATTATCTAAATCAATATCTTCATTGTAATTCAATGCTAGTACTTCGCCGATTCTCATCCCTGTATATAAACACAAAAGAATAATGTTTTTATAATTTGATGAATGACTTTCTAAATAGTCTTCTAATTGATTTTGTTCTGTTATTGTTAAAGCAACTACATCTTTATCTTCCTTTAAACTTTTAGGCTTCTCAATACGATCAATGCCTTCAAATAAATTTTTCACTAAATACAATTTATAATTTGCATACTCGTAAACATATTTAAGCATTCTATAATCTTTTTTTATAGTGGAATTTGACTTTATTCTTTCTTCTTGTAAAAAGTCTTCAATTTGCTTTCTAGTTACTTTTTCTATTGGAATATTTGCAAATTTATGTTTTTTTATTCTTGCTAGTGTTGACATATTCGTATTATAAGCATTTGCTTTTGTTTTGCCCATTCTATATTTTGAATCTTCAATTTCTTGTGCTAGTATTGCTATTGTTTTCTCTGTTCTTTTTAGTTCAATAGCACTACCATACTTTTTCATTTCTAATTTGTATTTATACATTTTATCTAATGCTTCTTCTTGTGTTTTAGCAGTGAATGTTTTTCTAATTGCTTCTCCTGTTTCTATATCTTTTCCTATTGTTAGAGTTGCTTTATGTTGTTCATTAATATAGAACTTGTCACATTTTTCTGCATCCTTACATTTTTTACATTTACTGCATTTGCCCATCTCTTTTTTATCTTTTCTATTTTTGCAAAGTGATCTATCTTTACATTTCTTACATATAGGACACATAGGTAATTCAGAGTTCTTTTTTTCTGTTTTTATTATATATGTTCCTACGGTATAACCTTTTGTGCTCATAATATTTCCTCCGTTTCTCAATTTTTTTGAGGAAATACCTTGTCCAATTTTTAAATTGGTAGTATAATAATTTTATAAACAATTTGAACAGGGCATTTCCTGTTTTACTTAGAAGATTTAATGTGCTAGATTAAGTCTTCTTTCTTTTTATTCTGCCATAATTCGTTTATGGCTTAAAAATTCGTTTAGGCAGTCAGCTTTTATCCAAAATTTTCTGCCTATCTTTATGCTTGGAAAATCTTCTTGATGAAATAACTTCAAGCATTTCTGTTTTCCAATATGCAATAATTTGCATACGTCATCCGTTGAGTATAATCTGATGTTGATGTCTTCTAAATTCTGCATATTTTTTATCTCCTTTCCTTGACAACATTTACTTAATATAGTATAACTATATTGTGAGAGATTTGTCAAAACTATTTAAAATTGTAAATTGATTATATAATCATATTTTATATTTGTCAACATATTTATAAAATTTTTTTGAAATGTTTCACATTTTATTTTTAGGGGGATTAAAAAATGCGTAAATTACCTCAATATTCTTTTAATGAAGGATTTTATATATGGTTTGATATAAACTCTAAAGAAGAATATTATTCAACACCTTTATATATGTATAAAACTGATTTTGACGATGATTTAAAAAATTATAAAAGAAAAATAATACAAGGAAAAGATTTTTATAAAAAGAAACCAAGTAAAAAAGACTCTGCACCAAAGCATCCAGCAACTATTCTTTATCCTTTTTCTGAACAGTTTGGAAGAATTTTAATAAACCTATTAAACGCAGATTTCTCAAACTTTGATAAAGCATATAATACATTTTTCTATTTGTATGGATTTGAATTATTAAAAGAATATGTGCCTGCTAAAGAATTAATAAGCACATATAAGTCTGAAGAAGAATTAGTAAAAATAATGAAAAGAGTATATGAAGACAGTTATGGATATTTATCAGATATGCAATATAACTTTAGAAAATGTGTAGATTTTGTATATAATTTAAATGGAAATGAAGAACTAAAAAATAGCAAACCAAGTTCAAAATTTATAGCTTCTTTAGTAACACATCACAACGATGTATATTCATATTCAAGTGAGATAGAAGTTATTTTAGATACATATTCAGATAAATATTTAAAATATGGTGGACAATCATTAAATAAGCTAACTGAAGAACTAGATCAGAATGCTTCTTTTATACCAATGACTAATGTTTATACAAGTGAAAAATTAAGTAATATTATTTTTGTGGTATTAGAGCAGTTTGTCAAAAATTCTAATTTACCAATTAAAAGCTGTCAATATTGTGGTAAATATTTTGTTCCATCAGTTAGACAAGATGAAATATATTGTGATTTACCAAATGAAGATGGAAAAAGTTGTAGAGAAAAAGGAGCAAAACAAACATATAAAAAGAATTTAGAAAAAATACCTGCATTACTAGAATATAGAAAAGCATATCAAAAGAAGTTTATGGAAGTTGCTAGAAGTGATAACAATAAAAAATTAAAAAAGGATTTTGATAGTTGGAAAAAACTTGCACAAAGTAAAATAAGAGATTATAAGCAAGGCAAAGTTACAGAAGATGAGTTGTATAAGTGGATGATAGAAAATAAATAATTATTGAAATAAAATTGGAAAATCATTCCACAAGATTTGTAAAGATTATCCAAACAATTGCAAAGTAAAAAATAGAAAGAAGGTATATAATATGACAGAAAAAGAAATCATAGATGCAATAGAATTTATGCAAAAATATCAAACAGAAACGGATAAAATTGAAGCAAAAACTGCTAAAATAGATTATCCCAAAAAATGTTATGATACAATATCTGCTTTTGCAAATAAATATGGTGGATTAATAATATTTGGTATAAATGAGAATAATAATTTTATAGAACAAGATGTATATGATGTAAGTGATTTGCAAAAGAAAATAACAGCATTATGTACAAATTCTATGGAGCCTAAATTAAGACCAGAATTTTTACCTATTACTTATAATAATAAAAAGTTATTAGCAGTAAAAATAGATGAAATTCCTCAAAATCAAAAACCTTGTTATTATAAAAGTGCTGGAATGAATAAAGGCTCATATATTAGAATAGGAGATTCTGATGAACCTATGACTGATTATGAAATATATAGTTTGCAAAGTTATAAAGATGGAATTCAAGAAGACTTAAGACCAATAAAAAGAGCTACCATTGAAGATTTAGACAAAGAAAAAATTTCAAATTATCTTGAAAAAGTAAAAAAAGATAAGCCAAATTTTTCAAAGTTTTCTGATGAAAAAATTCTCAAGTTAAGTGGTATTATAGAAAATAGTACAGGTATAATTTATCCTACTCTTTCTGGGATAATGATGTTTGGAGAATATCCACAAGGATATTTACCACAACTATTTGTAGCTTGTGTAGTTGTTCCAGGAACTAAGTTAGGTGATGTAGGAGAAATGGGCCAAAGATTTGATGATAATAAAAGAGTAGAAGGAACATTGGACGAAATGCTTGATCAAACACTATCTTTTATTAGAAGAAATATAGGTACAAAGGTAATTATTGATAATAATGGAAAAAGAGAAAATATTCCAGAATATCCAATGAAAGCATTAAGAGAAGCTGTAGCCAATGCATTAATTCATAGAGATTATAGCATTAGTAGAGAAAGTGCATATATCTATGTTCAAATATATGATAATAGAATTGAAATAATAAATCCTGGAGATTTATACGGGAATAACAGAATCGAAAATCTAGGAACTGATATGATGCTTGAAGCAAGAAATAAAAATATTGTTAGGTTATTAGAAGAAAAGGGGAATATTATAGAAAATAGACACACAGGAATTGCAACAATGAGAGAAGAAATGAAAAAAATGGGATTACCAGAACCTGAATTTGAATCATTAAGAGGTGATTTTAAAGTTACTTTTAGAAAAGAAAAAAATAAAATTAGTGAACAAAATAAAAATCAAGAATTCACTGAAAAGTTCACTGAAAAGTTCACTGAAAGATTCTCTGAAAATGAACAAAAAATATTAAATGAATTAATAAAAAATCCTTATATAACACAAGTTCAATTAAGTGAATTGTTAGGAATATCAAAAAGAAGCATTATCAAAAACATGAAAAATTTAAAAGATAAGAATAAAATAAAAAGAATTGGGTCAGATAGAAAAGGATATTGGGAAATATGCAAATAAATTATGCAAAAGAAAAAATAGATATAATTTTAAAGTTATATCTATTTTTTCTTTTTAAATCTATTATACTTATTGCAAAAATAGAAATATTTATATATAATTTATGTGAGGTAAAGATATGAAAAAATTTATAAAAAAATATTGTTATATAAGCATTCCTACTGCTACATCTATAGTAATAGCTATTATATATTTTTCTAAAATTATATGTTTTTCAGGAATATTAACAAATGATGACGCGACTCTTATACAAATTTCTGGAACATTAATAGGATTTTTATTAACTGCAATGACTATATTTCTAAGTTTGCCTAAAGATACTCAACTAATGCATAGGATTAAAAAATATGAGCATCATAAAATATTCAGTAGATGTGTTTCTATTGGTTTAGTTATTTTAACTATAGATATATTTTTGTGGTTAATCAAAATTCCTTCGGAATTTATTATATTTGTTTTTTTACTAGGTCTAGAAGAAACGCTTATGGCTGCATATTATATTTATAAATTATGTATTTATAATTTTGAGTAACTCATTTTTTAAAGTTTCTTCAATTTTTGAAAAATCTTTTCTATAATCTTTAGTTAGTTCTATGCTAACTTGTTTTGTAAAAATACTTTTAATAAGATCAACTTCTTCCGTATCTGATGATACGGAAAGTTTTTTTATTTCTTTATTATTCTTATATTTATCTATTAAATTTGATACAAAATTATTTTTCACTTTCTTTAATTTTGCTTCAAATTTGAACTCTGAAATTTCACAATCTTCACTATTAATATGTTTAAGTTCTACAAAATCTTGAGAATTATCATAAAATGACAAAGATATTTTATTTATAATCATATCTTTTATTTCATTGTCACTCTTTTTAAATGGTTCTAAACTTAAATTTATATAAGAATTATTTCCAATTAAGTTTTTTATATATCCATCAGGAGATGGAATTTTCTGAGTCTTTATCACCGATGCTCCCATTTTCTCAAAATCAATATAAAAATATGTATAACTCTCTAGAATGAATTCAGATGTATCTTCAATTTCAATCCCCTTACTATTTTTAATCTCTGTTAATACATCTAAATCACTGGTTCTACATATACTAGCAAATATGTGATTGCTATCTAAAGTTATTTTTTCAAATGTTATTCCACTATTGGAAACAATATCTTTACTTTTAAACATATTGAAAAAGCACTCATATAATAGTGTCTTATTATCTTTAGTCATATCTTTAAAACTAGGTTCAAAAATAATTTTATAAAAGTTTAATAATTTTTTATAAGATTTTACTTTTAATTCAACTTCTTCTTTTTTCTTATTTTCCACCATTGAATACGTCCCCTTTTATTGTATATTTCTATCTTTAGTATTCAATTTTTGATTATTATATACTATTTTTTTTAATTTATCAACTTTTAAGAATATGCATAATAAAAATCCATTCGTTTGAATGGATTTTTGCGACGCTTTACATCTACACTGGTTTGGTCCTTGTGAGACCAATATAAATAATATTATTTACAATATATATTATTCATTTATATATTAAAATTATATTACAAATTGTATTAAAAGCAAATATTTTTTGTAATATTTTTCAATATTTTACCAGCCTGTTATTTCTGCTAATTTATAACTAGCTGCATTTTCAGTTCCACCTATTGCTTTAAATTTCCAAGTTCCATTTCCTTCTAAATTATTAATGTTTGCCATTGCAGTACCTATTTGAGCTCCACTAGAATCATACAAATTGAATGTAACTTGAACATATGAATATTGTTTATCAGTATTATTCTTTATAGTTCCATTTACATAGTAGGCAAAACCATCATAAGTTCCTTCACTATCAACAAGTGAAAACTTTTCTTGAGTTTGTGTTTGTTTTGTAGAAGATGTAGAATTGCTTCCTGTTGTTGTAGTTCCACCTTGAGAACCTGCTATTGCTACTACAACAATAATTATGATTAACCAAAACCACCACTTTTTATAAATTGGTTTTTTTACTTTTTCAGAATTATCAGACATTAAACTTTCCCCCTTTCTATTTTTCGTAGATTTTATCATAATTTGTAAAATTTTGCAATACATTTGCTATGCAGATAAAAATATTTTTTTTGAATATACTATATATACATATGTATTGCAGAGGTGATATTTAGTGAAAAAATTTAAAATACCATCAATTCCACCAACTACGAATAAATGTATTAGATTTCCAAATGATGTAATAGATGAAGTAGAAACAGCTATAAGAGGAAAAGATTGCACTTTTACTGCTTTTGTTGTAGAAGCTGTACGAGTTGCTTTAGAAAATCTAAAAGAAGAAGAAATCAATAATGAATAAAGAAGCACATAATATATGTACTTCTTATTTTTTATTTTAATTTAATAATATTCCATTTCATCTTCCTGTTCATTCTTTTCAAAATACTCTGTATTAAATTTTTTTCCATATTAAAGTTAATATATGTTTCTTCCTCAAAATTATTCATAAGGTCATCTTCATAAGGATATGAGAATTTATTACAGACCCAAGTAATAAACTTTTGAATTGTAATTTTAAATCTATCAATAACTTTTTTTAAATAGTTATTTTCCTTTTCTAATCTATTTATAATTTTCTGATATTGATAATCTATTTTATAAGTTTCATCTTCATATCTATTTTTTAATTCTTTTTCTTTTTGCTTAAAATCCGATTCAAGTTTTCTACATTTTGCTTTTAATTCAATATTGTCTGCTGTCAAAGATTTTCTTTCTATTTCAAATTTCTCTGCTTTGTCAATAATATTAGCTTGTTTTGATAATTCTTTATGCAATGAAACATTTTCTTGATGAAGTTTTTGTATTAACTTATCTTTTGGATTAATAATTTCATTTTCTATTTTTTCATCTCTATTTAGCATAATCTTTTTAATATCTTTTATATCAGGTGTTTCTGGAAGTTCTAATTTTATATCTTTCAATACTTGTTTAGTATTTTCATAATTTGTAATTTGTTTATATTCTTGTATTGAGAAATGTTCTCTATTTGTTTCTTCAACTAATTCTCCTCTTTCTAATTTAAAACCTTTTTCAGAAATATGCTTAAAATATGCATTTTGTAGATCTCTATAACTATTTTTTCCTCTCCAAAAATCTCTACAACAAACTTTATCTATTTTATTACCTTGCTTATCAGTTGTATGAACTACTGGAATAAATAATAGGTGCATATGTGGTGTATCTTCGTCCATATGAACTACTGCTGAAATTATATTTTGCTCTCCTAAATTTTTGTATTTACAGATAAAGTCATAACTTTCTTTAAAATATCTTTTACTTTCTTCGTACCCTATTTCAGCAAAGAATTTTTGGTCAGAAGTAAATACCATTTCACACATTATATTGCTATTACTTCTTATTTGACCTTTCAAGTCGTATTTTTCCTTTATTCTATCAAACTCTTTTATATAACTTAATTCATTTTTCTTTAAATAATAATTTAGTTCTGTTTTACTGCTATCTATATTTTTATTTGAATGATTTTTTGTTTTTCTTTCATTATGCTTATATGCTCCCATAGCTTGTGCTCTTGTCAACTTTTCATTTCTAATTATGGCATAGCTCATATATTCTTTTTTGCTCCTTCTTAAATATACGAGATAAGATTTTCTTGTCTAACACACTAGACAAGTTTTTTCAAAACTTATCTGTGTGGCAGGAGCTCCTGCACCCTTTCCTAAAAAATAACTAAAGTATTTTTTAGGCTTGACTCAAAATAACTTGTTTATTTTGAGTCAAGTGAAGTTGCACTATAAAGCATATCCTTGCAACTTCATATCAGAGCAATTTTCTATGAAGTTGCTATTGCATTTTTGCTAGCAAAGTTAGCATATAAGCTATCGAAAAATCCATCTGGATATTTTCTTTCATATTCACGAGTAAAAACAGCAGTTTTATTTTGCAATTTTATATTGCTATTTCCTAAATTATTATATAAACAAATCATTAAATAATTAGTCATATTTTTAACATTATTACTATTTTTAGAAATATCTAATAATTGAATTAAATTATTTTTATTTATTAAAGGTAGTTTTGATAATATCTTTGAATTAGTAATCATAATACTACCAACATTTAAATTATCAGCATAATATAATCTTTCTATTACATCTTCTAAAATAGATTGTTCTTCTTTTGTAAATTCATTCAGTTTAGATTTTTCTTTTATATCCATTAATGCAATACATTTTTCGTTACTTTTAGGATTGATAGAATCAGTATTGATTATATTAGTCTTGATATTATTAGGATTGATTGTAGGTAAAATTTCCGTATCAAGAGTTGTATTTTTTACTTCTACAGAGCCGTAATTTTTACTGTTCAAGACTTGTAAACTTTCCTGTTCAGTATTAGCAATTATTTCTTCATGCTGAATTTTACCAACATAAATTAAATTAGGTTTTCCTAAACCTTGTCTTTTTTCTGATATTAAATTTACTTCTAATAATTGTTTAAATGCTTTTGTAACTGTTTTTTCAGATAAGCAAAGTTTATTTTGTACTTCTTCTCTTGTAAATATCAAATATACTCTACCATATTCATCAAACCAATGATTTCTTTGTGATAGTGATAATCTATCAAGCAAAAAAGCATATAATATCTTACTATCTGAATTTAATTTTTCTTTATATAAGCTATTAACAAATAATTCCTGTGGTATTTGATAATAACTATTTTCTAATATTTCATTATTTTTATAATAATCTATTTCTTTCATCTTTGTTCCTTTCCAAGATGAAAGAGCATTTTAAAGTTCTATGAAATTTTTTAGAACTTTTTAAAACATTTTTTATTTATATAAAATTTTTTTAAAACATATATTTTAGAACTATTTTAAAACTTTTTATAGAATTTTTGAGAACTACATAGAAAAAGAGTATTAACCAAATTCCTTTGATTAATACTCTTTCAGACTTTTGCAATTTTCTTGAGTTCCCTCAAAATTGCTATCGTATGGTCGAGGTGACAGGGATCGAACCTGCGACCTCATGGTCCCAAACCACGCGCGCTACCAACTGCGCTACACCTCGATAAATATTTTTCTTGTAAAGTACTTTATTAATATAACACAAAAATATTTATTTTGCAATAGATTTGGCAAATTTTTTTAAAATTGTTGCAAATTTACATAAAGTGTGCTATAATAAAATGTATGGTTGATTCAACCAGTTTTACATTATTTTCCTAGACTAATGCGAACGGATTTCGCTTAGCAAATAATTATTAAGGAGAGTATTAAAATGGCAAAAGTAACGTTTATTGGAGCAGATCACTACAGCACTAACGGGATTGTTTTAATCCCTGGGAGAAATTATGAAATCAAGAATCGATTTCATGTTGGTTTCCTGAACATGCTGGAACTTGTTGGGTTACCCGGCAGTTTCGATGCAAAGGCTTTTCGAGAAATCACGGTTTAACTCCAAGCTTATTTATCTAATCTTTTCCAAAGAGCTTAGGAAGTTCAAAAGCGTTAAAGTAACCAAAAAAACGCCCCAATAAAAGGTTGTTTCCTGTCTCACATTAAAGTGAGGCAGTTTTTTTTTTATGCATTTTTAGTTTCAAATAATTTTAGTTTTTAGCCTTATTTATTTTTTCAGGTTTTATTTTTTTTCAGTATGATGTCTTCTTGAAATTCTTTATTATTTCTTACGTATTTTATTCTTATACTGTCCCCCACATTCTTCTCATATATATATGTTCTAAGTTCAGACATCTTACTTAATTCTTTTCCATCAACTTGAATGATTACATCTCCCACCTTCATTTGAGCCTTGTCAGCTGGCGAATTTCTTATAACCGCAGTAACATATATTCCATTTTCTAATTTGTAATTACTTCCTAACTCAGAATTTATATATGGAATTACATTTTTATCATAAGCATATACTCCTAGGGTTGCAGCAGTGAATTCTCCTGTATTTACGAGTTTATTGATTATTGGTTTTATTATATTTATTGGAATTGCAAATCCAATCCCTTCTGCCGAAGTAATTTTTACTGAGTTTACTCCTATTACTTTTCCTTGTTTATCTATTAAGGGACCTCCACTGTTTCCAGGATTAATTGTTGCATCTGTTTGAATTAAATCTTCCATGTAGTATGTTTTTTTCTCTTCTTCGACTTTTAGTGTCCTATTTAGTCCACTTATTATTCCTGATGTTACACTACGTTGAAATTCAAAACCTATTGGGTTTCCTATTGCATACACTTGTTGTGCAATTTTTACCTCATCCGAATTTCCTAAGTCCAGATATCTTAGATTGTTAGCTTTTATTTTTATAATGCTCAAGTCTAAATCTTCGTCGGCCCAAACCACACTCGCATCGAAACTTCTTCCGTCTTCAAGTGTAACATAGCACACAGAATTTTTTTGTCCTGATACATGTTGATTGGTTACAATATAACCATTTTCAGATACAATGAAACCTGTTCCTAGCCCCAAATTTTTAGCTCCATTCTGGAGGAATATTGTATTTCCTTTATTCTTTATTTTCGATATTCCCACAATAGAATTGTTTACTTTTTCTATCGTTTCGGTTATATCCAAATTTTCACCTATAATATTATCCTGCTCTGCACTAACATTGGCTTGTGTTCTTTCAACATTGAATTCTTGTGCATACACTTTTTCCTGTTCCAACGATATGTAAATACAATATGCTAAGACTAAAAATGATGCGATAAGTATTGTTATTGCAATTATTTCCAATATTTTTATAAATTTACTTTTCTCTTTCATACATTCTCCTTTTTTCTTAAATTCTCTTTTATCAATATTTTTCTTTGATTATTATTTCCACTATTTTGTAATTTAAACTTATATTTTTTCCATATTAATACATTTGCATTTTCGACATTTTTTTTTGTTTATCCCATAAAAAAAAAGCCTAATTTAGCTATTGCAAAAGCTGTAATATAATGGTAAAATATAGAATAGGTGGTATTAAAATGAAGAAAAATAAAATTTATGAAGAAATTACATGTAGAAATTTTAGAGAATTAGTCAGTTCTTGTACCACTCGTTTTGGTAATAGACCTGCATTCTCTGTAAAAGATAAAAATAAAGTTATTCACGACATTTCTTTTGTTGAGTTTGAAAACAATATTAAAGAACTTGGTTCTTCCCTTTTAGATTTAGGACTAGAAAATAAAAAAATTGCAATCATTTCACCAGATAGATACGAGTGGTGTTGTAGTTATTTTGCGGTAACTACTTCTAACTGCATTGCAGTTCCTTTAGATTTCATGCTTCCTGAAGTTGAGCAGTTACGATTAATAATTGAAAGTCAAGTAGATGCAATTATTTTCGCAAAGAAGCATTTAAATCTTATAAAATCTGTCATGGCAAATAAAGAATCAAATGTAAAATATTTTATTTGTATGGATTACGAAGAAAATGGTGAAGGTATTCTATCTTTTTCAAAATTATTGGAAGATGGAAAAAAACTTATAGTAGAAAATGATTCTAGATATGATAATATCGTTATCGATAAAGATAAACTATCAGTTTTGATTTATACTTCTGGAACAACAAGTAATCCAAAAGCAGTTATGCTTTCTCAATACAATATTTGTTCAAATGTATCTGCTATGACAACTTTAATTAATTATAAAAAGGATGATAGCATTCTTGTATTTTTACCACTGCATCATACCTTAGCATGTACTGCAAGTTTCTTGTTCTGTTACTACATTGGTTTCAGGCTTTGTTTTGCAGATAGCATAAAGGATATTGGAAAAAATATGGTAGAATACAAAATCAGTGGTTTGGTTTGTGTTCCAGCCGTACTAGATATAATGTATAGACAGATTATCAGAGGTGTAAAAAAATCTGGAAAGTATGCTGCATTTAAGTTTTTATGTGCATTGTCAAATTTCTTAATGTTTTTCCATATTGATTTAAGAAGAAAACTATTTAAGCAAGTCTTAGATAATTTTGGTGGAAAGATGAGAACTATAATTTATGGTTCTGCCTCTTCAGATAAGAAAGTTATTCATTTGTTTAATACTATCGGTATAGATATGTTACAGGGTTATGGATTAACCGAAACAGCTCCTGTTATTTCTTGTGAAAGTGACAAATACCACTTTGAAACAGGTTCTTCTGGATACCCGTTATATAATGAACAAGTTACCATAGATAATCCTGATGAAACAGGCACAGGAGAAATTTTAGTTAAAGGTCCAAACATAATGCTTGGCTATTATAATAATGAAGAAGCAACAAAGGCTGCATTTAAAGATGGATGGTTTTGCACCGGAGATTTAGGAAGGTTTGGCAAAGATGGATCTCTTTTTGTAACAGGCAGAAAAAAAGATTTAATAGTGCTTTCAAATGGAAAAAAGGTTTTCCCTGAGGAAATTGAGGCATTAATTAATAAAATAGATGTTGTTTCTGAATCTATGGTTTATGAATGTAATGACAAAATATGTGCAAAAATTGTGTATTCTAAAGAAATAGTGGAGAATAAAAAGCTTTCTTTAGATGATGTTCACACCGAAGTTGATAAAAATATAAAAATCATAAATAAGGATTTACCAGTTTATAAATACATAAGAGAGTTTTCTTTAACAGATGAGCCTCTAATAAAAACTACTACTCAAAAAATCAAAAGACATGAAGAAATGAAGAAGATTAAGATTTCAAAGTAAAAGGTGATTATAAATATGGAATTATATGATTTAACAAACCCACAAAAATCAATCTGGGTCATGGAACAATTTTATAAAGGAACTGCCGTAAATAATATTTGTGGAACAGTTCTAATTCATGAACCAGTTAATTTTTCTAAACTTTATGAAGCTATTTGTACTTTTGTAAAAAGCAACAATAGCTTCAGGATAAAATTATGTTTTAATGAGCAAAATGAAATTTCTCAATATTTTGATGATAATTTTGAGATTGACACAAATGTTAAAATTTTAAGTAATGATATAGAATTACACACTCTTGAAAAGGAGCTTGTTTCAGTACCTTTTCAACTGTTAAATTCTCAACTTTTTAAATTTCAACTTTTTAAATTTTCTAATAACCATGGTGGTTTTGTACTTAATACTCACCATTTAATTTCCGACGCTTGTACTGCTAGTCTTGTAGCTAATCAAATTATTTCTGTATATTCATCTTTACAAAAAGAAGAAACTCCAGAAGATATTACTCACTCTTATCTTGACTATATAAATTCAGAAAAAGAATATATAAACAGTGATAAATTCATAAAAGATAAAACTTATTGGAATGATTTATTTAATGTAATGCCAGATATGGCTACTCTATCTAGCAATAGTAGCACTGACATAACTCATAATTGTGCGGCCAAAAGAGCTAATTATAAAATAGATAACAATTTACTAAACAAAATAAATGATTATTGTAAAGAATACAAGATTTCTATATTTAATTTCTTTATGGCTGTATATTCTATTTATATTGGTAAGATTCAAAATTTAAATAATTTTGTTATTGGTACACCTATATTGAATAGAACTACATTCAAAGAGAAAAACACACCCGGAATGTTTATTAGTACAGTTCCTTTTAAAATAGATTTAACAACAGATTTAACATTTAAGGATTTTGTTGCTAATATAGCTCTTCAAACTTTAGGAATGTTTAGACATCAAAAGTATCCTTACCAGTCTTTACTAGCTGATATTCGTACTAATAATAACTCTATTCCTAATTTATATAATATAATGATTTCTTATCAAAATACAAAAACAAATCGAAACTCTAGCGATATTAATTATGATGTTCGTTGGATTCATAGCGATTTTACATCTGATGAATTAGATGTTCACCTTTTTGATATGAATGATACAGGAGAATTAAATATATCTTATGATTATCAAACAGAAAGATATTCTGATGAAGATATTCATGATATACATCAAAGAATTTTATTTATAATTAATCAAATTCTTTCTAATAATGATATATCAATTTCTTCCTTAGAGCTTGTTCTTCCTGAAGAAAAAACTTATATGTTAAAAGCTTATAATACAAGCAAATACACTAATATAAATAAGACTATTATAGATTTATTTCTAGAACAATGTCAAATACATCCAGATAGTATTGCGATATCCGATAAAACAACATCCTTAACTTATGGACAGTTAAATGCATTGTCTGATAATATAAAATATTATTTATTTAAAAATAATATTCGTCCAAAAGATAAAATATGTTTGTTTTTTCCTAATTCCATTAATTTAGTTGCTAGTATATTAGCTGTTTTAAAATTAGGAGCTTGTTACATTCCAGTTGACGTAACCTATCCAATCGATAGAATTGAATATATTGTACATAATAGTTCTAGCAAACATATTTTAACAGACTCTGAAAATATTGAAAAACTTGGAATATTGCGTAGTCTATCTTTAAACATAAATTTCAAAAATTTTTCAAATAGCGAAACTGTACAAGATATAAATGAGGATATGCTTCCTTCACCTAAAGATTTGGCTTACATCATTTATACATCTGGTTCTACAGGCAATCCTAAAGGTGTAAAAATTGCTCATGAAAGCTTATATAATTATATATCTTGGGCTAAAAGTGTATATGTAAAAAACGAAGTTACAAACTTTCCCTTATACTCTTCAATCTCATTTGATTTGACAGTAACATCTATTTATACACCTTTAATAAGTGGAAACGCTATATATATTTACAATAATTCCAACCCTCAGTTATTATTGCAGGATATATTAACTGACAACAAAGTGCAGATTATAAAATTAACACCAGCACATTTATCTTTACTATTAGAATGTATACCTAATCCTAATGTAAAAAAACTTATTGTTGGAGGAGACATTTTAAGTATAGAAATTTGCAAGCAGATATCTAGCTTGTTTGCAAACAGCATTCACATTTACAATGAATACGGTCCGACTGAAGCAACTGTTGGTTGTATGATATATGAATATTCTAATACAGACAAAGACAACTATGCTTCTGTACCAATTGGAATTCCAGCTGCCAACACAAAACTATATGTATTAAATGATGATTTAAATTTAGTACCATTTGGGCATATTGGTCAGTTATATATTTGTGGCAAGTGCTTATCAAAAGGTTATGTAAAATTACGAAACACGAATTCAGAACGTTTTATACAATCACCATTCAATAGTAATGAAAAAATATATAAAACTGGTGATTTGGTAAAATTACATAAAAACGGAATAATGGAATATATTGGACGCTCAGACTTCCAAATAAAAATAAATGGTTATAGAATTGAAATTGGAGAAATCCAATCAAAGATACTAAATTATCCTGGTATTAAAGATTGCTTTATAAATGTAATTGAAAAAGATAAAACTAAGTTATTATGTGCTTATTATGTTTGCAAAAAACCTATAAATTTAAAATATTTAAAGGATCATCTAAGTCGTTCCTTGCCAAGCTACATGATTCCAAAGCACTTTATACTATTAGATGAATTACCTCTTACGAATAATGGAAAGGTAGATAAAAAACTTTTACCACTTCCTACAGAATCTGGCCATGATGTTTTTATAGGTCCTGAGACACTAACAGAACAGAAAATACATTCTATTTTTTGCAAATTATTAAATATTGATAAAATGAGTGTTACTGCAAATATATTTGATTATTATGTGGACTCTTTAATTATAATAAAAGCCCAAACCATTTTATATAGTCAAGGATATGACATAAGCTCTCAAACATTTTATGAACATCCTAGTATCCGTAGTTTAGCTGAATATTTAGATAATTATTCTACTTCTAATAAACCTATAAAAGAAGAAAATATATCTTTAATAAAAACTATAGACTCTATCTCTTTGCCTAACAATTGTATATCTAATAAATACCAAAATATCTTACTATTTGGTGTTACTGGATTTTTAGGCATACATATTTTATATGAACTATTAACAACTACAAGTTCTACTATATATTGCATAATTAGAGAAAAGGATAATTTAAATGCAATTCAAAGATTTCATAATAAATTTGAATTTTATTTTGGTAAAGAAATATTTAGAAAATATGAAGATAGAATTATACCTATAACAGGTAACCTGCTAAAAGATAATCTGGGTCTATATGACGAAGTATATTTACATTTAGGTCAAATTATAGATTGCGTAATTTCTACTGCTGCAATTGTTAAACACTACGGAAATTATGATGAATTTAATGCAACTAATGTATTAGGCACAGACAGAATCATAGATTTTTGTTTAAAATACAATATTTCAATGCATTATATTTCTACAATGTCTGTATCAGGCTATGGGTTAGTAAAAACACCTAAGGAAACTTTTACAGAAAATGATTGCTATATTGGTCAAAATTTTGAGGATAATGTTTATGTAAAAAGTAAATTTGTTGCAGAACAACATATTCTTGAATCTTGCAAAAGTAAAGGTCTTCATTGTTCTATTTACCGTATTGGAAATATTACAAATAGATTTTCTGATGGTTTCTTCCAACAGAATTACGGAGATAATGCCTTTTTGAATAGAATAATCTCTATTATAAAATTAAAAAGTATCCCAGAAAATCTGGAAAACTTAGAAATTGAACTTACTCCTGTTGACTATTGTGCAAAATTTATAGTAAAATTATTGCATACTACACCTAATAATATTAATGTATATCACATATATAATGATAACCAAGTTAAATTGTCTCACTTCATTGATATTTTAGAAAAGTATAACATTCATATTTCTAAGATTCCATTTGAAGATTTTGAAAATAAAATATTAAATTCAGATGATAACTATTTTGGCATAACAAATTATATTTCAGCAATTACAAGTCCTACATTTAATAATTTAAGATTATCAAATGTTAAGACAAATAATATACTAAAAGAAAATGGGTTAAATTGGCCAGATATAACAGATGATTACATAAATAAAATTATTGATTATTTAATAAGAAACGGATTAATGGTGATATAATGAAAAAAGATAAAAAAATGAAAATAAATTCAGGAATTAAACTTGCTTTAGTAAATACGGGAATTGGTATAATCTTGGCATTCATTTTGTATTGGATTTTACCATATATTCTAAATTATCCTACAAACACAATTAATAATGACTTTCAGGTTCAAATGGTTGGTATTACTTATACTTTACAATATTGTATTTTAGTATTTTTATTAGCAATTTTTATATTTACTACATTCTCGATCTCATACAGAAAACTAAATTTCTCAATCGATGTTACTAGTAAAAAAGGGGAAAAATATTACTCTGAATTAAGAAAGAAATTATTTAATTATCCTTATATAACATTAATAGTGCAAACTATTGTTCCAACTATCGTATGTGCTATTTTGCTTACAGTTTTTAAAACTAATTTTGAGTTATTAATGCGTATATGTATTGTAATACTTTCCATATCAGCTATATTTGCAATAACCTCATATATGATAAACAGAAATTTCTTTATAAGAAAATTAATAGATACTTCAAATCTTGTAAAAACGCCTGTATCTGGCCTAAACCTGAGAATATTTAAAAAGTTATTAATACTTACATTTCCATTATTTCTTTACACTTCTGTACTTTTATTATTAATCACATCAAGTGTAATGACAACAGAAAAAGGAGATTTACTTTATAGAATATATCATCAAGAATTAGTAAATGATTTTTCTACTTCTGAAGTATATACTCTTCCACAAGCTAAAGAATCTTTAGAAAAACTTGCTCTAAATTCTGATAATGATTATATTATAATGTTTTCGGCTACTGATGGAGCACCATACTATTCAGGCGGTGAATTAAAAGATTTCTTAGTACAATATACTTTACGCTATTATAATCAAATGAATGGACAATGTTTTGAATATTATGGACAGGATTCTCAGGCCTCTGTAATTAAAATTAATACAACAGATGGCGAATACTATGTAGGAATTCATTTTTCAGTATTCAATTCAAATATCTTTGTGCCATTCTTTATAGTAGCAATTATTACAATTTTATTTAATACTTTCTATATTTACTATATTGGAAAAGGGATTTCAACAGACTTAAACACTGTTATAAATGGTTTAAAAAGAGTTTCTACCTTGGATAATGTTTTAGAGGCTGATAATCTTCCTGTTACCTCTAATGACGAAATTGGAGAATTAACAGTTCAATTTAATAAGATTCAGGACTTGACAAAACAACACGTTAATCAAATCAAGAACAACCAGGATACTCTTATGGAAAAAGAACGTTTAGCCTCTCTTGGACAGTTAATTGGAGGAATTTCTCATAACTTGAAAACTCCTATAATGTCTATATCTGGTGCAGCTGAAGGATTAACAGACTTAATAAATGAATATGATACATCCATTGGCGATCCGGAAGTTACAAACGATGACCACCATGCTATAGCAAATGACATGAGAGATTGGATAACAAAGATTCATTCATACACCTCTTACATGTCAGACATAATTACAGCAGTTAAGGGTCAAGCCGTAAATCTATCGGAAAATGAATCTGATGAATTTACAATTGATGAAATGATAAAAAGAGTTACAATTTTAATGAAACATGAAATTAGAAATGCATCATTAACATTAAATACTCAGATAAACGTTCCTTCTACTACTTCTTTACATGGAGACGTTAACAGTTTAGTTCAAGTTATAAATAACCTTATAACAAACGCTATACAATCTTATAATGGTAAAAAAGATAATACAATAGATTTATCAGTAAATCTAGATGGAAAAAATGTTGTTATATCTGTTGCAGATCACGGCTGTGGTATGACAAAAGAAGTCCAGGATAAATTATTTAAATCGATGATTACAACTAAAGGAAAGAATGGAACTGGACTTGGTATGTTTATGTCTTACTCAACAATAAAAGGTCATTTTAATGGTGATATAACCTTTGAAACAGAGATTGGAAAAGGAACAAAATTTAATGTTATAATTCCTTTATAAAATTTCTAATGTAGTGACTCTGTAAAATTTAATTTTTAAAACCGATAAAAATGTGTTTTTATATAGACAAGGCTCTATAAGTCTTGTCTATATTTTTTTCTGCAAAATTCGACATTCCCTAAATTTATAAAATATTTATACATAATATATTGCTTTTTTAAATTTTTATTATTATAATAAGGTTGCAATATTTATTTTTAGATATGGAGTTTATGTTATGAGAAAAAACATGGTAAATCATGAATCAAACGGATACAGGGTTATCGTTGTAGATGATGAACAAGGTATCGTTGATTCTCTTTCAATCTTTCTAAAGCGTTCGGGATATGACTTTACAGGATTAACAAATCCTCTTGAAGCTATTGAGCGTGTTAGGCATGAACATTTCGATATGATGATTCTAGACTTTATGATGGATCCAATACATGGTGATGAGGTCGTTGAAGAAATAAGAAAATTCAACAAAGACCTTTACATATTATTGCTTACAGGTCATAAGGATTTGGCTCCACCTCTTGAAACAATAAAAAGATTAGATATTCAAGGTTATTGCGAAAAAAGCGATAAATTTGATCAACTGTTATTATTGATCGAATCTGGAATAAAATCTATTGAGCAAATGAAAACAATCAGACAGATAAACGAGGAATTACATGATAAAAACGATGAACTTGAAAAAGCTTATTTAGATACTATTGGAATCTTAAGGCAAACTGTTGAAGCTAAGGACCCTTATACAAGAGGTCATTCAGACAGAGTTTCGGAATATTCTGTTTTAATCGGTAAAAAATTAGGATTAGATGAAAATACCCTTCACATTCTTAAAATTGGAGGTCTATTCCATGACATCGGAAAAATTGGAATTCCAGATAGTATCTTGTTGAAAGAATCAAAATTAAATGATGAAGAATATTCTCAAATAAAGAACCACCCAATGATTGGTGTTCATATTCTTGGAGGAGTTAAGTTATTTGAAGATATTATTCCTATCGTAAAATATCATCATGAAAGATTTGATGGCAGAGGTTATCCTTCACAATTATCTGGTACGGATATTCCTTATGTTGCGAGAATTGCAGCTGTTGCAGATACATTTGACGCAATGACATCAAAGAGATCTTATAGAAATGCTTTGCCTATTGATGTGGTAAGAGCTGAAATAGAAAAATGTTCAGGAACTCAGTTTGATCCTGATATTGCAAAGGCTTTCCTTGAGATATTAGATAACGATTATAATTCAATACTTGAAATTCAAGAAAAATATAAAAGTTAATTAATATATAAATAGTAAAAAAGTGCAAATTTCGTGCACTTTTTTCTTAGTTCTTTTATTTTAATATTTGATCTTTTTTATAATTTTGACTCTTGTGATATTATTCTTAAATTTTCATATTATTTATTCTATTTTTTACTATTTATCCTTTTCATACTATTGTTTGATTTTCATTGACAGTTTTACCTTTTGTCTGTCTTTGTCTATTCCAATAACCTGAACTTTTACAATATCCCCTACTGATACAACTTCTGATGGATTTTTTATAAATTTGTCACTCATTTCTGAAATGTGAACTAGTCCGTCATGTTTAACACCAACATCTACAAATGCTCCAAAATCAGTTACATTTCTAACTGTTCCAGTAAGAATCATTCCGTCTCGTAAATCATCAAAAGATAATACGTCAGACCTTAAAATTGGCTTAGGCATGTCTTCTCTTGGGTCTCTACCAGGCTTAATTAATTCATTTATAATGTCTTTCAAAGTTGGTTCTCCAATGTTAAATTTGCTTGCCAATGTTTTAATGTCTTTTTCATTATTAACTTCAGATAGTTTAGCTTTTACATCTTTTATTTTTTCTTTGTCTGTTAAGTCTTTTGTGTCAAATCCGAATTCCTTTAATAGATTTTTAGCAACATCGTAACTTTCTGGGTGAACTCCAGTAATTTCAAGTGGATTCTTTCCACCAGGAACTCTTATGAAGCCCGCACATTGCTCATAGGCAACCTTTCCTAGTTTAGGAACCTTTAGTAATTCTTTACGTTCACAAACTTTTCCGTTTTCTTCCCTATATTTTACAATGTTTTTGGCTATAGTCTTATTAACTCCTGAAACATAAGATAAAAGCGAAGGTGTAGCAGTATTTATATCTACTCCAACCGAATTTACCGCATCCTCAACAACTCCTGTTAAACTCTCTTCTAATTGTTTTTGATTTACATCATGTTGATATTGTCCAACTCCTATTGCCTTTGGCTCGATTTTTACAAGCTCTGCAAGTGGATCTTGAAGTCTTCTTGCAATTGATATAGCTCCTCTTAAAGAAACGTTAATATCAGGATATTCTTCTGTTGCAAGTTTTGAAGCAGAATATACTGAAGCTCCTGCTTCTGAAACAATAACATAAACTAAATCCTTATTATACTTTTCCTTAATCTCTTTTATTAGGGACGCAACGAATTGCTCAGATTCCCTTGAAGCCGTACCGTTTCCGATTGCAAACATTTGTACATTGTCTTTTAATATAAGCTTTGTAAGCTCTGCTTTAGCACCCTCGACATCATTTTGTGGTTCAGTTGGATATACTGTTGTAGTGTCTAAAACCTTTCCTGTTTCGTCAATTACTGCAATCTTACAACCAGTTCTATAGGCTGGATCAAATCCAATTACTGTCTTTCCCTTTATAGGACTTGCTAAAAGTAATTGTTTGGCATTCTTACCAAAAACTTTTATAGCTTGCTCGTCTGCTTTTTCAGTCAAATCAGCCCTTATTTCTCTATCAATAGAAGGTTCAATCAATCTTGAAAAACTATCCGCAATACAATTTTTTAGCAATTCGGTATATTGACTATGCTCATCTTTAATTATATCTTTTTCAATACTAGCTAAAATCTTTTCTTCTGGCTTATCTATTTTAACCTTTAAAAATTCCTCTTTTTCTCCCCTATTAATTGCGAGAATTCTATGGCTAGGAATTCTATTAACTTTTTCTGAAAATTCATAATACATGTCATAACTAGATTTCTCTTCAGGTTTAGTTGCCTTTGTTGTAATCATACCTTCTAAGTAGCACGTTCTCTTAATTTGCTTTCTATATTTTGCGTTATCAGATATATTTTCAGCAATTATATCTAAGGCTCCTGCAATAGCATCTTCTGCTGTTCTTACATCTTTCTCTTCGTTTATATACTTATTTGCAATTTCATAAATATTATTTTTATCTTTTTGCTCTATAATAGTATTTGCAAGTTCTTCAAGGCCTTTCTCTTTTGCAATAGTTGCTCTAGTTCTCTTCTTTTGTTTATATGGTCTATAAATGTCTTCAACCTCAGCAAGAGTAGTACTCTTTTCCAACTCACTCTTTATTTCATCTGTAAGTTTTCCTTGAGATTCTATTGACTTTAAAACATCTTGTTTTCTTTCTTCTAAATTTCTTAAATATGTAAGTCTTTCGCCAAGATTTCTTAACTGCTCGTCTGAAAGACCTCCTGTCGCTTCTTTTCTATATCTTGCAATGAACGGAATTGTATTTCCATCATCAATTAACTTAATAGTACTATCAACCTGGCTTTTTCTAACTCCCAATTCATTTGCTATAATTTCTGATATTTTATCCATTATTTTACCTCTTTCTTAATCAAGTTTCTCCTAATATATCACAATATTCTCTAAAATTAAAGCGAACAATAATAAAATGAACCAAAATTGTTCACACAATAAGGTCCATTTTTATATTTATTTTCAAAGCATTGCTCAATTTTCAAGTATTATTCAATACATAATCATTACTCAATTCCTAAATATTCATCATAAGATACTTCTCTATCAACAATTTTATCCTTTTGAATATCTATTATTCTATTTGCAACTGTTTGCATTAATTGATGGTCATGTGATGTAAATAGCATATTTCCTGTGAACTTCTTCATTCCTTCGTTCAAAGCCGTAATGCTCTCCATGTCTAGGTGGTTTGTTGGCTCATCGAAAATCAAGAAATTAGCTCCAGAAAGCATCATCTTAGAAAGAACACATCTTACCTTTTCTCCTCCAGACAATACATTTACTCCCTTTAATGCCTCTTCACCAGAGAACAACATTCTTCCTAAGAAACTTCTAACATATGTTTCATCTGGATCCTTTGAATACTGTCTTAACCAATCTGTAATAGACAATTCACTTTGGAACAAATAGCTATTATCCTTAGGGAAATAGTTACTTGTAATTGTAGTTCCCCATACAATTTTCCCCTCGTCAGGTTGCATCTCTCCAGCAATAATTTGGAATAAAACAGTCTTTGCAATCTCGTTATCTGCTAAGAAAGCAATCTTATCGTTTGGCTTAACCGTAAACGAAATATTATCTAATACCTTTTCTCCATTTATAGTCTTAGAAACATTTTTTACCTGTAAAATCTCATTTCCTGGAAGTCTATCAGGTTTAAAATCTATATAAGGATACTTTCTATTAGAGGGAGTAATTTCATCAAGCTGAATCTTTTCCAAAGACTTCTTTCTAGAAGTAGCTTGTTTAGATTTAGAAGCATTTGCACTAAATCTAGCAATAAAAGCTTGTAACTCTTTAATCTTCTCTTCCTTCTTCTTATTCTGCTCTCTCATCTGCTTTTGAAGTAATTGGCTAGATTCATACCAGAAATCGTAGTTTCCTGGATAAACCTTAATCTTTCCATAATCAACATCACAAATATTAGTACAAACCTTATTTAAGAAATATCTATCATGAGAAACAACAATTACAGTATTTTCAAAATTAATTAAGAATTCCTCTAACCAACTTATAGTCTTTAAATCTAGGTCATTTGTAGGCTCATCTAACAATAAAATATCAGGATTTCCAAAAAGAGCCTGTGCTAAAAGAACCTTAACCTTCTCTCTTGCTTCAAGTTCCTTCATATATTTATAATGTTTTTCAGGCTCTATTCCTAAATCATTAAGCAAAATTGCTGCATCAGATTCAGCATTCCAACCATCAAGCTCTGCAAACTTTTCTTCAAGCTTTGCAGCCTTCATTCCGTCTTCCTCTGAGAAATCAGGTTTTGCATAAATAGCCTCTTTCTCTTTCATGATTTTATAAAGCTCATCATTACCCATTATAACTGTATCCATAACAGTATTTTCTTCGTAAGCAAAGTGATCCTGCTTTAATACAGATAGTCTCTCTGTTTTCTCCTTTGTAACCTCTCCTTTACTAGGCTCTAATTCTCCTGACAAAACTTTAAGAAATGTTGATTTTCCAGCACCATTTGCTCCTATAATGCCATAACAACATCCCTTATTAAACTTTATATTAACATCTTCAAATAAAGTTCTTTTTCCAAATCTAATAGTAACTCCACTTGCTATTAACATTTTCTTCCTCCCATATTTTTTTATCTAAACTATTATACCCTATTTTATTTGATATTTCAATACATGCATGGAGTTTTTATATTTAACATTTGTACAATTAAAAAATTATTTTTATAATAATAAGATTTTTATTTTGATTAAATCTCTTATTAATTTAATTACATATTTTTTAATTTAAATTTTTCTTATATTTTTATTGAATTATTTTTTAATTATTTTATTATATAAAATTAAATTTATTTTTTTACTAATTAATTTCAAATAA
>ERZ773104.1231-NODE-1231-length-34932-cov-9.803309_pt1 | contig 34932 bp, 31 predicted proteins | sample MGYA00511920_ERZ773104 | MGnify/ENA primary metagenome ERZ773104 (study PRJEB29015, sample SAMEA2737857) | human gut metagenome | biome: human gut; feature: human-associated habitat; material: faeces | place: China | collected 2012 ... | reverse complement strand
CGCTAACTCCCTTGAATAGAATAATGCCGCCTAGCTGTTAACTAAGCGGCATTGCGCAGTTAGCTGAAGATTTATTCGCCTGGAGAAATCCGGTTATTGCGGATCTGTTTCACCGCATGAAATACATGGAGCGCTGGGGGAACTTGTAAAAACGAAACTGCCCCACAAGACAAGGCGAAAGAAACCGTACTTGCCTTTTGCAATGTACCCAGGAGAAAAAAGAAATAGCAGAGTACTGCGGATATAAGCCGTGAAAAGCTTTGCGGCACGGTATTTGAGGCCATTGCCGGATGAGGGCGGGCTAAAGCTGACAATTCCGGAAAAGCCTACCAATCACCACGTCCAATCCGGGAAGCTTCCGCATTGAAATTGACGCGGCAAAAAGCGGCATCCCAAGTATTTCCTTTTCACATTGTGATTAAGAAAAACTTGTAGTGAACATGTTTTGATATCTTGCCCGATATCATGGCGGATGTCCGACGATTCCTTTGCGGGGAAGATTTGGCGCTAACGTTCGGAAAGCCGAGAGACGGTTGATAAACAACGAAAGATACTAGTGGAATAAAACCTAAAATGGCCCCTGCTGTGTGATGAGATCACCGGCAGGGGCCATTTTTAGCACAAAACGAACAGCGTTATATTGTCAGCTGCGCCATGTACCGAATCTCTATATTCCTTCTACTAAGACAAAAGAGGAAAACGACCTCAGAAAGATTCTTCTTTTTGAAAAAGAGCCAACACAATTAATGCTGCATATCCTGCGTCTCCATCATATCCATCAAATTAACAGCAGGCAGACAGCTGTCTATCAGCATGAGCAATTCATCGTCGTAATTACGGCGCACCTGACACTCTGTGTCAAAAATCATCGTGGGTTCCTCCTGCTGCGTGACCGTCGGCCAGACGGGCAAAGATTCCTGGCTGGGCACTCCGGTCCGGGCAAAGTTCAGGAAGGCGCCGAAGATCTGTGTCTCCAGCCGCTCTGTGACCCCGGGGATGGAGCAAACCTCTACCTTATCCGTGTTGTGGAAAAAGAAAGGAATGTCCGAGCAATGCCAGGCAATCTTATGTAGCAATGGAAACTCCAGGGTGAAGTTGTACAGATATGTCCTCGCCTTCTGCCCCCGGGCGTGCATGGCTGCCAGCTTCTTGGATGGCTGCCGCATAATCCGGTCGAGGATCAGCAAATCGGCAGGATGCTTGCCGGGATATGCTTTGGCGAAGGCCGCAAGGGCCACCTGGGTATGTTCGCCGTAGACCGTCTCCACCATCCGGGTCGTTTCCGCTTCTGTCAGGGCGGTTTTGTCGAAAGTGGGAAGGGCAAAAGCAAATTCGCCGAAGACAGAGCCAATCATCAGGGGGATCTCATAGCCGTGGGAGCGCATGCCGTACTGCAGGGGGTCACCCAGGAACCAATCGTTGACCAGCGGCATGCCGCCCACATAAGCCCCGGTCCCGGCAACGCCCGGCATGACCTTGGTGTAAACCCTCACCAGCTCCGGATAAGGCAGTGTCTCCAACGCCTCCACATCGGCGTCGGTGAGACCCAGTTCCGCCAACATAGCCCCCACGATCTTTTCACCGTTTCCCTGACAGGAGGGCATCATGGAGGCATCGCTTACGCCGCTCATGATCAGTCCCTTGTGGAACAGGCCGTCCGCCGCCGGGATCTGCATCAGATCCGCCACCTTCATGCCGCCGCCGGACTGGCCGAAAATGGTCACGTTCTCCGGATTGCCGCCAAAGAGGGCGATATTGTTATGAATCCATTGCAGCGCCGCTACCATATCCGCGTGACCAGCGTTACCGGAGTTTTCATATTTCTGACCGAAGGGGGACAGATCCAAGTAGCCCAAAATGTTCAGCCGATGATTTACGGAAACCACCACCGCATCCCCCTCCACGCACATATTGCGGCCATCATAGGCCACTTGCTCGATGGAGGAACCGGCCGCGTATCCACCCCCGTGGAACCAGACAATAACGGGCTTTTTCGCTTCCCTATCCAGTGCAGTGGTCCAGATATTCAGGTTCTGGCAGTGCTCGTCCATAGGCCAGTAGCGGTGCGGCACCAGCAGCTCCGCGGTTGGCTTATCCTGGGTCATCAAGGGGCAGACGTAGCCATAGGAGGTGGCATCCTTGACACCCGTCCACTCTGAGGGGACGGGCATCTGGAACCGATCAGCATAGGCATAAGGAACGCCCTTGAAAATATATGTGCCGTCATAGAAGCAGCCCTTCAGCTTGCCGGAAGTGGTTTCCAGTACCGGCACATCGTCATAACGGAATGATTTACGCATAGGAAAGCATCCTCCTTATCCGAAGGTCCCCGACGTCCGCACAGCCGGAGACCGATGCATATCTTTTGGTTTTACAGCGGTTTATGGTTTTGCGAAGCATTCGCCCGCTGTAATAGACAATCATTTGCGAAAGCCGCGCAGGACGGGCCTTCAGCCTTTCTCACCCGCAGGATACCTGGCAAAGACCCGCTTCATAACCTGGGCGCTCAGGAAGGATAGAATGCTGGGCCCCAGAAAAGTCAGGAAAGGCAAAGCAAAGCTGACGAACATCTCCGGATTCAGTACCACTGCCACCACCGGGAGCGCATGCAGAAGCATCACCAGCAGCGTCGCGGGAAGATTGCACAGGCCCAGAAGTAAGGCGTTCCGGAGGGTTTTGCCCAAGGTCTGATCATAGCGGGCCAGCAGCGGGAAGGTGTACACATACACCATTAGGCACACGAACACCGCAGCCCACAGGATTGCCTTCAGCACCTGCCAGCCGTCAGACAGACCCTCCACAATTCTAAAGTCCAGGATCAACGCCGCTGCCGCTGCCAGGAAGATCAGACCTGCCGCCATTCCCTGCTTCCAATTATTCCGAAAGGCTAAAAAAAACAATTTTGCCAGGCCGCTGTCATCTTCCGGGTATCGCAGAGTGACCGTATACAGTGCCACGGTGGACGCGCCAATGGTAACTACCGGCAAACTGCAAAGCAGCCACAGCAGATTCAGCAGGACCATGTCTGCTACAGAATTCAGAAACCGGCCCAACGGTCCGTCATATCGCAGAAAATTTCTCATCCGCAGCTCCTTTTCTTCTGCTGTAGACCATATACGACCCGATAACCAGCAGCGAGACTGCCAGTACAAACGCCGCCATTGCGTGAAACCCGCCGCGGGTACCCACCCGATCCACCAATTGTCCGCCCAAGAGGTTGGCCGACACCGACGCCAAACCGGCCTGGACCGCCGCCAGCACACTCTGGCCCTGAGACATCTTCCCTTGCCGGACATGGGAGCTGATATACTGAGTACAGCAGTAATAGGTAGTCATATAGGTGACGCTCTGGAGCAGCTGCGCCCCCACCATGGTGGGTACCGCTCCCAAACCAACCAGGAACAGCCTCAGACTGGTCATTACAGCGGAGAAAGCCAACAGGGGGATCTCCCCGAACCGTTTCGTCAGCTTCCGCGCATAGAGCAGGATCGGCACCTCACTCAGAGCCGAGACACAGCTCAGGATCCCGATCAGCCGCTGGGAATAGCCCAGCTCCACAGCATACACACCAGTAAAGGAGCCGTTGAAACCCAGGCCGACGGATTCCACAAAGGCAAACAGCAGGACAAAAGCCACCTCACGGCTCACGAAGATCCCTTTTTGGGCAGAAGAAAGCCCCACAGACTTTGGCGCTTTCTCCTGCCCTCCGTCCATGGGAATCCGCAGGACCACCAGCGCAAACACAAGGTAGGCGCCGCAGGACAGCAGAAACTGCAGCGACGGGTGTCGCTCCAGAAGAAATCCCGCCAGAAAAACGATCAGCGCGAACCCCAAGGTTCCGCCGATACGGATGGTCGCAAAATTGCACTGATAGGCTGACGCCCGGTCTATGACAATCGCGTCGCACAGCGGCAGCAGCGCGGAACTGAACATGGACAAGACCATCGTCGCGAAGAAACAGACCGCGAAGCTCTTTCCAGCATAGTACAGCAAGGACGCCGCCGCGGTGCATACCGCCAGTGCGGCAAGGATCGTTTTCCGCTTACCGCTGTGGTCGCTGACCCAGGCCCAGAGGGGCTGGATGCAGATGGCGCAAATCGGACTGGCGGCAAACAGGACGCCGATCTGGGAGGAGGTCAGGCCAATGGATTTATAGTAGACGGAAAAAAAGGGGGCGCAAATTCCAGCCGCCACCCAATACGCCACATTGGTACGGAACAACTGCAGCCACCGTTTTTGAGACTCTTGTATTCTTTTCATCAGACAATTCTCCCGATACCTTCCGCTGATGGGCCTGGGGGCCCATCAGCGGAAGGTCCTGTCACGGGGCTACGACGACCGCCTGGCCGTCCTCCGCCAGGGTTTCCATCATCATGTCGTTCATAAAGGTTCTGCCAGGCAGCATACACAGGATGTGGGCGCTGTCCGCATTCACAGGGAACTGGGTGCCGTGAAGGATCAGGGGATTTAACTTCACAAAGGTGCCCTTGGGAACCAGGAAAGCCTCTACCGTATCCACACTGAACTTCCTGCCGGGGAGGGGTGTGCCAACAAAGATGATCACATCCGCGTCCAGAGGCAGCAGACCCTCGCAGGTAAACTTATGGGCCTCCAGCATCCGTATGACATTGCGCTCCTGCCTGGTCACCTGACAGACGGAAACCGTGGGCAGCGTGGTGGTTCCGAAGTCCAGCTTCACCACATCGGCGAAAAAGCCCTGGGGGAAAATGGATTTCCTGGACAATGCCTCATCATCCAGCAGGTTCATGTATTCGCCGTACTTCTCAAAACGCTCCTTGCTCAGGGGCTGTGCGATCAATTGTTTCATAAAGCTACCTCCTCAGGAAATACAGGTTGGACCACTTTGCTCCGGGGAATCATAGTGCAGATCCAGATATCTTGCCACTTCCTTCAGAACCGGCAGGTATTCCCCGTAAATGCCGCCCAGATGGTGGATGTAAGGACCGAACATCAACTCTTCCTCCCAGGCCTTCCAGTTGTCCGTCTCCATCCAAACGTATGTACCCGTGGTCTTCGGACCGGTCGTGCTCCGGCCCTGTCCCACGAACAGGTGGTAGCCGTCCTCCGCGTCGTCGAAGCGGCACACCGTCAGGCTGCCCTGCTTCATTTCAAAGTGGACCTGGCCGCTCTTCAGCTTGGGACTGCTGGTTTTGGAATGCAGATCGTAGGCGAAGGGGCCGCAGTGCCACAGCAGCTCCGCGTTATCATTCTCCGGATGGCGGATGGTCAGATCCGCCAGGAAGCAGGGTTCCTTGCCCAGCATGCAGGCGCGCAGGATCACCATGGTGATGGCGCCGTTAATGTCTGTCTCGCAGGCCACGGGGATTCCCTCGTTGGTCAGCTCGCTGACAGCCGCGCAGGCGGGCATCCCCAGCAGCGAGCAGGTGGGCCAGCACTCGATGGCCGCCGCCGTACAGCCGTTGGCCTCCAGCTGCTGGGCAATGGCCAGTTTCAAGGCCACCACCTTCTCCACGCCGTCGCTGCCGGCACAGCTGCAGTCGAACCGCCCACGGAACGCTTCCACCTGACTGACGAAGGATTCCTCCTTATCCTCCAGGATCTTCGCCATGGTCTTCTGCAGAATCACCGGAGCGATGGCCACGGTCTGGATGCCGAAGCGGGTCATCAGCGCCGCCTCGTTGGTCATCACGCTGCGGAAGGGGCCGGGATGCTCGCCGATCTTGCCGATGCGCAAGTTCTTCAGATCCTTCAGCACGCAGGTCACACGGACAAAATTGTCGAAGCCGCGGCGGAACTCCTCGCTGTCCGCTTCCACATTATAGATATAGCTGTACTTCACACCGTAGCGGCGAAGTACCTTGGTGGCTGCGAACATGCCACACTGGGTGTCCCTGCCTCGCTTCTGCTCAGAGTTGGGATGCTGGTCCCGTTCGCCCCAAACCAGGACGGGAACCTGAAACTTGGAGACCACATCCGCTACGGAGCCTTCGTCACCGAAATCGCAGAACAGGACGAAAATCGCGTCCACTTTTTCTTTCTGGAACTTGGCGACTGCCGCGGGAGATTTGGACTCGTGGTCGATAATGCCATTTTCCACCACATCATCAATGGTAACAAGCCTGACCACATCCGGAAGAATCCCGGAGATAACCTCCATACATTTCTTCTTTTCCTGGATGGCAACATTCACATCCAGCATGCCTCTTCTTGTGGGCAACACGCCAATCGTTACTTTAGCCTGATACATAGTCCAGTCCCTTTCTGTAATACTCGACCCGTTGGTCGATTTCTGTATAGTCGATGATACCGGTCCGCAGGAACTGCTCCAGCACCTGTTCGTTGGGAATGCCGGCCCGCCCGCCGATTCGGGTACACTTAATGGCAGAGGTGCCGCTGGCGTAGCGGGCGCATTCTTTCAGGGAATATCCTTTCAGCAGGGCCGCCAGGAACGCGCCGTGGAACACGTCGCCCGCGCCCACCGTATCCTGGGCCTCCACCTGGAAGGCCGGCAGCCGGAAGAAGCCCTCCCGGTCCAGGCCCACACAGCCCTTCTCCCCAAAGGTGAACACCACAGCCTCCGGCCCCATAGCCATCAGCTGGGCACACTCATCCTCCAGCTCATCCAGGGCCTTCCCCCTGCTGTTGGGGAACAGCTTGTCGAAAACAAATTCCGAGCCGACAAAGTAATCAATTTGCGGAATCATGCCGCGCAGTCCCTCGGTATAAGAATCCGCGTCAATGAAGACCTTAACGCCCTTTTCCCGGGCGATGGCCACCGCTTTCCGGGTCAAGGCCGAGGTATCCGCGATAAACAGATACCGGGCGCGCTCCAGGTAGGACCAGTCTACCTCCGCCTCTGTTAGAGGCTCTGTCTGTCCCATGCGGAACAGAATGGTGCGGGTCTGGGTGTCCTTCTCGCTGATCACCACAGACAGGCCGGTATTGCAGCCGGTACGGACCTTCATATTGTCTACATTGATGTTGTGCCGCTGAAAATCCTGATAACAGAATCTTCCGAAAATATCGTCGCCCAGTACGCCGCCCAGGGCGCAGCGGACGCCCAGCCGCGCCGCCGCAACCATACCGCTGGAGACCTTCCCGCCGCCCTGCCAGCTCAGGTCATTGAGCCGGGCACCGCCGTTTCGCTGGGGCAGCGCATCCAGATTGGCGTTCAAATCCATGCAGGGGGAGTCCAGGCCGAAAATATCAAAAGTTTCCATGCAGCCTCCTGCCATCACAGGGAGAAGCCGTTGGGGTTCAGCAGCCGGATCTTCCCCCGGACAAAGTCCACCATCCCCTGCTGCACACCGAAGAACATCGCCACACCGTTGCGGTTATGGCCGGTTTTCTCAATGGTCGCGTCAAAGGCGTCATAGGTGGCCGCGAAATACTCCGTAGCAATGTTGAACTTGCTCATGCCCAGATTCACCGCCTCCCGCATCTGCTCATCGGGAATGCCGGAGCAGCCGTGGAGCACCAGGGGTACGGAAACCGCCTTGCGGATCTGACGGATCCGATCAAAGTCCAGGTTGGGTTCCCGGATATAATCGCCATGGGCATTGCCCACTGCAATGGCCAGGGAGCCGCAGCCTGTCCGCTCCACAAACTGGGCAGCCTGATCCGGATCGGTGAAGAGATCCGCGTTGGTCATGTCCTCCAGATTCTGACCCACACCGACATGCCCCAGCTCCGCCTCCACATCTACGCCGAATACCGCGGCGGTCCGGACCACCTGGCTGGTCAGCGCCACATTCTCCTCATAAGGCAGGGCCGAGCCGTCCACCATGACGGAGGGGAAGCCGTCCCGGATGCCGCCGACGGCGATCTCATAGGACGCTGAATGATCCAGATGTACCGCTACGGGAACGGAGGCTTTCCTGGCCAGGTCGTTGGCCATGAAAGCGATATGGCTCAGGGGGATATACTTGTCAAAGCCCGGGAAGAACTGGACGATCACAGGCACCCGCTCCGCTTCCGCCGCCTGAATGGCGCAGCGAATGGTCTCATAATTGATGGTATTGATGGCGGCGACACCATAGTGGTTCTCCGTAGCATGTTTCAGAAGTTCGTTTACCTTTACCAAAGACATAATTATTCCCCTTTCACTTCGGTATTAAAGAACAGCACATACTCGGGCATCTGGCTGCAGAATTCCCGGCTGTAAGCATCGATCCGATCATAATCCTCCTGGCTTAATGTGAAGTTCAGGGCTTGAATGTTCTGCTCGGCGTGACGCTTGTCCGTGCCGCCTACAATGGGGGCGGTCAGATTCTTGTTGTTCACCAGCCAGTTAATACAGACCTGCGTCGCGGTCACGCCGTACTGCTTGCCAACCTCCACCAGGAAGTCCGCCACCTTCAGGCACTTCTCATAGACGCCGGGCTGGAACAGCGCCGCACGGCTACGGCCGCCGGTGATGGGCGTATCCGGCTTGAATTTGCCCGTCAGCAGGCCCTGGGCCAGGGTGCTGTAGGGAATGACACCGATACCCTCCTCCGTGCAATAGGGCAGCAGGTCCCGGTCAATATACCGCCACAGCAGATTGTAGCAGGGCTGGACCACATCGATCTGGCCGTACTGTCTGGCCTCCTGGAGCATCTCCAGGGTGAAATTCGATACGCCAATGCTGCGGATCTTGCCCTTCTCCTTCAGTCGGTTCACATTCTCCACGGCCTGGGCGATGGACATGCCATCCCGGGGAGGATAGTGGAGGAAATAGGTATCCAGATAGTCCGCCCCCAGGCGGCGCAGACTGTCGTCGCAGGATTTCTCCATGTCCTCCATCTGGTAATGGTGGGGAAACACCTTGGAGATCAGGACATACCGCTCCCTGTCAACACCCTTCAGAGCCCTGCCAAGCACCTCTTCGGACCGGCCGTTCCCATAAATCTCGGCGGTATCAAAGGTATTCAGACCATGATCCAGATAGGTGTGAATACACTCGATGCTATCGTTATCCTGCACTTCCCCAAAATAGTCGCCGCCCATGGACCAGCAGCCCACAATAATCGGAGAAACACTTACATTGCTTTTGCCTAGTTTCTTATAAATCATGATTAATCACCTTTCCGCCTGTTCGGCTCCTTTTGTCGCTTCCGGAATTCATTGGGCGTACACCCGACAAATTTCCGGAATTGCTTGGAAAAATGGGAGAAATTGGTATATCCTGTCCGGGTAGCGATATCGCTGATGGAGTATTCTCTGTGCGATAGCAGCTCCTTCGCAAGGGCGATACGCTCCTTCTGGATATAATCAATCAGGGATTCTCCCGTCTCCCTATGAAACAGCCTGGATAAATAGCTCGGCGACAGGTAGAAATATTCCGCGAGCTGTCCCCGGCTGACTTCATCGATGTGTTCCCGGATATATGCTTTCATCTTGGCCACCAGAGTTTGCGTATTGCCGACATGAATCTGCTGAGACAAGCGGTTGGCTTCTTCCAGCATCAGCTGCTCCAGCTCCCCGGCATCCTGGGTCAGCCATCGGCCGAACTGGTTTTCCCGAAGCTTGGAAATGGACTGGTCCACCGTATTTTCCCGCAGAAGCTCGCTGATCAGCAAATTCCAGTCCACCAGCAGGGCACCGAGAAAGTCCGTGGAAAGGCTGCCGCCGCTGCGTCTATGGGCATTGAAATACTCCGTCAAGGCATTTTGAAACCGAATGATATCTCCCTGTTGGAGCATCCGCTTCCAAACCTGTGTGTCCGGGGGCTGATAGTCCGACTTGACCTGGGTATGCTCCTGAAGTTCGATGAACCGACTGGCTTCCTGATTCGCGGTATTCCCGGAAATCTGGATGATCGCGCCAACCGTTTCCTTCAGTTGGTTCACCGTACAGGACTCCAGAATATGGTAACGGATGTCGAACAGGAAGTAGGACTTGATAAACTCCGCGAATTCCCGCATCAGCTGCTCCAGCTCCGGCGCCTCGCTCTCCCCTGCCCGGAAGACGGCCAAAAGCTGGCCTGTTTGGACGCAGTATATGGACTCAAAATTCTGCCGCTTCCTTTCGGAAAGTTCCCCTAATGTGTTATCGCACAGAAAGCGGAGCATTTCATCCTGCCAGACCTCCGCGCCGGTGTTTAGGAAGATAAGCACAGTGGTCAGCTTTTCCTTGGAACGGTAGGGTATCCCGACGTCCGGGCTTTCCGTGTCCAGATGTTCCCCGCTGTCCGGCGCCAGCTCCCGAAGCAGGTTGTTCCAAAATGTGGCTTTCGCGTTGCTCTGCTGAGAAATCCATTGGCTGCCGTATTCCATGAGCTGCTTTTTCTTTTCCCGAATCTGATGCTGCTGCACGATCTCCCGGACGGCGGTCTCCAACTCCCCGGTATCCAGCGGCTTGAGCAGATATTTGGACACCTTGTAGCCCACAGCCTTTTGGGCATACCTGAAATCCGGATAGCTGGTCAGCAGCATGACTTCAATCTCACTGTCCCGCTGCCGGATCCACTCCAGCAAAGCAAAACCATCCTGCCCTGGCATTTCGATATCCGAAATGACGAAGTCTATCGCGTGCTCAGACAGCAGCCGTTTCGCGTCGGATACGTTGTAACAGCCAAACACCTCATCGATACCATAGGCATTCCAATCGAGCCTCCGCGACACGCCTTCCACAACATATTTATTGTCATCTACAATCAATAGTTTCATTTTGCTTGCCTCACATGGGAATCCAGATTTCCACCTGTGCGCCGTCGGAATGATTGGACAGGGTGATCTTTGCCGCATCGCCATAGATCAGACGAATCCGCTGGATTGCGTTGTTGATGCCAATATGCTTGCCGTCTACCTCCGGGATCAGCTTGCCGGATTGAAGATAGTCCAGCAGCTCCTGGGGATATCCGCCCCCGTCGTCCCGGAGTCGCAGGAACAGGAATGGCTTCTCCCCTTCCTGCCTGCACGCGCCGAATACCGTGATGTTCAAGCCGTCCTCACTGTTTGCCGCGTGCTTCAGAGAGTTCTCCAGGAAGGTGCTCACCAGCAGTACCGGAATTAAAATACTGCGGACATCCTCCGCGATACTGTACTCCACATGGACGCTGTTGCCATTCCACTCCTGGTTGATCCGGATAATGCTGTCCATGTGGCGCAGCTCCTGCCACAGCGGAACCATATCCATGCAGTCCCGCAGCACATAGCGGTAATAGTTGGACAGGGCCACTGTCAGATTCATGATCTTATCCGTCTGCCCAAGCTGGGCCATGTCGTAAATCGTCGTCAGATTGTTCACAAGGAAATGCGGGCGGATCTGCAGATTGCGGAAATTGATATTCAGCTGCCGTTTTTCCAGCTCCGCCTCATACAGCCGGACAGAGAGCGCTTCCATTTGATCACTCAACTGAGACAACACGTCATAGGTATCGTCCAGTGCGTTGATAACCGCACCGTTCACGTCCTTATAGGATGTAGTATTTTTGCTGTACTTGCTCAGAATTCCCGTCAAATTCTGAATGGGCTCCAGAAGGTTTTTGCGTACCGCGCTGACAGACAACAGCAGAATCACCATACCGATCATCAGCAGGAGCATCTGCACGACCTGGAACAGCAGCACCCACATGATGTCCCGATCCGAATCGATCTGCATCTGAATACAGAAATCAGCATAGACATCGGTCAGCTCATACGTTACCCGTTTCTCCCGGGAACTCTGACCCATCTCGCCGTATTTCAGCAGCGAGAACTCGGCAATGTTGTTGTCGCTGTAATGAACCAGCCCGGACAAGAAATCCTCCTCCGTGATCCAGGCACCGCACACAAAGGAGTCGTTCACCCACATGCAAAGGATCACTCGCCGTCCACCCGGCATTTCATGGAGGACGTACCGTCCGCTGACCACCGGCTCCTTCGACAGCCTCTTGAGCTCACCGCGGATCTGGCGGTACTCCGAAAAAGGCAGGGTCACGGCGGTGAGCTCCAGGAACCGGTCCTGATGGTTTTCATAAACATAATAATTGTACCGGTTGATGGACAACTTATTGAGCAGCTGGTAAGTATTTTGCAGACTGCCGGATTGCTCGACCCATTCCATACCGGTCTGCTCGAACACAGACCGGTAACTGGTGGTCAGAACCGTAGATTCCATAGCGGAATCGTTGTTTTCCAGTTCGCTGGACAGCCTGGAGATAAAAGCATCCGCATACCGCCGTACCGTATCCGTCGCATTGCTCTGTAATTTCACTGTGGAAAAGACAGCAAGGGCTGCACACAGGCCCAACAGCAGGACACACACAATTAAGACCTGTCTGATATTTATGCGGCGGATATGCAGATGCTTTTTACTCATGGCTTTATCCTTTCACAGCGCCTACGGCGATACCTTTTTCAAAATACTTCGTCAGGAAAGGATACAGTATCAAAATGGGAAGCATAGCCGCAAATGCGATTGCCATACGCAAGCTGATACTGGGTACCGAACTGACCGTGCCGCGTCCATATTTGGTTAAATACTCAATGTTCTTGACCATGACATTCAACACCTGCTGAATAGAATACTTGCTCTGATCGCTGATATAGTATAGCCCATTTGTCCAGTCGTTCCAATAGTTCAAACCCGCGAAAACGCCGACTGTGACAAAAATAGGCTTACCAAGGGGCAGCACGATCCGTCTGAAAATCTGGAACTCAGAAGCGCCGTCAATTTTGGCGGACTCATACAGCTCCGAGGGAACATTGGACTGCAGGTAGGTACGGACGATAATACAGTTGAAGGAGCTGAACAGCAAATTTGGCACCAGCAATGCCCAATAGGTGTTTTTAATATGAAATACCATTGTGTAAATCATATAGGTTGGGACGAGACCGCCGTTAAACAGCATTGTGAAAAGGATCACAAAGCTGAAAAAGGATCTGCCGGGCAAATTCCGCAATGACAAGGGATACGCGGCCATAGCGACGATAGCCACATGGGCCAGGGTTCCAATGACGGTTACGCAAACAGTAATTCCATAGGCCCTAAAAATAACGTCTCTGGAATTCCAGATGTACTTGTAGGCATCGAAGCTGAGCTTCTCAGGGAAAATGGAGTAGCCATTGATCAACAGCGTATTCTCTTCTGTAATCGAGGAGATAAACAGCAGAAGGAACGGGAAGATCACAATGACCATCACGCAGATCATCACCGCAGAGGCAAACACTTCAAACGCTTTTTCCTGTTTTGTTTTGATCATATGGGCACCTCACTAGAACAGAGCGTTTTCGCGACTTACCTTCCGTGCGATTCCATTGAACAGCAGGATCATGGCAAACCCGATCACAGACTGCAGGAAGCTGGCTGCGGAAGACAGTCCGATATTGTTTTGCGTCATCAGAGCGCGGTACACGAAGGTGTCCACAGTCTGCGTGGCATCCATAATCAGACCGGAGTTCTGAGGCACCTGGTAGAACAGTCCGAAATCACTGGTGAAAATGCGTCCCACATTCAGCAGCACCATGGTGATCACCGTAGGCTTCAAAAATGGAAGCGTGATATAACGGATCTGCTGCGCCTTGGACGCTCCGGATAACCGGGCAACCTCATACAACGAAGGATCGATCCCCAAAATTGTGGAAATATACAGGATGCAGCTGTAGCCCACGCCTTTCCAAGCATTGACGAAAATCAGGATACCTGGCCAGGGTTTTGAGGTATCGTACCAGGATATCTTCTGGAGTCCAAGGGACTCCAGAAGACTGTTTACCAAACCTGCCTGCGGATCCAGGAATGCTCTGACCATGTAAGAAACGATGATAATGGACACAACGAAGGGGAACAGGATACTGCTTTGGGCGTACTTCTGCAACTTCTTATTTCCAATTTCCGTGATAAAAATTGCCAGCGTGACGCCCAGTATGACGTTCGTAAGAATGAAGCAGAAATTGTATCCCAGTGTATTGCGGATAATGATGGGAACATCCTTGCTTCGGGCCAGGAACGCGAAGTTTTTCAGGCCATTCCATTCGCTGCCCCAGATACCGCCCTGAACGGTGTACTTCTTGAAGGCCAGTACGATACCGGCCATGGGCATGTAATTGTTGATGAGCAGGTAGAACAGGGCCGGCAGCATCATCAGATAGAGCGGTAAGTACCGCGTGAATTTGTTCGCTTTTACAGCAAGCGAGTTCTTCTTAGGAGTCATAGCATCCTCGCTTTCCCAAAAATCCGGTTCCGAATTATTTGCTTGCCAGATAGTCGTCCAGCTGCGCCTGGACTGCTTTGATCAACTCGTCAATGCCGGCAGCCTTCAACTCCTGAACATAGATGGGGATGTACTCTTCTGGGTCAACCGCGCCGGTCTGCAGGGCCTTATAGTACTTGTTGTGCACATTGGTAACGGCGGCAACGATATCCGAAGTCTCGGAAACGTCAAACGAGAAGCCAAGAGCCTTGGAAACCGTCGTTGTCTCGTTGTAAGCGATGATTTTGTCGTAAACATCCGCGCCACTGGTGCACCAGGGAGTGCAGACGAACTGGTTGGGAAGGATCCAGCCGGCATCCAGGTGATAGCCCACAGAATCGGCGTTCATTCCTTCGGGGTAGTCCAGCAGTCCGTCCTCGTTGACGATGTAGTCCTCCCCCTCAATTCCCCAGTTCAGCAGGTTCATAATGCGGGAGTCGGTCATGATAAAGTTCAGCATCTGCATGGCCTTCTCGGGCTTCTCAGAGCCGGCGGGGATGGCATAGGAGAAGACCGCGGAGCTGTGGGTGGTGGAATACGGCTTGGCAATGGTGACCATGGTCAGATCCACACCGGAGCAGTTGGCCTCCTGGTCGCTTTCGGACAGAGGATGGCCGTAGTCGGAGAAGAAGGAGAAAGCCTGGCCGGAGGCAATGTAGGAGTAGTAGGACTCGGTATCGGAAGCGGCGCCGGGGTTAATCCAGCCTTTCGTGTACCATTTGTGGGCGTAGTCGCACCATTCACGGAACGCATCGGATTCAATCAGATTGACAACCTCGGAATTGTTCGCAGGATCCACGATCACAACGTCGGTACTATCGCCGCCTACGGGATCGATGGCAGCCGTCTTGATAAGGCCGCCGACCTCGGGTGCGACCATCCACATGCCGGGCTCCAGAGCGGCAACCTGCTCGTAGATAGCGTCAACATCCTCAAAAGACTTGACATTGCTCACGTCGATGTTGTGCTTCTCCAGGATGTCCGTGCGGAAGAAGACGGTCTGCTGCATGGAGACCTCCTTGTGTACGGGGAAGCCGTACAGGACGCCCTGATTGGTACATACCTTCGCCAGGTCTTCACTGACATAGGTGCCGACGATATCCTGACCGTACTCCGCCAGCAGAGGCTCCAGATCGTTCAGATATCCGGAGTTGACATACGTGCCAGCACGGACCCCAACGGTAGTGGCCAGATCCAGTTTTGCGCCGGAGCTCAGCTCCAGGTTGATCTGCTCGTTGTAGACGGAGAAGGGCAGGGGTTCCAGTTTCAGCGTCATGTTCAACTCGGGCAATGTGATTTCGTTGATTGCTGCCATGACGCGGTCCAGATCGTCCTGATCCGGAACCGTTGCGGGAAGCGCGATAATCATGCGGACCTCATAGGGTTCCTCACCGGACTTACCGTTCTTGCCTTCGGTTTGCTGAGAATCGGTGTTTGCGGTCTTGTCGTTTCCGGCATTGCCTGAGCAGCCGGCGAACAGTCCGAGCACCATAACCAATGCCAACAGGATGCTGATGAGTTTTTTCATGATGATTTCTCCTTTTTGTTTTTTTCCGTAGTTCCCTCTACTTTATTCCTTCTACACTCTCTAATGGCGATATTGTAGGCATACACCCCATCCGATGATAAATCGGCCAGAATGTAGAAAGAATTAGGTTTCGGGAACTACGGTTTATTTTAATGTCTTTCCCATTACGCGGTGAAGACATTAGCGCACTTCGTTACACTTCTGGCCTGGCCATTGACAATGACCTTGGAGATTTCCGTATCCGCGTAGATCTTGAAGCTCTCCGCGGGGATATCCCGCAGCGTGATTTCCAGCGTGCCATCCTGGACAGTCGCGTGGAATTTGCCCTCCACGCCGTCATCGAAGTAGTCCTGATCGATGGTCCCGGTGATGTTCATTACAATCTCCAGCCCCTGGAAATTTTCCTCGGGGATATGCTCGGGAACCTTTTTCAGGGTTGCCATCATGGTGTTCTCCCGCAGGAACATGGGAATGACATCGATCTTCTGAGGATATTCGATCCAGGCATTGCCCTCCAATCTGCGGCCTGTCTCCAGATCAATCCAACTGCCCTTGGGCAGGTAGACGTTATGCTTTTTCTGGTCAAACACGGGAGCCACCAGTACGGAGCCGCCCAGCATATACTGTGTGGAGAGATTGCAAACGTTCAGGTCATTGGGATACTCCAGAAGCATTGCCCGCATCATAGGGATGCCTTCCCGGGTGGTCTCATAGCCGACACTGTACAGATAAGGCAGCATAGCGTAACGGGTCTTATTGATCTTCAGGAATGCCTTCTGGGCGGTTTTCGAATAGATCCAAGGCTCTCTGGGGGTGGACTGGCCGTGGCTTCGGCTCAGGGGACTCATCAGGCCCATCTGCACAGAGCGGATGTAATCCTCATCATCGGGAATCACACGCTTGCCCGAGTAATCGCAGTTATAGAAGCCGCCGATGTCAAAGCCCCAGAAAGAAACGCCGCTGACGCCCATGCTCAGGCCGCCGTTGAGAATGGCGTAGAGATTGTTCTTGGCAGCGGAAGAGTCTCCGGCCCAATTCGCGGGGTAATTCTGGCTGCCCGCGTAACCGCTGCGGCCCCAGAGAAGCGCCTTCTGGCCCATCTCTTCTTTCGCCTCCCGGGAGGCCTCGTAGATGGTCTTGGCATACAGAAGGGTGTACTTATTATGGCTCTCCAGGCCCGTTGAGCCGTCGTACATCACCGCATCCTCGGGGATCTCCTCGGAGAAGTCGGTCTTGATCACGCCTACACCCATGCGCATCAGCCGCTTGACCCGTTCCTTCATATAGGCAACGAACTCGGGATTGGTGAAATCCAGCGCCGCCACCTTCCAGTTGCCCGCGTCTCCCTCGCCGGGGGAGAACAGGTAAGGCTCGCCCTTTTGATTCTTTACCAGATAGCCCCGCTCGTTCATGATCTTAAATTGGTTGGAGAATCTGCCCTCCCTATCCACAGCGTGAACATAAGGGAACATCCACAGGGAAAGGTGGATTCCCTTCTCTCTCAGGGACTGGATCATGCCCTCGGGGTCCGGGAACCGTTTCTCGTCGAAGCACAGCAGCTCCTTGCCGCCGTCAGGCTGCATGGTATCCAGCCAGCCGTCGATATGGATCACATCCACGGACATCCCGAACTTGGCCATCTGGTCCACGATCTCCTCGACCTCCTGCCGACTCATGTAGCTCATGCGGGACATCCAGAAGCCAAAGGCCCACCTGGGGATCATGGCGGAGCGGCCGCTCAGGGCGGTATAATCCCGGATTAACCCCTTGTAATCCCGGTTGCAGAACATATAGTAGTCCAGATAGGGATCCTCGGTCTCCATGGTGTAGGAGACGCCGGAGCTGGCGCCCATATTGAAGTGGGTACGGGTATAGGTATTCATCAGCACCGAATATCCCTCGGAGCTCATAAAGTAGGGCATTCCCTTGTAGGAGACATCCGAATTGGTGGACTGGGCGTCCTGCTGCCAGACGGTGATTTTCTGACCCCGCTTGTTAAAGGAGGTGAATTTCTCACCGAAGCCGTAGAAAGCCTCGTCACAGTACATGTACATGGTCTCAAAGGCATTGAGGATCCTGCCGTCGTCGCCCACGGTGAAGCCCACCGGGACGGCCTTGTACTTCTGGTCCACGTTGTGATCCTTGATCTGTTCCATGGTCAGCAGTTCACCGTCCAGCTCCACCGTCATTTCCCATGGGCATTTTCGCAGCCGCAGGGTCACCCGTTCTGTCTTAACCACAATGAACAGAGACTCCTCCGTTACCTGAACGCCGCTTACGGGAGCAAACCCAAATACCTCATTCAGCTTGGGCTGCACCAGGTGAGGGAACATCTGAAAGCGGAAGGCAGTCGGACTGACGAAGCGGATTCTCACCTGGGCCTTGGCCCCCCGGAAGGTATTCACAAGGAACGTTACGCCCCCGTTTTCCGGCTGGTACGCTGTGATATAGTCCAGAAAATCCTTCGTGCCTTCATGACTGTAGTGGCAGTTTCCCTTTGTCACATACAGCGGATCCCCATCCATATCCGGATGGTAGCTCTTGATTCCGGTGTCTTTTACCTCGATCATTGCGTTTCCTCCTTTAAAAATGTTTTACACCAGTATTTTAGCCAATTTCCACTATAAAATCTCCTTTTTATGTGTTCTGATTTAGCACTTTTGTGTCTTTCCGGCAATTTGCGGCAGGAAGCCCATCTAAATCTCCGGTCGGCGAACATCCGTCTTTTGAATTTTGCGAATTATTCTGCTAGTACTCTGTCAATCCTTAAATCTTTATAGCCTGCCAAAAGGCTTGCGTTTCCAGATACATATAGTCAGAAATTTTTGCTTTCTGCTTTTGTTTTAACTGCTTATATGGCTTTATTGGCTTTTGTTCCATAAATTAGTCATTCCACAAATGCGCTTGCAGGTAAGCGTCCATACGGCGGTTGTACCGAAAATGTCCTCCCCATCCAGTATAGGGGGAAACGCTTCCTGATGGATTTTCGAAAATTCTCGGTCATGGTGGAACAGGTTGTTCATAGCAATCAGGGTAAATACGGCATCAGGATATTTTTCGGCAAACCGGGAATTTCCATTAACACAGGCATAGCCTGATTGAGATATTCCTGAAGCGTATGGGTGGTTTCAGACATAAAGCCATTCCTCCTGTGCGTTGCGCACTGCCAGTCATTGTACCATAGATAGAGCTGGAAACAAGACTTGACTTTTGCGCATTCGCTGCCATTTCAGCAGAACCAACAGATGGCTGGAGCTGGTATCGTTAATTTCCCGCCATCCCATTCTCCACTTTCTCCACAATCCCAACATGGTCCGGCACTTCGTCCTGTGGGGCCCAGTCGAAGAAGATGAGCATTCCCGCCCTCCGGGGTGTAGAACACCTTGCCGATTGGGTATTTGCAGCGTATCCTGCTTTCGGGCTTGCTGTTGCCGGATGATACTTTCTATGCCATTGCTATCTTTCCTCCGGGGGCAGCGTCAGAAGATACTGCCAGTAGCGTTCCTGTTCTGCAAACATCTTTTGGTAGAGCAGGGTATTTAATTCTTCGTTTGTGATAAAAATCAACTTCCTTTCTGCTTTGGGTATAGAAAAAGCACCTGCCGGTGAGCAGATGCTTCCTCAATTATGAGTTACTGTAATGCGCTTAAATCAATTTCATACTTGAGTTCCTTGGGCAATTGGTAGGATTTCAGAAACATGACCATATACCATGGGTAATACCAGATACCATCTAACATTTCCACATTTCCCTTGCAGAGTACTACGGCCTTATCGAATTTCCAGCCCTCCACTTTACGAATCCTGTCCATAGCGGAATGCGTCCTGAAATCATTGCCGGATTTGGCCTCAATCAGTTCAATGCCCATACCGTTTTGAATGACGAAATCAATTTCTCCAGTTTTCTTGCCGTCGTAGTAATTCAGGCGAAACCCGTTGCATTTCAGCTGCTGGGCAATTACGTTTTCCAGAATGCTGCCCATATTGATCTGCAAGTCGCCATTCAAAATCTCAAACTGTACGTTTTCCATACAGGCAGCACACAGCAGGCCGGTATCCCCCATGAAGAGCTTGAAGAGATTGCGTTTTTCATTCAGCATCAGCGGCGGCTGGGGCTCCTCCACATTGTAGCAGGGCAAGGCCACGCCGGCGTCACAGAGCCAGTTGAAGCTATCCGCATAGCGGAGCTGGCGGCCATTGGGATCCAGCGCCGTCAGAACAAATCTCCGCTTTTTGTCGTTCAGCTGGCTGGGAATACTGTCAAAAATGGCACGAATTTTGACCTTTTCGCTGCCCTGGGCATACTGCGCAATGTCCAGCCGGTATAGCTCCAAAACTTCCCTTTGGCGGGCGATCACTTGGGCAATATCGTGGGTATCCACAAAGGTTTGCACCACATCCGGCATACCGCCCACAACGATATAGCTGTAAAACAGCTTGCACAGGGTTTGGTGAATAGCATCGGTGACCGGCGTCCCGGTTTCGTAGCAGTCCTTGAGATACTGAATTGTGGATTTTTGTACGCCGTTTGCCCACAGGTATTCCTCCAGGTCCATGGGATACATCTGGTAGGGCTCCTCAAAGCCAACCGGGTAGGAGCGAACCTCCTTGTGCCGAACACCCAGCAGGGAGCCGGACTCGATATAGTCAAAGCGTCCATCCTCCACCAGAAATTTGATGGCAGTCCGGGCATTGGGGCAGGCCTGGATTTCATCCAGAAGCACCAGGGTTTTCCCGGGAATCATCGGTTTTCTGGTATAGGCAGTCAGGCCGGTAATAACGGTATTGGCATCCAGATTCCCATCAAATATCTTGGCCGCATCCGTATCCGTGATGAAATTGACCTCCACAAAACAATCGTATTGGTCCTTGCCAAACTGGCGAATAATTGTGGTCTTTCCAATCTGACGGGCACCCATGATGCATAGAGCCTTTTTCCTCGGCTGGGTTTTCCATTCCAGCAGCCTGTCATAGGCCTTTCGATACAGCATACTACCACCTCCAAGAATATTGTAGCAAGAAAAGTGTAACATTATTCTCTGGAATTGTCAAATGACTTATAACATTTTTCTTTAATATGCGGAGGCAATCTGTAACAATTTTCTGGAATGGAGATGGCGCTCTACTTCCAGAGCTTCAGCAACAGCTCATTTACATCCTCGGCAGGCTTTCCCTCCGTAAGAAGCTTGTTGCGGATTTGAAGCAGCGCATACTTTGCCAGACGAAGCTCCCGATCATTGAGGGTTACATAACACTTTTTCTCCTTGCGGAATAACATAAGGGTCACTCCTTACGCTTTTTTCTTCCATTATACCGCAGCTTCAAGTAACTGACAAATGTACGAAAAGTGCTTATCGCTCCCACCCACGGGATTCCCGCTGGGGGTGAATTTCGTCGCCATCCTGGATGCCGTCCACGATTTCATTCTCATGCTTAGGCTGGGTACAGGCGGCATCCGTGTAGAGCCCAATTTTCCACCCGTCCAGGTCCTGGAATCCCTTCGCCTGATCCTGCCAGCGTTCCTCCATCGGGAAGCGGCAGCATCTTACCGGCTAGAACTGACAAAAGCGCATCTGCTCGAAATGGAAAGCAGATGCGCTTTTTAAGGGCTGTTTGGATGTAGTGTATTGTTTTACACTGTCAGCTGCGCCATGTACCGAATCTCCACCCTATGTCCAGCCGCAACCCGGCTATCCCTCGCAAAATTCGCACTTCGTACGGGCCACATCTTCTTGACCATCTGCCCGCCCACAGAGCCGGCCTCGCGGGAGGTGAGGTCGCCATTGTAGCCCTGCTTCAGGTTGACGCCCATTTCCTGGGCTGCCTGCATCTTGAACTTGTCCATAGCCTCCCGGGCCTGGGGAACGTTGATCTGGTTGCTGTTCTTGCTTGCCATCGTAAATCTCTCCTTTTCCATTTCTTTTGCGGCTTTTGTCCGCAGTCATAGGTTGCGCCGAAACGGGCGGGAAATGTGTGGATTTTTGAGGGAAAGGTGGGGGAGAATGGAAAAACAGCAGATTTTTTTGAGATAGCTTCGGGAAAAAATTTGTAAAAAGAAACTGCCCTTGGCCTTTTCATTTCCTGCCAATTGGGCATTTCGGCATGTTTCACTCCTGGCTGCGGCACGGGTCTGTCCGCTGGAAGCGGACGGTGACGCGGGTCTGGCCGCCGGGGGTGCAGGTGAATAGGGTCAGATCCCAGTCGCCGGTGGTCATGGCTTCTTCGTCGTCTGGCTCCAGGATCTCCTGCTCTACCATTTGAAAGGAGACCACCTGGTCGTCCATATCCGTAAAAAGCAGGGTATCCCCTGGCTGGAGGGTTTTGAGCTTGCCAAAATGGGAAGCGTAGTTGTGGGCGCAGATGATGAGATCATTCTGGTACAAAGAGCCGGAATAGCGGCAGGGGGCCACTTTGAGATTGGGGTAGCTCCACCGGCTCTGCACCGGCAATTCCAAATCCAGAGATGGGATGCTCAGTACGCCAATATAGTCCCGGCCGTTCACGGTTTTTTCCGGCATCTCCCGCTGGGCATCCAGCAGGTATTCCGGCAGCTTTACCGCCGGGGCTTCTGAGCGCTCCGGGTCAGCTTCCCCTTCCGTTGCCGCCTCCTGGGTCAGGGACTGGGTCAGCTCCGTGATGACCTGCTGGGCAGCGTCTCCGGCTCTGCGGGACTCCTGGCCGTTATAGGCCCATAGGAACAGGGCCGCTGTCAGCAGCAGCAGCCCCGTATTGATCCAAATTCTTCCTGGGTCAGTCTTCATCCCCGGCCCTCCTGCGGCGGAACAGCCCCACCACAATGCAGCCCAGCCCGCCGCAGGCCAGCACCGGCACCGGCCACCACAGCTGGCCGGTCTGGGGCAGCTTCTTGCCGCCGGGGAAGGTGGGGTTCGTTGCAGGGCTGGTGGGCTTGGTGGGCACCTCCCGTTCCAGGTCGGTTTTCGGCTGACTGGCCACGTCGTATTGGTATTCCCCCTCATAGAGGTAGGGAAGGCTCACAAGAAAAGGCTCGGTTTTGCCGTACCCGGCAGGGGCGGTTTTCTGCACCGCCAGATACAGGCCAAAGGGCAGGGAAGAAAAGGTCACTTTGCCGTCCTTCCCCACCTTCTGGGGGAGGGCAGTCACCGGGGTCAGCTTGCTTTCCAGCTTGAGAAGCTCCCCTGCCAGTTCCGGGGACTGGATGTCTCCAAACTGAGCCATGTCTTCCCGGATGGCCTCTACGGGGACAAAGGAATAGTTGCCGTCTTCCTCTGCCACATCCCCCACTTTGTAAAGGGCCAGAGTGCCCCCTGGGATGGCTTTTTCCTGATAGGTCATGGTCACCGTGATGCTGCAATGGCCGTCTTTTCCCGCATCTGGCACCGGGTGGGCGGCGGCAGACAGGGGCAGACAGGCCAGGAGCAGCAGCGAAAGCAAACTTTTCAGATGTTTTTTCATCACAAACCTCCTATTTCTTTCTGCGCCGGGGCAGCAGCAGCAGCAGCAAAAGCAGCACAAGCAATATGGGAATGGCGACGATGGGGGCCACCAGCATGGGCTCTATCTGGACGGCATCGGCGGTGACCCGCACGGTTTTGACTTCCTCGATATTGTCGATGCGGTGTCCGCGAACCAGCAGCCGGTGGGTATTGATGCCGTAGGGGGTGCAGGTCACCAGGGTGCAGTAGTCCTGGCCTTCTACAATTTCCAGTGCGGCGGTATCCTGGGGTTCTACGATGAGGATCTGGTCTACCTCATAGGTCAGGATCTCATCCAGCACCCGCAGGAGAAAGATGTTCCCCTCCCGGAGCTTGTCCAGGTTGGTGAACAGCTTGGCGCTGGGCAGACCCCGGTGACCGGAGAGGACGCAGTGGGTGCTCTCCCCGCCCACCGGCAGGCTGGTCCACTCCAGATGGCCCACAGCCACCTGCAAAACGGTGTCCTCCGTGCCGTGGTAAATGGGCAGGCTCACGTCAATTTCGGGAATCTCGATATAGCCCATGATCCCCTGACCGGAGATGTCCAGCAGGCTTTCGTATTCGGCCTTCTGCTCCTGGGAGAGGAGGAAGCTGTTGCTGCGGTTGAGCAGGTTCCGGTTATAGGCCCTGGCGGCGTCCCAGATGGCATCATAGCTGGCGTTGTCGAGAGCGGCCACGTTTTCGGCGTAGGTGGTAATGGCCTTGGTCTGGTGGAGTGCGTTCCAGTAGTCACTGACGGTGGGGTACAGCAACAAGGACAGCCCTATCAGCAATATGAAAAGCAAAACAATGGTTGACAGATGTTTTCGCATACAGGGTTCTCCTTGTGGCTGCGTGCCGGGGAGGAAGGCTCCCCGGCACGGGTTTTGAGGGTATCGCAGAACGGCTCCGCGGCAGTGCCCCGGTTAGATCTCGCTCTGGCTCATGCGCTTCTTGGTGACCAGCAGCACCCCGGCCCCAACGACCAGGACAGCGCCCAGCACATAGAAGATGGTGGTGCCCATGCCGCCGGTGGAGGGCAGCTCGGTACCGGCCTTGTTGACAACAACAACGGCGGTTGCGGCGATGTTATCAATATCGACATTAACCTTAGTTGTTTTATCAGTTTCCGTATTAGTGATATTGCCGTTTTCGTCCAGATACACGATGGTATGCGTGGAGGTGCTACCGGTCTGGACAGCTTTAACAATGACAGGGGCAGTCAGCTTGTTATAGCCGGCAGGAGCTGTGACCTCCGTAATTTCATAGTCACCGGATTTAACACCCTTCACAACGATCACGCCGCTTTCAGGTGTGGTGATCTGGTTCGTAAGGCCTTCGCCAGCGGTGGTACCGGCATAGATGTAAGCGCCGTCGGCGTCAGCAGTAGACTTCACATAGAACGGGAACTCGAACACAGCGCCGGGCAGGGCCTTGCCCTTATTGTCGACCTTCTTCAACGCAATGGCATAGGTGAAGATGGTTTCCTCAGTATCTACCTTGTCGGGCCCAGGCTCAGTGCCGCCCTTAGTAGTCCACGTTACAGTGACCTTGTTGGTGTTGCCTTTGCCATCAATGTCGGCTTTTTCAGTTACAACAGCGGTGTAGGTGATGGTGACGGTAGCACCATTGTTATACAGGAACTTGCTATTGTCCTCGTCATACCAGTCAATGACGATCTTCTTATCAGTAAACTGGGTAGTGACAGTAGCCTGGTCATTGGTGGTTGTGTCTTTGCCATCATTGTCTACAATGATGCTGGTGACCTTCACATTGGACAGGAAGTCGGGCAGGGTATCCTCGATGGTATAGGAAACGATTTCCTTTGCATTCGTACCAGCGCCATAATAATTGGAGGTCTTGAAACGAACGGTATAGGTGACCGTGTCGCCAATGGAGACATCCTCACTAGAGGCAGCTTTAGTCAAGTCTTTAGGTGTAGAACTATTCTTGTCAACAATGGTAACCCTTGGCATTGTTGAATCAACGCTGATAAGCTGGTCACCCTGAGTAGTAGTCACAACATAATAGCCATAAGCTAGTTCTTTAAAGGTCAGGGCTGAGCCGTCACTTTTGGCCGTTGCAGTGGCTGTTGCATCTGCCGTCCAAGTTTTCAGGGCAGTTTTCAGCCCCTCACTCATATTCTCCCCATCTTTGGCCTTCGGAGTAGCGCTGATATAGCCATTTTTATCCGCAGTGAAATAAGTTTTCAGGCTTTCGGGAATTGTGCCGGTGTAAGCGATACTCTTGCCGTCCTCGCTCACGGTCGCGTCAAACAGTTTGTAGATGGTGTAGGTTTCGCCCTTTGCGGCGTTGGAAATGGTAATGCTGCCCGTGCCGGTGGTTCCGGTTGTCCCATCGGCGGCAACTGTGACGGCCAGGGCGAAGACCATGACCAGGGCCAGCAGGAGGCTGGTCAGTTTTCTTGCGTGCTTCATTTTTCGTGCTCCTTCTTTCATCATCATTTTGAATTTGAATGGTGGCTTTCCGCGTATCAGGAAGATGCTTCATCCTCCTTTCGGCGCTTGCAATGGACATACATCAGGGTCGCCGCGCCGAAGATCAGCGCCAGGCCGCCTGCGGTATAAGAGGTTGTCCCGGCCCCGCCGGTGTCGGGCAGTTTGTAGCCCCAGGAAATGTCGCGGACGGTGACCGAAAGCACCTTCGGGTCGGTGCCGGTGACGGTCAGGGGCGTTCCGGTTTCCCCGGCTTTTTCCAGCGTTCCGTCCGGGTTCTCCGTGGCCGGGTAAAGCGTCGCGTCCTCGTCCCTGACCACCAGAATCCAGGGCCCTGCCGTCATGTAACCTGACGGTGCCCGCGTCTCACGCAGATCGTAGGTGGTATTGCGCCGTATGCCGGTAAAGGCCGCAATGCCGTCTTTACCGGTGGGAATTTTCACAGAGGTCTCCTTCCCCTGTTCTTTCAGGGTGAACTCTGCGCCTTCCAGCTTTTTCTCGGCGTCCACGCTGTCCGTCTTCGTGATTTGCAGATTCAGTTGGGTGATCATGGTGTTGGTAAAGGTGTCTCCCTCCAGCACCAGGGAATAAGACCCATCCGAATTGCTCCCATGCCCAACCGCGTCCCCGGTCTCCGTGGAGCCGGTGTCGGCGGCGGTGTTCGACAGGAGACCGTCAAAGTTGAACAGAGCTTCTTTTCCCGGTGCATAGCGGATATTTACAATATCATTTGTTTGCGCAGAACCATTGTTGAAAATGTAATTGTAAGTATCTGTTCCGGTAACGGTCAGGTCGTAATAGTAGGTGCCGTCCGTATCATCCTTTGTCATGGGGTGACCGGGCCACTTGCCAACTATCTCTTTTTTAGCAGCATCCCAAACGTACACGTTCACGTTGTCCCAGCCTTTTGTGTTCTGATAGCGAACCCTGAACGTCCCCGTCTGGGAACCCGTTCCGGAACCGGAGCCGGAGGAACCGCCGACTACTTTGCCATTGACAGCAACGGAGGACACATAGTAGCTTTCGAAATCCACGTCCAAAAGGGAAACGATTTGCTTCGAAATTGTCACATCAATTTTATATTCTTTTGTATCATAGGTGACATCCGTACGGTCACCCTTGATCTCGCTGAGCGTGTAGGTATAGACTCCGGCCTGAGAAAACTCTATGTCTTGAAACGTAAATTCACCGGTGGTATCATCGGCTGTTGCCGTTCTGACATCCGTGTCAGTGCTGCCTTTCAACTGGAACTGGAACTGGAAGCCCTTCAGCCCCTCCTGCCGTACGCCGTCCTTGACCAATGCCTTGGTGCCGGTAATGTCCAGTTCCGGTGTGGCCGTTACCACACTGGTTTCTCCCGGGTCGCCCAGAATCAGGCCGCCGTTGGTCATAATGCCGCCGCCGTGGACGCCGGAATAGTTGCCGGTGATCATGACCTTTGCGGCAGCGACTGCCTCACCAATAGCGGAATCATCAGGGTTAGCCACCAATCCGAACAGATACTTTGCGGCCGCATAGCCGGTCCTGCCGATGGAAACAGGCTGTTCGTCACAGCTTCCCTTCCAGTTCGCCGCGCCGCCGCCAGCCATCAGACCGGTGACAAGAGAAATCGGGTCGTTTGCACCCTCTTTTTTGCGGACACAGAAGTAATCCGTGTAGCCGTTTTGCATAAAGACCGTGCTTGCTTTCGCCACAGTGGTATCATACTCTTTGCCGTTGCCGCCGTCAGACATTTGTTCGCCTTTAGCCGTGTTTCCGTAAATGGCCGCTCCGTCTTGATTGACGATCAGGGTCTTGCCTGTAGGGCAGGCACCCACACCGCCGCCAAAGCCGCCCGCTTTATTGTTCGTGATCAGCGCATCCATGACTGACAGATGGCCACCTTCCTGCACGAAAATACCGCCGCCGCCCCAGTCGTCCGTGGTAAGCGTTTTGTTATTGGTAATATATACTTTTCCCTCTGTTCGAATCACGCCGTAGGTACCGCCGTTGTCACCGCCGCCGATACGAAGGCCGCCGCCCTCGCCATATTGGGCGCAGTTAGCGGCAATGGTGCCGCCGGTCATCTTAAAATTGACTCCACCATCCCCTGCATAGTAGCCCGCATAAATGCCGCCCCCTGCCAGAGTGGAAAAGTTGCCGGTCACATAGCCGCCGGACATCTCCATGGTAGAACCGTTCGCCAGAGCAATACCGCCGCCGCCGTGGGTGTTGTTCGTATCGATTGGGCAACCTGTACAATCACAACTCTTAGAGTTGTTGGTCACATAACCGTTGCCGGACAGTTTCAGCGTGCCGCTGTTGACATAGATACCGGCACCATCGTCGTCGTGTCCATTGAAGACCCCATTGCCCGTCACCGCACCGCCGGAGATGGTCAGCTCTCCGCCTACGACGTAGATACCGCCGCCGAAATTGCCACAGTTGGCCGCAACAACACCGCCCTGGATATTCACCGTACCTTTCACCGCACCGCTGCCGACGTAGATACCGCCGCCGGGCATGTCGTCACTGCCGCCGCCCACAATATAGCCGCCACTTACGTTCAGCGTACCGTCCTCCACATAGACAATATGTCTGACGCCGGTGCCTTGGAGTACACCGCTCTTTAGTTCCAATGTACCGCCGTTCTCAACCTTGATTACCTGATCAGAACCCTCCTTACACAGGATCTTTCCTGCGTTGGCGAGGGGGACTTTATGCTTTATCAGGGTTTCCGTGGTACCGGTGCCATTGGCCGTGGATTCTGTGATGTAATAGGTCAGGGTAGAACCGTCTTCACTCAGGCTTGCCGTATTGCCGTAAGGGTTGCTGCCGCCCAGGTCCACGGTCTCCTCCGAAGGGGCTTGCGAGTCCATAATGGTGAGCTTTGCACCGTATTGCACGACAAAGCACTGATGGTCCTTGCTGATGGTCAGGGTATGCCCATTCAAGTCAATGGTGGTGTCCTTTGTAATGGTCACCTGGCCAATATTCTCGGCCGTCTGAACATCACCGGCCAGTGTATACTCACCACCGGCTTGGAAAGTATCTGCCAGGATCGTACCCGATAGGTCTCTGGCGGCCACAAGCGAAATCGCATATGTAGAGAAATGCTCCGTAACCATAGCCACGTCGCCGGTTTCGGTTTTCTCCGCCTCCATGTCGGTGACTTCCTGGGCCTCCGTATCAATATGGTAGACCTTGGGATAAAGCCCCTGGGTATCCAGGCCGCTGAAGGTCACGGTGACGGGGCCTACCGGCTCGATCTCCTCCTCGCCGTGCCACAGGGCAATGTCCAGCAGGAAGCGCTGCTCCGGCTCGGTGTCTTCCTCCGCCGGAAGCTGCTCCCGGATGGCCTTGCCCTGTTCCTCCGCCACCTCTGCCGCAGTCAGCGTGATCTCACTGACCGGGAAGGGCAGGGAGGCGCTGTCGCCGGTAACGGTCACGGTGATGCCGGATTCGGTCTGGGCCGTCAGGGTAAACGCCTTCGCTTGCTCCGGCAGGCTGCCATAGTAGCCGAGGATCGTGGGATCCTCTAGAGCGTAGGAGCGCTGCTGAACGGCGTTATCGACATCTCCTGCAATGACGGTGATGCCGGAGGGCGCGCCCTCCTCTCCTGCCGTGACCTCTGCCACAATGGCCACCCAGTCCGCAGTGCCGTCTCCGTCCCGGTCAAAGAACACCAGTTCTCCGGGAGCCGCCTCATGGGACTGGGCCGGTAAAAACGCGTCTGCCAGCGCCGCGGCCCAGCTGCCGCAGTCTTTGTCCGTGGGGATATTCTCTGCACCCCCGTAGTGCAGGCAGAAGGCCGCAAACAGGGCGTTCCAGTCGCCGTAGGGATCGCCCTTCCAGGCGCCGTAGCGGGTATAGCCCATGCGGGTCTGCCCGTCTTCTGCCAGGGCATAGTTTCTGGTACTCTCGGCATAGCCCAGCTGGCTTCTGGCAATGGCCAGGGCATCCAGCCGCCAGTCACCGGTCAGGGTCACATCCCCAAAGGTCTGCTCCCAGATTTCCGCCGTCTCCACATCCGCTGTAGGGTCTGCGTAACAGGCCAGGCTGTGGGTATGCTCCTCCAGGGTGCAGGTCAGTTCTCCCTGTTCATCCCGGCAGCTTCCCCCATGGGTATGGGGTTCTTTCCCGCAGAATACCGCTTCCTCCGGCTCGGTGGCGGTGCAAGCCTCGCTGTGGGTATGCTCCTCCATCCCGCAGGTCAGTTCTCCCTGTTCGTCCCGGCAGCTTTCCCCATGGGTATGGGGTTCTTTCCCGCAGAATACCGGCTTCTCCGGCTCGGTGGCGGTGCAGGCCTCGCTGTGGGTATGCTCCTCCATCCCGCAGGTCAGAACCTGATTCCAGGAATAACACGCGTCCGTGTGCTGATGGGCCGGTTCTTCTGTCTGACCGCAGATCAGCTGCTTGGATACTCCGCAGCACGCCTCCCCATGGACATGCCCCTCAGACTCCTCCTGACCGCAGATCAGATTGCCCTCCTGGTCATAGCATTCTGCTCCGTGTGTATGGCCGGTGCTTTCCGGCATACCGCACACCAGATCCTGGGTTTCCTGATAGCATTCTTCGGTATGGGTATGCTGAGGCTCTGTGGACTGGGTGCAGATCAGGTCTCCCTGCACCGAGGTATAGCAGGCCTCTGTATGTGTGTGCTCCGGAAGAGCGCACTGCTTTTCCAGCGTAATGGCTGGCAGGATCAGAGCATAGGTCGTGCAGAACACAACCGCTGCCGCCAGACAGGTCATAACCTGATACCAACGCCGCTTGCGCCTATGGGCACTGGCATATGGCTCAGCATCCTGCAGGAGCAATTTATCCATCCGACAACTCCCTCCATCCTATTTCAGTTTTCCGAATTCGCGCAAGGGGAAAACCCGGAATACAATTTTTCCGACGATCTGTTCCTCCGACACACAGCCGATCTCCGTATGCCGGGAATCCACAGAGGTGGACCGATGGTCTCCCATACAGAAGTACCGATTATCCGGCACCTGATAGGGAAGCTCAATATTGCTGCCGCCAAGGGATTTCTCCGTCAGATACGGCTCCTCCAGCAGTTTGCCGTCCACATAGACGTTTCCGCTTTCATCGATATCCACCCACTGACCGGGACCGGCAATGCAGCGCTTTACCAGGATTTTGTTCCCCAGATAAAAGGCCACCAGATCCCCCGGTTCAAAATCCGAGCCTTTCACCGAAACAACAATATCTCCTTCGTTCAGCGTCGGCGTCATGGACCCTCCGTATATTTGCAGAACCGGCATCCAGATCGTAGCGACAAGAACGGCAACCGCCGCCACGACAATCAGCATGTAAAGGGTGCTGCGCAGAACAGCGCGGTACCGCGAACGGTACTTTACCCGCTTCAGCTCTGCTGCAAGCTGCTCCACGCTGGGATAATCCACCGGCTCTTTCCGAATAGGTTTCATTTTGCGCTTCCGCTCTCCTCTGCCATGCGGCGAATATTTTCCAGATACTCCCTGGCTGCTCTGTCTGCCGCTTCAAATACGCCGTTCAGCTGCAGGGCCGCCTCTGCCATGGAACCGGCACGCTCCTGAATGAGCTTCCGATCTGACAATTCCTTCCGGGCCTGCTGCAATTCCTCTGTCAGCCTTTCGTTCTCTATTGTCCGTGTGATCAGCATTTCAAGCAATTCCCTGCGGCTGAGTCTGCGCAGTTCCTTTTCTGTCATAAGCTTCTCCTCTTTCTCATGGTCACTGGATCTTTCAGAACACTTTGCTTTGTGCGCACTCCTGAAAACAAACCAATCTTGTAGGAATCTTTTACGCGGCCGCACAAATACACAACAAAACCTTTCAGGCAGTATTATATCACTGCCGTTTTTTAAAGTCCACTTTTCCCAGGCATTTTTTAATAAATAACCATTGTTTTATTAAATGCGCTGTATTTCATGCTCAAAATTTGTGCAGTTTGCCGCGTAAAATTTCGCCTGTTTTGCATTTTCTGCAAATCTCGTCAGGTATATCATTGTGTGGCAAAACCCGGATGTTAAACCGAAAGACGGGACAAAGTCCATAGGTAAAAAGGTTCCCTTTCCCGTTTCTTTCGCAACATTATCCGGGGGGATAGATTATGCCGAAAGCTTAAAAATAATTGTATCATAAATGTTGTATTATCTCACAATAAATGATATAATACTGATGCAAAATATTTTGCAGAGAGGTGAGCGAAAATGGAGCAGTTGATCAGCTACCTGCGGACGATGTTTGGCCCGCAGATGTTTTTGGAAAACTACCATAGATACGACAACTTACCGCTGTATCTTACCGAAAACTATCAGTTGTTTTCTTTGCAAATTGGTGAAGAGCGGTATCTATTGGTTAAGCCCAAGACCGCGATGGATTTAAGAATGGAAACGCTAAAGAAGCAGCTGAAGCAAATTCAAAAATATACAAACCTTTCGCCGGTTCTACTGCTGGAGAATCTGCGGCTGAACCAGAGAAATGCGCTGGTGCGATCGGGAATCGCCTTTCTTGTTCCGGAGAAACAGCTATATATCCCGCATTGCGCAATGAATTTGACGGAGACCGAATCCGTTGCTCAGGAATATGGGGAACAGTTTGCTGTCGCAACGCAAGTGGTTTTTATCTATTTGCTGCTAAACAAAATCAAAAAAACAAATGCCCATCAACTTAGCGAATGGCTCCCATATTCTGTAGCTTCCGTCAATCGAGCGTTGAAAGAATTATCTTTCCGTGAACTACTGCGTACGGAAGGCAGCAGCACCAGAAAACAATACACCATTTCCAGCGGAAGGGAATTTTGGGAAAAGGGAAAACAGTATTTGTTTGATCCGGTGAAAACCCGCCACTATGTTGCAATGGAGTTTGACAATCCGGGATTCCTGATGTCGGGAGATCTGGCGCTGTTTCGGCTTTCTTTTCTGAACGGGACCAGTATCCATTCTTATGCCGCCTCTGCACAGGACTTTCAAAAAATTGAAAAAGCAAAAATTCTCCATGTGTATGATGTACTTGACAGGGATTATTGTGTTATAGAAATCTTTCGGTATGACCCGAAAATGCTGGCAAGTGGAAACTATGTTGATGTATGCTCCCTTTATGCCCAGTTCAAAGGCAGCAAGGATGAGCGGGTGCAAATAGAAATAGAAGGCTTGGTGAATGAAATCCTATGGTAAACATTCAAGGATTATATAAATTCAGAGATTTTTTTCAAAAGTATACAGATAATTATGTGTTGATTGGCGGCACTGCCTGTTCGATTTTATTCGATGAAGTCGGTGAAAATTTCCGTGCAACGAAGGTTCAATTCAAGGGCTCCCGCTTGCTGTTTATCGCATCGGGGAATCACTCTGCGTCGGTCATCAATAACGCCGGTCATAATACTGTTTGGTGCTGCAATGAATCCTGCGCAGGAATCCTTTAAGCGTATGAATGCCGGAATTCCTTCTCCGGTTCGATTCAGCAGAACAAATACGATCCTGTTGTTTTTCCGAAATGCCGTGATTTCCAGCTTGTCAGTGTACCGGCTGACCCCGATTCGAACGGAACCCTTCTCGATATAGTGGCTAAAGTGCTTTACATAGCTCTGAAGCTCGCGCTTTATCAGTTGCTTTTGATCCGTGTCATAAAAGAATGGTGCATCGCAGAAGTTCTGCACATGGTTGGGACCGCCCACTTCGTTCAGGACCAGGTTCCAGTCCAGGAAAACGTTCATACCCGCATTCAGATTTCCGATAATGTCATGGGCATACTTCTGTGCGTTCGCCAAATGATCCTCTGCACTGTATTTGCTGAATTCAATGCACGCTTCGGACAGCAGAAGTTTCTTCCCCGGGAAGCGTTCCCGGATCATTTGGAGCGCTTCAAAGTGATCGCCGCTATACCAATGGAATGCAATGCCGGCAACCATGTGGTCTGTCTCTGCATCGATGATGATCTCCGCCCATTCAAAGGCCCGTTCTTTGTTGTGGTCCCAGATATAGATTTCAATGTCATCCAGGCCATGCGCAGCGAGTGAGGGCCAGATATAGTCCCGCAGGAATGCCTTTTCCTCTTGAGCCGTGTAAACGCAGGAGTCCCAGTTCTGAACGGCCTTCGGTTCATTCTGGAGTGTCAGCATCGTCACATGGAAGCCACGTTTCCGATACTCCTGGATGTATCTGCAGATGTATTCTGCCCAGCGTTTCCAATAACATTCCTTGAGCTTTCCACCGTGATTTCGTTCCCCATTGGTCTTCATGTAAGCAGGCGGACTCCAGGGGGACAGCATGATTTCCAGCTTGCCGCCATACGATTTTTCCGCATCCTCCAGCATCGGGAGAATATACTTCTCGACCCGCTCAAAGGAAAAGCCTTCAAGCTGTGCATCGTCTTCATTGCCATCCGCCTCGTAATGGCCGAGTGAAAAGTCGCAGCTGTCGATGGGGATTCGGACAAAGCGGTAGCTCATCTCGCCTTTTCCAAAGTATTCGCCCAGCATCTGCTTTTTTTGTTCCGGGTCCATTAGCGAATAGACATAGGCCGCAGATTCCGTAATGGCACCGCCGAATCCATCCATCTGCTGATAGGTGACCTGGGGGTAGAGATTGATCACCCACTGTTCTCTGCCGCCGTCGTCACAAAATGGGATGACCTGTTCTTCTGTGAGTCTTTCTTTTCCTTCGTAGGTAGTTGAAATCGTTCTTAACTCCATGATGATCTACACCTCTAAGAATCGTTTTATCAGGCTGCCGGGACGGAAGCACGAATGTCAAGCGCCGATCGGCAGCGTATCCATATCCGACTGGTTCATGCCTCGATGGTTTCCGGAACGGTTCTGATGACTGCCTCGAGGCATTCAAATACTTTTTTGTAGAGCTTGGCCTGCAGATAGGCGGATACGGAAAAGCCGCCCAGCAGCACCATGGCGAAAATATGGAACGTTTTTACAGCAGCTTCTGCAGGGTCAATGAGGCCGCTGACCATCAGAAAAGCATCCAGGCCGATGATTGCAATGCCCAGCAGGGAGAAAAGGTTTCCGTCCCCTCGCGGGGATAGGCTGCATCTGGCAAACCTGCATAGAGACTGCGGGGGTGCCGGAGGGAGAAGTTGTAGGAACCTCACAAAGAGCATACCACATCTCCTGCCACTATGCAATTGTTTTTTGACAATTTAATCAAATAAAAGGTCCATAGCGAGGACCTCTGCGTTAGAATCAATCTGCTGCTAAAGATCAACACAGGAAGAGGCAGTCGCTATGGACTACTCCAATCATATCACAAATTATCATACAAATCGCATTTTCTTTGTCAATCATAACAGAAGGGACGAAAGCTCAAATGCCTTCGTCCCCAAAACGGTTATATATTTCGTATAAATTGTTGTAAACTTGCAATGAAAACATCTACAAGTTTAGTTAATTGTGCATTTC
>ERZ773104.1215-NODE-1215-length-35233-cov-6.201063_pt1 | contig 35233 bp, 26 predicted proteins | sample MGYA00511920_ERZ773104 | MGnify/ENA primary metagenome ERZ773104 (study PRJEB29015, sample SAMEA2737857) | human gut metagenome | biome: human gut; feature: human-associated habitat; material: faeces | place: China | collected 2012 ... | reverse complement strand
TTAAATGCGAAGCCACGGCAAATTCCGTTACTGGGCACGTATGCGTGAACAGTAATAAAAATAGGCAGATGCCAGTTTTCCTCCTTGCAAATCCCCCCAACTTGTTATATACTTAAATATACTATGTTATTATAGTAATGAAAGAACGAAAAAAGGAAGGAATTACCGATGACACTGTTAGAAAATTGGCGCAATCTGGCATATGGTGACGGGCTGGATGATAAAAAGAAAGAGGAACTCTGGTCTGGATATTTTACGATTGAGAAAGGCATTTACGAGCAGATTCTTGCAAACCCGACTGAGGTTGTAGAAGGTACCGTTAAGGAACTGGCTGAGAAGTATGATACCGAAGTTATGATCATGACCGGTTTCCTGGATGGAATCAATGAGAGCTTAAAGGGCTATGAGAACCCGATCGAGACCATGGATGAGGATACCAAGGTTAAGATTGAGATCGACCCGGAGAAGTTATATTACAACATGGTAGAGGCAAAGGCTACCTGGCTGTATGAGCTTCCGCAGTGGGATGCAATCCTGACTGAGGAGAGAAGAACAGAGCTGTACCGCGAGCAGAAGGCATCTGGCACAGTCCGCAATACACATAAGATTTACCCGAATGATCCGTGTCCATGCGGAAGCGGTAAGAAATATAAGAAGTGCTGCGGAAAGAATAAATAATAGATTTATGAATCAGAGAAGCACATCCGGAACACAGAGAGAACCGGATGTGCTTTTTTTTATGGAAATATAGGACGTGCTCTTGTATAATAGATATAGAGAAAAGACAGCAGACGAATGATGGCAGGAGGCATGATAAAAGAATGGCAGGTACAAAGCAGTGGAGGGCGGCAGATGGGAGACTGCAGCCGGGATTTCAGACAGCAGGTTTTACATTGAAACAGGTGGGAAAACTGCAGGCGCTGGGAGCGCAGACACTGTATTTTGAACATGAGAAAAGCGGGGCGTCCCTGTTTTATATCAGAAATAAAGATACAAACCGGGGATTCTCGATTTCCTATCGGACACCGCATCTGGATGAGACGGACACGAATCATGTGTTTGAGCATTCGGTACTTGCTTCCTCTGATAAATATCCGAGTAAGGATATTTTTTTTGATCTTTGCAGCAAGACATACCACACATTTGTAAATGCATTTACCTATATACCATTTACGGCATATCCGGTGTGCAGCCAGAGCGAGGAACAGCTGCTTAAGATGGCAGATGTGTATTTAAGCTGCATGAAAGCGCCGGGAATCCGGCGGGAACGCCGCTTTTTTGACCGTGAAGCGGTCCGCTATGAGCTGCGCGACCGCGAAAGCCCGATTACGCTGGCAGGAACGGTGTACAGCGAGGATTTCGGCATGCTGAATGATACAGATAATGAGGCACTGCGGAATGTTTTGCGGGCGCTGTATCCGGGGGAGACGGCGGCAAATGCGAATGGACAGGCGCACCGTTTTTATAAGGATCTGACGTATGAACATACGATGGAGATGTATGATCGATTTTATCGGTTCGATAATGCTCTGATTTTGTTGTATGGGGATCTGGACTGGAAACGGTTTCTGGCATTCCTGGATAAAGAGTATCTGTGTGATGCAAAGAAAAGCTATGGAAAAGAAGACGGATGGAGTTTCCAGTCAGGCAGCGGGCGACAGGAAAAACAGGAAATGCAGAATATAGGGATGAGTGCGTTTTACAGCCCCGAGCCAGATGGTTTGGAAAATGGGGGAGAATCATTCTTCCGTCAGGCAACCGTTCCCAGTCCTGCTTACCGGGGAGACGCATCGGAGAATGCGGCGGTGGTATCGTATGCGATGGATCTGAGCGGCATTTCATGGGAAAAGCTGATCCAGTACAGCATCATTGCGGGAATGATGAATGTGGATGGATCGGTTTTCAGGGAAAAGCTGCGGACGGCGGGCATCCATTGTGATGCGAGTGCATCGGTGATGATGGAGGCAGAAAATCCATTTTTTGTTTTCGAAATGACAGACAGCAGTCCGAAGGATGCAGAACGGTTCCGGCAGGTGTCGGATGAGACATTATGCGAGATGCAGGAGCGCGGGATCGACCCGTCAGTGGTGGAGACGGCGCTCAAGGCGCGGGCGATACATGATTATACGGCAGGCGAAGATACGGATGTATTTGCGGATTCGATCGTGCCGGAAGTCAGCCTGAAATGGGCATTGACGGGCGATGCGGATGTGTATGCGGATGAGGCGGCAGCCTATGATTCTCTGGATGCAGGGACGGCACAGGCGGAGATTCGCCGGTTTGCGGCAGAGCTTGGCGCGGCGAAGCGGCGGGTTCTTGTCACGACGATTCCGACGCCGGGGATGGCAGAGGCGATGGAGCAGGAGCGCGACGCGTATCTGGCGCAGATGAAGGCGGAGATGAGCGAGGCAGAGCTGGATGCGCTGATTGCGAAGACCCTGGATTTTGATGCGTGGAATGCGTCGGAGTGTTCGAATGCGGATTTTATGATCCGGGTCGATGAGCTTCCGCCGCCGGAAGAGACGCCGGAATATCAGATATATGAGATAAATGGGATTTCGGTCTATGAATCGCCGTCGGATCTGGAAGCGATCAGCTATAACCGTTTATACCTGGATTTGAGCGGCGTGCCGGAAGAGGACCGTTTTTACATTCCTTTATATACAATGTTTGTTTCAGAGCTTGAAAATGCCCGGTATGGCAGAATGGAAAAGGAAAATCAGATTGAGCGCTATCTGCATGATTTTTCCATGAATGAGGGACATCCGGAGGTTCGGGCGGGACGAAACAGCCATCCGACGCTGGCGGTCAGCTGGTATGGGATGGCGGAGGATTATGAAGAGAGCCTGTATGTCCTGTTGGAACTCTTATCACATCCACTCTGGAGAGATAAGAATGCGGTTCTTCAGGCACTGGATGAGACGATTCCGTCCTGTGATGAGTCGCGCAGTGATGCGTATTCGCTGGCGGTGCGTCTGGCGGCATCTGGCTATAGCATCAATACGCGGTATCAGGAATATGTCGGCGGACAGGCGTTTTATGAGTTTTTGAAAAAACTGCGCGGGCGACTGGAACAGGAGGATGCAGCGATCTTCCAGCTGGCAGAGAAGATGGAGGAGGTGCGCGACCGCATCCTGCATGGAACAGCGGTGACGATCCTTCATGTTGCACCGAGGGAAAATCTGGAATGGATGCGGAACTGTGCAGGGCGGATTCTGGGAAATCTGCGGGGAGAACAGATGCCAGACCATGAGAATAAAACGGAAAACAGAGGGGAAAATGCTGGGTATACTTTCCCGGTTCCGGCGCGCAGGGAGGCGGTAATTGTGGAGAGCTCCAGCCAGTATACCGTCTTTTCGGCAGAGCTGAGCGCTGTAGATGGATTTTCCGGGCGGATTCTTCCGTATGTAAATGCGCTGGATGACCGGTATTTTGTGCCGCAGCTCCGTTTTCAAGGCGGCGCATACAGCGCGTCGTTTGCATTTACGCCGACGATGGACCGGATCGTGGCGAGTACATACCGGGATCCGAAGGTCAGTGAGACGATCGAGGCGATCCGGGCGGCAGCGGGTGTATTGGAAAAACTGCAGCTTTCGGAGGCAGATCGGAATGGCTATATTTTAAGCAGTTACGGCAATGCGACGGCGCCGTGCGGATGCCTGGGACGGCGGATGGCAGCGATGCAGTATGCGTACAATGGCCTGGATATTGTACAGATCCGTCGTTGGACAGAGGAGATCCGTGAGACGACCGCAGAGGATCAGAAAGAGGCGGCGCGGATCATCCGGCGGCTTCTGGAAGAAGCGTGGATTGTGACGACTGGAAATCAGACGGCGATCGAGATGGATCGAGACTGCTTTGACCGGATCCGGGATTTCCGCAGTAAAATGGCTGAATAACTAGATCCATATTTATAGGGAGGTAGAGAGAATGCGTACAAAGCGATTGGGAGACATGCTTTTGGAGCTGGGACTGATCACAGAAGGGCAGCTTAAAGAGGCGCTTGACTATCAGGCGAAGGAGAAAGAACGTCTGGGAACAACGCTGGTCAAGCATCATTATATCACGGAAGGTCAGCTGATCGATGCGCTTCGCATGCAGCTGGGCATTGACTATATTGATTTGACGCGGGTCGATATCAGCCCGGAACTGTCGCGTTTTGTGCCGAAAAACCTGGCAAAGAAAATGACGATCGTACCGGTGCGTATTTCCAAAGACCAGCTTTATCTGGCAATGGCGGATCCGCTGAACTTCATGGCGATTGAGGAAGCACAGCATACTTCCAAAAAGAGAATTGTGCCGATGATCGCCTCTGAACCGGCAGTGAAGCGTGCGATCAATATTTTGTATGGCAACGAGGGAGCGGCAGAAGCGATGGCGCAGATGCAGGCAGAGACGGCAGCGGCACAAGAGGTGCGTCAGGGGCAGGGGCAGATGGCGGAAAGAGAAAGACAGGAAAATGTGACACCGATGATCCGCCTGGTCAATTCGATTATTGAGCGTGCCATTTCGGAAAATGCTTCGGATATCCATTTTGAGCCGACGGAGGAGGAGATGGTCGTCAGGATGCGTATCGACGGGCAGCTTCATCGGATCATGACGATCCCGTCGGAACTCAAGGATTCGGTCATTTCGAGGCTTAAAATCATGTCCCAGCTCGATATCGTCGAAAAAAGAATTCCGCAGGATGGTCGTGCGGTGATGCATTTAAGAGGAAAAGATATTGATATGCGTATATCCACCCTTCCGACCCTGTATGGAGAAAAAGTGGTTATCCGTATTCTGAAACGAAATGAGGAGACGCTGAACCGCCGCGGTATCGGTATTCCGGCAGTGGAGGATGCAAAGATTGATACACTTTTAGGGCTTACTTCCGGAGTTATCATGATTGTAGGACCGACTGGTTCAGGTAAATCTTCGACGATGTATACGCTGATCCGCGAACTTCTTTCGGATCGGACCAACCTGATTACACTGGAGGATCCGGTGGAATACCATATCAAGGGCGCGACACAGGTGCAGATCAATGAAAAAGTGGGGCTGACCTTTGCATCGGGCCTGCGCTCCGTTCTGCGTCAGGATCCGGATATCATCTGCGTCGGCGAGATCCGTGACGGTGAGACGGCGGAGATCGCGATGCGTGCGGCAATGACGGGACATCTCGTTATCACCACGATTCATACGGAAGATGCGATCTCGGCGATTGACCGTCTGCGAGATATGGGCGTAGCCCCATACCTGATTGCGGCGGGACTGCGAGGCGTTATTTCCCAGCGTCTGCTGAGAAAAATCTGTCCGAACTGCAAGACCCAGATTCAGCCGCCGAAAAAAGCACTTGAGATGGCAGGAATCCCGGAGATTCCTGGAAAATTATACTGGCAGGGAGCCGGATGCGATCAGTGCTTCCATTCGGGATACCGGGGCAGAATCGGTGTGTTTGAGGTAATGCTGATTCAGGAGGAGCTGCGACGGTGCATTCTGGAAGGAGCTGACCGGACACGTTTCTTAGAGGCAGCCAGAAGAGCGAGCCAGTATGTTCCGATGCTGGAACACGCGCAGAAGCTGGTAGAAGAGGGTGTTTCGACGGTGGACGAGGTGATCCGGACGCTGCTGGCGCTGTAAATGGTGCAGAAAGAGAAGAGGAGACAGATGGTATGTATGGAATCGAGGAATTAATCGCGCTGGCAGCTGAAAAAAGGGCATCGGATGTGCATCTGATTGCAGGGCTGCCGCCAAAATGCAGAATTGACGGCAGAATCGAGACGCTGACGGATGGCGGGCTGACGCGTGAGGATTGTGAGGAATATGGACGCCAGCTGGCAGGCAATGCGGCAGATCAGATCGAGGCGATCGGACAGCTGGATTTTAGTGCTTCGTTTGCGGGACGGCGTCTCCGTGTGAATCTGTTCCGGCAGCAGGGCGCGCTCTCTGCGGCGATCCGTCTTCTGGGCAGTACGATTCCGAACCTGTCGGAGCTGGGGCTTCCGGAAGCAGTGAATCAGTTTTCAAGCTGGAATAAAGGCATTATTCTGGTAACCGGCGAGACGGGAAGCGGCAAGTCAACGACGCTGGCGGCAATTTTAAATGAGATCAACCAGAATCGTCCGCTCCATATGATTACGCTGGAAGATCCGATCGAGTATGTCTATGAACCGGCGCAGGCGATCATCAACCAGCGCGAGGTGGGCGTGGACGTAGAGAGCTATGATAAGGGGCTTTATGCGGCGCTCCGTGAGGACCCGGATGTCATTCTGATTGGAGAAATGCGTGATCCGGCGACGATCGAAACGGCACTGATGGCGGCGGAGACGGGACATCTTGTTTTTTCCACTATTCATACCAATTCGGCAATCGACAGCATTGACCGGATTGTGGGTGTTTTTCCAGAGGATAAACAGCCGCAGATCCGGATGCAGCTCTCGATGACGCTGCGGGCGGTGCTGTCACAGCAGCTGGTGCCGAGGGCGGGCGGCCAGGGCAGGGCGGCAGCTTGTGAGCTTATGATGCTAACGCCGGCGATCCGGAATCTGATCCGCGATGGAAAAACACCGCAGATGCAGAGCTATCTGCTTTCTAGTGCAAAAGAGGGCTCTATTACGATGGATAATTTTCTGATTCGTATGGCGAAAGAGGGCGTGATCACACCGCAGACGGCAGTCGATGCGTCCCAGAACCCGCAGGAACTGAGAGAGAAACTGGCGGCGGTGCAGTATTAATAATATGGTAAAAACGGGTGAATGAAGCCTGCGAGGAATGCAGATTACTTGAAAACATAAAAATGTATGTTTGTGTAAATACTGAGATTGTAGCGAAAGTTTGAACAGTATATTTTTGACAATGTTTTTATGTTTCAGGAGGAATTTTATGCAGGCAGGTAAATCAAGCATCCAGTTTGAGCATCCACCCATCATCACATCGGCGGCATCGATCGTGGGGCAGACGGAAGGCGAAGGACCGCTGGCAAGTTTTTTTGACCGGGTGGAGCCGGATCCGACGTTTGGGAAAAAGTCGTGGGAGGAGGCGGAGAGTGAATTGCAGCGCCAGACGGTGCAGAAATGCCTGGATAAGGCGGGCAGACAGGCGGCGGATGTGAATTGCCTGTTTGCGGGAGACCTGTTGGGACAGATTGTGGCGACCTCGTTTGGTGTGGAGTCGTTTGATATCCCGTTTTTCGGGCTTTACGGCGCCTGCTCGACGATGGGAGAGGCGATGATTCTGGGGGCGATGGCAGCAGGGGCTGGCTATGCGGACCGGGTTCTGGCGCTGGCGTCGAGCCATTTTGCCTCGGCAGAACGGCAGTTCCGGTTTCCGCTGGCGTATGGGAATCAGAGACCGCAGTCCACAACCTGGACGGTGACCGGGTGCGGGTGTGTGATGATCGAGGGAAATGAGAAAAATGAAGGGAAAGATGGGCGCAGAGCGAAAGAAAATGCGTCAGAATCACTGAAAAATGCTGGACAGGAAAAATTGCATCCCAAATTTCAACCTTGTATCCCAGCTGCCACCCCCGGAAAGATCGTCGATATGCAGATGCGCGATTCCATGAACATGGGGGCGGCAATGGCGGTGGCGGCGGTAGACACAATCTTGCAGAATTTCCGTGATTTTAACCGGAAACCATCTGACTATGATCGGATCATCACTGGCGATCTGGGAATGGTGGGGAAGGAAATCCTGCTTGATTTTATGCGCGAGGCGGGACAGGATATTTCCAGCATCCATATGGACTGCGGGATCGAAATGTTTGACCCGAAGACGCAGGATACCCATTCGGGCGGGAGCGGCTGTGGTTGCTCGGCGGCGGTGCTGTGCGGCTATATTCTTCCGAAAATACAGGTGGGTGAGTGGAAACGCGTCCTGTTTGTGCCGACCGGGGCGCTGCTGTCCCAGATCAGCTTTAATGAGGGGCAGAATGTGCCGGGGATTGCCCATGGAGTGGTGCTTGAGGGAAAAGAATCGTTCGGTGAATGATAGGTATTTGCAAGAAACTTTAGAGAGGGAGCAAAAAAATGGACTATATCAAAGCATTTGTGACCGGCGGACTCCTCTGTGCCGCCGTGCAGATCCTGATGGATAAAACGAAACTCATGCCGGGGCGGATCATGGTACTTTTGGTGGTATGTGGCTCGATTCTCGGTGCGATCGGATTGTACGAACCGTATGCCAAATGGGCGGGTTCCGGGGCAACAGTGCCGCTGCTGGGGTTTGGGAATACGCTTTGGAAGGGCGTGCGGGATGGAATAGATAAGGATGGGGTTCTGGGGCTGTTCACCGGCGGATTCACGGCGGGTGCGGCGGGGATTTCCGGGGCGTTGATCTTCGGCTATCTGTCGTCGCTGATTTGCAAACCCAAGATGAAGGATTAGAGAGAAGACGAAAAAAGGAAAAGTAAAAGAAAGCAAAGCAAAAGAAAATCAAGTTGAGGAAATAAAAAGCTGCTGTAAAAGAGGCATATGAATGTCACTTTTTACAGCAGCTTTTTGCAGATATATTATTTTGCTGTTAATGCTCCGGATTCGCCGGGACAATCGGAATATTATTTCCATTTCGTCCACTTCCCGTCATCGGGCGTGGAACCGCAGAGTGGATCGGAGCCGATAGATTATCTGAATCGGGGCTGTAGCCCGGAGCTGAGAAATCGGCGCTCTCAGAAGGATGGATGATCGTGGACGAACCATTGTGAATCTTGCACTCGCCCGGCATGGAGAAGCGGGAATCGTCCGTTTCTCCGCCGTCTTCCGGAACAACCATAACTGTCTTGGAAATCTGCTGGTTCGTCGGGCAGAAGGCAGTCGAGATGCCGCCGGAGGCGGAGCAGATCGTCACGCGGGTGTGGTGATCGCAGGTCTCGGCCGGAACCGTGCCCTTCGCGAAATATTCAGTGTAGACGGCCGTTCCGCGCGGGTCACTGCTGCAGACGCCGGAAACCGGAAGCTTGCCGGATTTGCGGCATACGTCAGCAGTTTCAATGCTGTCCGGAACCGTAAATCCGGGGTCGCTTAAGCTCTCATGGACACGTGTCATGATATTTCGCCAGATGCGCTTGTGGTAACTGGTACCGCCGTTTGAAACGGTGCCGCCTTTTAATGGCTGGTTATTGTCGCACCCGCCCCAGATACCGGCAGTGTAGTACGGCGTAAAGCCTACAAACCAGACGTCGACGTTGCTGGTGGTCGTACCGCTCTTTCCGGCGCAGCTCATATTGGGAATCGCCGCTGTCGTACCGGTCGATTTAACCCCGGAACCGGAACGCGTATACATTGTATTGCTCTGCATAACATCCTGCATCGCGCTGGTTAAAAGATAGGCAGTAGAGTCTTTGAGCGCCTGCCGCGTCTCCGGTTCATTGTCGATCAGTATCTTTCCGTTGCGATCCAGGATCTTAGTAAAGAAGACAGGCTTCGTGTAGGTGCCGCCGTTGGCAATCGCCGCAAATGCATTTGTCAGTTCCAGGTTGCTGACGCCCTTTGTCAGACCGCCCAGTGCTGTCGAGAGAGTCTGATCCTGGCTTACGAGGGAAGTGATTCCCAGCCGTTCGGCATATTCGACACCGAGCTGCGGCGTTACCGTGTCCGCCATGCAGCGCAGGGCGACGACATCCGCGATCGTGCCCAGCAGTACGATGTTCATGGAATAGGTAATGCCGTCGCGGATCGTGTGATAGCCCTTGTAATCGCTGCCCCACCAGTTTCGGAACTCTTTTTCACCGGAAGAGTATGGTCCGTCATAGTAAACAGTTGATAGGGTCGCGCCGCAGGCATCCAATGCCGGGGCAAAGGAGGAAATGACCTTGAAGGTCGATCCTGGCTGCCGCAGGGAGTCGGTCGCACGGTTTAAGGTGCGGTTTGCCGTCTTCTGTCCGCGTCCGCCGTTGATTGCCTTGACATAGCCGGTGGACTGTTCGATCAGGACGAACGAGGTCTGCGGCTCTAAAATCATGGTAACTGATTCACCGAGAACGGTGCTTCCGTCCTGCGTGAGGGCGGTGCGGTACTCATCGATCGCCGTCTGCGCCTCTTCCTCGGAATTAAACAGCCCGTCAAAACCGCTTTGTCCCTTGACCTGCTGGATCCATGTTTTCAGAGTTTCCTGTGAATAATGCTGCGTTTCCCCGTCTGGATGGGTCAGGGAAAGGCGGTATTCAACCGAATAGCGAGCCGCGTCGTAGTTGGCAGGATTGTTGACTTCCTCATCGACGATCGCCTGAATCTGCGGATCCTGCGGGGTGTAAATCTGCAGTCCGCCGCTGAACAGAAGATTGGACGCCTGCGTGTCAGTATAGCCGAGCTGCTCTTTGAGCGCTTCGGTGACCTGGCTGATCAGCTCGTCCGTGTAATAGGAGTACGGTGTCTCATTTTCCTTGAGCGCCGTGTCGACATTCTGGATACGGGCGTAGACGTCGTCCGCCAGTGCTTCCTCCTGTTCTTCTTTTGTGATATAGCCCTGCTCATACATTGCCTGCAAAATGACCTTGCGCCGGGCGGCATTTGCCTCCGCGCCGCTGATCGGATTCAGCTTTGACGGATTCTGTGTGATACCGGCGATGACCGCGCACTCAGAAAGAGTCAGATCGGAGACGTTCTTATTAAAATAGCGCAGCGCCGCTGCTTTGACGCCCAGCGTATTGCTGCCGAGGTTGATCGTATTTAAATAGTTCGTTAAAATGACCTTCCGATCGACGTTTTTTGTCAGCTGCAGCGCCAGATATTGTTCCTGGATTTTTCGCTCGATTTTGGAACCCTTGCTTGTCTCCATACCGCCGTTGAAAACGGTATTTTTGATGAGCTGCTGGGTCAGGGTGCTGGCGCCGCCTTTATAATTATTTGTCAGGACGCCGACCACGGCGCGTGAAATGGAGCGCAGATCGATACCGCTGTGCTGCCAGAAACGCGAGTCCTCAATGGAGACGAACGCGTCAATTAGATCCTGAGGAAAATCCTCGTAGGATGCTTCGATTCGGTTCGAGTTGGAACCGACCAGCGTGTCAGTCACTTCCCCGGCGCTATTATATATAGTAGAAAAATATCCGCTTGGGGTGAAGCTGTCCGGGTTGAAGTCTGGCGAACTGTCCAGAATGCCTTTAAACATGCCGATAAAGGTGCTGGCACCCGTCACGCAGAGAAACAGAACAAGAACAAAGGCAGTCTTGAAGAAGGTCAGAAACAGCCGGTTGGCGTATTTCTTCTTCCGGGAATTGGCTGCCCGGATCCGTTTCTTGGTTGCTTTTACACCGTAATTCATGAGAACCTCCTTTGGGTTCGTAGTGGTTCATTCTATTAATAAATACAGTATTTCCAATTATATCAAAATTCATAGGATAAATAAATACTATTGTCATGAAGTTTTTTTTACGGTATCATAAAAGATAAGGTTTGTTAGTGAGCACGTATGCGTGAACAGTAACTGAGGTTTACAAGCAGTTAAAGAAGTGAAAAAACGTCCGTTTTAAGGATGCGTAGTGTATAGATGGAGGGTAACTGTTCAGCAGGTCTGCGCATTTACTGAACAGTTACGATGGAGGAATAATCATGAAAGAGCGCTATAAAATCGTCTATCAGGGCGGAGAGGGCGAGATTGTGGAGAAGAAGTCCCGCTTTATCGCGGAGATCCGCCCGGTGGAATCGGAAGAAGAGGCGACGGCATTTATTGCGGAAGTCAAGAAGAAATATTGGGATGCGAGACATCATTGTTCGGCATTTACAATCGGAGAAAATAACGAGGTGGCGCGCTGCAGCGACGACGGCGAACCGGCGCAGACGGCGGGACGCCCGATGCTGGATGTGCTGTTGGGACGCGAGCTTCACAACGTCTGTGCGGTTGTGACCCGGTACTTTGGCGGGACACTTTTAGGAACCGGCGGACTGGTGCGGGCATACGGCGGCGCGGTCCAGGAAGGTCTTAAAAACTGTGTGGTTCTGGAAAAATGCCTGGCTCGCAAATGGAAGGTCGGGACAGACTACAGCGGGCTTGGAAAGGTGCAGTACATTTTGGCAGAAGCAGAGCTGCCGATTCTGGACAGCGAGTACGGCGAGGGCGTGGATCTGACGATCCTGGTGCCGTTTGACCAGGCGGGAGCAGCGGAGAAGAAGCTCATAGAGGGCACAAATGGAAGATGCCGGATCGAAAAACTGGATGAAGTTTATTTTGGCATGGATGACGGAAAAATCATTTTATTGTAAAAAAAGATTGAATAATGGATAAAAAAATGCTAAAATAACAAGCTGTATTATTTTGTGGGCGGATCCTTTGCCAAAGACGAAACGGCAGGATGCTTGTCTGTGACAGAAAATAATTATTAATTAGTACATGTAATGAATCATCATAAGAAAAGAGAGTAAGCAGATATGAAAATGAAACGGGAAGATGTCAGAAACGTTGCAATTATCGCTCACGTTGACCACGGTAAAACGACGCTGGTAGACCAGCTGCTTCGCCAGAGCGGTGTATTCCGTGCCAATCAGGAAGTAGTCGATCGTGTCATGGACTCTAACGATATTGAGCGTGAGAGAGGTATCACGATTCTGTCCAAGAATACGGCTGTTAATTACAACGGCACCAAGATCAACATTATCGATACACCAGGACATGCAGACTTCGGCGGTGAGGTAGAGCGTGTTCTTAAGATGGTAAACGGCGTTATCCTTCTGGTAGACGCATATGAGGGCGCGATGCCGCAGACCAAATTCGTTCTGCGTAAAGCACTGGAACTGGATCTGCCGGTTATCGTATGTATCAATAAGATTGACCGTCCGGAAGCACGTCCGGAGGAGGTTGTGGACGAGGTTCTCGAACTTCTGATGGATCTGGATGCATCCGACGAGCAGCTTGACTGCCCGTTCTTGTATGCATCTGCACGTTCTGGCTATGCGAAGAAGAACCTGGACGATCCGAATGTGGATATGAAGCCGCTGTTCCAGACCATTCTGGATTACATCCCGGCGCCGGAGGGAGATCCGGATGCAGAGACACAGGTTCTGATCAGTACAATTGATTACAACGAGTATGTAGGACGTATCGGCGTTGGTAAGATCGACAACGGTTACCTGAAAGTAAATCAGGACTGCGTCATCGTCAACCATCATGAGCCGGACAAGTTCCGCAAAGTTAAGATCGGTAAGCTCTATGAGTTTGAGGGTCTGAATAAAGTAGAAGTACAGGAAGCAAAGATCGGTTCGATCGTAGCGATTTCCGGTATCGCAGATATCCACATCGGTGATACCCTGTGTTCACCGGAGAAACCGGAGGCAATTCCGTTCCAGAAGATTTCTGAGCCGACCATTTCCATGGATTTCATGGTAAACGACAGCCCGCTGGCAGGTCAGGAAGGTAAATTCATCACTTCCCGCCACATCCGCGAGCGTCTGATGCGGGAGCTGAATACCGATGTCAGCCTGCGTGTAGAGGAGACAGACTCCGCTGACTGCTTCAAGGTATCTGGCCGTGGCGAGCTGCATCTGTCCGTCCTGATTGAGAATATGCGCCGCGAGGGCTTTGAGTTCGCAGTCAGCAAGGCGGAGGTACTCTACAAATATGACGAGAGAAACCGCAAATTAGAGCCGATGGAGATCGCTTACGTCGACGTACCGGATGACTTTACCGGTGCTGTTATCCAGAAGCTGACCAGCCGTAAAGGCGAGCTGCAGGGCATGAGCCCGATCGGCGGCGGATACACAAGACTGGAGTTCTCGATTCCGTCCAGAGGTCTCATCGGCTACCGCGGCGAGTTCATGACCGATACAAAGGGAAATGGTATCTTAAACACCAGCTTTGACGGCTATGCACCGTTCAAGGGCGAATTAAGTTACCGCAAACAGGGATCCCTGATTGCATTTGAGGCAGGCGAGTCCATCACCTACGGTCTGTTCAATGCCCAGGAGCGCGGAACCCTGTTCATCGGACCGGGCGTTAAAGTTTACTCCGGCATGATTGTCGGACAGAGCGCAAAACCGGAAGACATCGAGTTAAACGTCTGCAAAACCAAAAAGCTGACCAACACCCGTTCTTCCAGCGCCGATGAAGCCCTTCGCCTTGTTCCGCCGAAAATCATGAGCCTGGAGCAGTGCCTCGACTACATCGATACCGATGAACTTCTCGAGATCACCCCGACCAGCTTACGAATCCGTAAAAAGATTCTTGATCCGACTCTGAGAAAGAGAGCGATGATCAGCCGTAAAAATAGCTAAATAATCGTAAAGTGGGAGCAGCCGCGCAAGCCAGCTGCTCCTTTTCGTATATTCAAGCGAGAGATATCCAGGAAACGACGCGCCCCGCCGTTTCCGTCCCTCTGCCGATCCCATTCCCTCTGTCGATTCATGTCCCCCACCCTGTCGAAATTTCCCCCTCACTTCTTCTTCTAAAACGGTCATTCCCCTCATACATATATACAGTAAGAAGCAGGACTCCAAGAACCTGCCGTGAAAAACTGCAAAAAAGAAGAGGAGAGAGATACTATGTCGGAAAAAATGATTGAAAACAACAAGGTTAGCGTGATTGGTGAGGTCGTATCGGAATTTACATTCAGCCACGAAGTATTCGGGGAAGGATTTTATATCGCAGACCTGGCAGTCAGCCGTCTGAGCGATCAGGTGGACGTGATTCCACTCATGATTTCAGAACGGCTTCTGGATGTATCGAAAGACTACCGCGGAATGACGATGGAGGCGATCGGCCAGTTCCGTTCCTACAACCGTCATGAGGGCGCGAAAAACCGTCTGGTGCTGTCTGTGTTTGTCCGTGAGATTCATTTCCTGGAAGAATTTACGGATTACACCAAAACCAACCAGATTTTTCTGGAAGGCTATATCTGCAAGGAGCCAATCTACCGGAAAACACCGCTGGGACGCGAGATTGCCGATATGCTGCTGGCGGTCAACCGTCCGTATGGAAAATCCGATTACATACCGTGTATTGCGTGGGGCAGAAATGCCCGCTATGCGTCCGGATTTGGCGTGGGAAGCCACGTGTGCGTGTGGGGGCGCGTGCAGAGCCGTGAATATACGAAGAAACTGAGCGAGACAGAGTGCGAGAAACGTGTGGCATACGAGGTGTCGGTCAGCAAGCTGGAGTGCGTGGAAGAATAGGATAGGTTTAGGATGTTACAGCAAATTTTGAAGCCGGTTATGCAATCGATAGGACATGATAAATGGCTGGTTTTGCCATAGCTTGCCAAAACAGATAAAATATGCTAGAATAAGGCAGTTTACAGAATTCGTAAAACGATTATTGGATGGATAGAAATAAAACACACAGGCCTGTGTGTAAAAAGACATCAGGAAAGACAGTCTGTGCGCCAGCGCAGCGGGAGGCACAGAAAGAGGAGAGGGAAATGAAAAAGGGGAAAGTTCATATCATCTTCGGCACCGGGATGGGAAAAACAGCGATGGCACTGGGACGTGGTGTCAGTGCAGCCATGCACGGCCGGAAGGTAATTATGATACAATTCTTAAAGGGAGTGCTGAGCCATGAGACAGCAGATGGGTTAAAACAGCTGGAGCCGGCATTTAAAGTATTCCGATTTGAAAAACAGAATGAGTATTATGAAAATCTCTCTGAAGAAGGCAAAAAGGAAGAGCTCTGCAATATTCAGAACGGGTATAATTTTGCAAAAAAAGTACTCTGTACCGGCGAATGCGATATGCTGATTCTGGATGAATTTCTTGGGGTGTTAGATCAGAAACTGGTCGGAGACGATGCTCTGGAAACACTGCTGGCAGCGCGCGAGGAGAATGTCGATCTGATTCTGACCGGAAAAGTATGCCCGGCTGGGGCAGAGGAGCATGCAGACGAGGTGACGCGCCTGGAATGCCTGAAGCCGTCAAACGATCATGCGTGCATGAACGGTTGACAAGTATTCAAAGTAATGCTAAGATAGAAAAAACAAGTAGAGGTTGCGTTGATTATCAGTAAGCGGTCGGATGCGGCAGGTGCAGGAGAAGACAGCTGAAAGGATGATACGCCGAAGGGCTGCGGCGCCTGTATCTGCAGTTCCTGGGTGCAGGATGAAGAATTCTGTAACTGTCATCGACAGATGGGGAGCTACTGGGAGTTTGGATTTGAATTCATAGAGCTGGCCGTCGTGCCAGCTTTTTGTACGCTCAGGACCGACAGGCTGCAAACATTCGTTTGAAGCGGGGACAGAAACGGACTCTGGAATAGAAACTCAGCCATCGTGCAAAAGAATAAGGAGGAAACAAAATGTCTATTTTTGAAGGAGCAGGCGTAGCGCTGGTAACGCCATTTCATGAGGATGGAAGCGTAAATTATGAGAAACTGGAGCAGATCGTAGAAGAACAGATCGCTGGCGGCACAGACTGTATTATCGCCTGCGGTACGACCGGCGAGGCGGCTACATTAAGCCATGAGGAGCACATCGAGGTGATCCGTTTCGTATGCCAGGTCGTAAATAAGAGAATCCCGGTTGTAGCAGGAACTGGTTCCAACTGCACAGAGACAGCGGTATATCTGTCTACCGAAGCAAAAAAGGCAGGCGCAGACGGACTTCTGCTCGTATCCCCGTATTACAATAAATCAACCCAGAAGGGTTTAAAGGTTCATTTCTCAGAGGTCGCAAAGGCAGTTGATCTTCCGATCCTTCTGTACAATGTACCGAGCCGTACCGGCGTCAATATCACCCCGGAGACGATCGTGGCACTGTGCAAGGAATATGAGAACATCGTCGGTGTCAAAGAAGCAAGCGGCAATTTCTCCGCGATCGCACAGATTGCAAGCCTGTCAGGCGGATCAGTTGATATTTACTCCGGCAACGACGACCAGACGGTTCCGATGATGGCACTGGGCGCAAAGGGCGTTATCTCCGTATTATCCAACGTGGCACCGCGTCAGGTACATGATATGTGCGCGGCATTCAAGGCTGGCGATGTAGCGAAGGCAAGACAGATGCAGATAGATGCAATTCCACTGATTGAGGCGCTGTTCTGCGAGGTAAACCCGATTCCGGTTAAGGAAGCGATGAACATGATGGGCGAGGAAGTGGGTCCGTTCCGTAAACCGTTAGTGGATATGGAACCGGCAAACCGCGATCGTCTGAGAAGAGAACTGGTAAATTACGGAATCAGCCTGAAAGAGTGATAGGATCGTTACTGTACACGGGTAGGCACTTTTGAAACCGAAAGTGCCGTAAGAAAACGTGGTGGCAGCAGGAATTTGCCGTATTGAAATGCGAAGCCACGGCAAATTCCGTTATTGGGCACGTATGCGTGAACAGTAACATAAGATCCGTTAAAACGGGCAGTGAAACAGAATGCAAAAATCAGATTCGGAGGCGTGCGGCAGGGCGCTGCACCTCTGAATTTTGAATGAGATAGGGAAATGAGGTTTTAACAGATGGTACGAGCAATTATGCATGGCTGCAACGGCGCCATGGGACAGGTTATTTCCGGAATCGCAGCGAAGGACGAAGAGATTTCTATCGTTGCGGGTATTGATATGAGAACCGAGCAGAAAAATGATTATCCGGTTTTTGCGTCTCTGAACGAATGCAAGGTAGAAGCGGATGTTGTGATTGATTTTTCCAATGCAGCAGCTGTCGATGAACTTCTCGACTGGTGTGCAGAGAAGAAAATGCCGGTTGTTCTGTGTACGACAGGACTTTCCGAGGTACAGCTGGCAAAGGTAGAAGAGACGGCAGAGAAGACAGCTGTTCTTCGCTCTGCAAATATGTCTCTTGGTATCAATATGCTCTTAAAGCTTCTGAAAGAAGCAGCGCAGATTCTGGCTCCGGCTGGATTTGATATTGAGATTCTGGAGAAACACCACAATCAGAAGGTGGATGCTCCGAGCGGTACGGCGATTGCGCTGGCAGATTCGATCAACGAGGCGATGGGCAATACATACCATTACAAATACGATCGTTCCGCTACACGTGAGAAACGTGATGCGAATGAGATCGGTATTCAGGCGATCCGCGGCGGCACAATCGTAGGCGAACACGATGTCATTTTCGCTGGTCAGGATGAGGTGATTACCTTTAATCATACAGCTTATTCCAAGGCGATTTTCGCAAAGGGTGCGGTACAGGCAGCCAAGTTCCTGACAGGAAAGCCGGAAGGACGGTATGATATGGCGGATGTGATCGGCTAAGAGATTTTATACAGATGTGAAAATGAAACCCCGGCTGTGAGTAAGTTTATCCACTCACAGCCGGGGTTTTCATTTCTGGAATTTTTTCTGCCCTTGTGTTTGTGGATGAAAGCTTCTGAAAATCAATTTGTCAAGGTTAGAGTATCATTTTTTTACATCTTGTGTAAAAAAATGACATCTTGTGCAGTGCAAATTGTAGAAAAATAAAACAAATGATAAGATGAATACAACAAGAAAAGCTTGAAATCGTGAAAAAGAAGAAAAACTCCAGAATTAAAAATAAAAAACACATGAAAGATAGCTTTTCGATTAATAAAAATACGAGGAGGTATGAGGATGAGAAAACGCAAATGGATGAAGGTGGGTGCCTGCGCACTCAGTGCCGTTTTGATCATGGGCCTGTATGCCGGACCGGCTTTTGCCGAATGGATAGGTACAGGAAGTGCAAGAGCCTACATCCTAAACGGACAGGTGCAGACAGGCTGGCAGCAGATCGATGGAAAATGGTATTACCTGAATGAACAGGGAGCACCGCAGATCGGCTGGGTAAAAGACGGGGACAAACAGTATTTCTGTACGGCGTCGGGGGAAATGGTCAGCGGTGTCGTATGGATCAATGGAAAAACCTATTATTTTGGCACACCGGACAGTGGAGAGATGGCAACGGGCGTTGTCAGTATCAACGGAATTCCTTATACGTTTGAAAACGATGGCACATCGTTCGGCGGCCGCAAGCCGAGACCGGCGAGAAGCTTTGAGGTAAAAGTGGCAGAAGACGGAACGATGACCATCTTAGAGACGACCAATGCCGATACACCGAAGCTGAATTCCAGAACATCCAAAGAACGCAGACATTCTGGAGGCGGCGGTGGAAGTGAAACGCCGAGTGTGGTACCGAGTGATGCACCGGCGACGAAAGAACCGACCGAAAATCCGACGCCGAGCGTGAAACCGACCCAGCCGGGAGAGACGGAGGGGGATACAACAACGGAGCCGCCGCATGCAACAACGGGGGCTCCGTGGGCGCCGGATCCATCGGAGGCACCGGAGCCAACATCGGGAGCATCGGAGGCACCGCAGCCAACAAGTCCGTGATCAATCTGAAACTAAGAGTATGAAGTGAAAATAATCGGCCAAGTTCAGATTTGAGGCGATTACAATCATCTATAATTTAACCTTGTTTTTGCTCTCCTGCATATAGGATGATGGAAACAGATTCATATACTCTCGAGCTCTTTCCTGCGTATGTGCAGGGAGGAGCCCGGGAGTATGTAAGTTAGAGTGATGAGAAAGAAACGGCGTGTCTGAGGGGAGTGCCACTGAAATGGAGCACTTAAAAAGTCGTTAAAGGAGGTGCCAGAATGAAATCAGCTTACTGTATCGCCATTACGGCGTGCCTGACTGTCATCTGGCTGTATGAGGAAAAGAAAAAGCGGGGGATGGCGGGAAAGCTTTGCTGGAAAGCAGCGGCCGGGTATCTGATTACGCGCTTTGTATTCTTTGCCATTTCTAATCAGGAGGTTCATGGCTTCCTGGAAGTCATGGCAATGGATCTGGTGACAGCCGGACTTTTATATATTTTGTCCGGGAAAAACGGAAGCCGGGAATCAGCGTGGGAATGCCTGTATCTTTATATCTGGAATCCGATCCCGGTATTATCTGTTCTTTCACAGGGCAAAAAGCGGATGCTTTTTATCTGGCTGGCGGTATTGATTCTTTTCATGGGCAGTTCGTGGATAGAGCGCTTCAGAGCGCGCCTTGGAATAGAAAGATTCAAAAAAATTGAAATTCTTCTCACGGCTGCGGGAACTGGCATACTCTGGGCGCGGGATATCACCGAAGAGCGCTTCGGACAGTGCAGTCCGGGAGATGAATTTTATCCGCTGATGCTGATGTTTTTTGCGGTACTGGGTGTGGGAACCTGTGTATATGGAATCGCTTCTTATGTTGGAATAATACATGAAAATGTCAAATTCCTGAATCGAAAGTCGAGCTGGATGAAGCAAAAGCGGCACGCTGCGTATCAAAACGAATGACGGGGAGTGAAAAAATAGATGCCGGGAAGAGCTTGGGAATAAAATCCTGTGAAAAGAACACAGAGTCGGAAAAGACCGGCGCGCCCTGGTCCGGCCGTGACTGGTGTATGGCAGCAGGATTGACAGTTCTCTTTGCTGTGATGGCATTTGTGAATCTTGGAAGCATGAAGGCACCGCAGACTGCGTATGAATTTGAAAAAAATGATAGCCACGGAAATGAGATGGTGCTTCGGTTTGATGGAAGTGTGACTATCTCAGAAGCGCAGGTTTATCTGGGTGGAAAGGAGAAGAGACATTTTGTATGCTCGGTTCCGAATGCCGAGGGAGATGGTTGGGATGCCATCGGGGAAGAGACAGAATTGTTATCTGTATACTGCTGGAATCCAGTGGAAATTCATTACCGCACTTACGAACTAGGGATCGTGTCGATGGATGAGAGTGCAGAGGTTCTGGAAATCGTTCTTCTGGATCCGGATGGAAATCCGATCCTTCCATCCAATGCAGATGATTATCCAGAGGCATTTGATGAGCAAGAATTGTTTCCGGCGGATACAACCTATGAATACCAAAGTATGTTTGATGAGGTTTACCATGCCAGAACGGCAAATGAGATAGTAGAAGGGCGTACAATTTATGAGACAACGCACCCACCGCTTGGAAAATGGTGGATGAGTCTGGGAATCCGCGTATTTGGAATGACACCGTTTGGATGGCGGTGTGTATGCGCTCTGTTTGGCATCCTGATGGTGCCGGTCAGCTATGCGTTTATGCGGAAAATCAGCCGGAGTACATGGATTGCCTCATTTGCAGCACTGTTGATAGTCTTTGATTTCATGCACTTTACATTGTCAAGAATCGGAACCATTGATGTGATAGTGGGATTTTTTATCCTGCTTACCTTTTATCTGATGTATCTGGTGCTGGATGACCTGAAAATGGGATGCAGCTGGAAAACGGTGTGTCTGATGATTTTAAATGGCATGGCAGCTGGAGCGGCGATGGCATCGAAGTGGACAGGGGTATATGCCTGCGCGGGGATTGCAGTCCTCTTTTTTACATTTTTGTTCCGGGAATATGGGACAGCTGCGGCACGGACCAGAAAGGGAATGTCTGGACAGGCGGCGATAAGTTACCTGGCGGGGCTGTCTGTCATCTGTATCGCTGCATACATTTTGATTCCGGCAGTGATTTACGTTGCATCCTATCTTTCTTATGGAAATGGTATGGGAAATGGAAATGTTTTCCAGACTATGTGGGAAAATCAGCAGCTTATGCTTCATTACCATGAGAAAACGGTGTTTGAACATCCATATGCCTCTGAATGGTATGAGTGGGCCTGGATTAAACGACCGCTTCTGGATGCATACACGTCGCTTAAGTCTGGTAAAATCAGTGTGGTTTCAACTTTTGGAAACCCGGTAATCTGGTGGTCGGCAATTCCGGCGCTATTTTATACTATATACCTGTGGCAGATTCGACAGGATAAAATAGCGGGATATCTGTGCATTTCCTATGCTTCTATGCTGTTTCCGTGGTTATTTATCCACAGAACCGTGTTTATCTATCAGTATTTTGCGTGCAGTATGATACAGATTTTAATGCTGGGAAATTGTCTGCATTTTTTCTGGGAAAGAGATCCGAAACGAACCAGGAAAGCAGCGTTGCTGTATCTTGCAGCGGTGATCGGCGCGTTCCTTCTTTTCTATCCGGTGCTGTCTGGATATCCGGTAAAACAGGAATTTGCCGAGCAGTGGCTGGAATGGCTGGAAGGTTGGGTGTTGTCATGAAAGAAAAAAAGAGAGACTGGGCGATCAGCGCTGGCTTTCTGGGGGTGCTTTTGACGGCTTATGTGATAAATTATAGATTTGGTTTTCTGGAAATTCTTGATTTTCATATCGAGAAAGTAAAGAAAGCATACCCGGCTTATTTTGGCACCTATGACCGGATGGGTGAATTGACTGCATGGTTGAATAAAATCGAAAATCTGTTCTGTATCGGACGGAATGGACAGCATCGCTACAATAACATGGATCATTCGATGATGACAGCATTTTGTGCAGTGGATCTCCTTCTGGCAGGAAGTGCGGATAAGGAGCATATCTGGAGTGTGAATACAGAAAAAGCGTATCATGAGAAAAAATAAACTGCCTAAAAACCACAACTTTCAGTTCGGAAAAGCCCTGCCTGTGAGCCGCATCATCTTTACAGATTTTTTTCTATTTGTTATAGTAAAAATGGAGAGGCACCTGCGGGAGGAATGCAGATGTCAGAGAAACATAGAAATGCACAAAAATCAATGCCGCAAAGCAGAAAGCTGTTTAAATATCAAAAACGGAAGATTCGCCGCTATCTGAAACGCGTCCGCTGGCGGAGAAAGCGGAGGCAGAGGTATTTTCTGTATGGACTTGCACTGGCTGTATCCATGTACCTGGCGAGTATATGGAAGATGCGGGAACGGATCTGGTCGATCCGAGAGATGGATGTGATCGAGTATGAACTGCCGGAGGGGGAAAGAGCAGAGAATGGGGAGGAGGAAGCGTCAGCAGACCGGCAGGAGAAGAGAACAGTTGAACGGGAAAATGCCGGGGAAACATACGGAGCGACAGAAAAAACGGGAACTTCCACGAAAATCCGTCTGCATCTGAAGACCGGAGAGCTGGAAATCCTGCACGAACGGGTGGAATCAGAAGGAGAGTGACTGTTTGCGGCAGGAAAAACGTTTGGCCGGGCATGAAGGATGAATGGAAGAGCAAGAACGGTTACTGTGGCAAATGCCGTTACTGGGCATGTGTGCGTGAACAGTAACCAAGAATGAAAGAGCTGCAGCCGGAACAGCGAAAAGTGATTGATTTTGAAAAGTGCCTGTATTATAATTTGCAGGTAGGATATTGAGAAAATGTGTCGGTGACGCCTTCAAATGGCTGCGAAAGAGACTATTTTCCATACCCTGAAAAAAGAAAGCGAGGTAAATTAGCCATGTACGACAGATATGTAAGCCCTCTTTCCGAGCGCTATGCAAGCAAGGAGATGCAGTATATTTTTTCTCCGGACAAGAAGTTCCGCACCTGGAGAAGACTCTGGATTGCGCTGGCAGAGACGGAGAAGGAGCTTGGCCTTCCGATCACGCAGGAGCAGATCGATGAATTGAAAGCACATAAGGATGAAATCAATTTTGATGTTGCTAAAGAGCGTGAGAAACTGGTGCGCCACGATGTTATGTCCCATGTGTATGCGTACGGCGTACAGTGCCCGACAGCAAAAGGAATCATCCATCTGGGTGCAACTTCCTGCTACGTAGGAGACAACACCGATATCATCATTATGACAGAAGCCCTGAAGCTGGTACGTAAGAAACTGATCAGTGTTCTGGATGAGCTGGCTAAATTTGCTGATAAATATAAAGCACAGCCGACCCTGGCATTTACCCATTTCCAGCCGGCACAGCCGACCACCGTCGGCAAGCGTGCAACTCTGTGGATGATGGAGCTCAAGCAGGATCTGGATGATCTGGATTATGTGCTTGGATCCTTACGTCTCCTTGGCTCCAAGGGAACAACCGGTACACAGGCAAGCTTCCTGGAGCTCTTTGATGGGGATCATGCAAAGTGCCGCAAGGTAGATCAGATGATCGCGGAGAAGATGGGCTTTGATGGCTGCTATCCGGTATCCGGACAGACCTATTCCCGTAAGCAGGATACACGTGTATTAAATGTTCTTGCCGGTATTGCACAGAGTGCCCATAAATTCTCCAACGATATCCGTCTTCTTCAGCATCTGAAAGAAGTAGAAGAGCCTTTCGAGAAGAATCAGATCGGTTCCTCCGCTATGGCATATAAGAGAAATCCTATGAGAAGCGAGCGTATGGCTTCCCTGGCTAACTACGTGATGGCAGACGTGATGAACCCGATGCTGGTTGCATCTACCCAGTGGTTTGAGCGTACATTGGATGATTCTGCGAACAAGCGTCTGAGTGTTCCGGAAGGCTTCCTTGCAATTGATGGTATTCTGGATCTGTACCTGAATGTCGTTGACGGTCTGGTTGTATATCCGAAGGTTATCGAGAAACACATGATGGCAGAGCTTCCGTTCATGGCAACCGAGAATATCATGATGGATGCAGTAAAGGCAGGCGGTGACCGTCAGGAACTGCATGAGAAGATCCGTACTCTGTCGATGGAGGCTGGAAAGAATGTGAAAGAGAAAGGTCTGGATAACAACCTTCTCGAGCTGATTGCAGCGGATCCGGCGTTTAATCTGTCCTTAGATGACCTGAAAGCAGCGATGAAACCGGAGCGCTACACCGGTCGTGCAAAAGAGCAGGTAGATGAGTTCTTGGCGGAGGTAATCCAGCCGATTCTGGATGCAAATAAAGAAGATCTGGGCGTGAAAGCAGAGATTAATGTCTAAACAGGATTTACATGGAAGTGTGAATCTGGAGTATTACCGGGTATTTTGCAGCGTGTGCGAATGCGGCGGCATCACGGCGGCCGCAGAGGCACTCTGCATTTCCCAGCCGGCGGTCAGCCAGGCGGTCCGACAACTGGAGACCGCGCTTGGCTGCCGCCTTTTTTTGCGGACATCGCGCGGCGTGAAGCTGACGAGCGAGGGAGAATTGCTTCTGTCGTATGTCAGACGGGGAATTGATGCGATACAGGACGGGGAGACGATGCTGCGGCGCATGAAGGACCTGGAAACGGGCGAGATCCGCATTGGCGCGAGCGATATGACACTCCAGTTTTATCTGCTTCCATATCTGGAACAATTTCATGAGCAGTATCCGAATATCAAGGTGACGGTTTCAAACGGTCCGACGCCCGAGACTCTTGAAGCACTCTATCAGGGACACATTGATTTCGGTATTGTCAGCACACCTTTTGAGACCAAGCAGGCGGTAAAGAGTTTTCCAGTTCAGGAGATCCGCAATGTGTTTATAGCCGGACCCAAATACGCAGCCCAGTTAAAGGGTAGAAAACTTTCATATAAAGAGCTGTTGAACTGCCCCTGCATCTTCCTGGAGCGCAATACCAGTACGCGCCGCTTTATGGATGAGTTTCTGGCAAAGCGCGGGGTTCGGCTGGAGCCGGAGTTTGAACTGGCCACCAGTGAGATGATTGTCCAGTTTGTTAAGCGGAATCTGGGAATCGGCTGTCTTATGTCGGATTTTGCATCGGAGGCTCTTGGAAATGGGGATGTTTTTGCGTTGGAATTTGACGAAGAGATGCCATCCCGTGAGTTTTGTCTGGTGGCAGCTGAGAAAGCCTGGATGTCCCCAGCGGCTGTGAAGCTTTTTAAGCAGCTGGCGAAGGTAACCACATGAGAAAAATAGGAGCTGCAAAGTAGCGGTTTTTCAAATCACATTGCCTGGCATATGTGTGAGCATCAATAGTATAAGTGTTAATTATGTAGCTTATAAATAATATTGATTTTACTTATATAGAAAAGTTGTGTATGATTATACAGTAAGAAGGCATGATCGTTTTTCGATCATGCCGAAAAGTATTTATATTCTTCTGAGGGAGGAAAATTCATGGTACGAGCAATAGTAGGAGCTAACTGGGGAGACGAAGGCAAGGGTAAGATTACCGATATGCTTGCTAAGGAATCCGACATCATTATCCGTTTTCAGGGAGGAAGCAACGCAGGTCATACGATTATCAATAATTATGGCCGTTTCGCACTTCACCTTCTGCCGTCCGGTGTATTTTACGGACACACAACCAGCATCATCGGCAATGGTGTGGCATTAAACATCCCGTTTCTGGTAAAAGAGCTGGAAAGCCTGGTATCTCAGGGTGTTCCGATGCCACATATTCTGGTATCGGATCGCGCACAGATCCTGATGCCGTACCATGTTCTGTTTGATACGTATGAGGAAGAGCGTCTGGGCGGCAAGTCCTTCGGTTCTACCAAGTCCGGCATCGCGCCGTTCTACTCTGACAAATACGCGAAGATCGGTTTTCAGGTCAGCGAACTGTTCGAGGACGAGGCAGCTCTGAAAGATAAAGTACAGCGTGTCTGCGAGACAAAGAATGTCCTGTTAGAGCATCTGTACCACAAACCGCTGCTGAACCCGGATGAGGTTCTGGCAGAGCTGATGGAATACAAGAAGATGGTAGAGCCGTATGTATGCGATGTATCTGCATATCTGCATGACGCGATCAAAGATGGTAAAAACATCCTTCTTGAGGGTCAGTTAGGTTCCCTGAAAGACCCGGATCACGGTATTTCCCCGATGGTTACTTCTTCTTCGACTCTGGCAGCTTACGGCGCTATCGGCGCAGGCATTCCGCCGTATGAGATCAAAGAGATCACAACCGTTGTAAAGGCATACTCCAGTGCAGTCGGCGCAGGTGCATTTGTCAGCGAGATCTTCGGTGATGAGGCAGATGAGCTTCGTCGTCGTGGCGGTGATAAGGGTGAGTTCGGCGCAACCACCGGACGTCCGAGACGTGTGGGCTGGTTCGACGCAGTAGCAAGCCGTTACGGCTGCCGCATCCAGGGTTCAACCGAAGTGGCTCTGACCGTTCTGGATGTTCTGGGATATCTGGACGAGATCCCGATCTGCGTGGGCTACGAGATCGACGGCGAAGTTGTTAAAGACTTCCCGGTAACCTACAAGCTGGAGAAGGCAAAACCGGTTCTGAAGACACTTCCGGGCTGGAAATGTGATATCCGCGGAATCAAGAAATACGAAGATCTCCCGGCAGAGTGCCGCAACTACATCGAGACGATCGAGGCAGAGCTTGGCGTACCGGTAACCATGGTATCCAATGGTCCGGGACGTGATGAGATCATTATGAGAAAGTAACTTTATAGAATCAATTTCAGCGGCGGTCCTGCATGATGAGTGCAGGCCGCCGCTATTTTTGTGTAATAGGAAATTCCTTGGAATTCTCTATTACACAAAAAGGCACATTCTTTTTCAAGTTTATTCTGAAATCAGCCAGTCAATTAAATTTTTAGGACAATAAGCGGGAATCCTCGGCAATTTAATTACCGAGATGAAAGCGCAGGAGTGTGCATATCTGCACAATGCAAATAGTATAATAATTCTCATCCTTTGATAGTAATGCCGTAACCGGCATACAATAAAAGCGAAAATACGTTCGAATAATGGTTGCGCATTACATTTCAATATGATATACTATATGTATGAAAGAAAATCTAATACATTATAGAACTTGCGTGTGTAATATTAACTACCATATGGTTTGGTCGGTGAAATACAGACGGAAGATATTAACCCCAGAAGTTGAGAAATACCTACAGGAACTCGTGCAGCAGATAGCTGACGATAAAGGTTTTACCGTTCATTTATTTGAATGTGGTGAAGGTGATCATGTTCACTGTTTTGTATCAGCTCCACCAAAGCTGTCAATAACAGCCATTATCAAGTATCTGAAGGGGATCACAGGCAGGAAATTATTCGAACGTTTTCCGGAAATAAGAAACCAGTTGTGGAAGGGAGAACTGTGGAACCATTCCTATTATGTGGAAACGATCGGATCCGTATCTGAGGAAAATATTCGCCGTTATATTGAACATCAGAGCAAGTCGTATTAATTCAATGTGAATTGTAAATATTCATATGCATGGCTGTCTGAAGGGGGGAGGAGAATGCTGTTGTCGCACAGAACATCGGTCAATATCCGGCCGGAATATTCTAATATTATAGGGCATATGTGTTACGCTGCTTCCAAGCTCTGGAATGTCTGCAACTATGAACGCCGTCGATATAAAGAATTGGGGCTGGAGAAGTATCCTGACTGGTATTATCAGAAGAAAGCGCATAAAGGAGATCTGTGGTATAGACAGCTTCCATCCCAGACAGCGCAGGAGACCTGCAAGCAGCTGGATAAAGCCTGGAAATCATTTTATGCCCTTAAAAAGACCGGTGGGATCAAAGATCCAAATCCGCCGCGATTTAAACAGGACAATATACCAATCACTTACATGCAGATGGGAATCCGGCACGAGAAAGGTTCCGACCAATTACGGCTGTCTCTGTCAAAGGATCTGAAAAGCTATATGGAAGAAACTTACGGGATTCATGAAAAATTTCTATATCTTGAAAATAAGATTTTCAGGAACATGGATCACATAAAGCAGCTGCGGATCTATCCACCGGAAGATGGAAAATGTGACCTTATCGTTATCTATGAGGTCAAAGAACCAGAACCGATTTCCCTGAATGGCCATTATTTATCAGTGGATCTTGGAATTCATAATCTGATGACCTGTTATGATTCCGGAAATGGAAGGAGTTTTATTCTAGGAAGAAAATATCTTTCGCTGGAAAGATACTTTCACAAAGAAATCAGCAGGGTTCAATCAATATGGTATGCACAGCAGGTGGAAAACGGCATAAAATATCCCCGATCATCGAAACACATCAAGAGGCTTTATCGGAAAAAACAGAACGCAGTAAAGGATTACCTTCATAAGGTGACCAGATGGCTTGCAGAATACTGTAAAAAAGAAAGGATAAGCTGTGTAATCATAGGAGATATCCGAAATATCCGTAAAGGAAAAGATATAGGGCACAAGACAAACCAGAAGTTTCACGGACTGCCGTATAATAAACTTTATATCATGTTGGAATATAAACTAAAACTGTATGGAATATCACTGACAAAACAGGAAGAAAGCTATACCAGCCAGTGCAGCCCGTTTTCACCAGAAATATCAAAAAGATATGCAGAAGCATCAAACCGAAAAGAGCGGGGCATGTATATAACGGATGGAGTAAGATATAATGCGGATGCAGTAGGAGCATTTAATATCCTGCGTAAATATCTTTCCGTATCCGGAAAACAGAAAGAACTGTCCGTAACCGGACTAAAGAATCCAGAAATAATAAAAGTAGCTGTATAGCCGAAAGGTAAGCAGTAGTGGTGTCATGGACGCACCCTGAAAAAAGGCGGTATCCCGCCAGATTTCAGATGCTCTGGTAACTTAGTTGCCGAGTAGTTCACATTTTATGCCATCATAGGAAGAGTCCATTCCGGGATTCAAGGAAAGGACGATTTTTTCGTAATTGTCATTGATTTTTTGAAGAGGGAATAATTCAGGATAAGGTATGATTTGGTGTGAAGAAAGTTGGAGGGATGCCTTGGATAGAGTCTGTGAGAACCGTGTTTTTTATGGTATGATAGATAAAAAGAAATCGTTTTATAAATGAAAAGTGAGACAAACGGGAATCGCCAGAGAATGAGAAATGGAAACATATAGAGATTTACTATCGCAAATTCATACAAACTGTAAAAACATACCATTTCATAAGAAATTATCAGCCTACAACATTTTTGATGTATTAGAGATACAGAGCCGTGAAGTGATCATGTGCCGTTTTTTGACCGATCTGCTGAACCCGGAGGGAATGCATGGCTGCGGAATCCGGTTTCTGAAATCGTTTATCCGAGATGTGTTGAAAATGGATCCAGTAAGCGATACATTGCTATTGCATACGGAGGTAGTCAAAGAGTACCCGATTGATAAAGAGAGAAGAATTGATATTTTCATACGGAATGCGGAGTATCAGATTCCGATCGAGGTAAAAATCTATGCGGGGGAACAGGAAGGACAGTGTTCGGATTACTTTGAGATGGCACAAAATTCCCGATTGATATATCTAACCCGTTTTGGAACGCCGCCATCTGAGTACAGCCGGAAGAAGAAAGGCGGAGGAAATTTATTACCATTAGGGCAAATCCAGTGTATTTCATGGGCAGAAGATATCTATCGGTGGCTGGAAGGTGAATTGCAAAATTTAAAAGAGCCATTTCGGGCAGTGATGGAGCAATATTTGGATGCGGTACATAGCATAGCGGATGAAAGAGAGAAGAAAGTGGCAGATAAAGTGATGGAGGCATTGTACGAATCGCCGGAAAAATTTCTTGCCGGAATCGAGATTGAAAAATCGATGAAAAAGGCAAAGGTGCGGCTGATTCGCCAGGTGTTTGAAGAATTTCAGCAGCAGATGCAGCCAATTTTAGAAAAATATGGTTTGAAATTAGAAAAGGATAGTGGATATTATTCCTATCAGGATTCACAGCATGATAAATTTTATGATTGTTACAGCACCTATCCTGGATTGAATTATGTGGTAAAAAAGGCAAAATTTCAAAAAGCGGGTCTGGAACTCTGGTTTCGAATTGAAGTAGAGCACAATTTGTTTGCGGGATTCTGCCTGTTTGATAAAGAAGCCAGCTCCAAGGATGGCTTTTCGAAAGGCTATCAGGTAGATGATATAACCGACGAGCTTAAGCAGGAGGCATCCAGATATCTCAAAAAGGAAATAATTCTGCCGGAGGACTGGTGGTTTGCCTGGTGTTATCCGAACGGAAAACGCCACTGCGAAGAGGCAGAAGTGCCGGATTTTAAGCAGATGAATCCGTGTGCGGTTTCACTTGTGGATGAAACGGCGCGGAGGGAGTATGTGAAGCGGGCGTTGGCGGTGTTCGAGAGAGAGCTTTTGGGGTGGCTTTTGTAAAAGGATAAATTGTCGCTGAAACAGAACATCATACTGCACTATAAAAACATATTTACACAAATACAAACATTGCAAATAACAAATATATTTTACCTTGAAACCGAAAGCGAGGCGTTTCACCAAAATGACAAGAGAAGAATTATTTCAATGGGTAAAACAAGAATATGGCACGGAAGCGGAATATCCGTGGAAGGATTCGAACGCAGTGCTGCGTCGGGCGGATAATGATAAATGGTATGGCGTGATTTTGAGTGTTGCAGGGAGTAAGCTGGGGCTGGAGGATGATAATATCATAGATGTTATAAATCTAAAGAGTGATCCGATGCTGATAGGTTCTTTGCGGGGGCAGAAAGGATATTTTCCGACATACCATATGAACAAGGAGAAGTGGATCAGTGTTTTGCTGGGGGATGCGGGGCTGGATGAGCCGATTAAAAATTTACTTGCGTTAAGCTATGAGCTGACAGCGCCAAAGAAAAAGAAGAATACTTCCAAATAGGGGGGATCTTATGTCAAACTTTGAATTTTTAAAGAATACAAAAGAATATGCATTATTTGCGCCAGCGGTGATGGAAGCGGAACGGGTATATGCATCCGCCCCTGCAATGTGCGCGGTAGGATGCAGAAAGGCATTGGAATTGGCGGTAAAATGGGTCTATTCTGCGGATAATACGATGCAAATGCCGTACAAGGACAATTTGCAGTCCCTGATTCATGAGCCGAGTTTCCGTTTCTCGGTTGATTATAATACATGGGGGAAGTTGCCGTTTATTGTGATTATGTCCTGTTTGGAAAGGATGGCAGCCCTCTGGCGGTGGTGGAAGCGAAGCGCACCAGCAAGGATCCGAATGTTGGTCGGAAACAGGTTATGCTGTATGCGGATTGTTTAGAGCGGAAGTTTGGCCGCAGACCGATGATGTTTACGACGAATGGATTTGAAACGTATTTCTGGGATGACAAGACTTCTCCACAGCGTCCGGTCAGTGGCATTTTCAGTAAAGATGATTTGCAGAAGATGATGAACCGACGTTCGGAACATAAGGATTTAATGCAGATTCCGATTGATGATAAAATCACGGATCGTTATTATCAAAAAGAAGCGATCCGGGCGGTGTGCGAACAGATACAGCGCGGTTATCGGAAACATTTGCTTGTGATGGCAACCGGAACTGGTAAAACAAGAACGGCTTCCAGCTTGACGGATGTTTTGAGTCGTGGAAAATATGTGACGAATGTGCTTTTTTTGGCGGATCGGACTGCCTTGGTAAAACAGGCAAAGGATGATTTTAAGAATTATCTGCCGGATATGTCACTTTGCAATCTGTGTACCAATAAAGATGATCGGAATGCACGTATCGTATTTTCAACCTATCCGACGATGTTAAATGCGATTGATGATACGAAAAATAAGGATGGCATCCGCTTGTTTACACCGGCACATTTTGATTTGATTATTATTGACGAAAGCCACCGCAGTATTTTTAAGAAATACCGGGCGATTTTCGAGTATTTTGATGCAATCATGGTTGGTCTGACGGCTACGCCGAAAACGGATGTGGATCGGAATACGTATGATTTCTTTGAAATGGAACATGGTGTGCCGACGTATGCATACGATTATGAGACGGCTGTTTATCAGGATCATGTGCTGGTTCCATATTATAATTATGAGGTAAAGACGAAGTTTCTGGATGAAGGAATTACGTATGATGATTTATTCGATAAGGATAAGGAACGGTATGAGGACGATTTTGTGGAAGATGGTCAGATGCCAGAATTTATTCCTTCTGCGGCGATGAATAAGTTTATCTTTAATGAAGTGACGGTAGATATGGTGCTTCAGGATCTGATGGAACGTGGTATTCATGTGGCTGGCGGCGATCGGATTGGAAAGACAATCATCTTTGCACAGAATAAAAAGCATGCGGAGTTTATTCTGGAACGCTTCAACAAGCTATATCCCAATATTTATCCGGAAAAGAAGGGGATATTTGCACAGAGGGTAATTTGTGATGATGCATACGCCCAGACTGTAATTGATGACTTCAAGGTTGAAAATAAGCCTCCTTTTATTGCGGTATCGGTGGATATGATGGATACGGGGATTGATGTGCCGCAATGTGTAAATCTTGTATTTTTTAAGAAGGTACGTTCTAAGGCAAAATTCTGGCAGATGATTGGACGCGGCACTCGTTTGTGCAAGGGACTTACCTGCATGGATCCGATAGACGGGGAGTATACAGATAAAAGACGTTTCCTGATTTTTGATTATTGTGGGAATTTTGAATATTTTCGTGAACATATAGAAGGTTTTGTGTCGAAGGAGACGAAATCCTTAAGTGAAAATATTTTTGGAAAACAAATCCGGCTCATTTCTCTGCCGCAGGAAGCTTGCTATGCGGAAGGTACTTATGAAGAGTGGCGGAAGGAACTGATATCGGGATGCCATAATCAGCTTGTGGAGTTGGATCCGAAGCTGATTTCTGTAAAGCTTAAATTACAATATGTGGAGAAATTTAAACAAGAGACGGATTTTGACGTGATCAGTGAAGGGGATAAGGGAGAACTTTTACAGCATATTGCGCCGCTGGTGCATTTGAATGATGAAGATGAGCTGGCTAAACGGTTTGACAATTTTATGTATGGTCTGATGCTGGCTTCTATGGAACAGATGCCGTCTTTTAAGAGAGCGAAAAAGGTGCTTTGTGAGATTGCTGGTTTGCTGTCGCGCAAGATCAGTATTCCTCAGGTAAAAGAAAAACTTGATTTTATACAAGAAATTCAGACGGATGAATTTTGGAAGGTAAATGATGTTCTTCAATTTGAACGCGTCCGGCAGAAATTGCGGGAACTGATGAGGTTTTTGGATCAAGATCAGGGGGGCAGGACGATCACGACTCATTTGACAGATTCCATTATCGATCAGCAGGAGGGTGTCCAGTTAGATGCGGCATATGATTTTGAGGATTATCGGGAAAAGGTTAATCGATATATCGGGGAACATGGAAACACACTGGCGATTCATAAATTAACGCACAATATTAAGCTGACACAGGGAGATTATCAGGAGTTAGAGCGGATTCTCACGACGGAACTTGGCGGTAAGGAAGACTACCAGAGGGAGTTTGGAGATACACCATTTGGTCTGATGGTACACAAAATTGCCAAACTGGATCATGAGGCGGCGATGCAGGCATTTTCAGAGTTTATTAACGATCAGTCATTGAAAAACGGCACACCGCATTCTCGTTACTTTAGCCTGCAAATAAAAAGTCAAGACTTAATGGGAAAAAAAATATAAAATTTTACATGGTTAAAATTAGGCACTAAAATAAGACCACCACAAGCAGTGCTGGTCTGCAAATAAAAGTTTTGAATTAGCTTGACTCAGAAAGAATACAGAGATATTCCTTCACTCGTCCATAATAGATTCTGAGAAATTTATTAGCGCCTGCAGTCATGTAAACATAGTACGGTTTACCCTGGGCACGTTTTCTGTCCATGAATTGATATACAGGATCATCTTGCGGCATTGTTTTAATAAGAACATCCATTACTTGAAAAAGAGTCTTTCTTAAATTTGAAGACCCACGTTTGGATGTTGGAACACTTTTTTGTGCATAGGAGCCAGACTCGTTTACGCCAGGATCTACCCCGGCGAAAGCAGTAAGGGCTCCTTTATGTGTAAATCTGGTTATATCACCGATCTCAGCCATAAGCTGTGGACCAAGAGATGGACCAATCCCTTTAAACTGCATAACAATCGGGTACTCTGGAAGTTTTGAGGCGGTTTCATTCATGAGAATGCGTATTGTTTCGACGGTAGCGGAAGTGCTGTTAAGCTGAGCGATAGCTTGTCTAATGATGCGTTTGGTTATTTCGTTTTTTGGAAATACCGGGACAAGTTCCGTTGACTGGGTATAAATTTCTTCGGCTTTTGATTTATTGAAGATATATTTTTTTTGCTTGCACCAGTTTTGATAGTGTTTAACAAAAGAATTTAGAGACATTTTACGAACGCAATCTACATGCCAATACGTATAGACAAAATCAACCCATTTTTGGGAGCCATCACTGCGGGGTGGACTATTAAAATAAGTATTTGCATTTGGGTATGTCTGGTCAATGAGATTAATAAGATTATTTTTCATAGCCGTTTTTTGTTTCACATAGAAATGAAACTGACGATTCATGGCTTTTAGTTGTGTGCGCAATTCATCCACAATACTATATGGTTTAAGATTTTGCCATTTGTCAAGAGCATAGCGGGCGATCTTGATGGAATCAGCTTTGTCAGATTTAACTTTGCGAAGAGAGTCATTATTAAAGTTTTTGACTAGCTTAGGATTAACAGCACTGACAAACAGACCAGCTGCTGAAAATTGCTGAGCAAGTACTTCGTAATAGTGTCCGGTGTGCTCCATTACAATTCGTGATTCACCTTCGATAGAGTGAATAAGTTTAATTAGTGAAAGGATATCACTGGATGTGTGCTTGATCTCAAAAGGAGAGGATACAATCTCACCAAATGGTCTTAGAATTGTAACCATGCTTTTACCTTTTGAAACATCGATACCTACTGCGTTCATAAATTTGTCACTCCTTA
>ERZ773104.1157-NODE-1157-length-36588-cov-7.701722_pt1 | contig 36588 bp, 50 predicted proteins | sample MGYA00511920_ERZ773104 | MGnify/ENA primary metagenome ERZ773104 (study PRJEB29015, sample SAMEA2737857) | human gut metagenome | biome: human gut; feature: human-associated habitat; material: faeces | place: China | collected 2012 ... | reverse complement strand
CGTCCACCGTTCCTTCCATTTCTTCCAGTTTCTTTTTCAGGTACAGGGTACGGTTACCGAGCTGTTTTGCCTGGATATTGTCTATCCCGTCTTCCCCGCCCACCACAGGGTCCGTCTGCTCGATGCGGTAAATACCATCTTCCCACCGCGCTGTTTCTTTCAGATTCGCCATAGTTCACCTGCCTTAGAATTTGATGGTCCAGGTCCCCGTGATTTCAATGTCGTCCGCCTTCTCGATGACGCCGCGCGTCTTGCGGGCGAACAGCGTCCCGTCCGAACAGAGCAGGCCGAACTCCCGGATACTCTTGCCGTTGGCTTCACCTGCGCCGATGGTGAAGGCGAAACAGGCTTCCCCCGTGGCCGGATAGGTGCAACCCGACACCGGCTTGGAGTAGGCCCCGGTCAGTCCCTTGTCGTCCGGCGTCGGGCCGTTGCCGTTGGTGCCCACGCCGATCTTCGTTACCGTTTTTCCCGAACCGGCCCCGCCGATAAGACGGGCCAGCGCGTCACGCGCGCTGCTCATAATCATGTTTTCATCCCGGTAATGTTCGATTTCCCGCCCCGCCTTGATGACGCGGATGTCGAAAATGCCATGCAGCCGGGCTTCATCCCTGAAATTCATACAAGCTCCTTGCCGCCGTACTGCGGCCCGCTGTTGTGGAAAGCCGTACCGTTATGCAGCGAGTAGCGCAGCACCCGCACGGCCACGTCCTCCGTCAGTGAAAAAGCATCCTCCATGCCCGCCGTACCTTCCAGCCTCACGGCAACGGCGCACACATCGGATAACGTGGCATAGGTGAACACGGGGGCGCGTTCCCCCGCCTTGGGCAGCCAGCCCCACAGGCTATGCCGTGCTTGGCCGTCATGCCGGGATCGCCCATCGTGGCGCACGCCGGAGAAGTCCGCACGCCCGCCGAACGGACCGCGACTGTGAGAACCGTCATGAAAAAACGCGCCATTATACAGGCTGATGTAGCGCTGTCCGTGGGTAATACTGCCGTCGTGATAGCGACCCACTTCGTCAAGGACCGTTACTTTCAGACGAGTCTCCACGTCCTCCCGCACGTCCAATACTTCCCGGCACCGTGCGGAAAGCCGCGTGTTCAGGGTGTCAACGGCGGGAGTCTCAAGCGTGCCGTGTCGGCCCTGGCCGTCATAAAGCAGCGCTCCGTCATGCAACGGCACATAGCGCACCGCGTCCGCCATGACGGGCCGCACGGCCACGTCCAGACTCTCAATCCGAGCATCATGCAGATGGCCAAAAGGTTCCCAGCGCGTGTACGTGTTGGCGCCGTCGTGGAAAAGACGCCCGTCATGCGCCCGGAACAGGCCGTTGTCATACCGGATGGAACCGTCATGCAGCGGAAAGCCCCACTTGCGCCGGTCTTCATACTCAGGCTTGACGGCAAGCCATACGCCGTCCCCCTCCGTAAAGGCCGTCTCATCCTCAAGGTTGGTCTTCCAGGACATGGCCCGCAGGATGGAACGCGCGGGCTTGTATTCGTTCACCAGCCAGCGGAACCAGGCCAGAATATCCGCGTTCAGCCCCTGTTCCGGGATTTCCACCAGCTTCACGTCAAACTGTGCCCAGCACAGGCCGTCATTGTAGGTGGCTGCTCCGTTGTGGGACAAGGCCGCGTCATGGCGGCGCACGTCGTTCACCGGTACGATGACCGCGCCTGCAAAGCCATTTTCAGCAAGAATCCGCACCAGCCCTTGAACCTTGCCGCCCAGCTTGTGCCAGGCAAAAGCGTTGACCACGCGCAGGCGGTAGCTTTCGTCCGTGTCATAGCGTGTGCGCAGGATGCCCCGGCTGGCCCCGTAGGCGACTATCCTTTCATCGTCAGCCGTGGCCGGATTCCACTGGCGGCGAAGCCACAAAATGTCCTCCCGCACGTCATCCATATACAGCGCCAGCCCCTTCGCCAGCGCCGATACAGGGCCGGGACGGAAGATGGCGGGCCAGTTCAGCTTGTCATGGAAATATTGCCAGAACGGGCTTGCCATGGCCTATTCCTCCGCCACCCAGACCGTTTGCAGGTCCAGGGCTTCCAGCACGGCCAGCCCCCCCGCCGGAATCTCCACATCCTCCGTCGGGCTTTCCCAGCGGACGCGCTTCACCCCGGCGATGGAAACAAGGCCGGAGGCCAGGCGGTCCCGCACCACGTCCCTGCCGATGGAAAAGCGCGGGATAGCCGGATCGTCACCGTAGGAAAACATGGAGCGAACCCAATTCTCCGCTTCAGCCTTCACGGCGTCCGCGTCTCCGGAGAGCAGTTCCAGCACCGCCTTGACAGGCACCGTCACCGGCTCCGGCGCTTTCACCAGAAGGTCGTGATTGATGACGATGGCGCTATCCAAGGCTGTGCGGACCTCAGCCAACAGGCTTGCCGTGGGCAGTCCCGCCGCGCCCTGGACCACCACGTCCACCGTGCCTTCCCCGCGCGGATGCTGATCCGCCACATACACGTCCACCACACCGGGAACGGAAAGCGCGGCGGCTTCATAGGCCGCGCGGGTCACGCCCGCCTGGCTCTGCCAGGCCAGCACATAGCGCCGCCGCAAACTCGCGTCGCTTTCCGCATCCGCGCCTTCCTCAATCAGCCAGTCCGCCGCATTGGTCACACCCGAAATGCCTTCCACCGGAGTGACAAGCTCGCATATCTGCCCCACTGCGGCGTTGGCTCCCTGGCCGTATTCCTCCGCCGTGGCGGGCACGGCCACGGATGCCGCGCCTTCCGGCAGTACGGCCAGCTCATCCGTCACATAACGGTAGATATCGCCCTTGCCGTCGGGCTGTGTCCGCACGATACGCCCGGCGGGAATGCGCACGTTCCCGGTCTGATCCCCACGCAAAAACAGCACGTTGCCCCGCGCCTTCGTGGCAGGCTTTCGGGTTTCGTCCACCTGTGCCGCGTGCGTGTCCAGCCACTCCCCCGTGGCCTCAAGCGGAATAGCCTGCCTATGGATGACGGCAAGAAAGTTGTAGAGCTGCCACAGGCCCCAGGCGAACAGCTCGATGATGCCCCGCGCGATGCCCTTGTTCAGATTGAGGCGTGCAGGCAGCCAGCCCTTGGCCGCATACTCGTCCTGCACGGACTCGATGCGTTCAAAAAGTCCGGCGCGGATATCGCTTATATCTTTGGAGAGTCGTAGGCTCATAGCGCCGCCTCCGGTTCGTTGTATCTGCCGTCGCGTATGACCAGTTCCCGCACACTCTTGTTCGCCGTAAGCACCAGGTTCAACGGCTGGTCTTCTCCGATGAAACGCCATTGCACGGCCACGGTGATGGAATTTTCATTCCAGGCAAGCAGACTGCTTTTGACGCTCCCCACCACCACGCGCGGATCTTCTTCCACGCGCATGGTCACTTCCGCCAGAAAAGCCGCCCGTGTCGTGGCCGTGCTGTCCTCATAGAACCAGTCGGAAATGAGGCTGCCGAAGTCCAGGTCGTAGAACAGCGCGCCCAGACGGGTGAACAGGCGTAGCTTGATATCCTGCACGCCCGTTTCCACGCCGTCCGTCAGCACCAGTTCGCCGTTGGCCGCCACGCGCGCCTGCCCGTTGTCGTCAAGGGCTATGTCCTGTCCCCAAAGCTCGTTTGCCGTATTCATGCAACCGATACTGGCACAAAAAAGAGGAGCGCGCCCGGAAAGGACGCGCTCCATGCGAAGGTTTTTCATGGGGATTTCCATCCCTGTTTTTTGCACAAGAAATGAGAATGGAGCTAATGTGGATCGGGCAGGAAACGCGCCTCGACATGACGACGGCGTGTATTCTCGATGACCAACAACCTGGCCAGCGCCTCGATGGAGGCCACGTTGCCATGCTTTCCGGCACAGCGCACCACATGGCTCACAGCATCGTCCACAGGCGCGGTATTGACGATAGCGTAAAATTCATCCATCACTTTGTTGATATTGATCTGTTCCATATCACCCTCCAGGAGCTTCCATGTTTATATTCCAGGGAACCTGTCCTCACTGCCATTCAGACAGGGGCTTTGCGGCTTTCGGTATGAGCACTTACATACTCGGCGACTACGACTATTCAAAAACACCGGCAATTGACAGAGCCATTCTTGAAAAACGGCGTGAAAACAACCCGTTGGTAAGCTTTTCCTTGGCAGGCTCCTGTCTTTCCTGTAAAAAGCCTGTTGTCGCCACATGTTCGACCAGCCAGAAAACGCTTGAGGAAATCCGTCCCTGTATCGGTTCTGTTGAAAGAGAATCCCGCCGACAGGTCACGGTGGAACATATTTTTCCTTCTCCCGTGCAGCATTACAGCCATCCCTCGCTTCCCGAAAAGGTCAATAACGCCTTTGTTGACCTGCAAAAAATGCTTGATGAGAAAAAACAGCCGTACTTCATCATTTTCGGTTGTCGCAGTGTGCTGGAAGCTGCCGTGCGCCAGCTTGGCGGCGAAGGGAAGTCTCTGTATGACAGGATCGATAACTTGTATAAAAAAGGCGTCATTACCGCTTCGCTGAAAGAATGGGCTTCCATCATTCGCAGAGCGGGCAATGAGGCTGCGCACGATATGGAAGGCTCTCCAGATGAGGCCGGGGAACTGGTGGCGTTCACCAGAATATTTTTGCAGTTCACCTTTGAATTGCCGGACATCATTTCCAGGACTCGCGTCGCTCGCGGCTAGTTCCAGTTGTTCCCGCCAGTCTGTCAGTGCGGACAGCTCCCGCCGCTGCGGCTTCCCGCAAAGGCGTTGCCGGATACCGAAAGGTCGCCATTCACCTTGAGCGGCCCGTTAACCGTTATACTGCCGTTGGTGGTCCGGTGGGCGTTCTCCGTGGTGGTTCCCGTGCCGCCGTCGCTGCCGGAGCAGGTTTCATTCCCTTTTTTGATGATAGACGGCGCTTGCAGGGTCAGCGTACCGGCTGCTTCCACGGTGGCGTTGCCCGCCGCCTTGATGACGGCATTTCCGCCGATTTCCACGGTCCAGTTTTCAGGCGAAACGGTCAGAAAGGAGCCGTCCTTCTCAATTTTCAGACTCACGCCCGGCGTCTGCTGGATAATGAGTTCGTCCAGTCCACAGTCCGGCGCGCCGTTCATCTGCCAACGGAAGTTGCTGATGCGCGGATAGTTCGGGTCCCCGTCGTAATAGGAAAGATCGCACAGCGTCCCCACCGCCGGAGGGCAGACGATACCCCTTTTCGGCCCGCCCCATACGATAGGGATTTCCACCTTGGGAATGACCGGCTCCGACGTGTCCGGGCTTTCGTCGTTCCGGAGCGGCTGCACGTCCGCATAATAGCGCCCGTCGCTGGCATACGCCGCCACGACCTTTGCCTTGCGCGTCATGCGGTAGTAGGCCCGCAAGTCCGGCATGGCCAGTTCCAGAGCACGCTTGAGCAGGGAAAGAAGGCTCTGTTCCGCCATTATCCCCAGCCTCCGTCGTATCCGTAACCAATGGTCGTCGTGTTCCCGTTCGCTCCCAAGGTATGGATGACCTCTTCCGCGCGCACCAGCTCGGAAAAATCCCGCCGCGTGTCCCGGATGCGCACCCGGCGACTGTGGGTCAATCCCGGCAGAACGGTGGACACGGCATAACTCATGCCCGCCGGGTTCGGGTCGTTGCGTATGAGGTTGGCCGCAGTTTCCACCACAAACACGTCCCCCGGTTCGTCCCCGTCGGACCAGTACAGGCCCGCTTCCCCCAGCCAGACCGCGTGCCGGGAAAGGTCGTGCCCGAAGCTACGTTCCAGGCTGGCGGCAAGCTGTTTGATGGCCCGTGCCACGGTCACATTGCTGAACACGATATGCGGGAAGGTCTCCGCCGGGATAGCGATGCCCGCCACGGGCAGCCCTGTGGACACCAGCAGGCGGCGGGCCACCACGTCCGCAGGTTCTCCGTGCATGGCTTCCGTCACCGTGGTGTCGATAAGCGCCTGTTCCAGCCCCACGGCCTGCACGCGGATGGTATCCGGCCCGGCAGGCTGAAAATCCTTCACCGTGCCGGACCAGTCGTGCCAGGTGCCGCCTTCGCCCCGGTGCCCGAAGCGCACACGCACCGCCTGTTTTTTAGCGAGAGAGACCTGCACCGAGCCGTCCGCGTCCGGGATATCCACTTCGCAGGTGGAGACCACGGCCCGGCGGCGCAGCGTCAGCACAATGCGCGGGCTGCGCAGCACTTCCACGCCGCCCACGTTGCAGCGGATGTTGATTCCTTCGATCATGGTTATTCCGCCGTAATGATAAGTTCGTCTTCCTTTGGTTCGGCGGCCTGTTTGGCCTTCTCCGCAGCCTGTTCTGCCAGTTCTTTGCTGGTGGGCGTCTTTGCCTGTGCCTTTTCCGTCTTGACCACGGGCGGGTTGTGCTCCACAAAGCCCAGCGTGACCATGATTTCATCCGTCCGGTCATTCTCCGACGAACAGAACTTGGAAAAGACCACCTGCCGCACGCCCCGCGCCAGTAAGTGCCGGTTCGCCACCGTGTAGATTTGCGGGTTAGCCTTGTCGTCCACCTTGCGGAACATGCCGGAAAGCGTCTCCAGCTTGTCGTAGCAACTGGAATCCTCGTCCGTCACCAGGTACAGCGAAATCATGATATCGCTGTCCTCAAAGCCCTGCGGCGTCTTTTTCTTGCCGGAGGAACCGTCCACCTTCTGTTCATCGAAGCGGACCTTGCCGTCCACGCGCAGGGAACGCAAAATGCCCGGCACCTCTTCCCCGGCCAGAGTCACCACGCCGTCTTCAAAGGTGATCAGCTTCGATGTTTGTTCCTGCCCGCCGTCATTGGCCTGACTCATGCCATACCCTCCATCATGGAAATTTCCCCTTGCAGATATTGGCGCATGGCCTCCCCGAAGTCCTCCGCGTTCTGGACATTGGGCAGGATGATGTCCCCGTAAATACTGATGGTCTGGCCGCCCGTGTCGCCGCCGGTACGCCGTGAACCGCCGCTCTGTTCAGCGTCCGGCACGTCAAAGGACGGCGCTTGCGGAATGACCACTTCCGGCGTTTCCAGCTCAGGCACGGAAGGCAGTTCCGGAGCCGCCATGGTCGGAGCTTCCGGCATGGCTCCCGTGCGCAGCTCCAGAGGAGCGGGAGCGGGAAGCGTCGGGGCTTCCATTCTCAGCGGAGGCACGGCGGGGATTTCCGTTTCCAGACGCAAAGGCGGAATCTCTGGCACAGTGCCCTGCGGTACAGCGGGCAGTTCCGGTGCTGCCGGAGTTTTCGGAAGATCCGGAACGGCGTCCTTTGCGGGGGTGCCGAGACCGTTCCACCAGTTGCGGATGGCCCCGCCCACGGCGGAAAGCGCGCCGGACACTTTGGAAACAAGCCCGCCCTGGGCACTGGTCACACCCTCGGCAAGCGTGGTCATCATGCGCGCCCCGGAAAGCGTGAGCTGAGAAAGCGGCCCCACATGGGCGTCCGAAAACGGCAGGTACTCACGCACCTTGGTAAATACACCTTCCACGGATTCCACCACGGATGACGCCATGCTCTTGATGCCGTCCACAAAGGTGGAAAGCAGTTTCGCCCCGGATTCAAAGAGGTTTAGCCCGCCGAAAAATTCCAGCACGGCGTTCCAGGCTTCCGTTATCCCAGCCAGCAGGGACGCCCCGAAGCCCGCGATACCGCCCACAATGGCGTCCCACGCGCCGGAAACAATGCCCTTGATGCCTTCCCATGCCGCGCTCGCCGCGCCACTGGCCGTATCCCACGCGCCTTGCAGACCGGAAAGGATGGATACGCCGAAGCCCGTAATGCCGGAAACGATGGAATCCCATGCCCCGGCAATCGTGCCCGTGATGGCGTCCCATTTTTCGCGCGCCCAGTCGGCTATGCCGCTCCATAAGTCGTTCCACCACGCGGCGATCTCATCCCAGTTTTGAACAAGCCACGCCCCGGCGGCAATCAGGCCCGCAATAGCGACGACGACCAGACCTATGGGGTTGGCGCTCATGGCCGCATTGAGAACCCACTGCACGGCGGCCCACGCCTTCGTTACGGCGGACACCGCCACCATGACGCCCCGCACGGCCAGAAGCGCGGCCTTCCAGGCCACAAACAGCCCCAGCACATAGCCGAGTACCTTTCCGAGATTCGACCAGGCGAAGGGGTCCGCCGCCGCGTTGGCCTCATTCGTGGCCCCGCCAAGGTCCAGCAGCCAGCCGCACAGCGCCGAAACGCCGTCTATCAGGTGCCCGATGACGGAAGCAAACAGCCTCACTCCGTCCACCAGCCAGGCAAAGCCCGTGGCCAGTCCTTCCAGCACGCCGCCCGCGATCTCTCCCAGGGCCGCGCCGAAGGCTTCCCAGGACGAGGCGGCGCTGGTCACTTCGTTGCCCGTGAACAGGCCGAACAGACCGGAAAGCGCCTGCATGAGTTCGGCCACGGCCAGACGCACGGGCACAAAAATAACGTCGATGCGCGCAAAGGCATTGGAAAGCGCCTTGCTGAATCCCTTGAATACGGCCTGAATGCGGTACACCACGCGGGAAACCGTGGTCACAAGGCCCACCAGCCCGGCGGCCTTGATTTGCGTGGCCAGCTCGCCCCGGATTTCTCCGCTGCCGTCCTTGAGCGTCTGGAACACGGAAAGCACGCCCCTGACCGTCAACGTGATCTTGTTCCAGCATTCGTGCAGGTAATCCGCCATACCGCCGAAGTTGGTACGGTATGCGGCATAAAGCAGACCCAGCACGGCAATGGCGGCATATATCGGCGCGCCAAGGCCAAGCAGCGCAGTTTTCAGCGGCAGCAGGGCCTTGCCCAGCATGGCGGGCAAAGCCGAAAAGAACCACATGGACGCGGAAAGCGCCGTCAGCGCCACCAGCGCCGTGCCCAGGGCACCGGCCAGTTGCAGCAGCCATTGCCCGGCCCTGGTCTCGGCTGCGGCCCGCAGCATGTCCACAAATACGCCCAGCTTCTCCGCCGCCCAGCCGATGGACGGCAGAAAGGCGTTTCCCACAGATATGGCAAGATTCGTCAGCTTGTTGGACAGAAGTTGCAGCGTGTTGGCAACGGTCTTGCTGCGTGTGTCGAACTCCGCCTGCATGGAACCGGCGTAGTTGGCCTTGTCCCCCACAAGCTCGAACGCCTGAGAGAGATTGCCCATGTTCTGCAGAAGCGGCGCGATACTGCCCAGCGCCTCCTGCCCGAACATGGTTGTGAGCAGCGACATTTGCAGTTCTTTGGGCTTGGCCGCTATGGCTTCAAGGACCTTGAAAATCGTTCCCTGCGCATCGGTCTGCATGTCCTTTGCCAGTTGCGTGGCGGACAGGCCGATGGACGCAAAGGCGGCGGCCTGGTCCTTGCTCATGGCCGTGCCCTTGACCAGCGTGGTGGTGAAGCTCTTGAGCGCCGTCGCCGCCACTTCCGGGCTGGCCCCGGCGGAAAGGAAGGCCGCGCCGAGCGCCGCCACCTTCGTTTCCGACAGGCCGCAGACCATGGCCACCGCGCCCACTCGCTGGATGACTTCGCCCAGCGCCGGAGCCGTCGCGTTCATGTTGTTGGAAAGGTGGTTCACCGCGTCGGCCAGGGAATAGACCTGCGGCAATGTCAGGTTCATACCCGCGCGCCAGTCGGACATCATCTTGCCCGCCTGATCGCCCGTAAGATCGAAGGCCACGCCCATTTTCGCGGCCTGTTCCGCGAACTCAGCAAGGTCCTGTTTGGCCACACCAGATTGCCCGGCTGCGGCAATAATGGCCGCTATGCCGTCCGCCGCCATGGGGATGCGTCCGGCCATATCCATGACCGTCTTGTTCATGGCCTGAAATTCGGACTGCGTCTCGAAGTTGACCACCTTCGCCACGTCGGCCATGGCCGATTCAAAGGCCATGGCCTTGCTCGCCGCCATGCCGAACGCCCCCAGCATGACTCCGGCGGCCAGCGCCACCGGAGCCATGGCCAGGGCAAGATTGCCCATGCGCTGTCCCAGCGTCGCCACGCCGCCTTCCACGCTTCGCATGGCGCGCCGTACCCGGTCCAGAGGGCCGGAAATCATGTCCACCAGGGACAACGTGGCAAATACGCTGAAAACTTCCATCTTACTTCTTCCGCGCGGAACTTCCGCGCCTGTTGCCGTGAATCATGCGGGCCAGCGTGGTGAAATATCGCTCTTCCATCCACGCAGCCTGACCTACCTGTGCCCGCCATTCGGTAATGTCCTCAGACGGGGCACAGTGCAGCCAGTGAAGAATCAGCGCGTCCCCCTGCCCGAAGGCATCCGGGGGCGGCGCTAGTTTCCCAGTTCGGCGGAAATGCCCACGCCCTTGATGATGGCCGTGGCAAAGCTGGTGGCGATGCCGGGATACTCTTCCATGGCGTCCGTGAGCGCCTGCTTGTCGTCGGGATGAACGCAATCCAGCACCAAATTGCGGGACGCCTGCCCGGCGTTTTTCGCCGCCTTGTCCTGCAAACGCTGGATTTGCAGCTTGGTGGGCTTGGCAAAGCGGAAGGACAGGGTCACGTCCTGCGCCTCTTCCGCGTTTTCCCCGGACCACGGGTCGGAAAAGGTGTGCGAGAAGGAAACATACTTGCGGTTTTCAAGCTGAGACATGGAAAACTCCTTGATGTTGCTGCGGGCGGGATTGCCCGTGTTTCCTCCAGCATGGCACAAAACAAAGGAGCGCGCCCGGAAAGGACGCGCTCCATGCGAACAGTTTTTGAACGGAAAATCAGGCCAGGGACGACGTTTCCTTCTTGGCTGCCGTGCCGTTCCACAGGATAGGCTCCAGGATAGTGAACTCACAGGAAATGGGGCTGGCGTTGTCGTCGCCCTGGGAGGCCCCGCCGCCGTCGAACTTCGTAATCTTGCAGCTTTTCAAGGTGTCCACCACCGTGCCCATGTCGTTGTTGGCATAGGCCACAATGATGGTGAACGGCGTGTGGTCATACAGACCGCCGTTGCCCAGCAGGCTTTTCTTGAAGATTTCCCATTCGTCACGGTCCAGCACCATGGAGCCGGAAGCCTCATAGTTGCCACGGCCCCAGCCACGCGGCACGGCACCGCGTCCGTAACGCGCTTCAATACTTTGACCGTCGGAATACTTGATTTCCGTAATGCCCACGGCTTCCCCGCTGGGCAGCACGACGTGCATGTCTTCCCAGTCGTAGTTGCGTCCGTTGATTGCCATGATGCCCCCTTATGCGGCCATGCGCGGGTCGAAGGTGGAACCCGCGTACACATAGCGCGGGTAGAGCTTGATCTGGCGGATGATGCCAATGCCTATCAGGGTAATGTCCACGGCTACGCCGTTGTTGGCTATGTCCTGACCGGAGGCAATGTCCACCACATACGCCGCAAGCTCCCTGGGGTTGGCCTTGACCATGGTATCCAAGGCGTTTTCAAGGCTGGCCTGCAAATACGCCAGTCCCGTGGCGGAATCCGGGCGCAGCGGGTCCCCGGCTTCGTCGTACATGCTCTTGAGCGCCGCCACGCGCATGAGCCGCACGGCCTTGAACACCGTGCGCAGCACTTCCTCGTAGCGGTAATCGCTGGTGGCGTCCGCCATGGTGCGGGAATCGCCCCAATACACACCGTCAAGCCCGGCGTATTTCTTCGCTGTCAGATATCCGGCATCTTCCAGCGTGCTCTGCACGGCTTCCCATCCTTCCGGCAGGGAAAGCTGCGATACCGGTCCGTCCTTCACGCGGCCCGTGGCCCGCTGCACGGGAATGGACATCACGCGCCCGGCCTGCAAACCGCCCGCGTTGCGCAGCCGGCTGGCTCCCGTGCTGTCCGTGACTTCTCCGTACTGGCAGCAGACGGTAACGAACCGACCGGCAAAGCCCTGTTTCTCCGCCAGCAGATATGCGGCAAAGTCGTTCAGGTCTTCACCGTCGCGCGGAAGGCGCGTCTCCATCTTGAAGTACGTCGGGCGTTGCAGGTTCCAGAGTTCTTCCGCCTTGGTCTGCGCCGCTGTCCAGTCCACGGAATCCGTCTCCCCGGCGATATGGACAAATTCCACATCATACAGGGCAAGCGGGCTTTCCAGGGCGTCCATCACGTCCATGATGGACGGAGTGGGAGCCAGCAGGCGGCATTCGTAGGTGGTGCCCGCTGTATAGCTCCCGTCCGGGAACGTCACGGTCACGCCGAAATCCGAAAGCGTCAGCTTCCCATCCACAGGGATAGTACGCTCACGCTCGAAATTATCCCCGCCGTCCGTGGAAATCTGATAAGTGCCCGTGTTCAGGCCGCCGCCTTTGACAATCTGGATCACCAGCTCAGCCCCGGCCAGCACTCCGCCTTTCTCCGCCGCAACCGTCACCTGCGGACTGTCTTCATCGCCCACACGGCTGACCGGACCCACGGCGCAGCGTACCGTCACGACGTATTCCGCGTCGGCTTCCAGCTCCGCGTCCTCCGGGAATACCAGCGTGGCTCCGGTCGCGTCTTCACTGGTGCCGATGACTACCTGTTCGGAAGAGGGGCTTGCTTCTCCGAAGGTTTTTCCGCCGTCTGTGCTGATCTTCAGCGTGGCCGTACCGATGGCGCCGGGTGTTTCGACCTTTACCACGATATCCGCATTCTTCGCCGCCACACCGGAGACCTGGGGCGTCACCTCGCTCCCTGTGACCACGGCATCGCTGATGTAGCCCGCCTGCTGCCCCTGTACGGGCACGGCCACGATGACAGGTTCCTGCCCGCCCGTGACAAGCATGTCCCGTACATGCTCCACCAGCGGCCCCGTGCCCAGCATATCTTCAAGGTTAGTGCGCTTGCCGATAAGATACGCCTTGCCCACGGTTCCCTTGGAGCATACGCCCGCCACAATGGCCTTGCCGTCCACGCCGCCCGGCGCAAGCCCGGACGTGCCGTCTATAAGATAGGTCAGTACGTCGCCCATAGTTACCTCCGTCCGCCACCGATACGGCGGTATTTCAGCTCTTCCAGTGCCGCGCGGTATGCCGCATCGCTTACCAGCTTGTCGTCCGTCCAGTCCATAAAGCGCAGAAGCGCCGCCTGCTGCCACGAAGGCACACGGTGCCGGTCCGCCAGAACGGAAAGACTTTCCAGCGCCGATCCGACGTTTTTCTTGGCAGACGCCACATCTTTTTCCGTATCAGCGGGCGCTTCCGTCGCTTCCATTGTTTCCGGCGTCTGCTCCCGCGCTTCTTCGACATGCTCTTCCTCCCTTTCGGGAACAGTCTGTTCCATTGTCTGCTCCGTGGTCATCCCGACTTCGGGAGCCTGGACTTCCTCGTTCATCTTCTTTTTCGTAGCCATTCCGGCCTCCTTATGCTTTTCTGATATGAGGATTGATAGTAAAGGATGGGATCAGGTCCTCCCTTTCCTCCGTGGTGATGCGTCCGGTGAATGTCAGTACAAAAAGGCGGCTCGCCCTGGTGAAAACTTCTATGACCGCATCCCCCACGCGCTTGTCCGGCGGGCGGGAAAACGTCGCCTTCCGCACTTGGATTTTTACCCAGTTGCCCCGGCTGTCGTTGCCGCCGCGCGGAAGCGCCGCAACAAACGCATAGGAAAAACGCTCCAGCCATTCCCGGTCTTCACTCAGCACGTTGACGTTTACCGGCAGTTCCACCACATACAGCTCCCGCTTGCGCACCAGCATCAGCTTTTCCGTGCCGTCCTCGCCTTTCACCGTCTCCCGGCTCACCCCCAGCTTGCGCCCTGTGCGTGTGTACTTTTCCGGCAGGAACTGCATTTCCACGCGAGGACGGTCTATGGTCAAATTGTCCTTTTTCACCGCCGCCATGACGCGGCCTTCCGGCAAGCCCGCCGCCAGCGCCGCCCGCGTAATGACTTCCGTTGCAAATGCCTGCATTCGTGTTCCTCCTACCGGGAGAAGGCGTTTTTCATGAAATCGGCCATGACCGCGCGAACCTCGTCCATATCTTTTTCAGAAACGCCAAGGTACGGACGGGCCGGAATGTCCGATCCCGGATGATTGACCTTCTTCCGCACGATTCCTCCGAAAGCCAGCGCCTTCTTGCGTTTGGGCCTGATAACGTGCGGGGATGTTTTGCCACCTTTCTGATGAATGCGTGCGTAAGGAAGATTGCTGCCCACCATGACTCTGTCCGGCAGTGCAAGGTAATCCAGGGAGTCACGAAGCGCGCTGCTGTCATCCAGCGTCTTGCCGCCTTCCTCGCGTGCCCGTGCCGAGGGCTCCCATTTTTTGCCTTCCGGGTCTTCTTCCGCGTCAAAGCGTTCATGCGTGCCGGACAAAAGCGTGTCGCCCACCACTTCCATAAGCGCCAGCCGCCGTGATTCCAGTCCACGGCCCGCCGTTTCCAATGCCCGGTCAAGGCCGCCCCAGTTCAGGGAAACGCCGTTGCGCGCCGCCATCACAGCCCCCGCAAATCAAACAGCGGCGGGCGACTCACCACGGCAAAGGTGGGGTCTTCCCGGTCCGGGTTCGCTTCCGAAAGCGGCAGCTTCTGTTTGCCGGAAACAATGTCTTCCAGAAGGTCCGTGCAATACTTCCACTGTTTTTGCAGGGGGAGCCATTCGTTGTCGCTGCTCGCCTCCGTATCCACCAGGGACGTGATACCTTCCACTACGCGGTACGCGCTGATGACGGCGGTGATGTAACGCACCAGTTCCGGCACATACGGCCAGGGTTGCGGATAGCGATAGGAAAGCGCGTCGCTTACCTCCCCGGATACGGCTTCGATGGTGCGCTCCACAAGGCCGGGGTTTTGCTCCTCGCAGGCCGCCACATATTTTGCGTGCAGCAGGTCGATGATATGTTCTCTACGGCATAACAGCATCGGATCTCCTCATGGAGGGGAAGCGGAAAGCGGACATACCCTTTTCTCGCGTTTTGGAATATTTTTAGAATAGTCTAAAAACTTTCTCCTTCCCCACGCCCGCCCCGGAAAGAAAAACGCCTCTCCGGGGCGCTCAGGGCGTTTTCTCGCTAATCGACCACTATCGCCTTGCAGCTCGCCCGCGAAGGACGCGCCGGAAGAGGCTTCGCCTGTCCGATGAGCATGATGCCGCTGTCGTCCTGGCGGGGCACAGGCACAATATGCAGCGGCGTGGCCGCGTTGTTGGCCGAAATGGAGTCAATGGCGCAGTACCATACCTTGCCGGGCTGATTCTTCGCCACTGCCAGCAGGGTCTTGGGCTCCAGCTTAGGCAGCCATTCCCCGTCGTCTTCCGGGTTCGGATACGTTTCATCCATGAAGCGGATGGTGTAACCGCCCACTTCCGCGCGCCCGTCTTTCAGCTCCAGGCGGTACGGCTTGCTTTCCGCCGTGGACGTGTACTTCTCCACAATGTCCAGCAGCACGGCTGCCACGTCAGGCCCGGCCCAGAACTCTACGCTTCCGCCAAGCCCGGCGTGTTTCACTTCCTGCTCCATGCCTCGCAGCAGTCGGTACACGTCCGAAACTTTGGAAGAGGTCGTCAGCTTCGCGGCAGGTTCAAAGGAAAGAAGCGGGCCGTAGTCGATTTCATAGACTTCACGGCGTCCGCCTTCCATGTCCACGGGCCAGGTCAGTTTGCCCGTGGATGCCACCACAGAACACATACCCTCAACGGTATTGCGCACGGTCTGGCGGATCTGATCCACCTTGCGCGTGCGCCAGGCCGTCAGCGCCGCCTTGTTCCCGAAAAGCACGCGCAAGTCGTTCAGCTCGCTGGCTGATACCGGAATCTGCACCTTGATGGGCAGCGGGGCCACGAACTCCATGTCCACGCTTTCGCCCTTCAACGAAACGGGCGTACCGTCACGCCGCACCACCGGAACCGACTGCACCACGGCTTTCAGCTCGGAAATACCGATAAGCGGCAGCGGATGCGTGGGTCTGTCTTTGAAAAGATTGTCCATGACCGTGGTTTCCAGCGGCGGCAGCGACTCCAGCGATGCCGCAATGGCATCCGGCGTAAAAAGTCCTTTCAGATGCGCAAGCATAATGATTCCTTTCTGTTAGACTGTTTTAGACTACACGGCGAACACGCCGCGCCGCGCAAGGGAGGCAAGCTGGCCATTGGTAGGAACCTGGCCGTCCCCGGTCTTCAGAACACGCGCCTTGACCGTGCCGTGTACCACGCACGCGGCGGATTTCTCTCCGTTTTTCCCGGTGGGGTCGCAGGGCAGGTCCACCACGGCGCACGGCTCCGCCGTGTCCGCATACTTGAAAGGCGTGTACAGCACGTCGGACAGAACCAGCGTAACGGTAAGCGTATCCCCGGAAGAGGGCGAACCTTCCGGCGTCACGCCGTACTCCGAAAGCGTGGCCGACTGCCCCGAAAGTTTCCATTCCGAGTCGTAGGAAAAAACATAGGTGCCTACCTTGCTCCCTACCTTGGCCGCAAAAGTCGCGGCATCGACGCTGGCTCCCGTCACGCCGCTGCTTTCTTCCCCTATGGCGGCGCTCGCACCGTACACGTCCACGGCTTTCAGCAGCGTGCCCACGGCAAGGGAGGCCGTCACGTCTTCCGAAAGCGGCAGATGATGGATGATCGCGGGATGGTTGTCCGTGGCGGCCCGTTCGCCGCCGAAACTGAATGTTCCAAGATGCCCTTCATTCATGGCGTATCCTCCTACAGTTTGGCCGCCATCTTGGCGTAATCAAAGCCGGGTTCGCCGCCCGTATGGGACGGAGGCGCGGAAAAGTCGAAAGCCCGTTCATCCACTGGGCGTGCTTCCAGTTCGCGGAAATAGCGTTCTTCCATGCTCAGGCTTTCCGTTTTTCCGTCCGGGGCCGCAAAGTCCACGGTTCCCGTCTGCGTCGCCAGCTTGGCCGCAAAGTCCAGAACGGAGGCTTTTTCGGCGGGCTTCACCTTCCCGGCTTTCACCAGCTCGGAAACGCGCGCCTCCCGACGCTCGCCTTCCACCTTTTCTCGGTAGGCGGCAAAGTCCGCGTGCGCCTGGTCCGCCTTCTTTTCCGCGTCGGCTTTGGCGCTTTCGGCCTTTTCCTTGTCCTGTTTGCTGCTTTCAGCCTGCTTTTTCAGGCTCGCGTTTTCCGCTTTCAGCGTCTCAAGCTGTGCCGTGAGCTGGCCCACCTGCCGTTGCAGTTCCTCAATACTCATGCTGTCTCCTTCGCCGCGCGGGGCGGCAAATTCCACGGTTATGGCGTCGCCGCCGTCTGCAAATTCCACAGCGGCCAGCCCGTCTATGGCCGGTTGCGCCGCTCCCAGAAGCGCCACATGCCGCAGGCTCACCCGGTCCGGCATCAGACTCATGCTCACATGCCGGTAGCGCCCCCTGGCCACCAGGTCCCGAACTTCGTCCGGCACCTGGGAGAAGCTGGCGTACAGCCTGCCGCCTTCGCTTTTCAGCCGGTCCACCCAGCCGAAGGCCGGAGCCCTGTCGCTTTGCGGATGCCCGAAACAGAGCGGCGCGTCCCGTTTTTGCGGATCGTAACTCCGCGCTATGGCGTCCAGGTCTCCCGCCGTAAACGTCTGTTCGCGCCCGGAGCTGTCCGTAAATGTCCCCGTGCGGGCTATCTCGATCCATTTGTTGTCCATGAAAAAAAAGCCCCTGTTTCCGTCACTATGACAGGAAAGCAGGGGCTCCGCCCGGAAAGGGCGCGTTCCATGCGAACTATTTTCAGACGCCTTCCGCGTCGTCTTTTCCGCACGATAAATGAGAATACTAGAAAGAATTTGATGGACAACAAAAAAGCCGCCTTTCGGCGGCTCTCCAACGCACTAGACTATTACCCAGCTACCATCCCAGGAAAAACTTTCAAAAGACTCTCTTTCCAGGGCTGGACCAGGCGGCGGCAGGACAAGCCCGCACTTGCCTGATGCTTTGTGTACGGCGCAAAGCACATAGCCATCATCTCGATTTTCTTTATCGGAATAGACGGCCCCTTCAATAATGAAAGTATCCGGTGTTTCCGCAAAAGTATTGCCGACCCAGAGCTTGGGATAGTCCGCATCTATATCTTGCGACAATCGCTGTCGAACAAGGTCTTTTGCTTCTGTTTCAGTCATGGCTTATTCCTTGCTGGCTACTTGTGCCCAGTCCATATCTTGATTCAGCTCCAGGTCATCCATCCTGTACCAGGAATAACCAAAACTCCTGTGGGCCTTGCCGAGTGTCTCATCACCGATTTTACCCGTTTGCGGATCCATGAAAATCAGCTTGCCGTTTATCTTTTCGCAAACCGTCGTGTGTCCGCTGCGACTTTTTCCCGGCCACGCCCATATTATGCCTACCCTTGCGCCATCTGGCAAGTCTTTCAGAGCCTTGAGCAAGTCCGTTTTATTCAAAACCGGATGCCTTCCCCAGACCCCTTTGACCTGCGGAGAATCGAAGCACTCATAGCCATAAAGGCAGGCATTTGCCTTCCCGTCATACTGGTTTCGTTTTGGCATGGCCGTTACAGGATATCCCCGCCGTCGTAATTCATAGACCGGAACACAGCGCTGACAGTTGATTTGATATGCCGTATCCACATGAAAATTGGGGTTCGCCTTTTCCGCCGCTTCCCTGTAGTCCATAGGCGGACCTTTCCTGATTCCGAGGGCTTTTTCCACGGTATCGGAAGTTGTCGAAGCCGGGCCGCGCTGTTCCGCATAGCTCTTTTTGTTCAGGTCCGGGTACTTTTTGAGGTCCAGGCCGTCCAGCCAGTCCATGCCCGGATTGCCACGGAAGCCCTTGTCCGCACCGGGAAAATGCACGAAATACTCATAGCCGGTCTTCGGGTCCTTCCAGACGCCGGATTTCGGCATCTCCTTCTGTACCGTCAGACCGCGCTTTTCCACTTGCCTGGAAGAAAGCGTCACCACATGACAATGACAACGGAAGCCGTTGGGCGGGTAGTTCGTTTTCCAGAACTCGTGATCCACGGGATAGACAAGCCGGTGCAGAATGGCATGGCTTGGCCGGGTACGGACCATGCGCGCCACATATTGCAGATAGGGGCGGGACGCCTTGACCGCCTGAATCTTTTTCCAGCGTCCGGCGGCGTATGCCGACTGCATATTGGTTCGGAATATGAGTCCTACGCGCCGGTCGTGCCAACCTTCCGCGCGTATGGCATCCGTGATGCGTTCCCGGAAAGAGTCCAGGGTTTCCCCGTTTTCAAGCGCGGCCTGGATGCCGTCGCTCACCAGTTGCACCAGGTCACGCCGTGCCAGTCCTGTGACATAGAACGCGCGTTGTCTCGCGCCTTCCGTCAATGCCCTGGCTTCCGCATCCGTCAGTTTGGCTCGTTGCTTCCACCAGGCTATGGCGGCTTCCGGCGTGACGCCTTCGTCAATGATTTCCCAGCCCGGCAGCTTCATGCGTCATCCTCTTCCTCTTCTCCACGCACGGCTCCCGCACCGTGTCCGGCAGCCGCCGTCATGGCGCGGGCCAGGAACCTTTCCAGCTCGTCCGGCTTCATGGAGGGGGCCAGCAGTTCCGCCAGAGCTTCTTCCAGCTCGTCGAAACTCTTTGCCTCCCTGACCGCATTCTCAACTTCCGTGACAAAATCCGTGCTGGCACGGAGCGTGGAGGGCAACAACTTCCCTATGGCCGCGTCAAGCTCTTTTTGAGCCTTGTCGGCCAGTGTTTCCCTGTCCGCCGGAGCTGAAAAATCCGCGTTTCCCTCCATCGGCGGCATGGCTTCCTCCTCAAGCGTGAACTCCTCCGGCTTGAGGCCAAAACGACCGGTGAAGTATTCCCGCGTGAACTTCGCGCCCATTTCCCGGATTTTCTTGCCAAGGTCAGCCTGCACGTTCAAATCTTCGGGTTCGTCATACTCTGCCAGCGGCGCAAAAACGCCAGGCCCTGCGTTGACCTGAGCATACAGCCAAGCGATCTCGTTCCAGGCGTCCGTGACCATGGCCTTGTCCGCGTCCGCCAGGTCATCGGCCACACTCTTGTGCGCTTCCGTGGCCGCCAGACTGTTCTTGCCGTCGGTTTCAATGGTCAGCGTCTGCCCCATGAGAACCTTGCTGATAGCCCTGTCCTGCCTGGCCAGAAAGTCCTCATGAATCGCACCCTGCGTCTGCCCGGCACTCTCCAGTTTGACATTCGCCCCGTGCGGGATGACGGCCACGGCATCCTGCACCATGCGTGAAAGCCCGCGCGCCATGTCCCGCTTTTCCGGCTCTTTTGCCTGCGCCGGGGCCTCGCCTACCACCCAGGGCATCCCGTGCCGTTCCACAAAGCGGGCGTAAAACGTGAGGCCGCCGCGCTTGAAGCTCACCGGCCACAGGCAGCGAGAGAGCAGGCGCAGGCCATAGGGATTGTCGTAGGTAGCATGATGCGTGACGAACACGAACTTGCCCGGAGGCAGGGGACGCGGGTCCGCGCAGTACAGACCGTATTCCCCCACGAACACGGGATTGTTGCGGCTGTCGAACCGGAACCAGTGATAAGGCTTCGGCACAATGTCCACGATATGCCACCAGTCCCCGTCGAAGCGCCAGACAAGTTCCATAGGCGTAAAACCGTAAAAGGGGGCATCCAGCATCCCGGTAATGACTGTGCGCAGGTTGGAGCGCTCAAGGTCCCGCATGAAACGCCGGTGCAGTTCCTCCGCTTCCGGTGTGGGCGTTTCGCCCTCCGGCGCTCCGGCACGAAACGACAGGTGCGGACAGTTCAACACCCTGTTTTTGCGGGAGAGCATGGCCGTAGTCACTTGGTCATCCGCCGAAAGTTCCCTCAGCACGTCCGCCTCGTCCCCGCGCTTGCGCAGCACCGGGTCCGGGTCAGGCAGGGTGTTCAGCCAGCCGTCCAGTTCCCCGAAAAACATCCCCGCGTTTTGCCGCGTCGCCAGTTCCGTGCTCAAATCCGCCGCACTGAACGGCACAAAGGTTCCGTCTGCGTTGTACAGTCCGCCGGTACTCATACCGCCTCCGCCAGCAGCGCCACACAGACCGGCAACAGCCAGTCCAGCAGCGATTTGCGGTTCCAGACGCGCGGATCGAACCCGCCCCACCAGGGCATATTGTCCCGGTGTCCGTTCCCGTAAGCGTCAATCCAGCGATATTCCGCCTGCGCATGTTCGCGCCCTGTATAAAACGCGGCGCACAGCCAGGCCAGCGCCGGAATATGGCAAAGCCAACCGGCGACAGCGAAAAATAGTGTGATAACGGCATGAAGCATGAAAAAGACCTCCGTTTTCCCGCCATTGTGGCAAAAAAACGGAGGCCCTGCCCGGAAAGGGCGCGAACCATGCGAAGGATTTTACCAGCCGTTGAAATTGAAGCCGCTCATGGGGATCCCCACATATTCCCACGGCTCCGAGCTGCCCAGCTCCCTGCGTGCGTCCAGCATCATGGCACAGGCCACGGCGCTGTCGCCGTGCCTGCCGCCTGTTTTGTCCTTTGTCCGCTGCTCAGGCACACGGGCTACGCCTTTCATCACTCGAAGACTGCGAAAATCCGAAAGTATGCCCGCGTCCTTCGGTAAAATCAGCGTTTTGTCCTCTATCCCCGCTTTGAGCAGCGGCATGGTCTCCCGATACCAGCCTTCGGAAATCATGACTTCCCGAACCCGGCCAGGCCCGTACTGCTGCCGGGCCGCTTCCGCAAGGGCCGAACCGTTCCCCCGTGCGTCCAGCGATACGCCGGAAAAACGCGGCAAGGCGTCCAGCACGGCGAAAAGAATCTGCTGTTGCGTTCTGTGCGGGCAGTTGCGCAGCTCCAGCACAAAGGGCGGCACAAGGCGTAAATCCTTTTCTTCCGTCGCGGGCCAGAATACGGAGAGGTCGCCGCTGCGGCCAAAGTCCACGCCGCAGAAATGCGCCCGGTCTTTCGGCAGGCCGGAGAGAAGAGGTTCAAGCTGTTCCGCTATCCAGCCTTTTGTGTAGCGTTCCGCCACCGTCAGCGGCCAGTCCACAAAGTCGCCGGCTGGCGGCGTCCATGTCAGCACGGGAGCCGTCTCCATACAGGCTTCAATCATGCCGGTGGTCAGATAGGCCCCGGAAGACTGCCGGGGAATGCAGAAAAGCTCTTCGTCCGCGCCGTCGCCATACGTCTTGATAAGGTCGGCACGCCAGGCTTCTTCCGCCTCCGGCGTCCAGTCCTGCTTCGTCACCCGGCAGATACGCCGGTACAGTCCGGCGGAAAGCGCATCATCCAGTGTAATGCGGTGCAGACTGTAGGGCAGGTTTCCGGCGCGCACGTCCTGGATCAGCTCATTGAAAGGGTTTTCCGCCCCGTCATGCGTGGAAATGATGATGACCTGCCCGCCCCACATGAGCAGCGCCAGCGCCGCCTTCAAAAGTTCCGGCAGGTCTTCCACAAAGGCCGCTTCGTCGATGATGACGCGCCCCTGTTTGCCTCGCAGATTGGAAGGTCGGTTCGACAGCGCAAGTATCTTGTGCCCGCTGGCAAAGTCGATGCGGAAAGCCTTGATTTCCCGCTCGTCCCCGTCGCGGAAAATATCTTCGTTCACCTTCCCGGCCACGATTTGCAACTTTTTCGCCCATTCCGCACAGGTGTCGATATACTCCCGCGTCATGTCCTGATTGAACGAAATATACAGCACGTCCATGCCGTCCCGACCGGAGGTCGAGGCTTTCAGCACGTCGTCCAGCGCCTGTGCCCAGGTCAGGCCGATACGGCGGGATTTTTCCACCACTTTGACCGGCGATTTGTCCCCCAGCCATGCCTTTTGATACGGCAGCAACACGTCGCCCAGTTCCATACGCGCCCCCTAACTTGTGCCGAGGATTTCCCGGATGGCCTGCGCGTTTTCCGGCGACAGCGCCTTGTCGCGGCTTTCTTCCTTTTCTTTCGGCAACCGCGCTTCCAGTTCTCCCAGAAGTTCCAGGCAGCGTTTCACGTCCTGTACCGTGGCGGCATTGATTTTTCCCGGATCGGACAAAGCCATGCCCACCTTGTTGCGCACGGCTTCACGCAACGCGGCCACAGCGTCCGCCTGCGTGGCAATATGAGGCCGTGCTTCCGGCTCGGAGAAGGAAGGTATCTTGCCCGCTGCCGCAAGTTCCGCCTGCTTCAATGCCAGGGATTCCAGGCTGGCCACGGCAAAGGCCACCTGCGAGGCTTCCTTGCCGTCCTCAGCCTCAAGCAGACGTTGCAAGATGGCCTTTCGCCCCATGACGGTGTTGAAACGTATCTCACTTTCCACCTGCGCCAGTTCCTCACGACGTTCACGCCAGCGGTATTTGTCCGCCCAGCGTTTCAACGTGGAAGTGGCCACGCCCGTCAGTTCGGAAACCCGCTCGAAGGACAGGCGATCCATGCAGTACAGTTCCTGCGCCCGCCACACGGTGCCCGGTTCATGTTCCCAGCCCATGTCAGTCTCCGAGTTCACGGCTCAGAATGGCTATACGCCTGTTCACGCCGTCAAGCTCCATCAGCCGTTCGTTCAGTTTGACGCCCAACGCTGCAATATATTCTCCCTGCAATTCTTCCAAAGGATGAATTATGGAAAGGGCTGACAGCAAGCTGTCCCGGTGGGACTGTATCTCAGCCTCAATAATCTTCCGTCGCCTCCGCAGCTCTTCCCGCTGCCCGATTTCCTCCAGCCTGCTCACATTTTACTCCTTGTTTCCACGATGGTGGAAAGGTGTTCCACAGCGCGCGTGTTATTCACGACCAAAGTCTGCAACGCATCGGTCATCCTTTCGTAATTTTTTACCAAGGTCACATTTTTGCGGTAATACTCCGCGACTTCGTCATGTTTTTTGTTCATTTCCCGCAAGCTGGTCTCAAATTTTTCTGTCATCACCCGCAGACTTTCCTGGGTATCTTCCCGATAGGCTTCCAGTACCTTGGACACTCGCTTGCCGTGCTTGTAGTCCAGGACAAAAATCACGGCAATGACGAGAGCGGGAATAGAGGCCAGCACAAGAAGGATGCCGGGCACGCCCAGAGAAAACAGTGCTTCCAGCAAAGGCAGCGCAGCACTTACGGCAGCAGACATATCACTCATAATTTTCCCCGTGCCTGCTCACAGCGCAGCGCCGCGTTCAGGCCGTCTATGTAAGCCCGGATTTTATCGTCCCTTTCCAATAAGCAGGAAATATTCTCCGGGCTGTCCAGCGGCTCCGTCGCGTCCAGGTCCGGCAAAAGCGGAGCAGACGGGGACGGGCAGTCGGGCAGGTTGATAACAAGCGGTGCGGCCTGCTTACCGCATCCGCTACAAAGGACGATTAAGGCGCTCAACAGCGCGACGGCGCGTTTCATCGTCCACCACCTTGGCCTTTTCTTCTACGGTGCGGGCACGCGGCCTGGCCTGCTTTACAATAGATGTTCGTTCCGCCGCGTCTCGCGCGGCTTTTGTCTCCCGGTCCAGGCACAGGCGGGCATTTTCCGCCTGCGCTTCCGCGTCCTTCCGGTACGCTTCCGCCGCTGTTTTCCACTGGTCGCGTTCCAAGGCTGTGGCGGCATGATGCAGCCTTTCCGTGTCAAGCGCGCCCTTAGTAAGCAACAGAGAGTAGGAAACAGCCACCAGCGCGAACACAGTTCCTATCCCGATCAGCCGGAGCATCATAACCGCGCCTCATCTTCCACGCCCGGCCCCCAGCCCGCCTTGATATAGGCGTATTGCCGTTCTTCCAGGATCAGACGGGGATAGTTGCGGTTTTCCCGGAAAGCGGCTTTGCTGCGCCCGGCGTTCACGTTTTCCACAGCCCCGAACCAGCGCCGGTCATCCACGCCCAGCGCGCGGGCTTTTTTGCGATCACGGTTCACCCAGCCCAGCCCGCCGTTGTACGCGGACAGGGTAAAGGCCATGCGTTCAAAGTCGGAATGACCAGCGACACGATCCCATAGCCATTTGTCGTAAACACAGAGCGCCCGCAGGCTCCAGCCGGGATTGAACGGCGCGGGCTTGCCTGTTTCCGGTGCCACGGAAGGCAACCAGCGGGCCGTAGCTGGCATGACTTGTGCCAGTCCCTGCGCCCCCACATGCGACACAGTATCGTTGCGCCACCAGCTTTCGGTATGAACCTGCGCTGCAAATACGGCCACCGGTGCGTCCAGTCCCCAAGTGGCATGGGCAGCACGAACCAGAGTCGCCCGGTACTGTTGCGCAGCGCGGGGAATCGTCACCTCAGCGGCTTTCGCACTAATCGGCAACCATAGGGAGGCCAGATAAAAACCGATGAACAGAAGAAAACCTCGTAGTATCCACCGGGCGCAGCAGCACAGGGCCTGTACCAGAATTTCCTTCCATGTCGGGCTGGTCTCAACCTTCAATGTTACGTCCGGCATGGTTACAGCCCCAGTGCCACGGCCAGCACAAAAGCCGCAATAATGCAGGCCCGGCGGAGCATGGCTGCGCAGAACGGACGAAAGTAACCGGTGGCAATGGGAAAGTCCGGCTGGCCGTCATCCCCCGTGGCTTCCGGGTCTTCCCGCCAGTCCTTGTCCAGATAGGAAGACGGCAGCGCATAGGGGAAGGCCAGGAAGTCAAAGACCATGCCCGCGATGGCCGCCACCACGACCAGGGCCAGCTTGTAGGCCACCACCGGTCCTTGGGCGGGAGAGAAGAACAGCAGGGCCGACAGCAGGACAATGCCGCACAGGATGAACAGGGCCAGAAGATACCGGGGATTGCAAAGAAACTTCTTCATGAAAAACTGCTCCTTGCCGCGCTCGTTTCGGAATGCCCCCGCCGGAATAAATCCGGCGGGGAAGGGAGGAACGGACCGGACGCGAAAACGGCCCGTCACGGCAATCATGCCATGGCGGGCCGCTTCATGCCCGGAAAGGGCGCGGGCTGTGCGAACTTTTTTCACTCGTCAAAATCACCCCGAAGTTCCTTGACCTCCTTGGACCGGACGCGAACAGGACTGTCCTTGAGCCGTATCAGTTTACCCTCTGCTATGTAGTCGTAAATTGTGCGCTCCGAAACATTCAGGCAATAAGCCGCCTGCTTCACGTTCAATATGTCGTGACGGTTGACCATTTCCTGCGGCGTCAAAGAATAGGGCTGTTCGGAAGGTATGCTGGAATAGCGTATGGGCAGCGGAAGGGGAAAGCCCGTCGGACGTTTCAGCGTACAGTGATCCGCGCAGCCGATGCAGCAAAACACGTCTCCGCGCACGAACCAGAACGGCTTACGTTTACCGCTCAGAACATAGGTGCAGCCGAGTTTTTCATACACCTTCCGCTCAGGTTCCGCGTCATAGGGTCGCCAGCCTTCTTTGACCAGTGTTACAATTTCCCGTATCCGCGCTTTCGACATCTTATCCCCCTTGAAACACCCTGAAAAACAGCTCCTTGCTTTCTCGTTCCGTCTGTTCCCGGCAGGAAAGGCACTCCCTGCGGTCAAGGCGGCGACAATGGGAACAGCGGATTTCCTGCAACGCCTTTCCCACAACTTCCGGCGTCACGTCTCTGCCCCGTGGGCTTTCTCCGTCCTCGGAAAGTGCCGCCTGAATCCTTGCCGCCTGCTCATGCCATTTTCCAGGATAACGACCGGAAAGCACCAGATACACTGTTGCCCGCTTCATTTCCGGGTGTGCCCGGCAAAAGGCGTACACGCTCCGATAGCGGGCCAGCACCGCATCTTTCAGCTCACTGGCCGTCATCATGCCGACGCTTCCGCTCAAAAGACTTTTCCCGACGCTGTAAGTCCGATAACAGCGTTGAAATCTGCTCGCCGTTCTGCATCCAGACAAAGTAATGGATGCCGAATGCACGCTTGACCCTGGTATTCAGGGAAGTCATGGAGTAACCCAGCTTGCGCCATATCGCCAGAATTTGTCTTTTCTCTGCCGCATACGGCATGGAGTCCGTGATTTCTATAAAATCGGGGCGACTTAGCGGAGTCACGCGACCATTCCGACTTTTTGCGGGCGCTGTGTAGGTCACGCCGTAGCGCACGGCAAAATGCTGTACCAGTCGGGAAAGCTGATGGATAGTCATATCCTTGCGGCTGGATACGCCGAACTCTGAACGCAGCAAGGCCCGGAAGGCTTCCTCATCCATGTACGGAAGCTGCTTGCGGGCAATCTCAATCTTGCGATACAAACCAAGGCGCATGTGCTGGTTATCCACGGCGACGCTCCTTGTGTACGGTCACTTCTTCAACCGGCACGAACACGCGCTTTCCTCCCAACGAAACATTGACCACCCAGCGTCCCGTGTAGTCCAGAATCGGCTCCGTGTTCGTCCAGGTGCCTTCATAAAAGCCGTCCGCGCGCCGCACAGACACGCGGGAATTGCAGGGAATGTCAGGGGCCGGGGCGGGAGTTTCCAGCCCGCACAAGGCAAGTTCCGCCGCCAGACGGGCTATTCCGTCCCGGTCGAAGAAGCGCGGCACGCCGTCTTCCGTATCAAGCCAGCGCCGGGCCAGCCGCACGCGGTAAGAACCTTCCGGGCCGCCGTGCAACGGAGCCGGGGAAAGCTCCAGCTTCGCGCGCTCTTCTCCGTTGCGCACACTGATGGACGCGCAGAATTTCCGGTTGTCCTTCCGCATGATCTTACCTCATGGCGGTATGCTTCACGCGGTCTCGAAGTTCCGCTTTCTTGGCATTGTTGAAGCGGTCCACCGTACCCACCAAATAACCCGTGATACGCCGGATGCGCTCGAACTTTACGCCTTCGCCAATGTAAATTTTCCCGTCCCGCTCAATGCTGGGAAGGTTCGGTATTACTTCCGTCATTGTTCTGTCTCATGGCTGCTCGTCAGGCCGGAGCCGCCACGCTCCGGCGACGGCCCCAAGAGGGGCCGTTTCGCTTTAGCTATTCCTCGTCCGGAGCCGTATCGCTGTCACCCCTGAGCCATACCAAAGTATCCACGATTCCCTGTTCATAACTCATGCCGGGATAGCGGGTGTCTTCGTCAATACCTTCCACGGCCCAGTTTTCCACGCGGACAATTTCGGTTTCAGTTCTTACGATTTTCATGGTCACATCTCCTTTTGGTGTATTCAGAACAACGAAAGTTGCTCCATTTTTGCCACTGTTTTTGTGTCAGTTTTGACACACACCGCACTATCCTTCTTTGGCTTCGGCGGCGTCTCCAGCTCGGAAAAGTGCCCGCGCAGCCATTGTGCCGCCTGTTCCTTATCCCAGGTCTGGATGCTCCCTCCCCAGACTAGGCTCCTCCGTGTTTCCCATGCTCCGCGTACTTCCAGGGCAAGATGATTTCCCCACAGCACTATCCCGTCCAGATTGAAAAACATGAGGTTCAAGGCAGTCATTCGTGCGCAGTTCAGGTCTATGTCCTGACCTACGAATATTGCCCGTCCGTTCTGCTCGAACGTCTGTTCCTTGGCCGCCGCTATCAGGCAGGCTCCCGCGCCGCAGGCGGGGTCAAGAACCTTGAAACGGCCCGTTTCCGGCGGTGCCGTGTGCGTTATCCTGGCCATAAGTCGCGCCACGGAAGACGGAGTGAAATACTGACCGGTGTAATGGTTCGCCGCGTATTCTTCATACAGCGGCCCCAGCGTTTCCTCACTTGTCGCCCGCATATAATCCAGAAGGTAGGCAGTGGCGTTAGCGAAGTGATCCGCCGCCCTTTGCCCCACCGGTTCCGTATTGCGGTACTGCCCCATGATTTCCAGATACGGCGGGTCGTCCCGTTGAAAGGCATAAAACATAAGCCCCACCCAGTCTTCAAACACGCGATAACCGTTGTGTCCCTTGCCGATTATGGCATCAAGTTCCTTGCGAACCGGGTTCAATCCCGGATTGACTCTCTGATTGCTTTTCTTGCTCATGGCTGCTCGTCAGGCCCTGCGCACCACCGCCGGGCGACCGCGCCGCCCTTGGAAGTGGGCGGGCGGTTTCGCTTTTACGGCTTCATTGCCTCTTTCAAATCCTTGCAGGCGGTGAACGTCACCGCCTTATGCGCCGGAATGTCCAGCGTCTCCCCGGTTCGCGGATTGCGTCCCTTGCGGGCCGCAACATCCTTGCTTTTGAGCTTGCCCAGACCGGGCAGCGGGATTTCCCCGCCGCCCAGCAGTTCGGCGGCGGCCACGTCGCCCAGCGCGTCCAGAACGGTTTCCACCACGACGGCGCTCACGTCCCTGTCGGGATGCGCCGTGCGCACCGCCTGCGCCACTGCCTTGATAAGTTCCTGTTTTGTCATAAGTCCTCCTGAGTTATGGAATGTTTCGATATACAATATCCCGGCTGTATCCGGCCCTGATAAGCAGCGCCCGCGCCATATCCCGGATGGTTCTGCAAGCCTTGTCACGCTGGCCGGGGCTTGCCTGCTTCCATTCCGGGTTCCGAGCTATCTCCGGCAGGTCTTCCGGCCTGAATCCCTTGTGCGTCACCACGTTCTGCGCGTACTTCGCTGCTAACGCTTCCAGTTCGCTTTTTCTGTACAGGTCACGCCCCATTTTCCCCCCCTCCTAGACGGTTTCCGGCACCTCTTCTTTCTTGATTTCTATGAAGAATGTGTCCGATTGCTGCCGTTTCAGCCCCACCAGCTCCAGACGTTCGTCCGGCCAGCCCAGCGCCGCGTCCTTGTTGATTTCTTCCTTCGTGCGGATACCCTCCGAAAGGTTGTACTGGTGCAGCCTTTCCAGCGTCATTTCCGCTGTCACGCCGCGCATCTGGACTATTTTCGTGCTGGCCCTGAACCCGATCACGCCGAATCCAAGGTCAAGACTCTTACTTTTGATGAACAGCGCCTGCCGGTTGAGTTTGCCGTACACCGTCACAGCGTCCGACAGTTCCTTGCGTCGCGCCTGCAATGGCCCGGCAAGCTGGCTGGCCTTGGCTTTCGCCCCGTCCACGGCTTCCCGCATCTCATTCTCGATGGCGGAAAGTTTACGGTCGATGGCTGCCATTTCCGCCAGTGCGCCCTCGCACTGCGCCCGGTCTAGCACCATGTATGGGTCGGGCTTGATACGAGCCATTATCCCACCTCCCTGATGGATCTTGCCGGGAACACGCCCGACGCGCTGATGCCCCATGCAACCAATCGCAGATTCATGGCGGGCACGGCGATTTCCGCTTCTTCCGCCGTCCAGTCCACGCTCACCACCGTCAGATTGTTTTCCAGTGCCTCCGCCTGTTCGGCGGCGGCCCTCAGATTGTCGCGGCAGCCGCGTACAAGGGCGGCCTGTTCTTCATTCTTCGCGTTTCCCTGTACTTCTCCGAGAGCGGCCAGAATGGATAAAAGATTTTCTTTCAGCATGTTGCATTCTCCTCTGTATTGTCGTTCTCATTTTCCGTGCGGTTTCTGTCGAACCGTGCCAACAGAACCTTGCAGGCGTCCGTAATGCTTTGTGCTGTTTTCTTTGCGTAGGGGTCGGCGCAGAGCAGAAGCCGGGCGATGGTGGCCGCCGCCGCACGCTCCCGCGCAAAGGGGTCTGTCTCCCGCAGCGGCGGATACGGCGTTTCCGGGTTCTTGTCCGCCTTCACCGTGGACCGCCAGGTGACGGCGTTTCGGTCGTCTCTGCCCGCCCTCGCTATGAATCCTTCCTCCGCCAGCCAGTTGCAGTAACGCAGCGCCTGCGTGTACGAAACGCGCGTCATCATGGCGCATTCCGATATGCTCCAGCCTGGCTTGGCCTTACGGACAAAACGCCACAGGGCTTCATAACTCTTCGCCTCGCGGGGACGATGTTTGAAGTCGTAGGTGAAACAGCCGGTGCGCGTCCGTTTGACTTCCCCGTGCCGCGTCATGTCGGAAATGCGGCTGCGCACAACGGCCTGTTCCGCGTCGTTTTCCAGCCCCAGCGCTTCGTACACAAGGCGGTAGCTGATTTCCTTTCCGCCTTCTCCCAGGGCTTGCAGCGCCGCGCGCACCGCTTCCTTGCTGACTTCCTTGCGGGTATCCATGACGGACCTCCTACTTGCGTCGCCAGGAGCGCGCGGAAATAACGGTGTCCAGCATCGGTCCGTCCACCGTGAAGTTTTCCGCCGCCTTCGCCGCCTTTTCGAGCAGAAGCATCATGTTGCGCACCAGCCGGAAGTCGCCTTCCGCCCGTTCCGCTATGCGTCCGCACAGTTCCGGCGGTATGTCCAGCGCCGCCGCCTTCATGGCGTACATGGCCACTTCCGCCGCGCTGATAGGCCCGAACTCCACTTCATGGGCTACGCGGCTCCATACACGGCGGCGTTCGGACAGAAGCCCGAAAATGCCTTCCTCGCCTATCAGGATGATGGGCGCGCCCGTCATTTCCAAGATGTCCCGCAGGTCTTCAATACGCCCGATAGCCAGCCGGTCCGCTTCGTCCACGAAAATAGGCTTCCGATCACGCTCCAGAAGTTCCACGATTGCCTGCTTGCAGCGGTTAGCGTTCATGCGGGGCAAATCCCCATTCTTGCCGCGTACCTCAAAAAGCACGCGCTGGAGAAACGCCGCCTGTGTCCAGCCTTCCCAGACTCGGACGTATGCGCCCCCGCGCTGGTAATGGTACTGGTCAGCCGCCACGCTCTTGCCGCGCCCGGCCTGCCCGTGGGCAAGGATGAATCCGCTGGTTCCCCGGCCCGCGTCCACTACGGCATCCACCGCCGTGTTGAACCGCGCCGTCGCGTCTGTGGGAATGATCACGTCTCGCATATAGCCTCCCTATGCCGTTGCGATATGGCTTTGTCTGTGCAGCAGCTCCAGCTTGCCGTCATAGAGCGGCTTGAAATTGCGCTGGAATTGCGGGGTGTTCTCGAAATATTCCATGAAGGCCGCATCTTCCGGCACCAGTTCCGCGCCCTGCTCGTGAAGGGCCGTGAACAGGTAGTCGTACCTGGCCGGTTCGTCCGGGAACCGCTTAAAAATGGAGGGTTCGTAGGTAGGAGCTTCCAGTTCCGCGCGGGCCTGAGCACCGGCGGCCTTGGCGGCCTCGATGGCAGCCTTCTCCGTGGCGGAGAGCGCCGGAGACTTTCTCATGGGGGCGGGGGCGGGAATGGCCTTCTGAAATCCTGTAATCTGCCGCTGCCGGGCTTCCGGGAGAATGACCGTTTCCGTCATCTGCCGTATTCCGGCCTTGGCCGCGCATTCCTGTCGCTTCTTGAGTTCCAAGGCGTCCGAAAGGTCTTGCTGCTGTTCTGCCGTTCCCAGAGCGCGGGCGGCGGGATGGATACCGGCGGCAATCCCGTAATGGTAACGGTCGCGGGCTTCACAAAGTCTGTGGCCTTCCAAGTCGTACACAAGCACCGTGTACGGCGAGAGCTGCCAGTCATAGCGAACCAGTACCGGATGACGGCGGTTGAACAGGGCTTCATGCCAGAACAGGCGACCGTCCAGCCGTATGCCGTCCTTGCTGATGGTACGGACTTCTTTTTGCAGCATCAGCAGCGTGAGGCGCTCTATGTCCACGCCCGGCCCCCGGCCTTCCTCGAACACCTCTCCGGGCGTCCTGCCGCGTAAATGGGTGGAGGCCTGCGGGCGGGAAGCGTACAGTTCAAACCAATACGCCAGCCACTCATACGTTTCTTCCAGCGTGAGCGGGCGGCGGCCCAGCTTTTCATGCAGGCGGCGGTGCAGCTTTTCGTTCCGGTGCAGCCGCGCGGGCTTGTGGGCTATGTCCCATCCCGTATAGGACGGCGTAAGCTCTTCCAGTTCGTGCATGGTTCCGAAGAACCGTTCCACGGGCTTGCTCTGGCCGTGGTAGGGCCAGGCGTGGATGACTTCGCAGCCAAGGTCACGGTACAGGCCGAGGAATCCGGCCTGCTCAAAGTCCTTGCAGCCGTCGAAAAACCGCGCCCTGAACGCCTTGCCGTTGTCCAGGTAAACAACGCGGGGAAACTTTCCCAGACGGATGCAGGCCCGGCGGAATGCGCTGGAAATACAGGCCACATTTTCCGTCGCCATCACTTCCCAGCCCAGCGGGTAACGGCTTCCGCCGTCGAAAAACAGGAGCAGTGTCATGCGCTTGGGCTTGCCCGTATCCGGGTCTGTCGTCTCAAAGTTGAGCGTATGGCCATCAGCGATCACCACGTCGCCCACGCCTACCAGCGACCAGTCTCGAAGAATGGATATAGCGCATCGGTCGTTCCACGCCTTTTCCCCGTTGCGCCACAACGTCCAGTCGCTGAAACACGTCTTGGAGTAGTTGGCTACCCAGCGCCGGATGGTATCGTCCGAGGGAACGGCCAGATTTTCCGCCTTGCACCGTTCTTGTATGATGCGGGCGCAGGTGCTGATTTGACGGTCTCCGTCCAGTATTTGTCCCAGGATGATGGTCTGGTGCCGTTCCGTGAGCATACTCTTGCCCCGATGGGCAAGGCCGCGCTTGTCGGCCAGGGCCAGTACGCCGCCGGAGTCCTTCCTTTCCAGCTTCCAGCGTTCCAAGCTCTTCCAGCTTACGCGCGGACCGAGTTCCTCAAGGAGCTTGCTCCATGCGCCGCCCTGATAGGCAAGGATAAAGGCTTGCTTCTGCCTGATGGTGCTGCCGTGCTTTGCCTGCCAGTCCAGATAAAGCCCCAGAAGATCGGCCTTTGCCAGCGCCTTGTAGCGGCGCTTGTCGTCAAGGATGGCCTGTCGTACCGCCGGAGAAGGAAGCAATGATGCGGTAGCGGTGGGAAGAGCCGCGTTATGGGCAGCCTCTTCCTCTATCGCCAGACGTTCCTCCGCCGTCTGAATGGCGCGCTGCGTCGCTTCCGGCATGGAGGAAACAAGCCACTCCTTCCCGCCGCCGCGCCCCTTGCGCGGGCGGAATTGCCACGACTCACGCTGTGCGCGTTGCAGCGTGGATTTTACGCTCAACCCCAAGAGCCTGCTGCATTCTTGCGTGATGTATGCTTCGCGGAGTGCCATTGCCTGTTCCCCTGTCGTTGTAGGATTCCGGCTCCGCTGATAGAGTGATTTTGCTATTTCTCAACCTTAGCCCCTGAACTATTCAGGGAATCAACGGAGCCGGAAATGTCACTTTTTACTCGCTTGTTGGCTGCTAAAAAAGGATGCCCTTTTTGCAACTTCGATCCATGCAATCCTGAAAAATGTATGTTTTTTATAGGATTCAATAATGAAAATTTTGATTGTATCTTATTGAAAACATACGCTAAAAGTGTTTCTGCGGCGGCATATTCTCATTTTTTGACTTTTAATGTTCCCCGTACACACTTGGATTTTCTATTCCAGCTATCTCCTGAAGCATTGAAAAAACGATTGGATAGGATTCAAGAAACGCTTGAGAGCCTTGACGAAGCAATCGCATTTCCAATCCTTCCAGAAGAACTTCAAAAGGAGCTGGAAGGTTCCCGTGCGCGGCTTTCCGAGTATTACGAGCAAGTCTCCTCAGCGTTTGCAGCCGTATCACCACATCAGGCGAAAAAGTTGTCTTCACATACTCAAAAGAAATCATAGCATCTCCATTGAGAGATTCGACTGTGGGTCAAACAAGTATTGTTCCGGAACGCCTTCCCTGCGCAGGGCATCCAGGACCCTGGGACTATGCCGTTTGCCCCGCACCGTGGCGGAAACCAGCTCCGCCGTGACGCCTATGCGCCGTCCAAGCTCCGACATGCTCAAGCCTCGTTCAACAAGGACGGCCCGGATTGCATAGCGAGCCTCATAACGTAGGCGTCCGCATTCTTCGCGGGTCATAAGTCTTCCTCCAGCTTGCGCTTGCGTTGACGCGCCGCCTTCATCTCCAGAACCGCAGCTCCATAGTCTCGGAGCTTCCTGTCTTCTTCCGTCATCAAATCCAGTCCCAACGCACGCGCCGCAACGCGGAATGGTTCCACGTTGCCGGTGGCTCGACAGAAGGCCAGCAAGGCCAGGATGGAGGGAGGGTGCGACGTGTCGGAGGGGGCCAGCCACTTGTCCAGCGTGGCCTTGCTAATGGACTGAGTATTTCCGCCCGTCAGCTTGATACCAGCCCGTTGGGCTATTTCATTCAGGCGGTCGGCAAGCATCTTTCTTCCTTCGCCTTCCGGCGCTCCGGCGGCATCGCGCATGGCGGTTTTGATGGCCACCATGACGCCGGAAAGCCGGATGGCGTCGTCAAGTAAGGATAGCTGCTTCATGGCCTGCTCCTGTCCAAACGCCGCTCGCGCCTGGACGTTGATTTAATGGGACGGGCCGGATAAAGTCCCTTTTGCTACTGTTGAAAACTTCAACCGCCCGCAAGACCCTTTTTACCTATTTTTTGACTAAAATCAAGGCGCTTAATGGGTAAAAGTTCATATTTTGAATAAAATGTAAATTTACAAATATTCTAATATGATACCATAAGTTCCTAGGTAAAAGTTTGGGTAAAAGTTCGGGCATGGAAACTTTTACCCTATGGAAACGCTAGGTGACCGCATAAAAATTATTCGTGGAGAGACTAGCCAGACACAATTTTCGAGCAGCCTGGGTATTACGCAAACGAAACTGAGTCGCTACGAACGGAATACTACCCCCCCAGAGATAGATTTTCTTGTGAGGCTATCACGCCAGTATGCTGTATCATTGGACTGGCTCCTACTTGGCAATGGATGCACAGAGTCTTCCCGCCCAAGTGATGGTGACGATGCTAACATACAGAGTGAGTTAGCTACCGAGCGCACAGAACGGAGAGAGTTGGCTGCCGAAAATCGAAAGCTTTATCGCGAAAAAGAGGCACTCTACAAGGAAAGAGAGGCGCTGCTTCGTGAAATTGGGGAACTACGAGAAAAGGTTGCCCGACTGGAGGAGCGTAAAAATCGACTCGCTGTTGCTTCGGATCAGCCTGCGCAACATAGCGGCGTTGCATAATCAGAAAAGACAAAAAAACAGCCCTGCTTTTGTGTCAAAAACGACACGCGGCAGGGCTGTTGTATTCTCATTTGTCGTGCGAAAGCACCTGTGAAATGGGCTTCTGTTCTCAAGTCTTTTTTCGCGGCCTTTTTTTGACGCTGGACCACCATAAGCCCGCGCCTGGCCTACATATAGCCGACATATAGCCGACTGGATGACGCCATACAGTCATTCTCATTTACCCTGCCCCCCTATATTGGACGTTCCACGATTTGCCCGCCACACTCCTCACGACCAGGCATGAAAAAGACAACATAGGGATAGGCTTGGAAGCCAACAAAAAAAGCCCTCACGGAGATTCCGTAAGGGCTTATTTTTTATGGAGCCAGCTAAGAGACTTGAACTCTTGGCCTGCTGATTACGAATCAGCTGCTCTACCAACTGAGCTAAGCTGGCGGACGGCTTGTTGTGTCAAAATATGGCCGGACTGTCAAGCGGAAATATGCCCGGCCCGAGGATCAGTCGTCAGTCCTTTCCAGATACAAGGGAATGACGTGCAGGCTGCGGCTGACTTCTTCGGTATGGCCCAGCCACCAGCGGACCTTGTCTCCGGGCCAGCCCAGTTTTTCTGCCACGGCACGGGCCACGCCGGCCACATTGAGGATGGGATGGCGCTGGAAGACCTGCGGCAGTCCGTAGGTCAGATTGCAGGCAAGACATTTTCCGGGGCGCTGGTGCAGCTCAAAGGCCAGTTCCGCCTTCCCTTCTCCTTCGGAGCGGCAGACCAGAACGATGTCATAAGCGCCTTCCTCAGCGCCGCCGAACAGTGCGTCGAAAAAAGCCTCAGTGCGTTCCGGGGGGAACACGCTTTCAAGAAAGGCCTTATCAAGAACCTTGCTCATATTGCCTCCAGCCCGACAACGGGCAAGAAAATTTCAAAAGCTAACGATAGCGTTTTTTTTCATAAAAGACAAATCCGTCCGTCAGCAAGGCAGGCACAGGGGCCGCAACCACTCCGGCACGCGGGGCAGATCCCGCAGGCAGACGTCATGCCGGGGCAGGCGCTCCAGCCGGAAGCCCTCCAGCAGCTCCGATGCCGCGACCGGCCGTATGTCGGGGCGCAGACCGGCCAGACGGGCCAGCACACCCACGATCTCCGCCGGC
>ERZ773104.1151-NODE-1151-length-36790-cov-4.924486_pt1 | contig 36790 bp, 37 predicted proteins | sample MGYA00511920_ERZ773104 | MGnify/ENA primary metagenome ERZ773104 (study PRJEB29015, sample SAMEA2737857) | human gut metagenome | biome: human gut; feature: human-associated habitat; material: faeces | place: China | collected 2012 ... | reverse complement strand
AAGTAACCACATGAGTAAAACTCAAGTTGCGTTAGCAACGGTTTTACGAATGGGGATCTGAATAGTTACGAATATAGAAAGATTAAAATACAGAAAGATAAGGAAGATCAGGGATATCAGGAATATGGAAAAAGAACGCTTGAATAAATATCTGGCATCCTGTGGCGTCTGTTCACGGAGAGATGCAGACAGTCTCATTGATCAGGGACTGGTTACAGTGAACGGAAAACCCGCGGCCATGGGAATGCGTGTCTCAGCAGAGGACTCCATTTTAGTTCGTGGAAAGAGCATTCATGGAAAGAATGATAAAGTGGTTCTGGCCTATTATAAGCCGGTGGGAGTAACCTGTACGGAACGGGATCGCTTCGCAGACAGGAAAATTACGGATATGGTAAGGTTCCCGGTGAGAGTGACTTATGCAGGGCGCCTTGACAAGGATTCGGAAGGACTGATTCTTCTCACGAATGATGGTGAGCTGATTAATGCCATGATGAAGGGGAGTGTCGGACACGAAAAGGAATATATCGTAAAGTTAAATAAAGAAATTACAGAGGATTTCATTCAAAAGATGGGAGAGGGGGTCTGGCTTCCAGAGTTAAAAATAAAAACCAGACCGTGCAAAGCTGAGCAGATCGGCAAGTTTACTTTCCGTATCATACTGACCCAGGGAGTCAACAGACAGATACGCAGAATGTCGAAAGCACTTGGGTATGAAGTGAAGGAACTGAAGCGTATTCGTGTGGTAAATATCGAACTTGCAAAGTTAAAAAAAGGAGAATATCGGCAGATACTCGGGGCGGAATTACAAGCGTTATACGATGCGGTCTACCAATAGAAGAGATCTGTGAGAGATTGTGACCCAAGATCTTGTTAGGAAACGACAAATAGAAAAACAGGTTTCATTTTATGAAAAAGAGTAGAAATCGAATGAGAACGGGAATTATGAAATAACCGCCTGAAAGTAAAACAGAATGACTTGCAGGAAAACTTGCAAAATTCAATTTACATAAGAAGAAATGTAATTATTATTTATATTGAAGTAACTATTCAGAACCCCATTCGTAAAACCGTTGCTAACGCAACTTGAGTTTTACTCATGTGGTTACTTCGCCATATAAATTATGCCAAATGTCCTTACGAATGTGCGCATTCGACGTCCATATTGTCATAATTTGCATGGCTCTGAATAGTTACAAACTGAAGTATAAAAGAAAGAGATTGCCAAAATGGAAACTAAGAAGAAACGAATTGAAGAGCTTGTCGGAATTTTGAATGAGGCATCCGGTGCCTACTATCAGGGGCAGGAAGAGAAAATGTCAAATTATGAATGGGATGCCATGTTTGATGAACTGACGGCATTAGAACAGGAAACCGGTTATATTCTTCCGGATAGTCCGACGCAGAATACCGGAGCAGAGGAAACGGGAGGAAACCGTGAACCGCATGAATTCCCTGCGCTTTCCCTTGCGAAGACCAAGCAGGTCTCCGAGTTGAAAAAGTGGGCAGAAGGACGGGATATCTGGCTGTCATGGAAGCTGGATGGTCTGACACTGGTTCTTACCTATGATAAAGGGAAGCTTACGAAGATTGTAACCAGGGGAAACGGTGCGGTTGGAAATAATATTACTTTTTTAAAAGATGCCATTAAGGGATTCCCCTTAAAGATTTCCTATCAGGGGCATATGGTTGTCCGTGGAGAAGCAACGATTACCTATACGGATTTTGAGATGATTAATGATCTGATCGAAGATGATGATGAGAAGTATGCCAATCCGCGAAATCTTGCCTCCGGAACCTTAAGCCTGGATGATCCGCAGAAGGTAAAGGAACGCTGTGTATATTTCCACGCATTCACATTGGTTTACCGTGAAGAAGGAATCCGGTCTTTCGGAGAGCAGATGGATTATCTGGATAAGGAAGGATTCCTTACAGTTGAACGGGAACGGTGCAATGAGGACAGTCTGGATGAAGTGATTGCACGTTGGACGCATAAGGTTGAGAGCGGGCAGATGGATATTCCGGTGGATGGACTGGTCATCTGTTATGATGACACCGTGTATGCTGCTACCGGATCGGTAACCGGTCATCATGCGACACGTGCCGGATTTGCGTTTAAATGGGCGGATGTTTCTGCAACGTCAAAGCTCCGCTATGTAGAATGGTCCTGCGCTGCATCAACAATTTCTCCCGTAGCTGTTTTTGAACCGGTGCAGTTGGAGGGAACGACGGTGAGCCGTGCTTCCCTTTGTAATATCAGTGAAATGGAGAGACTTGGAATCGGAGAAGAATGCACCCTGGAAATTATTAAGGCAAATAAAATTATTCCGAAGTGCATTGCAGTAAAGGAGGCAAAAGGCTCTTTCCACATTCCGGAGACATGTCCTGTATGCGGTGCGCGGACGCAGATCCATATCAGCAATAGCGGGACGAAAACACTTCATTGTACGAATCCGGATTGTACCGCCAGGCAGGGAAAGAAATATACCAGGTTTGTAAGCAAGTCCGGAATGGATATCGATGGCTTATCAATTCAGACTATGCTGCGGTTTATGAACGAAGGATTTGTACATGAATTTGCCGACATTTATCATCTGGGACAGCATGCTGAAACAATCCGCAATATGGAGGGATTCGGAGATAAATCCTGTGAAAACCTGTTGAATGCGGTTGAAAAGAGCCGGGAAGTGAAAGCGGTGAACTTCATATATGCGCTCTGTATTCCCATGATCGGCGTCGATGCCGCCAGGAAGATCGTAGGAAGTGTGAGCTTTAATGGATTCCTTGAGCGGATGAAGAACGGACAGGGATTTGAAGATGTTGACGGAATCGGACCGGAAAAGTCTGGTTCTGTCATGGAGTGGTATCAGATTGCGAAGAATAAGGAAGCCCTGGAACACCTTTTGCAGGAGGTTCGTATTATACAGGGGGAAGCTGTCAGTGCGGAAGGAGGTACCTGTGCCGGGCTTATCTTTGTAATTACCGGTGATGTACACCGGTTTAAGAACCGGGATGCATTTAAAAGCTATGTGGAGCAGCAGGGAGGAAAGGTGACCGGAAGCGTCAGCGCAAAGACAAACTTCCTTATTAATAATGATTCTGAGTCCTCTTCAGGCAAGAACAGGAAAGCAAAAGAACTGGGCATTCCGATTCTGACCGAGGATGAGTTCATAGAAAGGTTCTGAAGGTATTTATCCACTGATAAACTGCCAAAGGAGATCTACTGATAAACTGCCAAAGGAGAGGTTGCCAAAAGAAGAGAAAAGGACTATGATTAGTAGTATCGCATGCCAGAGGCAATGACAGCCAATATAACAGGGAAAGGAAATATGTACAATGCCGATTAAAGTACAGAACGCATTACCTGCAAAAGAAATTTTGGAAAATGAGAATATATTTGTTATGGATGAAAATCGTGCCATGCATCAGGATATTCGTCCCTTAAAGGTCTGTATTCTGAACCTCATGCCAGTGAAGCAGGATACCGAACTGCAGCTGTTACGGGCACTGTCCAATACACCGCTGCATGTGGAAGTGACGTTTATGAAGATGAACAGTCATATTTCCCTGAATACGCCGATTCAGCATTTGAATCGCTTTTATAATACCTTTGATGAACTAAAGAATAAAAAATTTGATGGCATGATTATTACAGGGGCACCAGTGGAGCAGATTCCGTTTGAAGAAGTAGATTACTGGCCGGAGCTGTGCGAAATTATGGACTGGGCGAAGACGCATGTAACGTCGACCTTTCATATCTGCTGGGGAGCACAGGCCGGTCTGTATTATCATTATGGATTAAAGAAGGTATTGCTGCCTAAGAAATTATTCGGGGTATACCATCATAAGGTGATGAACCGCAAGAATCCGCTTGTTCGTGGGTTTGATGATTATTTCCTGATTCCACACAGCCGTCATACGGCAGTTCTTTCCGAAGATATTCATCAGTGTAAGGAACTGACGGTTCTTGCAGAGTCTGAGGAAGCCGGTGTTCTGCTTTGCATGAGTGATGGCGGTAAGGAGATTTATGTCATGGGTCACCCGGAGTATGACCGTTATACACTGCACAAGGAATATGTGCGTGACAAGGAAAAGGGGCTTCCGATTGATGTGCCGAAGAATTATTATCCGGAGGATGATGATACGCAGAAACCCTGCCTGGAATGGCGCGCGCACTGCAACATTTTGTATTCAAACTGGCTTAACTATTTCGTATATCAGATTACACCGTACGAATTATAATAATATCAGTGAGCAGAATATCTAAGAGAAGAAGTATTCTGCTTTCTTAATAAGATAAAGACTGCTTAAAGAGCTTTGGTATTACCAAAAAAGGAGGGACTGATCATGTGTACAGCAGCAACTTATAAAACAAAAGATTTTTATATGGGAAGAACTCTTGATTATGAATTTTCCTATGGAGAACAGATCACGATTACGCCAAGGAAATATCCGTTTGCATTCCGGCATGACGGAATGTATGATACGCACTATGCGATCATTGGAATGGCACATGTGGCAGGAGGGTATCCGCTTTATTATGATGCGGTGAATGAAAAGGGACTCGGTATGGCCGGACTTAACTTCGTAGGGAATGCTGTTTATGCAGAGGTTCAGGATGGAAAGCATAATATAGCACAGTTTGAATTTATTCCGTGGATTTTAAGCCGGTGTGCAGATCTGAATGAAGCAAAAGAAGCACTTGCTGACATGAATCTTGTGGGAACTCCGTTCAGTGAGCAGTTCCCTACAGCACAGCTTCACTGGATTATAGCAGATACGACAGGAGCCGTTGTGGTTGAAGCTGTGAGAGACGGTCTGAAGGTATATGATAATCCGGTTGGAGTGCTTACTAATAATCCACCTTTTGAAATGCAGATTTTTAATCTGAATAATTACATGCATCTTTCGGAAAAACAACCGGAGAATCATTTTGCAAAGGAAGTTTTGCTGCAGACTTACAGCAGGGGAATGGGAGCGCTCGGAATGCCGGGCGATCTGTCATCCATGTCCCGGTTTGTACGTGTGGCGTATACAAGAATGCATGCAGTATCCGGAAAGGGAGAGGAGGACAGTGTCGGACAGTTCTTTCATATTCTGGGATCGGTAGAACAACAGAGAGGGTGCTGTGAGGTGACGGACGGAAAATATGAAATCACGATTTATACCTCCTGCATGAATGCTTCCAGGGGAATTTATTATTACACCACTTACCAGAATCATCAGATTACGGCAGTGGACATGCACAGGGAAGATCTGGACGCAGAAGAATTGATCTGTTATCCGATGAAAGATGAAGAAACATTTGTATACCAGAATTGACGGGTAACTATTCAGTACAGGTCGAAGCATTTACTGCTGAGACCGTAAGAAAATGATTCAGTAATGCAAAATCCCATCGGCGAAGCCGATTTGGAATGGATTTTGCATCGTAACTGTGAAGGTACTGAACAGTTACATTAACCGAATCCCTTGAGAAATATAATAAATAAGAATGTTAAAAACCGTGGCGGAAGCCACGGTTTTTCTAATCACGTTTTTCATCAGGTACATGCGGACGTTTGTGGGATTTTAATTTCATAAAGTCCAGAATGTCTTCTTTGTCACGCAGATCCAGTAACTGAAAATAATATAAGAGCAGACGTTCATCACGATTGAGGTATTTTAATTTGTTGCGAATTTGTGGATTGTTGGTATATTCAACAAATGCCTCGATTTCATCAGGACAATTCATGTTCGTTGGTTGTATGGTTCGTGCAAAATCCATATTAATATTATAGGTAACTACTAAATTTAAAAGGTTCTCCACCGGAATTCCATATAATTTGGCAAGATTGTACAGGGAATTAACAGGTGGAGTGATCCGCCCGGTTTCGTAATGTGAGTATGTCTGACGCGTAATGTTTAAGTGCGATGCAACAAACTCCTGGGAATAGTTGCAGGATTTACGCAGTTCTTTCAGATATTGTTCTAATGTTCGGTTTTTATTTCCTGTGATCATCCACTTTCCTTTCTGTAGATTTCTGCCGGCCCATCGGGGCTCAATGTTATGATATGTATAGATTCCAAACCTCTTGATCTCTATAGTATCCGAAAATGCCCCTCTAAAACATACAAAAAGCACAATAAATATCGAGAAAAAAGAAAATGCACTATAAAAAGTGTATAAATTTTCGTGAGAGGATAAAATTGAACATAATTTATAAGATTTTATCGTAATAGAATTTATTTTCATGCAAAATATGTCTTGAAAATATATTATTAATAGCATAATATATTATAGGAAGATATTAAAAATAGCATACATATAAAAGGGAAAAGGATGAAAATATGGATCTGATTGATATTCATTGCCATATTTTGCCTGGGGTTGATGATGGATCCAAGTCTATGGAGGAAAGTCTTGCAATGTTACGGATTGCACAGCAAAATGCTATCCGTACTATCATTGTCACACCACATAATAAACCTGGACGACACAATATTCACATCCCCAGTATGAATGTCTATATTAAACAACTACAGGAGCAGATGGGCAGAGCCGGATTGTCAATTGAACTAATCGGAGGAAATGAGCTCTATTATCGTATGGAACTTGCACAGGAGCTGCATGGCGGCGTGGCAAGGACGATGGCGGATTCCAGATATGTACTTTTGGAATTTGCTCCAATGGATGATTACGATTATCTGCGTAATGGTGTCTATGACCTTTTATCTGAAGGTTATTTCCCGATTATAGCACATGTGGAGCGATATCAGTGTCTGGCAGATCATGTTGAACGTATCAAAGATCTGACAGGAATGGGCGCGTATATTCAGGTGAATGCCGGAAGTGTAATGGGTAATGTGGGGGTTGGAATGAAGAGCTTTACACGAAAGCTGTTAAAGCAGGAGCTGGTACATTTTGTGGCAACAGATGCACATGACACGAAGAAACGGGCACCGGAATTAAAGAAATGTGCGGATTATATTGTTCACAAATATGGGAATCAATATGCTGAGGATATTTTTGTGAATAATCCGGAACATGTTATACGAAATGAGATTCTCTGATGAATCCTGTCAGATGATTAATGTGAGAAATTACCAAGGAGAACTTCATGGAAAATCAAAATGAACGTGATGAAATAGAAATTGATCTTGTGGAGTTGTTTTATGTCCTGTGGGGACATGTGTGGCTGATCTTAAGTATCGGTCTTTTTTGTGCGCTCAGCTGTTTTGCTCTAAGCAAGTTCGTAATTGCTCCGACGTATAAGTCTACAACCAAAATATATATTTTAAATAAGAGCGACAGTTCTTCTGTTACCTACAGTGACGTGCAGCTGGGGACACAGCTTACGAAGGATTATGCGGAGCTGATCAACAGCCGTTATGTATTGGAGGCTGTGATTCAGGAGCTTGGTTTAAATATGGAATACAAAGATCTGCTTAAGAAGATCGATGTAACAACGCCGAGTGATACGCGAATCGTTTCGATTACCGTAGAGGACCACGATCCGGTGCAGGCAATGAATATAGCGAATTCTGTAAGAGAAAATGCAAGCACCCATATTCAGAATGTTATGGACATTGACGCAGTTAATGTAGCAGAGACGGCCAATATGCCAACCGAAAAGGCATCCCCGAGCTGTTCCAAATGGGCACTTATCGGAGGACTGCTTGGATGTCTTGGAATCAGTGCAATAATTCTGATTCGTTATCTCATGGATGATACGATCAAGTCGTCGGATGATATTGAGAAGTATCTGGGCTTAAGCACACTGGCACTGATTCCCATGAAGGAAGATGAGGTCAATTCCAAAAAGAAAAAGAAGAAGCATAAACAGAGTAAGTAAGGTGTTAAGGAATAACGGGATGATCCCGGATGGGATCACGAAGGAAACATAGAGAAGCACGGGAAGATAAGGAGAATGACCATGGATGAGTTAACCATGCAGCATGTATCTTTACGATTTGATAAATCTGAGGATTACCGGATTAAAGAAGCATTCAAAACATTGCGTACCAACATTGAATTCAGTGGTGCAGACTTGAAGGTAATCGCCGTAACCAGTTGTACTCCGAATGAAGGAAAAAGCTCGGTTGCCATGGAACTTGCCAAGGCTTTTGCGGAGGCAGGAAAACGGACTCTGCTCATCGATGCTGATATGCGTAAGTCTGTATTAGTAGGGAGATACAAAACAGGTGCAGTGCGCCTGGGTTTGACTCACATTCTGGTGGGACGGGAGAAACTGAGTGATGTGATCTGTAAAACAAACTTCCCCAAGTTATACATGATCTTTGCAGGCCCCGTTCCACCTAACCCCAGTGAGCTTCTTGGCGGAGAAAATTTTGAAAGCCTGATTAATAAAGCAAAGCAGCTGTTTGATTATGTGATTGTGGATACTCCGCCGCTTGGGAGTGTAATTGATGCAGCAGTTGCTGCCAAGAAGTGTGATGGAACCATTCTTGTTATTGAGAATAATGCGATCAGTTATAAATTTGCACAAAATGTAAAAGCACAGCTTGACAAGACAGGAAGCCGTATCCTGGGTGTCGTTCTTAACAAGGTGGATATGAGTACGAAGAGCTATGGTCATTATGGTAAATACTATGGCAAATATTATGGAAAATATTACGGACAATACGGAAATGAAGGCGTACATGCGAAGACAACAGATCTGAGCAGGCAGGGAGCGGAAGAAGCCGGAGCAGAAGCAGGAATGCGTGCTTCAAGAAAATTAACCGAGAAGCGTCCGATGGATTCGACAGTAGAAGAAAGTGCAGAATCGGATCTGAATCTGGATGAGATGCTGGATAGAGGTTCTGACTTAGAAGAGATAAATTTGTAGTCTGAACTGATTTGAAAAGATGCGCGAACAGTATATGCTGTCGGAAAAATTACAGCCGGAATAAATGTGACAGAGGAATAAAAGTATGAAAGACAGTGGAAAATGGGCAGTTGTTTTTACCGTTTTAAATATCATATTGATTGTGACATGTGTGGTGTTGTTACTCGGCAGAGACCGGAAAGCACCGGTGATCTCCTTTTCAGAGAATGATCTGATTTATTATAGCGGAATCGACAATGAAAAACTACTCCAGGGTGTTGCTGCCATGGATGCGAAAAACGGTGATGTATCAGACCGCATTGTGGTAGAGAAGATTGTACAGAATAAGAATGAAGACCGTGCTGTTGTTTATTATGCGGTAACGGATCTTGACGGAAATGCGGCGAAAGCATCCAGAGTGTTTGAAGCAGTAAACGAAGCTACCGGAGATGCTATGAAGGATATCGGAATGGCAGGATTTGACGGAGACATGGATGGATCGCTTCCGGGTGAGCTGGAGACTTTGGAACCTGCAGATGCACAGGAAGAAGAACTACAGGCCACAGCAAATGCAGAAGATACGCCGGAAGAGGATACAGAAGCTGAAAGTTCTCCTTCCGTATCACCGACACCGGATATAGAGGAACAACGCCGTAAAGAGCAGGAAGAGGCGGACCGGAAGGCACAGGAAGAGGAAGAGCAAAGACAACAGGAAGAAGCGAGGAGACGGCAGGAGGAGGAAGCTGCTGCCAAGGCCGGAAATCCGAAAATTATCTTAAAGAGTACTACCGTAAATGCGACCGCCGGGCAGCTTCCGGCATGGATTGATGCGGTTGGGAGCTTTCAGGATGATAAGGATGGATATGAGACGTTATTTAAGAATCTGAAGGCGCCCAAATATGATGTCAATGTAAGGGGAGATCATGCCGTAACGCTGACGACGACAGACTCTGATGGGAATGTGTCGGATCCGGTGAGTGTGACGGTGCATGTGAAGTAATCATATATGACGGAAGCCTTGCGAAAGGTCTGCTTGTGATATTCCGCCGGCTGCGCTGATTGTGAAAGAACTATCAAAAACCGCAAATTATACAAATAGTTTAGATAGATGACAGATAAGAATGACAGAATGATGGGTGAGAGATTGTGGGCAACATGTTAACGAACAAGAAAAATAGAAGAGACCGTGTGGCGAATCTGGAGAAGTCACAGATTCTGGATCCGGAAAAGGTGAAGCACGATAAGAAGCGTAAACGCAAGGTGGTTGCGTTGACTGTGCTCGCTGCGATTACGGGACTGCTTGCAGCTGCATTTGCAGCGTTCCTGATTGTGGGAGCGATTGGTAAGGCGAATTTGCGCAGCAATGTGATTGCAGCACCGAAGCTTGAAAATGCACCGGTGGTGATTGAATTGCAGCCGACAGAGGAAGAAGCTGCAGGCTGGAAAGAGGGCTGGGTGAAGTATAACGGTCAGATTTATGCATATAACGAGGATATTCTGACATTTCTTGTTATGGGAATTGATAAGAACAGGGATGTTAAGGAGGTAGAGGAAGGAACGAATGGTGGACAGGCAGATGCGCTGTTTCTGGTGGTATTGAATCCGCATGATAATTCCTTAAGTGTCATTGGCATTAACCGGAATACAATGACGGATATTTCTGTTTATGATGATAACGGTGCCTATGTTAATACGATTAAAGCGCAGATTGCCGTGCAGCACGGCTTTGGGAATGGTGTGGAAGAAAGCTGTGAGTATCAGGTGAATGCTGTACAGCATCTGTTCTATGAAATGCCGGTTCATGGGTATGCAGCCATTAATATGAGTGCAATCGGACCGCTTACGGATATGGTAGGTGGTGTGGATGTAGTGGCACTGGAGGATATTAAGAGTGGAAACAGCACCGTAATTAAGGAGGGTGAGGAGGTTCATCTGGAGGGTGATCTTGCATTTGCCTATATTCATAATCGTGATACGAAGAAGTTCGGTTCTGCGGATCATCGTTTGGAGCGTCAGAAGCAGTTTATTACGACGTATTTGCAGAAGGTAAAGCAGAAGACAAAGGAAGACATTGGATTTCCGATTTCCGTATATCAGTCGATCGCTCCGCAGACTGTTACCAGTCTGACGGTGGATGAGATGACCTATCTGGTATCCATAGCAAAGGATTACAGCTTCAATGAGAATTATCTCTATACCCTGAAGGGAGAAACAAAGCAGGGGGATGTATTCGAGGAGTTTTATGTGGATGAGACCGATCTGTTTGAATTGATTCTAAAGGTATTCTATGAGCCGGTGGAGCAGTAATTGCAGATAACAGAGAAGTACAGGCATAACAAGTACAAGCATAAGAAGCATAAAGGATATTCAGAAAACAGCAAGAGGTATCAAAAGAAACCAACGATGAGATGTGTAAAAAAATCAGAAATGAAAAATCAGATCAGACAGAAAACAATAAGTAAATTAACGACTGTAATCGTGAGTATCCTGCTGATATTGGGAGCATTCAGTGGATGCGGATCTTCCAGTACAGACAACAGGGAGGATACAGCAGGAACGGAAGAGCAGACATCAGAGAGTGCATCAGAGAGTACACCGGAGGCAGAAGAAAATCGTACCGGACTTCAGTTTGAAACGGCAAAGGATGGACGAATTGACTTTACGGTTTTACAGGAAGAAAATCCGGAGATCTGGGGATGGCTGTATATTCCGGGAACGGATATTGACCGGCCGCTTTTGCAGAGTGCCACATCGGATGCTTACTATCAGGATCATACGGCAGACGGACAGGAAGGAGAGGCGGGAGCTCTTTATATCGAGATTCCCAATCAGACAAACCTCTGTGATTTCAATACCGTGATTCATGGAAAGGATCAGAAGGAAGGAGATCTTTTCTATGAACTGCATAAGTTTGAAGAGCCTGATTTCTTTAATGAACATGAGGCACTTTATATTTACACACCGGATAATGTATATACCTATAGTATTTATGCTGCCTACTATGATGAGGGCAGTGATATTCTGCGAAGATACGATTATACCACCTATCAGGGGTGCAATACATATCTTGCGGATTACTATGACCGAAGAGACATGACTATGAATAAGAGGGATGGCTGGGAGGACATCACAGCCGGACATTTCCTTCTGACACTCGATGGAATAACAACAGGAGACCGACAGTTCGTTGTGATGGCAGGACTTGTAAATGCAGGCGTGGCAAGCATGGACCGTATGATATTCGATGGAACCGACTTTGTATATGATTTTGAGGACGAAGAGTAATGTACTGATATCTGCATCGAAGGATGTTGATATAAACCACACTTAATTTTGCAAGAAGGGAGGAATTGGTCCAATGAAGAAACTTATTGCATTAGTATCTGCAGCAGCAGTTCTTGTAATGCCTATGGCAGTATGCGCAGCTCCTTCACCGTCAGCAGGTGCAGTAGTAGCAGCATCTACACAGAGCGCACAGAACAGCGCTGTCGAAACAGCAGCAGCTGAAGTAAGCATGTCTGTTGGTGAATACACAAACAATGCGATTGTATCTACTCCAGGACTCTCTGCTACTGACACTTTGCCAGTAGGACAGGGCGGAAAGATCATCGTTAATGGTGTAGCAACCAATATGACTGTTATCTTAAGAAAGGTTGACGCTGCAACCGTTAAAGCTGCTAAGACAGCAGCAACAGGAAAGATCCTTAACCTCGTTAATGCGAAGCTTCCTGTAGCAAAAGGAAACACTGTAACCGTTAACTTCTATGTTAAAGGCTTAGCCGGAACAGAGAATGTTACAGTATTACAGCTTGTAAATGGTGAATGGGTTCCGGTTACCGTTAAGGAAATCAGACTCGACCATATCGTACTCGACCTGACACAGTCCGGTCCTGTAATGTTCGTTCAGAACTAATCCGTTATCTGAATAAGGTGGAAACGCCGGAATTCAGATGACAAAATGAATCTAGATTTATAAATAAGTGTGGGGATTTGTCTGCGCCGGTCCCCACCGGCGCAGACGTTAAAAATGAAATGGAATAGTTAGTGAGAAATCTTCTGAGTAGTATATGCTTCCTGAAGTTTTTGAACGATCATAGAAGACAGCTTACGTCGAGGCTAACACCGCGGCAATGGCGAAGCTATGTCGAAAAAAATGGGAGTGAACCTATCATGTGGTATGCAATACAGACAGTGAACGGGCAGGAGCAGCAGGTATGTACCTGGATCAACCAGAGGATGGATCATATTTTGTTTGAACGATGCTTTGTGCCTTTATATGAAGATGTCTGGCGCAAGGAGGGTGTCGGACATATCAGCGTTAAGAAGACCTTTGCCGGCTATGTATTCATTAAATCGGATCAGCCGGAAGCAGTATATGAAGAACTTCGGAAAATTCCCAGGTTCGCTAATTTACTTTCTGATCAGCCGGATCAGAAGAAGCAGAAGGAAAAGACCTTTATCCCGGTAAGTGCGGAGGAAGAGCAGTTCTTACGCAGCATTTACACGGATGGAATTATGAGGGTCAGTTACATTGAAAAAAATTCGGAAGGAAGAGTCACCGGCATTATTGGTCCGTTGGAACAATATTCGGACTATATCGTTAAGCTGGATCTTCCCCATCGGAGAGCTGTGGTGGAAATTCCCTTTCTTGGACAGATACGGAGAATGAAATTCGGTCTGTGGTGTGAAAAGGATGCGCAGATTCCCTGGATAGAGGAGGAAAAACGGCTCCGGAAGAATCATATAGAAAAGGAATGCAGTGTAAAAGGAAACAGTGTCGCATCCACTATGGGCTTAGAGCCCGGTGATTATGTGATCAATACCAGGGGCATCTGTGGGGATCAGACATTAAAAGTAACCGGTATTGATGAACGGAAAAGAACCATTGATGTTGAGATGGAACTGTTTGGAGAACTGCTTTCCGTGCAGATGAGCGTTGATGATGTAGAGAAGGTGGAAGAAAAAATAACGGACGAGGGGAGTACGGTTTCATGAAAAAAACGGTGTCATTATTTGTGCCGGGAAGATTATGTTTGTTCGGAGAACATAGTGATTGGGCTGGTTCCTATATGACACAAAATGCCGATCTGGTAGAAGGTCAGGCTATCGTGACAGGAATCAATCTTGGAATATATGCCAATGCAGAAAGAAGTGAAGATTTTGAAGTAACTTCATTTGATGCAGATGGTAATAAGATTTCTTTTAGATGTCCAATGCATACAAAGGAGCTTAAGAAGCAGGCCGAGGAGCCGATGCTGTTTTCCTATTGCTGTGGAGTAGTTGCCTATATGCGGGAGAATTATCATGTGGGTGGAGTGAAGATTACGGTAACCAGGGTGAATCTTCCAATGAAAAAGGGACTTTCGTCAAGTGCGGCCATTTGTTGTCTGGTGGCAAAAGCCTTTAATGAACTGTATGGATTACATATCAGCACAAGAGGCATTATGCAGGTTGCTTATCGGGGAGAGCTGCTCACCGGATCAAGATGTGGAAGGCTGGATCAGGCTTGTGCCTATGGAGAAACGCCGGTACTCATGCACTTTAATCAGAGCGAAATTGACGTTGAGAAGCTTCGGGTCGGCACCACATTTTACTGGGTGATTGCAGATCTCTGTGCAGGTAAGGATACAAAAAAGATATTGGCATACCTGAACAAAGCCTATCCTTTTGCAACAGATGAAACAGGCATACGCGAACAGGAAGCACTCGGCAGAGATAATCATGAAATTATAAAGAAAGCAAGAAAAGCAATTGAGGAAGGGAATCCGGAAGAACTCGGTTGTATTATGACAGAGGCCCAGAAGCTTTTTGATGAGAAAATTGCACCGGTCTGTATCGATGAACTTGCATCTCCGGTATTGCATTCCGTACTGAATGATCCGCATCTCCAGAAGTGGATTTATGGAGCAAAGGGGGTTGGATCACAGGGCGATGGAACCGTACAGCTTCTGGCAAAGAATAAGGAATCCCAACAAAAGATTATAGATTATCTGAATAATGAGCGTCATATGGAGGCATTTGGATTTCAGTTAAATGCCGGAGGAAAAATTAAGAAAGCAATTATTCCGATTGCAGGAGCAGGAACCAGAATGTTTCCACAGACCTTTTTCACCAAGAAAGCACTTCTCCCAATCATGGATGAAAGCGGTGTCGTTAAGCCGGCATTGATGTATATGCTGGAGGAACTGGTAGATGCTGAAATTGAGGATATTTACCTGATTATAGGTGTGGGTGAGGAAGAAGAATATAAGAGATTATTCGACTTTGATGAAGATAAGCGGTATAGAGATTCACTTCCTGAGTCTGTAAGAAATTATTATGACAGGATAGAAGAGGTTGGACAGAAGGTGCATCTGATTGTCCAGAAGGAGAAAAAAGGATTTGGACATGCTGTTTATCAGGCGTATAAGTATCTGAAAAAAGAACCGGTTGTTATGATGCTGGGGGACTTTATTTACAAATCTAACCTTGAACTGAGTTGTACACGACAGACAATTAATGCTTATAACAAGTCAGGGGGAAAAGCGGTTGTTTCCATAAAGAGAGTTCCCTTTGAAGACAGTAAAAATTATGGAATTATTCATGGAAAGTTCAAAACGGAAAGACCATATCTTATGGATGTTGACCGTATGATTGAAAAACCGGATCCGGAATCAGCCAGGGAAGAACTGGCTGTGGATGGAGAGTGTTTTGCAACCTTTGGACAATATGTATTGACCGATGAAATTTTTCAATATCTCGGGCAGGAGATCGCAAAGCAGGAGCAGGCACCGGAAAGTGGAGAGGTAGATGTTACGAAAGCCTTGATGAACTTAGCTCAAAAGGGTGAGCTGATCGGTGTAGATGTAGACGGAGAAAGCTATGATGTAGGATTACCGGAAATGTATTACAGAACGTTTGTGGAATACAGAGGATTATGCTAGAGGAGAGTGAAATTAGTGGATATGAATGCTAGGGCTCATAATATGGATTATGAATCTTTAGTAAAAAAGCAGAGTATTACATATAGAGTGGGAAAGCGGTTCTTTGACATTGTTCTGTGTTTGGTGGCAATGTTCCTGTTAATAATTGTTACCATTCCAATATCAATTGCTACATGGCTCGAAGATGGATTTCCTGTGTTTTTTACACAGGAAAGAACAGGATGGAATGGAAAAGTGTTTAGAATGTACAAGTTTCGGAGTATGTGCCGGAATGCACAGCAAATGCATTTCCAGATGCTGGAACAAAATGAACTGGATGGTCCTGCATTCAAGATGAAGGAGGATCCCAGAATTACAAAGGTGGGAAAGTTCCTGCGAAAAACAAGCTTGGATGAACTGCCCCAGATCATCAATATCTTAAAGGGAGAAATGAGTATTGTTGGTCCGAGACCACTGCCAACATATGAAGCGGAAAAATGCAATTCCTATCAGAAGCAAAGAACTTTGGTGAAACCTGGATTAACCTGTTACTGGCAGTGCATGGGAAGGGATGATATCCCGTTTGATGAGTGGATTGAGTTGGATCTTAAGTACATAAGGGAAGCAAGTCTTTGGACGGATCTTAAAATTGTTTTTATGACATTTGGAGCTGTGGTGAAAAGGGAAGGAGCATATTAATGGCAATATTAGTCTGCGGAGGAGCCGGGTATATTGGTTCCCACATTAATAAACAACTTCATAAGGAAGGTTATGAGACGATTGTATTTGATAATCTGATTTATGGACATAAGGAAGCAGTTAAGTGGGGAAAGCTTGTTGTCGGGGATCTGAAGAATGTGGACGAAATTGAAGCTGTTTTTAAAAATAATCAGATTGATGCCGTATTTCATTTTGCAGCTTATGCCTATGTAGGGGAAAGCGTGGAGCATCCAGAGAAATACTATTATAACAATGTGGCGAATACCCTGAATTTACTTCATGTAATGATAAAATATGGTTGTAATAGGATTATCTTTTCATCTACCTGTGCAACCTATGGAGAGCCGGAAAAGGTTCCAATTACAGAAGACATGCCACAGAACCCGATTAATCCATACGGTGCTACGAAATTGATGGTGGAAAGGATCTTTCAGGATTATCATAAGGCATACGGACTTCAGTATGTAGTTCTTCGGTATTTTAATGCAGCAGGAGCAGACCCGGATGGGGAGATCGGAGAAAGCCATAATCCGGAGACTCATATTATACCTTTGGTACTGGATGCAGCCAGTGGAAAAAGACCTGATATTAAAGTGTTTGGTACAGACTATGATACACTGGATGGAAGCTGTATACGAGATTATATTCATGTATATGATCTGGCTACGGCACATCTGTTAGCATTACATCATTTGGAAACAGGAAAAGAGAGTCAGTTGTTTAATCTGGGGAATGAAAAGGGAACCAGTGTATTGGAGATAGTAGATTCCGTAAAACGTGTTACCGGAAGGAATTTTAAAGTGACGCTGACCGACAGGCGGCCGGGAGACCCAGCTAAGCTGGTGGGAAGCAGTAGGAAAGCTCATGAAGTGCTTGGGTGGAAGCCAATTTACGGGGATATTGATGCGATTGTTGGACATGCATGGAAGTGGCATGAAGGAGAAAATTATTAAATTATGAAGAAAGTGGTACTTATTGCAGAAGCCATGTTGGGAGGAATAAGACAACATGTGTTTGATATTGCGCGAAAACTAAATAAGGAAGAGTTTCAGGTATATCTCATTTACAGCGATGAGAGGGCAGATGAGAAATTCTTTGAAGAAATAAAAGAATTTGGGAAAAGCGTTGAACTAATAAAATGTAATGAAATGCAGCGTTCACTTGGCTGGCATGATGTTAATGCCTATAAGAAGATTAAACAGCTCCTAAAGGGTATTCAGCCGGACATTGTACACTGCCATAGCTCCAAAGCCGGAGTCGTTGGGAGACTGGCAGCGAAGAAATGCAATGTGCCATTGATTTTATATACACCGAATGCATATGCATTTCAAAGTCCGGAATGTTCAATAATGAAAAAGTGGTTATATATATGGGCTGAGAGATATTTATCCAGAAATGCCTGTTCTATGACAATAAATGTGTCTAAAGGTGAGATGAACAAGGCACTTGAATATAAGGTAGATAAGCCTGAAAAATTTATGCTCATTTATAATGGAATCCCTCAAATTGATATACCGGATCGGACTGTTCTGAGAAGCAGATTAGCGTTAAGGCAGGATATTCAATATGTTGGCTTTACCGGCAGATGTGCAAAACAAAAAGATCCGATGACGTTTCTTAAGATTGCAAAGCAAGTAATTAGCCTTAGAGACGATGTGGAATTTCTCTATATAGGGGATGGTGATTTGGAAGATAGTATGAAAGAATGGATCGAACAGCACCAACTCTCAGAGAAAATTCATATGTTAGGATTCAGAAACGATTCGGCAGAAATTGTAGGAGCACTTGATATTTATTTAAGCACGGCACTATATGAGGGACTGCCGTATTCGATGATAGAAGCAATGAGAGCCGGAGTGCCAATCATTGCCACGAATTGTATTGGAAATAATGAATTGGTATTTGAAAGAATCAATGGATTATTGTTTCCCGTTCGTGATATAGAAAGTGGGAGTAAGTGTATTATTAGCCAGATAGAAAATAAGTTAATAAGTCGAGAAAATGCCGTTTCGACATATGCAAGTGTTTTTTCAGTTGAGAAAATGATGGATTCTTTACAGAGAGTATATAGAAAATGATGGGATGTAAAGTAATAAAAGCAGGATATCATTTAAAAGCGTTTGGAGAAAAAATATTTCTAAAAGTATTGTACGGAAGAAATATATATATTGGACATAATGTTACTTGGAGAAGCAATGTACATTTTTACATTGAAGGTGGAAGAGTAATCATTCATTCTGGTTGTTTCCTGAATCATAACTGCTCGCTAGCGTCTCTAAACAAAATAGAAATAGGAGAAGGCAGCATTTTAGGAGAAAATGTGAAAATTTATGATCATAATCACAGGTTCTCACACAAAGATGTAAAAATTAAAAATCAGGGATATACTAGCGCTCCTGTATGTATTGGAAAGCATTGTTGGATCGGTAGTAATGTTACCATATTAAAAGGAGTTACAATAGGGGATAATTGTGTTATTTCTGCGGGAATAGTACTTAATGAAGATGTTTCTGATAATACAATGGTTCGTATGAATTATAAGTACGAGTATATACCATTAAAGGGTGATGTATAGGATGAGTATAACATATAAGATATCTGTAATTATGGGTATATATAATTGTAAAAATATAGATGCATTAAAGGAAAGTATTGTATCTATCATCAATCAAACGTATGAAAATTGGGAACTCATTATTTGCAATGATGGATCTACAGATAACACATTATATGAAATAAATCAATTAGCTAGACTAGACAATAGAATTAAAGTAATTTCATATGATGAGAATGGAAGTTTAGCAAAGGCTTTGAATGCATGTTTAGAGGTTGCAGAGGGGGACTTTATAGCGAGGCAGGATGATGATGATATTTCATATGCAAACAGATTTGAAGATCAATTGCAGTTTTTACTAGATAATCCAAGTTATGGCTTTGTTGGTTCAACTGCCGATATTTATAATGAAAATGGAATTTGGGGCTGTTATACGATACCTAAAGAACCAACAAAAAAATCGTTTCTATTAGGAAATCCTTTTGCACATCCCACAGTAATGTTTCGCAAACAATGTCTAGTAGATGTAGGGGGATATAGAGTGGTAAAGGAAACGAGGAGAAGCGAAGACTATGATTTGTTTATGAGGCTATATGCTTCAAATTATAAAGGATATAATATACAAGAAAATTTATATAAATATTATGTGAAAAATGGAAAAGAAAATCATCGACCAATAGAATTTAGAGTAGATGAGGCACTAGTTCGTTTCAAAGGCTATAAGGAAATGGGGATTTTGTTCCCAGGAATTTTCTTTGTGCTGAAACCGATTTTGGTGGGAATTATTCCTATGAGTATATATAGACTAGTAAAGCAGATCAAGTATAAAAAGTAGGTTAAATATGAAGATTGTGATAACCAAAAGCAAGATAGTGTTAAGGGATGTTTTGTTTTTTTTACTTTATTTTCCAAGATTCAAACCATTGTGCATTGAATATATGCCTAATTTGAAAAGTATAGATTGGCTGTATTCACTATTAATGATTATATCAGGCGTTTTAATTGGAATTATGTATTTCAAAATGATGATAGGAAAGAAAATGATTAATGAACATTTGAAGTTTATCAGTTCAGTTATAATATATTTTTCATGTTTTATTTTTTCTTCATTTATCAATAATCAAATAAACATAGTGAGAACAATAGGAACCTTTTTTTCAATTATCTCGTTTGTGATGCTTATTCAGGTAACCTGTTTGAATCTTGAAATAAGAATTTTTGAAATTATTTCGCATTATTTACAGCTACTTATAATTTTGAATATTTTGATTCACGTTTGGAAACCGCATGGATTAGCTCAGAGCACATATTATGGTAATTATATTCATTTCCTTGCAAATAGAAATGGTCTTATACTTATTTATATGGTTGCCTTTGCATTTATGGTTACGGATTATTATCTAAAAGAAGGTTCACTTACCTTTCGTAAGAAAATATGGATTGCAATGATAGGAATAACCATTATTCCATTTAAATCTGGCACGGCAACTTTATGTATGGTAGGATTAATTTTATTCCTTTTTTTTGACAAATTTCAAAAATGGTTTACATATATAAAAGTGTGGAGCTTATATTTTGGAATGACAATTGTTATTGTTTTTATGCAAATAACAAGATATTTCAAACCTATATTTGATATGGTTGGAAAAGATACCGATTTAACGGGTCGTATTGTGATTTGGAAATCAGTAATAGAAACTATTACAGCATCTACTAGGAATATATTTTGGGGATGTGGTGCAAATACTTCAGTTAAGTTTTTGTATATGGGCACATGGTATAGTTCACATAATATGATACTAGAATTGATGCTTAGAGGTGGAACAGGGGCACTTCTTGCTTATATGTTTGTGATTATATGCTGTAAAAAAAGAAATTCGAAGTATATGCAAAATAAGTATAATTATTATCTGAATATAATATTATTTTTTTCGTTATGTGCATCTATGACCGAAACGCCTGTTTTTTCACCTTATATTTTTGTAATTATGACATTTATAAATATGGCAGATGTGATTATTTTGATTGAAAAAGCAAGGAACAGATAGTTTGTTAGTATATTTTTTAAGGGAGTATAAATCTATGAAAATAGTATCGGTATGCGGTGAATATTTGAATGCAAAACAGCCTATTGGTGTAGCGAGGGTTTCGAATGAAATTTTATATCAATTGGATGAAATACTAACAGAAACAAACTTAGTAGAACTGGTGATTCCAGAAGATGTAGTTGTGGATCATAATTTTAAAAATATACAAGTCGTTAAATTACCAAAAGCTAAAATTAAATATAGTTGGCACCAACATATATATGGAAGATATGTGAAGGAAAATGAAAGAATACCATTATCTATAACATCATGGGGATTGTACAATTATGAAGGATATTTTTATATTCATGATATAAATTACATTGATCATCCAGAAAATTTTGAAGGATTAAAGCGAAAAATTATTAGATATCATAGAATTTTGGGCAATCTTCTTGCATTACAAAAGGCTAAAATAGTATTTACAGTTTCAGAATATCAAAAACAACGGATAGTTGAACATTACAAACTCCAGGAAAATAAAGTGAGGGTTATTTATCATGGGTGGGAGCATATGAAACGTATAGAATCAAATGATGCTGTGTTCGCAAAATATAAAGAAATTAGTCGGCATAATTATTTTTTGGCATTAGGTTCTGTAATCAAATATAAGAACTTAAAGTGGGCAATTCATTTCGCAATGAAAAATCCGGAATATCAATTTGTATTTGTTGGTAAAGTATTTAAAGCTGATGTTGAAGAAGTGACAAAAGGAATTTCATTAAAAAATGTTATTTTTACCGGATATGTTTCAGATGAAGAAATGAAAGCTTTAGTAGAAAATGCTAAAGCTTTAATATATCCATCATTGTATGAAGGGTTTGGACTACCGCCACTTGAAGCTATTGCTTGTGGAACGGAAGCTATTGTATCGAATGCGACATGTTTGCCAGAAATCTATCAAAACTATGTATATTATATTGACCCATATGATTTAGATGTTTCTATAGAAGATGTATATCGGCAGACAATAGAACCGTCATCAGGATTGCTGAATAAATATAGTTGGAAAAAGGCAGCAATGCAGCTATGGGAAACCATTGAGAAATTTGAGAATAGAAATGCCAAATAGAAGTGTACAAGAAACATTAAAAAGAGGAGTGCTGCAAATTCTGATTGCGAATATGCTGAATATTATATTTAGTATTGGTACAAATTTTTTGCTTCCTAAATCTCTGTCTATAACTTCATATTCGCAGATAAAAACATACCAGTTATATATAATTTATGTTGCCATATTGCATTTTGGTTATAATGATGGCATGTATCTAAAATTTGGGGGAAAGAGTGTTGATGAAATACGGTATGAAGTACTTGAAAGAAACCTATCAACTGCCATAATTTTTCAGACCGTAATAACAATTGGAAGTGCTTTAATCGCAATATTGATGAAGGATACAGTTTTGCTAATGGCTGCAATAGCTATTCTGCCACAAAATATGATTGCGTATTTCAAAAATTATTACCAGGCAGTCGGTGAATTTAAAAAGTACAGCCAAATTATGAATTTGACAACGGGTCTTACATTTGCAATTAACATTTTTTTTGCAGAAATTATAAAAACAGATGAATACATAATATATTTAGTAGCTTATGTAATGCTAAGTATTATACTGTGGGCAAGGCTTGAATATTCAATTTATAAAGACATTAAAGTAAAAATGAAATTGTCCCAATTTTCGTTGAAAGAACTTAGAGATAATATTTCTTCTGGAATACTTCTCTTATTTGGTAATTTCTCGTCACAATTACTGACCAGCATGGACAGATGGTTTGTAAAGAGCTTAATGAATACGGTAGTTTTTGCACAGTACTCGTTTGCTGTTAGCATGGAAAATTTTTTAAATGTGGCTATTACACCAATATCTGTGACGCTGTATAACTATTTTTGTATGCATGATGAGGATGAGGATATTTTAAATATTAGAGAACTAGTTATTTTGTTTGCAACTGGAATTGTTTCTATAGCGTTTCCAATAAAATTTATTATGGAAATATTTTTGATTCGATATTTAGATTCAGTTTTTGTCATATTCTTTTTATTCTCAGCACAAATATTCTATATAGTTATAAAAAGTGTTTATGTTAATTTGTACAAAGCTCGTAAAATGCAGAAGCTATATTTTATTAAGTTATGTTTATGCGTTATTATGGGATTTATATTTAATATAGTTTTTTATCAACTTTGCCGTAAAAAGGAATCATTTGCTTTCGGGACGCTTTTATCAGCAATTGTATGGTTTTTTCTTTGTCAATTGGATTTTAAAAAGTTGAAATATTCAATGCGGCACTACATGTATATATTTATTGAACTGATAGCCTTTCTTTGTTGTGGGTTGTTTTTTAAATCTATAATAGGATGTACTTTATATTTATTAGTTACATTTTTGTGCGCTCAGACTTTGATGCCTAATGCCTTTAGGCATATTTGGAGCGGGAGGAAGGCGATTATAAATAATATCTTCAAAAGGGGAGAATAGTGTGAAAATAGATATAATTACACTTCATGCGGTACAAAATTACGGTTCAATACTTCAGGCATTTGCTACACAAGAAATATTTAGGAAACATGGATGTGAAGTTACAATAATCAACTATGTTAGAGAGGATGTTAGGTTTGAGAATCTTATGCAAACATGGTCTAAGGGGAATCTCGTAAAAGCAGTTGCAATTTTTCCGACAATTATCCGTTGGAAAAAAGTGTTCGGAAGGTTTGGACAACACTATCTGAATTTATCAAAGAGAATTTATACGACAGAAGAAGATTTTAAAACATACCCTCTCACGGCAGATGCATATTGCACAGGCAGTGATCAGGTTTGGAACTCCAAGTGGAACAAGGGTATCCTGCCGTGTTTATACTTGAACTTTGTTCCCGCAGAAAAATATAAGTTCGCTTTTTCTGCAAGTTTTGGCCAGAGCAAGCTGCCAGAACAAGAAGTGACGGAGACAGTGGCATATCTTAAAGAATACAACCAGATATCTGTTCGGGAGACAGAGGCAGAAGTTATTGTAAAAGAACAATATCATATCGAAAATTGTGTCCATATTGTTGATCCCACATTGTGCGTTTCTGGTGATTTTTGGAGAAATTATGAAACGGAAAGAAAAATAAAGAGTGAATATATACTTGTTTATAATTTAAATCGTAGCAAAGATTTTGATCGATATGCGATGGAATTGGCTCGGCGAACAAGATTGAAACTGGTTCGATTCTGTACAAGATATGACCAGTTTTATCGTCCAGGGAAAAGTATGCTCGTGCCAGAAGTATTTGATTTTATAAGTTTGATTGATAATGCAAAATATGTGTTAACAGATTCGTTTCATGCCACTGCGTTCTCTCTGAATTTGCATACGGAGCCTATTTGTGTATATCCGAAAGAATTTGGAGGAAGGTTGGAAAGTATCTTACAGCAGACTAATCAGACACATAGACATATTAGCAATTATAGTGACTTTGATGTTATAAATCGCCCGGTAGATTTTGAGTGCGTTGAAACAATATTAAAAGAAGAGAGAAATAAGGCTAACGTATTTCTTAATAATGTTGTAAGTGAAATTCACGAATTTATTTAGTTACAAAAGTGAGGAAGCGAAATGAAAACAGTCTGTCAAAAGGATAATTGTACAGGATGTATGGCTTGTCGAGAGGTCTGCCCTCAGAAAGCGATTCAGATTATAGATAATATGACAGTATTAAATGCAGTTATAAATGAAGAGAAATGTGTGAATTGTAATCTGTGCAAAAAAGTTTGTCAAAATAATAATATGATAATAATGACACATCCAATCAGCTGGAAGCAGGGCTGGGCGTTAGATGATATAGTTAGGGCGAGGTCATCTTCTGGAGGAGTAGCACAAGCTATCGAATTGGCGTTTGTCAATTCAGGTGGAACGGTGTGCAGTTGTATTTTCGCAAATGGAACCTTTCAATTTTCATTTGCTGAAACAGAAGAGAAAGTTCAGAAATTCTGTGGTTCAAAATATGTGAAAAGCAATCCATACGGAATATATAAGGAAGTAGAAAGTAAATTAAAAACAGGTAAGCGTGTTTTATTTGTAGGATTACCATGTCAAGTGGCGGCAATTAAGACATATGTGAATAAAAAATATCAAGAAAGCTTATACACGATTGATTTGATCTGCCACGGCTCTCCATCTCCGAAAATTCTGGATGCATTTTTGCACCAGTACAATATTAAGACAAGGGACTTATTGAGCATTCATTTTCGAAATAAAAACAATTTTTCAATACAATCAGATACAAAGTATATTGAACAAAAAGGCGTATTGGACAAATATTCGATTGCCTTTTTGAATTCTATTAGCTATACCGAAAACTGTTATAGTTGTCAATACGCAAAAGTAGAACGTGTATCTGATCTTACATTGGGAGACTCATGGGGAAGCAATATTGAAACAAAAGAACAGAAAAAAGGAATTTCTTTGATTTTGATTCAAACGGAAAAAGGAACACGGATGTTGGAGATGGCTGATTTGGAGCTTATGGATGTTGACAAAAATAAGGCAATTGCACATAATCATCAGTTAGAACATCCATCTATTAAACCTACGCTTCGAGAAGAATTTTTTTACAATATACAGAAGAATCAAAAGTTTAATCGTGTCGTAAGAAAGATATATCCAAAACAATGTGCGAAGCAATTTGTCAAGAGTATTATGATTAGGTTAAAAATTTTTTTGGAGGGAAGAATAGTAGATTAGGCTACGATTTGGAGAACATTGTTTATTGTAGAATTAAAATGGGGGTTGCAAAAAACATTTATGACCTATCGTGAGGATAGAAGATGCGGTTTTTCCAACAATCTCAGAGAGAATGCAATCCGTCCTTTCACGGTAGGGCGCAAAAACTGGCTGTTCAGTAACACACCAAAGGGTGCAGAAGCTAGCGCAATGGTCTATACCATGGTCGAGATGGCCAAAACACATAACCTGAACATTTACAAGTATTTGAATTACTTGCTGGAATAACTTCTCGGGACTGTTATGACCGATGAAGAACTGGCAAAACTGGTACAATAGAGATGAATATAGTCCACATATTTTTCACACGGATATTGATGAGGTATGGCAGTACATAAACCGGTTTGCACACTTCAATCACTTTCGATATGAACCGATTGCCAATTATCAGGGCGAATTGTACCATATGCCTTTTAATATGAATATATTTCATGAGATGTGGGGAGTAAATACTCCGGCAGAAGCAGAACAGATTATTGAAAAGCAAAGAAAAGAGATCACAGGTGAACCCCGTAATTTAGAGCAGCAGGCTATTTCACTTGTGGGACGGGATATCTATGAAAAACTGATTAAGGGATATACGGAGAAGCAATGGGGACGTGAGTGCACAGATCTTCCTGCATTTATTATTAAACGGCTTCCTGTGCGAATGAGGTTTGATAATAATTATTTTAACCATCCTTATCAGGGAATTCCTGTTGGGGGCTATACCAAAATGATTGAAAGAATGCTGCAGGGAATAGAGGTTCGGCTTAATTGCGACTATCTGGAGAATAAATCAGAGTTTGATGCAGCAGCAGAGAAAGTTGTATACACTGGCTCCATAGATGCATATTTTGATTATGTATATGGTAATTTGCAATATCGCAGCCTGCGCTTTGAAACGGAAGTGTTAGACGTGAAGAATTATCAAGGGGTTGCCGGAATGAATTTCACGGATAGACAGACGCCTTATACAAGAATTGTAGAGCATAAGCATTTTGAATTCGGAGAACAGGATAAGACAGTAATAACCAGGGAATATTCCGAAGAATGGAAGCCGGGAATGGAGCCATACTATCCGGTAAATGACGAATGGAATTCAAATTTATATGCAAAATATAAAGAACTGGCAGATAAAGAGGATGGGGTAATATTTGGAGGCAGACTCGCAGAATATAGGTACTATGACATGGATAAAGTCATCGATCAGGCATTGAAAGTATCAAAGATGTATTTGTAATGGAGAAGAGAAAAATGGGAAAAACTATTGCAGTAGCAGGAACGGGTTATGTAGGATTATCGTTGGCTGTGCTTCTTTCACAGCACAACAAGGTGATTGCCGTGGATGTGATTCCGGAGAAGGTTGAGAAGCTGAATGCGAGGATCAGTCCGATACAGGATGAATATATTGAGAAATATTTATCGGAGAAAGAACTGGATCTGGAAGCTACAACCGATGGAGCGTCTGCATATAAGAAGGCAGAATATGTAATTATAGCAACGCCGACTAATTACGACACGAAGAAAAATTTCTTTGATACTTCAGCTGTGGAGGCCGTGATTCAATTGGTACTTGACTCTAATCGGGATGCGATGATGGTAATTAAATCTACGATACCGGTTGGTTTTACGGAGTATGCCCGTCAAAAGTATAAAACGAAGAACATTCTTTTTAGTCCGGAATTTTTACGGGAATCAAAGGCATTATACGATAATCTTTACCCTTCCAGAATTATCGTTGGGTGTGATGAGGAAACGAGAGCGAAGGCAGAGGTTTTTGCTTCTCTTTTGCAGGAAGGGGCGCTAAAAGAGAATATTGATACGCTTTTTATGGGATTGACAGAGGCAGAAGCGGTAAAACTGTTTGCCAATACCTATCTGGCACTTCGTGTTTCTTATTTCAATGAGCTGGATACATACGCTGAGAGTAAGAACCTTGATACCAGATCAATTATTGAGGGTGTGTGTCTGGATCCAAGAATCGGGACACACTATAATAATCCTTCTTTTGGATATGGAGGATATTGTCTGCCAAAGGACACGAAGCAGCTGTTGGCTAATTATGCAGATGTCCCGGAAAAGATGATAGAGGCAATAGTAGAGAGCAACCGGACGAGAAAGGATTTTATTGCAGATCGTGTGCTTGAAATTGCAGGCTGCTACGGCAACTCGGAAGATTATAACAGGGAAAAGGAGCATGAGGTGGTAGTTGGAGAGTACAGACTTACCATGAAGTCTAATTCAGATAATTTCCGTCAGAGCAGTATTCAGGGAGTTATGAAGCGCATTAAAGCGAAAGGTGCAACAATTATCGTTTATGAACCAACCCTGGAAGATGGCAGTTCTTTCTTTGGTTCGAAGGTTGTGAATGATTTACAGAAATTCAAAGAAAGATCGCAGTGTATTATTGCCAACCGGTATGATCAATGCCTGAATGATGTCAAAGCGAAGGTGTACACAAGGGATTTATATAGCCGCGATTGATTTATATGTGGCAACAATGTAGAGCAGCAGATATAGAGATTACAGGAGGCGGCCATGATTACTTATGAGAAGCTTACAGAGATAACTAAAGAGTCATCAGAAGTTTTTGCTGGAAAAATGCTGCATGCTTATTGCGATATGGTAACTCTTCCAAACGGAAAGCCGGCAAGGCGTGAGTATGTCAGACATATAGGAGCAGTAGCTATCGTCCCGATGACGGATGAGGGAAATGTGGTCATGGAACGGCAGTTCAGATATCCTGTTGGAGAGGTTGTATTGGAGATCCCGGCAGGCAAGCTGGACGATCAGGAGGAAGACCGGCTGCAGGCAGCAAAGAGGGAACTTCAGGAGGAAACAGGAATATTGGCGAAGGAATGGATAGAGTTAGGGGAGTATCGCCCGGCACCGGCCTATAGCAACGAAGTAATTACCTTGTATCTTGCCCGTGACTTCCAGTATGGCAGTCAGAGTCTGGATGATGATGAATTTCTGAATATTGAGCAGATCCCTTTACAAGAGCTTGTGCAGCAGGTAATGGATGGTACACTGACGGATGGAAAATCGCAGGTGGCTATATTGAAGACAGCTGCAATTGTAAAACGGGTATGAAGAAGGTAAAGTTAATTAAAATTATAGAATATGAATTACTATCGTAATGGCTTTTCTATTGGACTATGATTGGCTATTTCTGTCGGCCTCAGATTGGTTAATTCTGCTGGTCTAGGATGGCTGTTTCAGGCGGACGCTAACAGAATGGTGTCGCAAGATCTATAATGCTTATAAACAATTGGCAGATAAAGAAAGTAAGGTGATTTTTGGAGGCCGGCTTGGAGAATATAAGTATTATGATATGGATCAGGTGATTGCAGCAGCGTTGGAGAGATGCAGGTTGGAGTTTTGAATGTTTTGAGTTTCTATGGGGATGAGAAAATAATCCCAAGGACTATTTTTGAGTGATAGAGTGCACAGATTTACCTGAGGAATTGCCATGACCCTGACAATTCCTCAGCTATGTTAATTTGTAAAGAATTTGGAGTTATTTGTCGGATGAGTTTGCTTTCGATTGATATTCTGCTAACTGGGCTTCAAGAGCCTGAATATGTTGTTGGTACTCGGAGAGCTGTTGGCTTTGCTCAGAGAGCTGTTGGTCTTTTTCAGAGAGTTGTTGGTTGGCATCTGCGAGGCCTGCTTTTAAAGCAGCAAAATCATTTTCAATCCCTTTCATGGTCCGGTTGTAGTCCTCACGGGCAAGACATTGCTGGCGGATCCGCTCTTCCTGTGTCAGCTCATAGACCGTTTCAGATGCTTCTTTAAAGTAATGATTGTCTTGTGCAAGCATTTGTAATTCCTCCCATGTCTTTGCTTTGAAGAGAGCAGCCCAGTAATCGAGCTGGTATTGTCTGTCCTCTTCGGTTGCCAAATCGATACGAGATAAGTCTAACACAGATATACGCCACTTGTCACTATATAACGTATGATTTATTACGTTGAGAAACTGATAGGTGGAGTAGAATTCTGGATGTTCAGGAAATAAGGTATAATCCAAAAGACCGATCTGAATTACCGGATGAGTGAGTTTATAATCTTCGCCCTTTTTGAGATGATCGAAATTTCGGGCAAGGTAGCTGAGAGAACGATCCTGCCAGTTGTTTAAGTTGACGACCTGCATTTCGAGATTGATGATATGGTGCTGATTCAGGATCACATTGATATCCAGTACAAAAGTTTTGTTATCAATGGAATCACCCAGCCGGATGGGATTGGTAATGATTACCGAAGAAATATCGGCTTCCTTCATATGAAGCAAGGCACAGATGAGTCCCTTCAAGACAAGATTATTCCGTTGTAAAAGAGCGCGGAACAGGTAATCATTTGTCATGGGTACGATTAAGGCACCACTTTGTGGAATAGATGTGTTTTTCTGCATGAAAATCCTCCTTTGTGATGAGATAAAAATATAAGTGAAAATGTCTGGCTGAATCAGCCATGGATACCACAAGGCTGTGGTATGGATATCAGGAATGAATGATCATTGCCTGGACGATGTCCGGGAGAAGGTGTATACGAGGGATCTGTTTGAGAGGGACTGGGATCCTTTATTAGTACGGATAACAGGGAAGAGAATCAAGGATGACAGATTCTCTTCCCTGTTGTCAATTATGATTCATCGGAGTGATTGGAAGCATTAGCTTCAGAAAGCTGGGATTTGAGGGAATCAATAAGGGCAGACATTTCTGCGAGTTGCTGGTCTTTTTCGGAAAGTTGCTGGATCTTCTCGGAAAGCTGCTGGTCCTTCTCGGAAAGCTGCTGATCCTTCTCAGAAAGTTGTTGATCTTTTTCAGCAAGCTCTTTTTGGGCTTTGGCATAATTCCGGTAGAGGCCATTGGTACTGTGGTAATAATCCTCACGAGCCTGACAGCGTTGGCGGATTTTTTCCTCCTGAGTTAAGTGATATATGGTTTCTGATGCTTCTCTGATATAATCGTTGTCTTGTGCAAGCATTTTCAGTTCCTCCCATGTCGTAGCGGAGAAGAGGGAAGCCCAGTGGTCAATCTGATACTGTCTGTCCTCTTCGGTTGCCAGATCAATACGAGTTAAGTCTAACACAGATAACCTTACTTTGTCACTATATAACGTGTGAGTTTTTACGTTGAGTAACTGATAGGTGGCATAGAACTCCGGACATTCCGGAAAGAGAGTGTAGTCCAAAAGACTGATCTGGATGACCGGACGGAGGTCCTGGTAGTCATCTCCATGTTTTAGCTGATTTAAGCTTCTGGACAGATAACAGAGAGAGCGATCCGGCCAGTTCCGTAGATTAATGACCTGCATTTCGATGTTGACGATCCGCAATGATTCAGATCAACATTGATGTCCAGAATGAATTCTTTGTCGTCAATGGCCTCACCCAACTGAATGGGATTAGTAATGGTGACAGAGGCAACTTCTGATGCGTTTAAGTGAAGCAGAGAGCAGAGCAGTCCCTTCAGAACATAGTTATTCTTCTGAAGAAGAGCCCGGAAGAGGTAGTCATTCGTCATGGGGACGAAAAGTTTTCCACTTTCCGGGATAGAAAAGGGATGTTGTGATGTGTTTTGAGACATAAGTTCCTCCTTTGTATTGGATTAATAGAATGGATAGGTTGGCTGATATAGCCATGGGTACCACAAAATGTGGCAAAGATAGCAGTAAAATTCCTGCTTCATATAAAATAAAAAAATGGAATAAAAGCATGAATTCTGAAATGGAAAAGAGATCCAAAGATTACCAAACAAGTAGTAAATGATATTCAGTAGATAAATGCTTTGTATCAGAATAGCAGTGATTGGGTGAGGTGTCAAGGAGAAAATGAGAGCAGTTTCGCCGAGAAACGAGGAATTCCGGTGATGATCAGTAGATGGTTTGGGGCATTGCTGATATGCAAAATGTTAAATCTGCTCAATTGAGATTTACAATTTTTAATTGAAATACGAGAGCCTTAATGATATACTATTTTCAGTAACTCATTAAAGTGAAATACGGCGGGAGGTGTTTAGGATGGAAGTTTGCTATAACAAACTATGGAAAATATTAATTGATAGAAATATGAGTAAAACGCAACTTATTAAGACCGCAAGAATAAGTACAAATGCGATGGCAAAGCTCGGAAAAAATGAGGATGTTAGAGTCGAAGTTTTAGTGAAAATATGCGGAGTGTTAAACTGTTCCATCGATGATATCATAGAAATCGTTCCAAACAAAGAAATGGGAGTAATGTAATTATGGGAATTAATAGAGATAAACCGGATTTGTGGAAAGATGACGTTGCACAGTCAGTTGATTTATATAATACGTGGTTTATGGAGTTTGCCCCTAAGGCCTTTAGAGAAACAAGGATACATACAGCGAATCAGGTTGAGGCTGCTTTAGAAATTACTCGTTATTTATCAGATATATCAGTAGAGGTATTAAAATCGCATCCAGAAGTTTTGCCTATTCTGCGTATGTCCACTTGTCCTCCAATCGCACGTGACAGATTGGTTGGGTTGGCAGGTGCTTCAAAAAGTCTTGTCGCCAATATGGAAGATGTCGAGACCCCTCGTGTTTCTCCAAGAATGAAATCAGATGTGTTGGCTATTGAACTTGAGAAAATATCCCGAACAATTAGAAAAATGGCAGATCCAGATATTTTCGTTTGGCTCGATGCGAATAGAGAACCAACTGGTGTGGAACTCCAGCGTTCCGCTACTATTGTTGCCGATAGATTATGCGGCGCTGTTGCAGACCCGATAATTCGAAATGCACAAGAAAAACGTCAACTTGCAGCTATTGCAGACTATTTGAAAGCAAAAGGTTACCGTGAAGCTGCCGCTGGCATAAAGTTTAATTGTATGGAACCCGGAACATACTCTTTCCACACTAATGTTCCTGTTAATGTATCAATCGAATCTGACGAGAAAGTAAACATCCCTGTGGATGTTTTGATTATGCCTATATCAGCAGAAGTTGGAAAACTTCCTCTGATGATCGAGGCGAAATCGGCTGGAGATTTTACTAATGTTAATAAGCGAAGAAAAGAAGAAGCTATAAAAATGCAGCAACTTCGAAATACCTATGGCCGTTCAGTATGTTATTCCCTATTTTTGTGTGGATATTTTGATTCTGGTTATTTGGGATATGAAGCTGCAGAAGGGATTGATTGGATATGGGAACACAGAATCTCCGATTTGGATCATCTCGGGATCTAATAACTGTTGAGCGTATTCGTATGAATGAGCAGCAAAAAATAGACAGCAAAAAGGGAATTGAAGAACGTCGAAGAATGGGACAATTTGCTACACCTATTGATTTAGCTGATGAGATTGTTGCATATGGGTTAAGTATTCTTTCTGATAACGATATTTCATTTCTTGAGCCCGCTGTTGGAACCGGTGCATTTATTTCTGCAGTACTAAGAAATCACAAAGACAAATCTGTAAGGAATTGCATTGGTTATGAGATTGATAAACAGTATTTTGATGTAGCATCTTCCCTGTGGTTAGATCATGGGCTTGAGGCAAAAAATTTAGACTACACCTCTCAAGACCCCAATGGGCACCAGGTTAATTTGCTTATCAGCAATCCACCTTATGTAAGGCATCATTATATTACTGCTGAGGATAAGACTCGACTTAGCACATTAGTACGCAACGAAGTTGGTATTAATATATCTGGACTTGCTGGTCTGTATTGTTATTTTATGCTGTTATCACACAAATGGCTAGCACCAGGAGCAATAAGCGGATGGCTAATCCCTAGTGAATTTATGGATGTAAACTATGGCGAATCTATAAAGGAATATCTCTTAAATAATGTTCGCCTTCTTCGCATACATCGATATGATCCTCAAAATAACCAGTTTAACGATGCGCTGGTTTCATCTGCAGTAGTATGGTTTGTAAACGAGAAGTGCGAAGACGATTATGACGTTGAGTTTACTTTTGGAGGTACACATACTGATCCTCAAAAGAAAAAATTGGTAAAAAAATCGGTCCTTCGTACGGAACGAAAGTGGACAAGATTTCCTGAGCAGGATGCTCGCACTACTGATATGGAGGTCACAGTACAACTTGGTGACTATTTTGATATAAAGCGAGGGTTAGCCACGGGTGATAATGATTTCTTTATTTTAACAAAAGAACAGATTGAAGAACGAAGATTGGATATGTCTTTCTTCATTCCAATTCTACCAAGTCCAAGAAAGCTTAAAACAGACGAAGTGTTGGCCGACAACACGGGAGTACCACAAATTGATACTCCATATTTTCTGTTGCGTTGTTCTTTGCCTGAAGATGAAATTAAAGAAACAAGTCCAGAGTTGTGGAGCTATCTTCAAACAGGCAAAAACACTACAGCTAAAAAATACTTATGCAAGAGCAGAAAACTATGGTATATGCAAGAAAATCGAACTGCAACCCCTTTTTTGTGTTCTTATATGGGGAGAGGTTCCGGAAATAATAGTCCATTTAGATTTATACTTAATCATTCAGATGCAGTAGCAACCAATTCATATTTAATGCTTTATCCAAAACCTGCTTTGGCTCGTCTAATCACCGAGGATGCTACATTGTTGAATAAGATATGGGATATATTACGTTCTATAGGAAACGAGTCCATAGAGAACGAAGGTAGAGTATACGGTGGGGGATTAAAAAAAATCGAACCCAAGGAACTTGCTAAAGTCCCTTGCCAGACGCTCGATTTTCTAGGTTAACTGCTATTCCTTTAAGATAAGGTGGTGAATTAATGTCCAAGAGTATTATCAATAAAATTATATATTTTGACAAAGAAACAATCCGCAATATTCTTCAGGAGCGTGACCATGGTGAATTATCTCGAAAGACGGATCTATCGCAGTCCATCCAATCGCAAGGTTCTGTTGCTGCGGAAGCTTCTGCAAAACTGAAACTTGATGTTCCACTGATATCAAGAATTTCTTTTCTGTTCACCGGAAAGATTGAAGCTTCTTATGTGATCAACCGTGACAGTACAACCACAATTTCTTCAACAGAAATTTCTGAATTTGAGAAACTCAAACCGTTGTTGACTTCTATTTCCGAGGTTCAATTATCAGATATAGAAAATTCTTCTACGTCTCTTCGTGTTGCAGGTGGATATCTGAAAATTGTCAAGGGAGGCGTTGACGGTGTGGATACAAAAGAATTCAAAACTGTCATGGATAGTTATGACGGATATGATACCTATGCGGTTGATGAGAAACGATATGTCCGCTTTAACAACGCTGCCTTTGTTAGCAATTATAAAAGGAATGATCTGCTTACTACAACAATGACCCTCTACTGCATTCCAGTAGGTGAATTTGAAAGAAAGCGATTCGATTTTATCGAAGAAATAGGTAAAATGGAACGCCTTATTTCCTCTGCTGAGCAACCTAAAACATTGGCAAATATCTATCCTCCTGAAATGCAAAGTGTGGAGATCCCAAAAGCAGCTACTGGAACAACTGTACCTAAAGATACCGTTATTCTTTATGATGTTCTGTATGCCTGTGTCACAGCGGAGGCACCAGATGGAAGATAAGAGAAAGTATCATATCATTGTTGGTTCTAAAGCATATTTTGATGCTAAGTTGCCATCATTTCCCGAAGATGACGAAGTTGATACGTTTTTGGATTTGGTGAAGCTATCGGATACCGCAAAGCAAAATCGTCTGATATTTGATCAGTATGCCAGCATACTAATCTTAAAGAACGATAATTATCATGGCATTGTAGAAGCAGCGCATGATCGTTTAGGACCGTTAATCGAGGATTTAACGACAGACGAAGCAGAAATCTACATCCATAACCCGCCTCGTGTTCTGAAAGAGTATTTAGAAGATCAGTATAAACGTGATCGTATAGAGCTTGAAATTCTCTGTGAAGAGTACGAAATCAAAAGAGACCCAGAAGTGTTTGTTGACAATATCAATGTTATATCTGCACGAATATTTGGTCAGCAGATAGCTATTGAAGAAATCAGTAAAAGTCTTTGGTATCTCACAAACGTGAAAAGAAAGAAACCATATGTAATTATGCTGTACGGTAACAGTAGTTTAGGAAAAACAGAATTGGTGCGAGAAATTGCAGCAATGTTCTTCGACGGAAAATGCTTAGAGAAGCATTTGTCGATGTTTAAGAACAACAACTACTCCGAATACTTCTTTGGAGATGCTCCTAACAGAAGAAGTCTTGGCTTTGACCTGTTGGAACGTGAATCCAATTTGGTGTTCTTTGATGAACTTGATAAATGTCCGGAACATTTCTTTTCTGCGTTTTATACGCTGTTTGATAATACACAATTCAAAGATGCAACTTATGATGCAGATGTATCTGGTATTGTAATTGTATTAACATCTAATTATCAGACGGAAGAAGAAATGAAAAAGCAGTTGGGGCTGCCTATCTTTTACCGCATTGATAAGTTTATTCACTTTGATGATTTTAACTGTGAAACCATATACCAAATTGTCCAGAACGAAATTCTGGCACGAAAAGAGGAGTATGATTCTAAGCTAACACCAGAAATGGTATATGCTGCTGTCAGTCCTCTTATCTCTACATCGGGCGAAAACGCAAGAACCATCAAATATAAGGTGCAGCAGGTTATTGAAGAGCTGCTGTTCCAAGAAGTATTGGAAAAAATGTCTGTATCAAATCAGCCGAGCAGCTAATTACTACCCGGCTGGCTGTAGAAACAGCAGTCACAAAGGAGGTGTAACCATGAATCTCATATTTAAATTGCTATTAACAATAAATGCAACTTCATGGATGGTTGCAATTTATATTATAAAAGAGAAATGGACGATTGCACCAATTCCGTTTTGGGTCTTTCATATTGGGGTTGTCTTACTGCTAATACTGTTTTCATGGGTATCGTTGCTCCTCTCAAAATCGTTTGGCAAATAGGCGTTTGCGAAACGCCACAAGCCGCATAAATACGGCATTTTTTGTTGCCCAAAAACAAATA